>Ga0208509_1000009_pt1 | contig 190892 bp, 189 predicted proteins | sample LakWasMeta7_HOW4_2_FD_183857 | JGI IMG/M metagenome (GOLD analysis project Ga0208509, IMG submission 183857) | Freshwater sediment methanotrophic microbial communities from Lake Washington under simulated oxygen tension - Sediment Metagenome... | ecosystem: Environmental > Aquatic > Freshwater...
GCACACTAAAACAACCCGTTCAGTTGCATCCCTCCAGGCTCTTCCTCGTTGGAAATACGCCTGTCTCCAGGCTCATCCGCCATTGGACAGCTCTAAGCGGTAGAAGGTGTTGATTTGTCTTGTTTTTATGGTTCGGATCGCCTGATAATGAAACACGTTCTTGGCGCGGTAACGGCGTCTTTGTTTTACTAACTATGGATAAGGGGGCTACCTTGATTCCCAAAACCCTGAAGCAGATGGCAATTGGTGCCGGCGCAGTGTTGCTGGTCGGCTGTGCATCGTCACCCATTCCGGTTTCTGCAAATTTCCCCCTTACGGTGGAGCCCAAAGTTCGTTCGGCCGGCCACTGGGGCCTGTTGTCGAATGATGTGGTGAAACAGACCCTCGAATCCCTGGGCAAGCTCGGCGTCTCCGGCAATCTGTATGTTGCCCTGCCCGCCAACGCGACCGCATTCGACAAGGCGTTCCAGAACTTCCTCATCACCGACCTGGTCAAGAGTGGTCGGGTCGTGCAGCAGTTTCCCGACCAGGCCCTGGAAATCAGCTACCAGACCCAGGTGGTACGACACAACAGCTTCCGTCCCCACTTTGTGCCGGGTCGCTTCACAATGATCACTGCGGGACTGTATGCCGCCTATGGGCTGGGCTATAACCCGGTTGGCGACAAAATGGCCGGCGGCCTTGCTGCAGCGATCGGTGCAGACTATATCGCCAGCGAAAGCTCTGGCGGCCCGACTGCTACCGAACTGATCCTGACCACCACCATCGCCTCCGGCGGACGTTATCTGGTGCGTAAGACCGACGTGTACTACGTGGAAGAAGCCGACACCACTTTGATGCAATACCGGGCCGCACCACAAGTCATGAAGGTAGTAGGCCCATGAACTTCAAACTGATCCTCACCACGGCCACTGCGGTGGCATTGCTGGCCGCCTGCGGCACACCGTCCAATACCCGGGGAGACCCTACTTATGACGAGGCCGCCGCCAGCAAATTTGTCGCCCTGAACCGGGACGCCATCAGCAAGCTGGTTGCCGACTATGACCGCGGCCCCACGGGCGACACGCCGGTCCTGGTCGCCACCATCGTCAACGTCAATGACATGCGCCGCACCGCCCCCTTGGGTCGCACGCTGTCCGAGCAATACGCGTCCCAGATGGCAACGGCCGGCTTCAACGTCAAGGAAATGAAGCTGCGCGGCGACGTCTTCATCCGCGAGGAAACCGGTGAATTGCTGTTGTCGCGCGAGATCAAGGACATCGCACGCAGCCACAACGCCAATATGGTTCTGGTCGGCACCTACTCGGCCGCTGCCAACTTCACCTACGTCAGTCTGAAGTTTGTGCGCACAGAAGACAGCCGCATCATCCGCGCTTATGACTACGCCTTGCCCAACGACAAGGACGTGACCCGTCTGCTGCAAGTGGCACCGACCACACGTTAAGCCCTGAGCTTCGCGTCACCCCAAAAGCCCGGCACCGACCGGGCTTTGTTTCGTTCGGAAAACGGTGCGCCTACGGAACGGGTGTCAGCTTGGCCACGCTGAGCGCCAGCCACTTGGTGCCGTGGCGCGGGAAGTTGATCTGTGCCCGCGCATCGTCCCCCGCGCCTTCCAGCGTCAACACGGTGCCCTCGCCAAACTTGGCATGGAACACCAGCATCCCCAGGCGCAGGCCGTGCTTGGGCTCCTCCTTGCGCGCAACCGTCTGGCCAAATGAGGCTCCAGCCCTCGTGAAACCTGCATAAGGCGCTCCTGAATCGATAGCAGAGTCGGCATTCCAGCTGCGCCCGAAGTTCTGGTTCTTGGGCGTCAGCCATTTCAGTGCCTCTTCGGGCAGCTCCTCAAAGAAGCGGCTCTTCATGTTGAAGCGCGTCTGGCCGTGCAGCATGCGCGACTGCGAGTGGCTCAGGTACAGGCGCTTGCGGGCACGGGTGATGGCCACATACATCAGGCGACGCTCTTCCTCCAGGCCGTCGCGGTCGTTTATGGAATTCTCGTGCGGGAACAGGCCCTCTTCCATGCCGGTGATGAACACGCAGTCAAACTCCAGGCCCTTGCTGGAGTGCACGGTCATCAGCTGGATGGCGTCCTGCCCGGCCTCGGCCATGTTGTCACCCGCCTCCAATGCCGCATGCGTCAAAAAGGCGACCAGTGGCGACAGGGTCTCGCCGGTGTCCATCAACACGTCGGGTGGCAATTCGGGGGCATCCATATCCAGCCCCTGGCTGGCCGGACTTTGGCCTGCGGCGGCAACCGTCATCGCGGCGGCATCGCGACCAAAGCCTTCCTGCATCACAAAACTCTCGGCGGCGTTGACCAGTTCGTCCAGATTCTCCAACCGGTCGGCGCCTTCGCGGTCGGCCTTGTAATGGTCTATCAGTCCGCTGTGCTCCAGCATCTGCGCGATGATGTCGCGCAGATTCATGCCTGCGGTTTGCTCGCGCAGCACATCGATCTTGGCAACAAAGCCCGCCACCGCGGCTCCGGCGCGCCCCGGCACGGCGCTAACGGCATCGTGCAAGGAGTAACCCGTGGCGCGTGCCACGTCCTGCAGTTGCTCCAGGCTGCGCGCGCCAATGCCACGGGCCGGAAAGTTCACCACCCGCATGAAGCTGGTGTCGTCGTTGGGGTTCTCCAGCAGGCGCAGATAGGCCAGCGCGTGCTTGATCTCGGCGCGTTCGAAGAAGCGCAGTCCGCCGTACACGCGGTAGGGCATGGCAGCATTGAATAGCGCAGTTTCGATCACCCGGCTTTGCGCATTGCTACGGTAGAGCACGGCGATCTCCTTGCGCGCGTAGCCGGCCTCGGTGCCGTTGTCGCGCACCAGATTTTTCATTTCTTCGACCATCCACTGCGCCTCGGCAAAGTCGGTGGACGCCTCGTACACCCGCACCGGCTCACCGGGGCCCTGGTCGGTGCGCAGGTTCTTGCCCAGGCGTTTGCTGTTGTGGCTGATCAGCGCATTGGCCGAATCCAGGATGTTGCTGTAGCTGCGGTAGTTTTGTTCCAGCTTGATCTGGTGCTGCACATTGAACTCGCGCACAAAGTCGGCCATATTGCCCACGCGCGCACCACGGAACGCATAGATGCTCTGGTCGTCGTCGCCCACGGCAATCACGGCGCCGCCGGGGGTGTCGGGGCTCGCATCACTGCCCTGCCCGGCCAGCATCTTGATCCACGCGTACTGCAGCTTGTTGGTGTCCTGAAACTCGTCGATCAGAATATGGCGGAAACGCCGCTGGTAATGTTCGCGAATCGGATCGTTGTCGCGCAGCAACTCGTAGGAGCGCAGCATCAGTTCGCCGAAGTCGACCACACCCTCGCGCTGGCACTGCTCTTCATACAGTTGGTAGATGTCGACCTTGCGCCGGGTCTCATCGTCGCGCACTTCCACCATGTTGGGGCGCAGTCCGTCTTCCTTGCAGCCGCTGATAAACCATTGCAACTGCTTGGCCGGAAAGCGCTCGTCGTCGATATTGTTCTGCTTGCACAGGCGCTTGATGGACGACAGTTGATCCTGCGTGTCCAGAATCTGAAAGGCCTGCGGAAGGTTGGCCATTTTGAAGTGCGCGCGCAGGAAGCGGTTGCACAGACCATGGAAGGTGCCAATCCACATGCCGCGCACATTGACCGGCAGCATGGCGCTTAGCCGCGTCATCATTTCCTTGGCGGCCTTGTTGGTGAAGGTCACGGCCAGGATACCGCCAGGTGCCACGTACCCGTTCTGTAACAACCAGGCAATCCGCGTGGTCAGCACCCGCGTCTTGCCCGAACCGGCACCGGCCAGTATCAGCGCATGCTCGGCGGGCAGGGTAACGGCAGCGCACTGCTCGGGGTTCAGGGTAGCCAGAAGGGGTGAGCTTGCAGTGGCGGCGCTTGGGATGCTTGAAATCATGCCTGATTGTAGAAAGCCCGAGGTAACTGGTCTGGACGCCCTCTAGGTGTCTTCCCCAATGACCACCAAAACCCCGCTTCAACCAGTATCATGGCCCCGCTCTACCCGTATAAGGCGCTGCGCTGAATGACATTCACATCCAAGCTTTGCACATTTCTTCAGGTTGCTACGGCCACGGTGCTGCTGGCCGCGTCCGGATATGCGGGCACGCTGGACGTTGGCGGTATCAAGTTCGAAGACAACCTGACCATCTACAACAACACCCTGCTGCTCAACGGCGCGGGCATTGTCTCCAACGGCAAAACGCCACAGTACTCGGCCCAGATTTACGCCAAGCAAAAGTTCACCACACTGGATGCGCTCAGCGCCACGCCCGGCCCCAAGCGGCTGGTCCTGACCGCCATCCGCGAGGTGGACACCGGCCCGATTCTCAAGCTGCTGAGCCGCAGCGTCGACGCCACAGCCTCCAAGGGCGACATGGCCAAGCTGATTCCTGGCATGATGAATATCGGCAATGTATTCAAGGCCAACCGCGTATTGAAGCCCGGCGAAGTCATGACCATGGACTGGATTCCGATTACCGGCCTGGTGATTTACATCGGCGGCAAGATGCAGGGCGATCCCATGCGCGAGCCCGAGTTGTTCCGTGCCGCCATGGGCGTCTGGATGGGCGAGACCCCCGCCGACGCCAAACTCAAAGACGCCCTGCTCGGGCATATCTGACAAAACCCCCACGCCCACAGCTTTTGTATACAATCGGTCACCGGGCCCAAGCAATTGGGACCCGGTTTTTTTATGGCCGGGTCCCGTCCAAGTGCCTATTGTTGGAAACATAGACTAAGGAGCTTGGGCCATGGAAATTTTTGACTACGACAACATCCTGCTGTTACCCCGCAAGTGCCGCGTGGAGAGCCGCTCGGAATGTGACGCCAGCGTAGAGCTGGGCGGACGGCGCTTTCGCATCCCCGTGGTGCCGGCCAACATGAAGACGGTGGTCGATGAACGCATCTGCGTCTGGCTGGCACAAAACGGCTACTTCTATGTGATGCACCGCTTCGACCTGGACAACGTGCAGTTTGTCAAAGACATGAAGGCCAAGGGCTTGTATGCCTCGATCTCATTGGGCGTCAAGCCGCCCGACTACGCCACAGTGGACACGCTGGCCGCGCTGGGGCTGACACCCGAGTACGTGACCATCGACATCGCCCACGGCCATGCCGACAGCGTGCGTGACATGATCATCTACCTCAAGGGCAAAATGCCCAGCACCTTCATCATCGCCGGCAACGTGGCCACGCCCGAAGCGGTGATTGACCTGGAGAACTGGGGTGCAGACGCCACCAAGGTGGGCATTGGCCCGGGCAAGGTCTGCATCACCAAGCTCAAGACCGGTTTTGGCACCGGTGGCTGGCAACTGTCCGCCGTCAAGTGGTGCGCGCGCGTGGCCACCAAGCCCATCATTGCCGACGGCGGCATCCGTGACCATGGCGACATCGCCAAGAGCATCCGCTTTGGCGCCACCATGGTCATGATTGGTTCGCTGTTCGCCGGCCATGAAGAGAGCCCGGGGCAAACGGTGGAGGTGGATGGCAAGCTGTTCAAGGAATACTACGGCTCCGCCAGCGACTTCAACAAAGGTGAGTACAAGCACGTCGAAGGCAAGCGCATTCTGGAGCCCATCAAGGGCCAGCTGGCCAACACGCTCGTGGAAATGGAACAGGACGTGCAAAGTTCCATCAGCTACTCGGGCGGCAAGAAGCTGATGGACATCCGCAAGGTGAACTACGTCACCCTGGGCGGCGACAACGCGGGTGAGCACCTGCTGATGTGAGTCAAAACTTATCTTGATTCAATGCGCGGGCCCGCCAACCGCGCCACAATGGCCAACCTCGAAAGCCTGCGGGGTTGGCCCCGGACCCATGATGAAAACACTGCTGATTTGCCTGTTCCTGCTAATTGCTTCCCCCTTGACAGGCGCCCAAAATCTTGAAAAAGGCAAGGAGATCAATGCCACTTGCGCTGGCTGCCACGGTGAGTTCGGCCAGGGCGGAAAGAAAGGGGAATACCCCCGCATCGCCGGGCAGCGCGCAGCCCACATTGCCGACCAGCTCAAGTCTTTTCGTGCCCGCACCCGCATCAACCTGCCCATGTTCCCGTACACCCAGGAACGCGAGATGTCGGATCAGGATGTAGAGGACGTCTCCGCCTACCTGGCAGCCATAGAACTGCCCACCCAATGGCCGGAATTCAAACCCGACGACGATGCCCTGACCCGCCTGACCGCCATGGAAAAGGTCATGATCATTCCCCGCGCGCCGGGTGACCTGGACAATGGCAAAAAGATCTACAACAAGGAATGCTTTGCCTGCCATGGCAAAGACGGCATGGGCCGCGGCAAGTTTCCACGCCTGGTTGGCCAGTACAGCAACTACCTGATGAAGCAGATGACATCCTTCGTCAAAGGCGAGCGCTCGCATGACGAAGTGGAAATGGTCGGCATACTCAACCAGCTCAAGGCCCAGGATCTGCAGGACATTCTGGCCTACCTGACCCTGATCCAGTCAGGTCAACCCTGACACATTGCACGGTGGTAACGGCATGAAACGAATGTTGATTTTGAAACCCGTGCTGGTGGCCTTGGTCATCGGCTTCACACTTCCACCAAACTGGGCACAAGCCCAGCCAGCCGCTGACCCGTTGTCGGGCATGAACGAGACCCCCATGCACGACGCCGCACGCATGGGCACGCGCCAGGACGTGGAGCGGCTGTTGAAAGCCGCCGCGCAGAACCGCGACGTGCGCACCCCATTGGGCGCCACCCCCCTGCACTACGCCGCCATGAACGGCGACAGCGGAGCGCTCAAGGTGCTACTGGCTGCGGGTGCCAACCCCAATGCGCGCGACGCTGACGGCCGCACCCCTTTGCACATGGCGGCCTTCACCACACGCAAAGACAACGCCATGCTGCTGTTGCAGGCCGGTTCTGACCCGATGCTCAAAACCAATGACGGGCGTGACGTGCTGAGCATGGCGCGCAAGGTGCGCGCGGACGAGATCGCCGGCGAAATTTCGCTGTGGATTCTCAAGGGCTGCAAACCCGGCAAACCGGTCAAGGGCTGCTGATGCGCCGCCGTATCGCACTAGGTGCCATGCTGCTGGCCAACGTGCTGGCCCCTATGGTCGGCCATGCGACCGAACCGGTTGCCGCCCTACCCGCCGTGGTCGTCTACGCACCCAGCCCCTGCCTCGCCTGCATCGACTGGGCCGACCACCTGCGGCAAAACGGCTTCGTGGTCACGGTAGAAGAAAAGCTGCAGGCCGACATGCCCAAGATCAAACGCTGGCTCAACGTGCCGTCGGCGCTGGAGTCGGTGCACACGGCCAAGATCGGCCGCTATTTTGTCGAAGGCCACGTGCCGGCCGAAGACATCCTGCTGCTGCTCAAGGAACAACCCCGTGCACGGGGCCTGGCCGTACCCGGCCTGCCGCGCGGTGCGCCCGGTCGCGAGAGCTACAACCCGATTTGCGACACCGCCTGCACCATCCTCGACACCGCCTCGGGGCAGCCCAAGGAGATTCGGCGCGAAGCGTTCAACACGATGCTGGTGGGTATGGACGGGCGCACCAGTGTGTATGCGCGGCACTGACAAGTTCGGGCTCACCCTGTACGCCACCGCACCAAACCGGCAAGCTACACATTTGATAGCGAAATACGTCCATTTCACGAGGGCTACCGGCTTGTTTTCCATATGAGTTTTTGCCCAGAGACCATGGAACGCTAAAGGCCGTCCGGCAGCCTGGAGGCCATCATCTTCTTGCGGTCCATCCTGCGCCCGTCGACGATGAAAGTTCCGTCGCCAACCGCGTGCACCATGCGCCGCTCCTTGCGCGCGGGATCGATGTACGCGGCAACCGCCTGCAACACGAAAATGTTGTGCTTTTCAATGGTGTCGATGAGCTTGCACTCGATGTTGGCGAGGCACTCCTTGATCAGGGGCGCTTTGACCAATTTGCCATGCACCGGCGTGAGCTTGAATTTGGCAAACTTGTCGGTGTCCTTACCTGAGCACGTCCCTATGCCGACCACCCTGTCCAGCATGTCCACCGTGGGAATCGCAATGACGCACTCCCTGTTGTTCCGCAACGCCGCGCAGGAGTGATTCCAGTCGCCCGTGGTGATGGCAAACACCGGCGTGAAATCCATCACCATGGTCCAGGAGATGGTCATGATGTTGTCTTTCTGTTCATCATGGGTCGTCACCAGCACAATGGGACCCGACTCCATCAAGGTAAAGGCCTTGCCCAGTTTCAATGCGCGCATGTCAGCACCCCTTGGTTTTGCTTTGACCCATGGTCAGGCCCAACTCGCCGCGTGAAGTGCCCCACCACCAGACAACCATCAGACCACATTGCGGGTTGTGTCCCGGGAGACCTTGCTTGCGACCCACACGCCCAGCAGCACGAACAGGCGAGCCGTAACCACATCTGCCCGCCCCAGCCGAACAAAAAGCATCGCGTGCCCTCAGAGTCAAAATGCTATTTAATTAATAGCTACACAGTCCTACTTCACGAGGGCTAGCGGCATATTTCACAACTTAACACCCAGCGCATCGGCATACAGCCCCAGCCCCCACTGCAGGTCTTCACCCCGCGGCTGCGGGTTGTCGTGCTGGCTTACCGCCTGGGTGAGAAGGCCGTCGCCGCGCAGGCGGTACTGGGTTTCGATGCGCAGTTGCTCAGCCGGGTCGGCATCCAGCCACACATGGCACACGCTGTGCGGCAGGGCCAGGGGTGGCTCGGTGGCGCTGGCGCCGCCACCATCCCGGCTGCGCGCGGCAATCTGCTGGGCGGCGGCCACGCCCAGGCGCGTTGCCATGTGGGCCGTCTTGGGGTAGTGGCCAAACAGCGGCGAGACGGTGTCGAGCAGGTCGCCGGCCAGAAACACCCGCTCGTCCAGCGGCGCGCGCAGGCGCAGCGGGTCCACACCAGCCCAGCGCGTGGGCTTGCCCTGTGGGTCCTGGCCCAGCAGACCGGCCTGCTCCACCACGGCGCTGGCGCATAGGGGTGGCAGCAGCATGGCGTGGTCGAAGTGCACGTCGCCGTCGTCGGTGGACACGGTACGCGCAAACGGATCGACCGTGCGGATCGTGGTGTGGGGCTGAAAGTCGATATGGTCGGGGTAGCGCTCGCCAAACAGACGGGTGAAACGGGGCATGCCGCCGCCGGCGTCCAGCACGGTGACCTTTCCCTTGATGCGCCGGCTCTTGAGCCACCAGGCCAGCAGCATGGCGCGCTCATAGGGTGCGGGCGGACAGCGGCTGGGCGGCGCGGGCACATTGATGAGCAGGTTGCCGCCGGTGAAGCTTTGCAGGCGTTGCTTGAGCAAGTCCAGCTCGCTGGCGACGAAGCCTGCGGGGTACAAGGCTTGTGTGGCCTGCGCCGCCTGGGTGTCGGCACCAAACCACGCGCCGTAGTCGTAGGAGACGCCGGTTGCCAGCAGCAGCCAGTCATAGGCAAAGATGCCGCCCTGCGCGGTGACGACGCTGCGCTGGTCGCGGGCAATGCGCTGCACATCGGCCGCCACAAAGCGGTAGCCCAGCTGCGCGGCCAGCGCGGCCCGGTCCAGGCGCGGCAGGCGCTCCGGCGTGCGGTCCACCAGCCAGGGGGTGCTCAAGGGCAGTGCGCGCAGTATGGGATCGCGGTCGATCACCAGCACGTCCAGCTCGGGCGCACGCAGGCGCAGTTCGCGCGCTGCGCTCAAACCAGCCCATGCGCCGCCGATGATGACCACGCGCTGAGCGGCGGCCGCACTGGCAGGCGACGTGGCCTGTGCCACACCGGGCAACGCAGCCCAACCCAGGCCTGCGCCACCGATCAGGCCCAGCAGTTCGCGGCGTTTCATTGGCCCGCCACGGTCAGCCAGTACTGGATGCGCTCGGTGATCTCGGCCACCGTTGCGCCATAGCCAAACTTGGCCACCAGGTTGCCATCGGGGCCGAGCAGAAACATGCCGGCCGAGTGATCCATGGTGTAGACATCCGGGCCGGCGCCGGGCTCCTGGATTTTTTCAAACTGCACCTTGAAGTTGGCGGCGGCCCGCTGCACCAGGGCAGCCGGGCCCGTCAGTCCCAGGATGCGCGCGTCAAAGGCCGCGGTGTAGGCACCCATCACCTGTGCCGTGTCGCGCTGAGGGTCCACGGTGATGAAGATGGGCTGCAGGTGCCGGGCCTTGTCGCCCAGCGCCGCCAGCACATGGGCCATCTCCAGCAACGTGGTCGGGCACACATCGGGGCACGAGGTAAAGCCAAAGCTGATCAGCTGCAGGCGGCCTCTAAAGTCTTCCGACGTGACGGACCGCCCGTTCGGCGCCATCAGCAGGTAGCGCGGGGCGGCCATTGCCTCGGCGGGCGGGTCTGCGCTCGTCGCCATATCCTGCGCCCAGGCTGGCGACGTGCCCAACAGCGCCAGGGCCAGCGCCCAGGCGCCCAGCCACGCGCGGCGGTTCAACGCGGACATGTCACTGAGTTCCGGTCGGGATGGCGGGCAGCTCGGCCTGCAGTTGTTTGGCCAGGGTGTCGAGCTTGCTGGCAAAGGCGGCAGCATCGGGGCACGGCGCGGTGCCGCGCACCTGCGCCAGGTAGCTCGCGTTAGTGGTCTCTTCAAATGCGTTGCCAAAGCGGGGCGTCTTGGGGGCATGGGCCAGCATCAGCATCTTGGCTTTGGCGACAGCGTCCATGTCCTGGCAGGCCAGGGCCTGGCCGTTGACCTGTGCCAGTTCGGTGACCCGGGCCAGGCCCTTGTCAGCATCGGCGTCGGCGGCGTGCACCGGGGAGAGCGCGGCCCAGCTGGTCAGGCACAGGGCGGCGATGGTGTTAAGGCTTGGTTTCATCATGTTGAGTGTCCTTGGAACAGAAAAAATGGGGTGCGCTGTGGTGCGACCTTAGTGCATGCGGGGCGCCGGGTCGCGCAGCAGTCGGTAGGGAGAAGAAAACGGTGCCAGGCGTTCCAGAAAGTCCAGCATTTCCAGCGCGGGGGAGTTGCGGAAAAAAGTGGCCATGGGGGTCTCCATCCAGATGCGGTCGGCAAACAGAAACAGTTCATGGGCGGTGTCGCCCACGCCGTCGTGGTTGCGGTCAAAGCCCTGGTACTCGTCCCAGGTGTTGTCCCGCCACTGGTTGGCGCTGGCCACACCCGGCGCGCTAACAGCCACCGTGGTCAGGTTGCTGTCAAAGCGGTTGTCTATGAACTGGTGCCCACCCACTTCACCGTAGAAAAACAGGGCGATGATATTGTGAGCGAACTGGTTGCCACGCACCACCAGCGCGTTGTCCAAGTCCAGCGACGCATCCGCCTTCAGGCCCACACCACAGTGCAGGATCTGGTTGAACTCCACCCGCGAACCCGGGCTTTCCTTAATGACAATACCTGCGCCGCCATCGGTCAGCGCGTGGGCGATGTGGTTGTTACGAATGGTCAGATCCGCGGAGTACAAACCCACGATGCCGGTCCCCGTGTGGGCCAGCGTGTTCCCCTCGATATGCAGATGCGGTGAAAAGATCAAGTGCATGCCGTAGCGCCCGTCGGTAAAGCGGTTGCCCGTGATGCGGTTGTGCGGCGAGTTGGCCAGGGTGATGTCCCGCGCCCTGACGAATGTGTTGTCCTCCACCCGGGTGTCATGGCTGTTCCACAGCCGGATGGCGTCGCCCCGCAGACCCATGGACAAGGCCTTGCCGGTCACCCGGTTGCCCAAGACCCGCGCGCGGTTGACGGCCTTCAGGTGGATGCCAAAAAGCACGTCTTCGAAGTCGTTGTCCTCCACCACATGGCCATTGCCTTGCAGCAGCAAGCCCGCATCGACCCCGTCGTGGGAATCGCCACTGCCCTGCAAGCGCAGGCCGCGCAACGTGACGTCATCCGCTTCGACACTGAGCACGGTCCCACGGCCGTTGCCCTGGATCACCGCCTGGTGGTCGCCTTCGACCACCATGGGTGCCCGTATCGTGGCCGGCCCCGCGTAGACGCCCGGTGCCAGACGCAAGGTCGCGCCGCGGGGCGTGGCATCGATCAAAGCCTGCAACGATGGCGCGCTGGCGCTTGCGGACGCAATGGCCAGTGTGCAGACCAGAGCCAAGCCAAACCAGGCTGCGCGCTGCATGGTCGTCACCACTTCACGGTTTTGCGCATCAGCACGACAAACGTCAGGGCAAAGGCGTTCATCGATAGCGCGTAAACCACGCTGGGCGCGCTCATGGCCGGTTGCTGCAACCACTGCAGGCTGACCACAATACCCAGCGCAGAATTCTTCAAGCCGCACTCGGTGATGACGGCGATGCGATCACGCCGGGTCAAACCGGTCATTCGGGACAGGGCATACGCGCCACCCAAAATCAGCACATTGAGCACAATCACGGCGGGCCCCAGGGTCGGCAGGTTGTCCAGCAACACCTGGCGCTGGTCCCAAAAGGTGTTGAGCACAATCAGCACAAACAGGGCCGTGGTGACTTTGCCGATGGGGGCCTCCACACGCAAGACGGTGGGCGCAAAGCGCCAGCGCAAGAGCATGCCCAGCAGGACCGGCAAAGTGGTGAGCGCGAAGATGCCTTTGACCATGGCTGCCACCGGCAACTGCACCGCCAGTTGGCTGGCCATGAAAACCTGGTAAGCCGCGCCCACCACCAGGGGCAGCGTCACCACCGATGCCAGGCTGGTGACTGCCGTCAGCGAAATTGCCAGCGCCGTATCGCCCCGCGCGAGGTGGGTCAATAGCCCGGAGCTGACTCCGCTGGGGCACGCAGCCAATACCATCAGACCCACGGCCATCACCGGGTCCAGCCCACTCAATTGCACCACCGCGAACCCGGCCAGAGGCACCAGCAGCACCTGCCCCACCAGCCCCACCGCCAGCGCCTTGGGCCGCAGAGCCACTTGGCGAAAATCGGCCACCACCAGGGTCAGGCCCAGATAGAACATGATGAACGCCAGCGCCAGGGGCAGCAGCGTCTGCACCACGTCCGGTCTCACAAAAAGACCCCCACCGTCAGCAGCACACCCAACAGCAGGCCCAGCCGAGCGGTGGCACCCAGCAGGGCGTTGAGTTGCGCGCCCGTGGCGCTGCGCCGCAGCCGCGGTAGCAGCGACCACGCATAGGGAATGGCCAGCGCGGCCACCAGCACACCGGGGCGGCCGTGCAGCGCCAACAGCAACACCATTGCAAAGGGCAACAGCGCCATGGCCGCGTAGGCGCGCTGTGAACCGGCATCCCCCAGGCGGGCCGCCAGGGTGCGCCGCCCGCTGCGCAGGTCATTCTCGACATCGCGAAAGTTGTTGACCAGCAGCACGGCGGCAGCGGGCAGCCCGATGGTGGCGCCGCACAACCAGGCGTCCAGGTACGCATCGCCGTGTTGCAACCAGTGGCTGCCGGCCACGGCCACCAGGCCGAAGAACACCAGCACAAACACCTCGCCCCAGGCCGTGTGCGAGATGGGGCGTGCGCCGCCCGAGTACGACCAGCCCGCCAATAACGACGCCAGACCCGCCAGCAAGATGGGCCAGCCGCCCTGCACCACCAGGTACAGGCCCAGCACCAGCGCCAGGCCAAAACTGGCGCGCGCAGCACTGCGCACACTGGCGGGTTGCACCCAGCCGGCAGCCGTCACACGCAAGGGGCCGACCCGGTCGGGCCGGTCGGTGCCGCGCTCAAAATCGGCGACGTCGTTGTGCAGATTGGTGCCCACCTGTATCAGCAGCGCACACGCCAGCGTGGCCAGCAGCACAGCCCACGCGGGCGACGATCCATCGGCCCAGGCCAGCGCGGAGCCCACAACGACCGGCGTTGCGGCAATGCTCAGCGTGCGTGGCCGAATCGCCGTCCACCAGACCAGCAGGCCCTGGCCGGGGCGGGCCAACAGGCTAGGCGGGCGATCAGCTTTCATGGGCACGGGTTCCAAAGTGCAGGCAGGCAATACCGAAGGACAGGTTTTCCCAATGTACTTCCGTAAACCCGGCTGTGCGCATCATGTCGGCAAAGCCTTGCTGCGGAGGGAAGCGGCGTATGGATTCGACCAGGTATTGGTAAGCCATGGGTTCACGCGCAATGGCCGCACCGAGGCGGGGAATCACCAGAAACGAGTACAGGTTGTACACCGGCGCCAGCCAGAAGGCAGGGGTGGAGAACTCCAGGCAGACAAACGTGCCGCCGGGTTTGAGCACGCGCAGGGCCTCAGCCAGCGCACGCTCCAGGTGGGTGGCGTTGCGCAGGCCAAACGACACCGTCAGCAGGTCCACACTGGCGTCGGCCAGCGGCAGGTGCTCAGCCTCGCCGGCCAGCCACTCTATGCGCTCGGCTTGTGCGCGCTGTTGGCCCACCTGCATCATGGCCAGGCTGGGGTCACATACCGTCACCTGCCGACCGGGCGCCAGCAACAGCCGGGCCACATCCCCCGTGCCACCCGCCAGATCGACCACCCGGCCCTGCACCTGGCGCACGCGCCGCGCCAGCGTGCGCTTCCACAAGCGGTGAATGCCCATGCTCATCAGGTCGTTCATCAGGTCATAGCGTCGGGCCACCGCATTGAACACGGTGCGGATGCGCGCACGGCGCTCGTCCTGCAGGACAGCCTCGCGGCCAAAGCTCCGGTTGATCTCGTGCTCGACGGTCATGGTGACGGTTTGGGACCGGCCACAGGCTTCAGCGCCGCGACCACGGCCGCATCCAACGTGTCCCGCGTCATGGCGCCAATATGGCTGCTGACGATAGCGCCATGGCGATTGAGAACCACGGTGAAGGGCAGCACGGTCTTCTGATTGCCCAGTGCACGCATCAACGCCAGCCCCGGTTCACGGGTCAAAAACACCGGATAGTTGACGTCGTAGGCGTAGGCAAAATCACGCACCGTGGCGGGGTTGTTCTCCAGATTCAGGCCCAGCACTTCGACACCGGAATTGCGCTTTTGCAGACTGACCAGCTCGGGAATTTCGACCTTGCAGGGCCCGCACCAGCGCGCCCAGAAATTGACAATCAGCGGCTTGCCGCGGTATTTGGACAAGGTCGCCGGCTGGCCATCCAGATCGATGAGCGCCGCGGCAAACAACGCGGCACTGTCTACCGGTGTGGCGGGAACCAGAGCCGGCTCTGATGCCGGCGCGCCGTGCGCCAGCGCGAACGGGGCCGCCAGCAGACCCGCTACACCAACCCTGCCCAGGTGTTTCCACCAGCACGTGGCGACACCGGTCACGGCAGATCCCCGCGGCGGAAGAACACATAGCCCGCTGTGGCCGATGCCAGGCCCAAGGCCAGCGGATAGGCCAGCGCAAAGATCTTGTAGCCCAGCACCCCAAACGTATCCAGGATCACGAAGGCCGACGGTCCCAATACGATGAGTTGCGGATCAAACAGCGCCAGCGCCGCAGTGCGGAACACCTGCAGCGGGTTGGCCAGGGCCATCATGACGGCGATCTCGGGGGCCACCTTGCCCTGGATCATCACGCCCAGCAGGATCAGGTCCAGGAACAGCAGGAACGTCAGCCAGACCATGAAGGCGGCGCCCTGCGCCATGTCGGTGCTGCGCGCCAGCGACGAGATCAGCATGCCGATGCCCAGGAAGCAGGCCGCCATGACGGCCAGCAAGGCCGTGTAGTAACCAAAGATGCCCCATGGTACGGGAATACCCCGCACCAGTGCAATCACCACGGCCATCAGCATCGCCCCAAAAACCGGCAGAAAGATCACCAGGTAGCGCCCCAGAATCTTCCCCCAGAACCAGGCGCCCAACGACACGGGCAGCGACAACAGGTACTCAAACACACCGGCCTCGCGGTCACCGGCCACCGAGCGCACGGTCGTGATCAGCACAAAGATCGGCAGAATGGCCATGGTGAGCTGGATGTAGGTCACCAGCAAGCGCGACAGGCCGATAAAGCCCAGCACGCGCGACTCGGTCAGACCGAACAGGAACAGCAACGCCACAATGCCGCCAAAGACCAGGGTGTAGATCAGGAACCAGCGCGCGCGCAGGGATTCCGCCATATCGAGTTTGGCCGTCAGCCAGAGTTGTTTCATGGTGTGTCAGATTTTCAATTATTTCAGCGCGGCGGATGTCGCTGGGGTCGCCGAGGCGGTAGTGGTGCCGCGCGGATAGCAGTTGGCCGGCCAGGTGGCGGTCGTGCGCTGCCCCATGGCGTCAAACGAAATGCTGTCCGGCTGGGCCTGGGCGTAGGCTGCATAGTTGTAGCCCATGGGCGAAACCTTGCCATTGACATAGTGCGCAGACGCTGCCTGTAGCCAGAGTTTGCCGCCGCTGCTGAAGTCCGCCACCCACATGCGGGTGGCTGCATCGGCCATCCAGGGGTGTTCCTTGCCCTTTTCGGCCAGCCACGTGGCGGCGCAACCAATATCGTCGAACTTGAAGACGGTGTCCTTGGGACCACCACGGATCTGGCAGGCGAAGCGATGGTCGGAAATCGCCATCTTGCAACGCGTGCAGGTATCGCGGTCCCACTTGAACACCGCCATGCCATTGGGCATGTCCTTGTCTTCCCCACACGCCGCGAGCAGCAGGGACGCCATCGGCGTCAACGCAAAGCCCTGCAGCAACAGAAGGCGTCGTCTCATGGTTCAATTTCAGTAATGGACACGTGGTTGACCACGGACACATAGCGCGACACCATGCCCAGGAAGCGCAAGCGGTCAGGGCCGGCCACGAGTCCCTCCCACTCGATCATGTCATTGTCCAGCGCATGAAAATCCCACAGTCCCAGTGCCTTGGCCAAGGCAGGCTCCTGGCGTTTGCTGATGACGCGCGCGCGCAGCATGCCCGATAGCGCAACGTCGTCCGCCACCGAGTCGTCCAGCACGACCTTGCCCATGTCCAGTTCCACCACCCGGTTGACCAGCGACGAGACTTCGTTGATGCGGTGGCTGGAAATCAGCATCGTGGCACTGCTGGCCCGCTCGGCCAACAGCTCGAAGAAAATCTTGCGCGCCTGGGGGTCCAGATTGGCGGCGGGCTCATCCATGACCAGCACCTTGGCATCCCGCCCCAGCGCAATGGCGATCAGCAGCTTCTGCTTCATGCCGCCCGAGAGCTTGACGAAGGGACGCGTCAGAATGCCACTGAGGTCCAGGCCGAGTCGGGCGGCCAGTTCGTGCATGCGCTGGGGGTCGGTACCGCACAGCGCGGCGGAGAACGCGATCAATTGGCCCACGGGCATCTTGAGGGGCGGCGGCAACTGCGGCACAAAGCCGATCATGCCCAGCACCTCGGTCCGCTGGTCGCGCGGATTGCGCCCGTCGATCAGCACCGTGCCCTCATGGACGTATTCGCCCAGCAGGCAGCGGATCAGCGTCGTCTTGCCCGCGCCGTTGGAGCCTATCAGTGCCACGCGCTCGCCCAAGCCCACCTGCAAGTCGATGTTGTCAAGGATCCGGGCGCGCCGGAAGGTTTTGGTAACGGTTTGAAAACGGATCACAGCGTCAACTCAGTCAGAACAAATGAAACATAGGCGAGGTGTATCAAAGCAGCTTGGACAAGCCCTTGATATCAAAGGTCAGCGACCCCGTAGGGCAGGTGTCCACGCACAAGCCGCAACGGGTGCAATCGGGGCCCAACGTCACCTCAGTATCCACTGCGCGTCCTTTTACGACGGTCTCCAGCACGTGGGGCACCAGGCAGACCTTGCGGCAATCGCCTTCATGAAAGCAGCCATCCAGTTTGTACTTGATGCGCACCGGCGACAGGATCCCCACAACGCCATAGGTCAGCCCGATGGGGCAGGCATAACGGCACCAGGCTCTGCGGGAAATCACAATCTCAAACAGCAACAGAGCGGCCACCCACAGGAGCGCCACACCAGGCCCATAGATCAGCGCACGGGACAAAATGCCGGTTGGCGAGATGGCCTCAAACACCGTGTAGCCCGAGCCGAAGGTCGCCAGCGCAAACACCAGCCAGAAGGCCGTGCGCAGGCGGCGGTTCATGTTCTGGTCGGTTACCAGCTTTTTACGCGCCAGAAACAGGTGCAGTTTCTCCGCCCACTCCGCCAACAGGTGGTAAGGGCAGACCCAGGAACAGAAGGTGCGCCCGCCCAGCAGCATCCAGATCACCAGCACGGTCATCGTGCCTATCAGCAGGTTGACGATGATGTGTTTGTGCGCCAGCATGACCTGCAGCGCCGAGTTCAGGTCGATCAGGTGAAAGCCAATGAAACGCGAGGCCGTCAACGCGCCTTCCAGAATCTGGATATCCAAACCGAAGGAAACCGCAAAGAACAGATTGACCGCAATCAGCACCGCCCAGCGCCGGTTACGCCAGGCGTTGCCGTGGGGCTTCTGGTGCGCCAGCATGATGGCGGCCCGCACTTCGGTCTTGTTGGCCATGCGTTTGAGCTCATGTACCTGCTGCGCCCGCTCGGTAAATTCGACCGGCTTTTGGGGCTCGCGGCCAAACAGGATGGCGATCTGTTCAAAGAAGCGCTGGCGGTGCAGATCGCTCATGTTTTCCACTCCTCACGCGCCTCGATGACGATGCACGGCTGCTCGGTGGGACACACCATCTCACACACCCCGCAGCCCACGCAGGGCTCGTGCACCATGGGCTGGCTGCGGCCGCGGCCATCGCTGCCGACGAAGGTTTCGATGGAGATCGCGCCTTTCACCGGACACTCGGTCACACACAGGTTGCACTGGGGCACATCGTAGGGGTGGTCAGCGATCGCGATGGGTTTCCAGCGATCAACCGACATGTAGCGCATGCGGCCCTTGAACGAAAGCCCGCGTGTTTGACCCTTGAAGCCCTTGCCTTGCACGGCCAGGCATGACTCCGGGCGCACCAGACGGGCCACGCCCATGCGTTCCTTCAGATTCAGGGTGGGCTCCGGGTCTTTCTCCTTGGCCAGCAAGACCGGTTTGGCCGCCAGCAAGGCGCCAGTGCGCACGGGCAGAAATTCGGGTTTGCGGTAGGCCAGTGCGCCAGTGGGGCAGGCCAGAATGCACTGGACCGCATCGCAGGAAAAATCACACGCCTGCTGGCGGGCATCAATATAGGGAACACCCACGCCAAAGCCATCGACCAGGTCGGCCAGTTTGATCGCTTGGACGGGGCACACCTGGACGCACTGCCCGCACTTGATGCAGGAACCCAGAAGGTCTTTTTCGTCCAATGCACCCGGTGGCCGCAAGCGTTTCTTTTGCGCGTAAGCCAGTGGCAGATAACCCGACAGCGCGGCACCGAACACGCCACCGGCCAGCAGGACGGAGCGCATCCAGCGACGCCGATCCTGCCGCGTCATTTTGGATTTGGTGGCTTTTGCCGGACGGTCCGGCTTGGGGGTTTCGCTATCGGTCATCCTCTAACCCAACCTGGTTTTACAAATTTCGGTGTGGCGTCCTTGAGCGTCAACTCAGGTGACGAGAAAGGCGCCAGTCGTTCCAGAAAGTCCAGCAACTCCATCACCGGGGCGGTCTTGAAGAAGCGTGCCATGGGAAGCTCAATCCATATCTGGTCCGCATAGGCATACAACTCATACGGCGTGTCGCCCGTGCCATCGCCGTCACGGTCAAAGCCCTTGTAGTCATCCCAGTGGTTACCGGTCCACTCGTTGAGGCCAGCCTTGCCACGCCCTGCCTGCACCACATTAGTCAAGTTGCCCTCAAAGAGATTGTCCGTCAGAACGTTTCCACCGAGTTCACTGGTGAACTGCACGGCAATGCCATTGAATGCAAACCGGTTGTTCTTCACCCATATCTTGCTGTCCGGTTGAAAGGGTGACAGATCCGACCCGATGCCAATCGCGCAGTAAATGACTTCGTTTCCCTCTATCAGGGTATTGCTGGCTTCCTTGAAGCCTATCGCCATGCCGGTGGCACCTGTCGCATGCGAGATCAGGTTGTGCCGCAATACGCCGCCCTCGGTGTACATGAAATACACACCCACCGCGTTGTCATAGAAACGGTTGTATTCCACGATGTTGTCGCGGGCGAACATGAAGTGAATCGAATAGCGGCTGTGCGTTCCAACGTTTCGCCGGTAGATGTTGTCATTCGAATACCAGGCCACCATATCGCGCGAATCCGATATTTCGTTGCCTTCCACCAGATTGCGGTGGCTGTACCAAAGGCGCAACCCGTCTCCGCGCACACCCAGGTCAACCGGCTTGGAGCGGATCCTGTTCTTGCGCAGGACGTTGTCATTGGACTGCTTCAGATCGATGCCGAAGAGGCAGTTGTCAATGACCAGGTTCTCCAATACGTTGTGGTGACCGCGTACGTCCAGGCAGGAGTCATCCGTGTCATGGGAGTCGCCGGACCCCGTCAAACGCAGGCCCCGCAGAACTACACCGTCGGCCTGCACCGAAAAGACGGTGCCACGGTCACCGGAATCAATCGTGACCGCGCCATCCCCTTCAATCGTCAACGCCTTGGTCAGCACGACCGGCCCGGCGTAGTTTCCCGGCGGCGGACGCAACACATCCCCCGGTTTGGCAGCATCCACCAAAGCCTGGAAGGGCTTCAGCCCGTGGACACGCTTGTCCCGCTCGTACAGCGGAAACGTGGGCTTGGGTCGATCCACGCCGACACGGGGTGCGGTCGAGAGGTCGGCGGTGGCGCCCAATGCGGGTGGGCGACTGGTGTCGTCATCCCCATCCGTGGTTCGTGCCACCAGCAGGCTGGTCATGCCCAGCAACAGGGTGGGCACGATCAACCAGCGTTTGACCATCATGCTATGCCCCAAGGCCTTGATCCGCTTCACGCAATTGGCGTCTGCGCATCAACATGGCCAGAGTCAAACACACGAACACGACCATCAACAAGCCGTAGCCCCAGTAGGGATAGGAGTAGGTTGAGAACTGTGCAACCTTGCCCTCGCCAAACAGGGTCGGCATGAAGGGCTTGACCGTGAATGCGCCCCAGGCGTGCATGTTGTGGCCAAAGAACCAGAGCCAACCCGCATACTCAATTACAAAGTACAGGGGCAACAAGCTGGGGATCAGAACGAGCAGCAACACGAAACGGCGAAACTTCGCTACACCAATAACCACAGCCACCATCGCTGCGATGAGCCCGCCCATGGCGATTTGGCTGTAAAGAGTAACGTTGTCACCCCATACTTTGATGCGTGCAGGTTCATTGAAAAAGGTCGCTGCCTCGGCCGTATAGTTTTTGACGTGTTCTGCCAGGTGGCCCAGCGCAAACTGGTGTACCAGCATCCAGACGGCAACCGCCGAAAACCCGCTGCTCAAAACGAGAAGGCGACGCTTGCCTTCGGGCGTGATGAAGCCCAGTAGCATCACCGCAAAAAAGCCAAAGAAGAACTTGGCCAACGGCTTCTCGACCGGTGCACCGGTTGCAATGGGGAACATACCCACGTAGTGGTTGATGGTGTTCATCTCGTGAACACAGTCCAGACCCGCGGCATCCTTGTTGACGTCTTTCTTGGCGTCCAGAATCGGGTTGTAGCGCTCGGACTCCGGGCCCATGTCAGCCTGCATGGTCTCCGATCCCATGCGGGTACTGGCCCCCACGGCGCTACAACCATTCTTCACGACATCAAAGTGAAAGTGAATACGGATGCCATCTGGAAAGGCATCTTTGGGATAGTTGGGCGCAGTAAGGGACACCCACCAGATTGGCGCAAAAAAGGCGCTGATCATGGCCACCAGGGCCACCAGGGTAAGGACCGTGATCAGGCGATTTTGTTTGGTCTGGTCTTGCATGGCGATGGTTTACTTTTTCTTGGCAGGCTTGGCAGCAGCACCCGCTTTGCACATGGCGCCGGGCATGACAAGACTGGACTGGTAAGCAGAGATGGCCACCAACTGCGCATTGTCATATTTCTTGATGATCGTCACCATGTCGGGGTTCGCATTGCGGCGTTTGCCATCACGGATCTCGGTCATCTGGCGCAACAAGTACTTGTAATGCTGTCCGGCCAGCACAGGGTAGAACTTTTCCTTGACACCCTCGCCATTGGCCTTGTGGCACTCGATGCATTCTTTCTCGTACATCGTCTTGCCGTCGGCAATCTGCTTGGCTGCATCAGCACCTTCGTAGCGTCCGTGGTCAATGGGGATGCAGAGGCTTTCAATGTACGCGGACACATTGGCCAGTTCCTGCGCGTCGGTCAATTCCTTGGCAAACGGGTACATGGTGGGGTTGTCACGCAATCCGGCACGGATGTCGGCCATCTGTTTGATCAGCACCGTGGTGTGCTGACCCGCGAGTTGGGGAAATGTGCCATCGGTACGCCCTGCGCCAGAGGGCAGGTGGCAGGCACCGCACACTTCGTAGCCCTCTTTGCCGTCTTTGGCATTGCCCTTGAGTTTGAGAGCTTCAATTTTCTCGCCCTCCTGTGCATTCCATTTGTAGTCCTTGGATTCAATACCGGCCTGCGTGGCAGGCGGTGGTCCACCAGCCAGGCTGAGTGCAGGGGCCAATGCCAGCGCAAGCGCCAGTGTGAGAATTTTTTTCATATCAACGACCTCAGTTATTGGGAATAGGGTTGCAAATCACTTGAGTTTGGACAGGTACAGCGCCAGCTCTTTGATGTCCTTGTCCGACACAAGCTCCACGCCTTCGGGGTTGACCATGACACCCTTCATGGCTGCGCTGCTCGCATTGGCACGTGCACCGCTCTTGATGTCACGCATTTGCTGCTCCATGTAGGCGGCGTTTTGCCCGGCGAGCTTGGGAAAGGTCGGCGTCATCGGCTTCTTGCCTTCTTTGCCATGGCAAGCAATGCAGGTCTTTTCGGCGTACAGCGCCGCACCGTCCGCCAGGGCGGCGCCGGATGCCAGCGTGGCCAGTGCCGTGAGGAGAAACAATCTTGTCTTCATGGTTTTACCTTTTCAAAAAACTTCGGGGAGTCGAGTTGATCGACCCCCCGACTTTGGATGCAATCAAGCGTGTTTACTTGACCTTCTTGGCACCGTTCTGCTCCAGGAAAGTCTTGGCCCGCAAACCGAGGTCAGCGGTCTTAACCTGGTACTGCCACACTTGCTCGGCCCACAGGTTGGCGTTCTCCCAATCCTTCTTGGCGGAAGCTGCCTCGTGCTTGGCCTTGATGTCCTTGGTCTTGCCCAATTGGTCAAACGCGTCTTCCACCATCGCCACAACTTCAGGGAAGTCTTTGTAGTTCACGCTGGTGATGTAGGCCACTACCGAGTCAATAATGACCTGCGTGTCCGCCACTTTCTTCAGCGTAGCCTTGTAGTCTGCTTCGGTGTAGTTCTGCGCAGCCAGGGCAGTCTTCGTGGGCTTCCAGCCCTTTGGCTTGACCAGCAGGTAGCCTTGCATCTCCAGGTGCAACGCGGAGCAGAATTCCGTGCAGTAGTACGGGTAGACACCTTCCTTGTCAGCCTTGAACTTGACGGCAACGGTCTTGCCGGGTTCAACCGATGCGTGCACATTGAAAGTGGACACGGTGAAGCCGTGGGTCTCGTCCTGGGCGCGTTCCAGGTTGGTCAGGTTGATGGTCACTTCATCACCGACTTCGACTTCGATGGTCTCCGGCGTGATGTGCGAGCGGATCAGGGTGCCGAACACTTCGACCTTGTTCCCCTTCTTCACGATGCGCTCTTCACCCGCTTTGGTCGCGCCCGGGTGTGGTTTGTCTGTACGGCTGTCAGTGCCCACCTTGTAACGCACGGCTGGCTTGAGTTTCTTTGCGTCAATAGCGACAACGTAGTGCGGTTCACCCAGAGGCACTGGCATGTCGTACAAAAGTTGCATCTTGTCACCGCTGATGTCGATCAACTGGTGGTTTTGCGGGTGCAGCGGGCCGACGGGCACAAAGCGGTCGATCGCCAGCTTGTTCAAGGCAACCAGGTATTTGCCAGCGGGCTTGGTGGAATCACCCTCCATGGTCATCAGGTGACCGATGTTGTAGTGCACGCTGATCTTGTCGAGCACCTTGCCTTCGCAGTAGTTCCACTTGGCAACCTGAGAATCCACATACAGCGAGGTGTAGGCAATGCAAGGCTTGCTGTCGTACTGGGTATGCAGAGGGCCGAGACCCAGTGAAACTTGCGTTGCAATGGCATCCTTCATCGCGATCACTGGAATGCCGTACGGATCTTTGGATTCGAACTTGCCTGCCTTGATGGCGGCCTGAATTTTCTCGAAGCTGTAGACCGACACGTGGGTGTCGAGTTTGCCGGCAACGATGATGTTCTTGCCATCGGGGGTCACGTCAACACCGTGTGGTGATTTGGGCTCAGGAATCAGAAATAGCACACCCTCCTTGATGGCGGTTTCCATCATCAGCACGTCGTGCCCGTTGATCTTCTTGGCCTTGCCAGCAGCTACCAGTTCGGCAGCCTTTTTCCAGTTGATCACGTGCATGTAATCGGTGTCCTTGGCCGAGCAGCCTGCCTCATACGGAGGACGGCCTTTTTCGATGCCGCCGACATAGCGCTCTGAGCAGAACGAGTTGGTGAACGACCAGCCCTCAGAAGCCAGCTTTCCGGCATCCGACAAGTCTTGAGAGTACGGTGGCAACTCAAGCGAGAACGACTTGGAAGGATCAATGCGGCCTTCCTTGCGGTCAAACTTCCAGTAGGTGATACCGCCGCGGTATTTTTCGTTGAACTCTTCCAGTGGGAAAAATTTCTTGTTCTCCAGCGGAGCCGCATACTGGGCCGCTTCAATTACATACTCAGTATTGGTTGTAACGAAGGTGCCACCGTGCTCAGACTTGAAGATCGGGTTGACAACGATCTGCTTGGTCTCAAAGTCGCGCAAATCGATAACGGCAATGCGTGGGTTTGCCTTGTCATTGATGAACAGGAATTGGCCATCGTATTCGCCATTGGTTTCAGAGATGGCTGGGTGGTGGGTATCACCCCAAGTGATATCTTTGCCGTCAATCTTGCCACCGGCCAGAACTTTCTTTGAGCTTTCATCAAAGCCGTAACCCTGCCATGGCTCGGGCGTGAATACACCGATGTATTTGAGAATACGCATCGATGGAATGGCATACACAATCACCTGCCCCGATTGCCCGCCCGAGCTAAACGCCACATACTCATCGCGCTTGCCGGTTGGCACATAGGTCTTGGCCGCCGCCAACAGGTCCTGCTGGCTCAGGCCACGCTCTTTCAACACGTCCTGCAGGGAATCTGCCGACCAGACTGCCGAAGCAGCAAAGCCCATGCAGCCAACCACCAAGGATATGGCCGTTTTGTTCAATCGTTTCATATGCTTCTCTCCAAGTTGAATACGCTCATTACCAAATTCTGGGCACGCACTCCAGTCGGTTTTTCTTACGACTGGGGGTATCTAGCGAGCGCGATGGTAGGCCAGTTGGTTCAAAAAAAACCTAATCCAGATTAGCTTTGGAACGCTTGGAAAATGGCTTGCGCACTTCTTTGACATGCGTCAACTTCAAGGCAAAAAAGGCCACGCAGTAGGTTTGGTGCAAGGTCCGATCAACGTGGATTGGGCTCCCGCACCGTCAGGCATCTGACAGCAAATACGCCCGCCCGGGCAAACCACCGGTCGTGGACGTTGTATTCTGGTAACTTGCTGAGGAACACCAGATGAAAATTGCACTGTTAGGTATCGGCCTCATGGGCTTTCCAATGGGACGCCGCCTGTGTGAAGCCGGGCACACCGTGCATGTTTGGAATCGCACACCAGGCAAGGCGCAACGCCTCGCCAGTGCGGGAGCAATCGTGCACGACCAGCCGTCAGCGGCCGTCCAGGACGCTGAACTGGTTATCACCATGCTGGACAACGGAGCCGTCGTCGGCCATGTGCTGTTTGACCTGGGTACGGCCGCTGCCATGCAACCCGGTAGCCTGGTGGTGGACATGTCATCCATCAAGCCGGTTGAGGCCCGTGACCATGCCGCCCGACTGAGCGAGCGGCATATCGCCTACCTGGACGCGCCGGTATCCGGCGGCACCATAGGCGCAGACAATGGCACGCTGGCCATCATGGCGGGTGGCAAGGCCAGCAGTTTCGAGCGCGCGTTGCCCATTTTGGCGGTCTTTGGCCGCGCCACACATGTCGGACCGACCGGTGCTGGACAGCTGACCAAACTGGCCAATCAGATGATCGTGGGTGCGACGATTGGCATCGTGGCAGAGGCCCTTTTGCTGTGTGAACGTGGTGGCGCCAACATGGGCAAGGTCAAGGAAGCCATCACCGGTGGTTTCGCCGACAGCCGCATACTGCAAGTGCACGGCCAGCGGATGGTGGAGCGCGACTTTGCGCCGCGGGGCCGCATGTCGGTACAGCTCAAGGACCTGCGCAACGCGCTGTCCACCGCCCAGGAAGTCGGCTTTGATGCGCCGATCACGGCCTTGTTCGAGCAGTTGTATGCCCAGGGCATAGAACATGGCCTGGCAGACCTCGACCACGCCGGTCTGTTTGTCGAACTGGCCAGTCGCAACGGCATGTCCTGATCCCGGACCAAAAAAAAGGACCCCGCAGGGTCCTTTTTCAAGCGTCAAACGCTGTTAGTCAAACGTACGGGCAGCACGCTTCTTGGCATCGCGTGGCACAAACACTTTGCCCGCATTGCCGGGCTTCACACCCATGGGCTTGCTGAAGGCTGGTTTGCGCGCAGCAGCGAAGTCGCCACCACTGCGGGGGGCTGCATCGGGACGGCCACCACCGGCAAAGCGGTCGTTGAAGCCACCTTTGCGGGCGTAGCTGAAACCACCGTTGTCACCGCCATCGCGTGGGCCGTTGTCACGGTTGCCACCACCAAATCCACTATTGTTTTGGTAGCTGCCTGGGCCCGCATCGCGAGGGCCGGCAGCATTTCTGTCACCAAAGCCGGGATTGCCGCCACGGTTGCCGCCAAAGCTGGGGCGGGCACCACCGGCGCCACCGCCAAAGTTGCGGTCACGCGGTGCGCGGTCCGCAAAGTGGTTGCCACGGCCACCAAAGCTGGCACCGGTACCGGGGCGGGAATCGGGGAAGCGCTGCTGTGGCTCCAGTCCTGGAATGGTCTCGGACTTGAAATGCTGGCGGGTGTAGGCTTCAATGTCGAAAATCTTGCGGCGGTCACGCACTTCGGCAAAAGTGACGGCCAAACCATCGCGCCCGGCGCGGCCGGTGCGGCCAATGCGGTGCGTGTAATCCTCGGCCTTCATCGGCAAGCCGAAGTTGAACACGTGGGTGATGGTGGGGACGTCAATACCGCGGGCCGCCACATCGGTGGCCACCAGGATTTGCACCTGGCCATTGCGCAACGCCATCAGGCGGCGGTTGCGCAGGCCCTGGCTCAGGGCCCCGTGCAGGGCCACGGCGTCAAAGCCGTCTTGCTGCAGGTCGCCCGCCAAACCATCGCACTCGATCTGGGTGCTGGCGAAGACGATGGCCTGGTTGATGGTCGTGTCACGCAGCCAGTGGTCCAGCAGCTTGCGCTTGTGGTGGGCGTTGTCGGCCCAGAACAGCACTTGCTTGATGTTGACGTGTTTTTCCTGTGGGCTGTCGATGGTGATGCGCTGGGGTTCGCGCATCACGCGAGCCGCCAACTGCTGGATGCGGGGCGCAAAAGTTGCGCTGAACATCATGGTCTGCTTGCGGGCGATGGTGAGCTGGTTGATTTCTGCCAAATCGTCGGAGAAACCCAGGTCCAACATGCGGTCGGCTTCGTCCACGACCAGGAATTGCACCTGGTCGAGCTTGATTTGCATGGAGCGCTGCAGGTCCAGCAGACGACCAGGAGTTGCAACGACCAAATTGGCGTTTTGCAGCTTGGCAATCTGCAGTTGGTAAGGCATACCGCCCACGATGTTGGCGATGCGCAGACCACGGCAATGCTGCACCAGGTCGATCGCATCGTTGGCCACTTGCTGGGCCAGTTCGCGGGTTGGGCAAACAATCAGGGCGCCGGGAGCCGGTGCCTTGAAGTTGCGGGGGTTGGTCGGGTCCTTGCGCTTGGAACGCTTGGGAGGTGCCTCGCCACGGGCGGTGGCTTCGGCCACTTCGCGCTCGAACGCAGCGCGCTCGTCGGCTTCGGCTTGGGCTTGCTGCTTCAGCAAGGTGTGCAATACGGGCAGCAAAAAGGCCGCTGTCTTGCCACTGCCGGTCTGGCTGGAGACCATCAGGTCGATGTACTTGGCCACCGATTGACCGTCGCTCTCGCCGGGGAGGGCCAGGGGAATGGTCTTCAGCTGAACCGACGTGGGCTGGGTGTAGCCCAGGTCCTTAACGGCATGGACCAGCTCAGGCGCCAGACCCAGCAGCACGAAGCCATTGGGGGCTTCTGGCGCTTCGGGAACTTCGGGCGTATCGAGCTCGGTGCTGGCGTCGGCTGTGACTACAGCGTCGCTGGCAAAAGAGGAGTTAGAGGAAATTTCGGCAGGCGCAAAGGCACCTGTCACTTCAAAAGCGTCAGTCATGGTTTTACTCACACGCGAGTGCCGCAGGGTATGCGACTGCTCCGTCAATGGTTAAAAAACATCAACCATCAAACGGAACCTGCGTCTGAATACTTTCCAGCGCTTGGGGCCCAAATAGGCGGACCCGGTGAATGAAGGGAGATGTACAAATGCACTACTGTTTGTAGCACAGCCTACGATTATGCCATGGATCCGGGTTTCTACCTAATTTAACTTCAAAAAGTGCTGGCGGTAGTGTTCCAGCTCATCAATGGACTCGTGCACGTCGGCCAGTGCCGTGTGGCGTTGCTGCTTTTTGAAGGATGCGTGGATGTCGGGCCGCCAGCGCTTGGACAGCTCCTTGAGTGTGCTCACATCCAGGTTGCGGTAGTGAAAAAAGGCTTCCAGCTTGGGCATGTACTTGACCAGGAAACGCCGATCCTGGCCGATGGAGTTGCCGCACATGGGCGAACCATTGGCGGGCACATACTGCTTCAGGAACGCAATCAGCTCATCCTGCGCCTGCTCTTCAGTCACGGTCGATGCCTTCACTTTATCGATCAACCCGCTCTTGCCGTGGGTGCCCTTGTTCCAGGCGTCCATCTTGTCGAGTTGGGCATCGCTCTGGTGGATCACCAATACGGGGCCTTCGGTGCGGCACTCCAGGTTGGGGCCGGTCACGATGACCGCGATTTCGATGATGCGCTCGACATCCGGGTCGAGGCCGGTCATCTCGCAATCGAGCCAGACCAGGTTTTTGTCGGATTTTCCGAGAGGGGTGGTGTTGGGTTCGTCCATGCGGGCGATTGTCGCTGATGACCTAAACTCCATCGCCATGAATGATCTCTTTGCCAGCAACTCCGCCTCCCTGACCACCACCATTGCCTTTGCGCTCGCCCTCACCATGAGTCTGGTACTGAAATTCTGGTTGGCCAGTCGCCAAATCCGCCATGTGGCCCAGAATCGCGGTGCGGTGCCCGCCGCGTTTGCCGAAAAAATCACGCTGGCCGCCCACCAAAAGGCCGCCGACTACACCGTCACCAAGGCGCGCTTTGGCCTGCTGGAACTGGCCTGGGGTGCGGCGCTGACCATCGCCTGGACTTTGCTGGGTGGACTATCGGCATTGAACCAGTTGCTAGCAGGCGTATTCGACAGCCCCCTCACCCTTCAAGTCGCACTGCTAACCGCTTTTGTAACCATAGGCGGACTGCTGGACCTGCCCTTTACGCTGTACCAGACCTTTGTCATCGAAGAGCGATTTGGCTTCAACAAGACCCGTTTGACGCTGTGGCTGCAGGACTTTGCCAAGTCGCTGCTGCTATCCGCTTTGATCGGCCTGCCCTTTATCACGCTGGTGATCTGGATGATGGGTGCGACCGGGGCCTGGTGGTGGCTGTGGGTCTGGGGCGTGTGGATGGGCTTCAACCTACTGGCGCTGCTGATTTACCCTACCTGGATTGCCCCGCTGTTCAACAAGTTCCAGCCGCTGGAAGACCCACAGGTCAAAGAGCGGGTAACGGCACTGATGGCCCGTTGTGGCTTCACCTCCAAGGGCTTCTTCGTGATGGACGGCAGCAGGCGCAGCGCCCACGCCAACGCCTATTTCACAGGTTTCGGTGCCTCCAAGCGCGTCGTGTTTTATGACACCTTGCTGGCGCAGCTCAGCCCGGCAGAAGTGGATGCCGTGCTGGCCCACGAACTGGGACATTTCACGCACCGACATGTGGTCAAGCGCATCATCGCGATGTTTGCCCTGAGTCTGGTCGGCTTCTTTGCGCTGGGCTGGGTCAGCCAGCAGGTCTGGTTTTTTACCGGCCTGGGGGTTGTGCCCAACCTGGGTGCGCCCAATGACGCCCTGGCACTGCTGCTGTTCATGATGGTGCTGCCACTGCTGGGCACCTTCATTGGGCCGGCATTTACGCAGATGTCGCGCAAGCACGAGTTCGAGGCCGATGCCTATGCCGTGGCGCAGACCAGCGGAGCGGCCCTGGCGAGCGCCCTGCTCAAGCTGTTTGAAGACAATGCAGCGACGCTGACGCCGGACCCGGTCTACGTTCAGTTTTACTACTCCCACCCGCCCGCGACGGAGCGCCTGGGGCGCATCCTGGGCGCGGCACACTGAGCGCCAACAAACATGGCACCACCCTCCCCTTTGGAAACCGGTCTCGTAATTGCCGGACACGGCCGCCACGTGTGGGTTGAAACGCCGGACGGACGGCGCTTGATTTGCCATCCGCGCGGCAAGAAGAGCGTGACTGTCGTCGGCGACCACGTACTGTGGCAGGCCAGTGAGGACGAAGGCACCATCGAAAAGGTGCAGCCACGGCGTAACCTGTTCTACCGGCAGGACGAAATCCGCACCAAGTCTTTTGCCGCCAACCTGGACCAGGTGCTGATCCTGATCGCGGCCGAGCCTGAGTTCTCGGAAAGCCAGCTCGCGCGGGCGCTTATCGCGGCCGAAGCCGAACACATCAGGCCCATCATCGCCCTCAACAAAAGCGACCTGGCCGAGCCCTTCCAACGCGCTTGGGCGCGCATGGGCGTGTACCGCGACATGGGCTACACCGTGCTGCCGATGGCGCTAAAACCCAAGGGAGAAACCGCCCCCGACACCGAACACCACCTGGACGCTGTGCTCGCGGGCAAAACCACGCTGGTGCTAGGACCGTCGGGCTCCGGCAAGAGCACCCTGATCAACCGCTTGATTCCCGATGCGCAGGTACTGACCAACGCCATCTCCACAGCACTGAACTCCGGCAAGCACACCACCACCAGCACCACGCTGTACTGGGTGGACAAAGACAAGACCACCGCGGTGATTGACTCACCCGGCTTTCAGGAATTCGGTCTGAACCACATCGAGCCCATGCACCTGGCCAGCCTGATGCCCGACATCAAGGCCCATGCCAGCGACTGCAAGTTCTACAACTGCAGCCACTTGCACGAGCCGGGCTGCGGTGTGATTGCCGCTTTGCAAAAAGCATCCGACGGCTATTTGCCCGCTGGCCCTCATGAAATCAGCACAAACCGCTACAAAATATATAGCAATCTGTTCGCCGAACTGTCCCAGAAACGGTATTAGCCCAGCAGACGCGCCAGCGACAGCAGCGCCAAAAACACCATCCACATCACGACGGTGCGCCACACCAACCCGACCACCGCACGCAAATGCACGGGCTGTGGCGTTTGCCCCGCACCCGGGCTGTCGGGCTCGCCCAGTTTGACGTTGACCGCCCCGGCGGTGGCTGCCAGCACCACGCCGTCGTTGTCACCCGGAAACTGGGCCTCGTGCTGGCGCCAGCTGTCCACGGCTTCCTCAAAGCTGCCAACAAAGGCAAAACCCAGCGCCGTGATGCGGGCGGGCACCCAATCCATGGCATACCAGGCCAGGCTGGCGGCCGCCTTCAGTGCATCACTCAGTGGCGCCATGGAGGGACGATTGGGACGGTTCGCATAGCTGGCAAAGTATTCACCGATTCGGTACAAAACAGCGCCCGCCGGACCCAGGCCCATCGCGGCCAGCAAGGAGTACCAGGCAAACACACCAAACACATGGCGATGGGCACTCAAAACGGAGTGCTCAATCACATGCCGCACGATCTGGCTGCGCGGCAATGCACTGACGTCCATACGCATCCACAGTGCCAGCTGTTGCCGTGCCACATCTTCCTCGCCCGCCAGCAGCGCATCGCGGATCACGGTGAAGTGGTGGCTGAACTGGCGAAATCCCAGAGTGGCATACAAAATCGCGGTACTCCACACCGCTGCGGCGATCCACCCAAGTGACCATACCAACAACCAGTGAACACCAAACGCCACTGCGGCAGGGGCGACGACGGCAACCCACCACGCCAGCCAGCTGTGGTGCGGCGTGCCGGTATCCAGGTTGCGAACCACCCAGCGCACCCAGCTGCGCACCCCCAGATGAACGGGATTGCCTTGCCCCAAAGGCCGGGCCTGCTCCAGCAACAGCGCAAATAGTATGGAGAGAAAACTCATGCGGCAATCATAGCGACTGCCCACGCGGCTCAATCCAGCAGGAACCGATAAAAGTTGCGCAACATGCCAGCGGTCGCACCCCAGATAAAACGCTCGACCTTGGCATCCATATAAGGCATGGACAACCACTCCCGACGGGCGCCCGCCCATTCGATCGCATGGCGGTGGTGGTTGGCGGGGTCCATCAGGAAGTCCAGAGGAACTTCAAAAACATCCGCAACTTCATGCGGGTTGGCGGTCACCACATGCTCCGCATGGACCAGTGCCACCACGGGCGTCACGATGAAGGCACTGCCGGTCGTATAGATCGGCAAAGTGCCCAGCACTTCCACAAATTTGCGATCCAGGCCGATTTCCTCCTGCGCCTCGCGCAAGGCGGTATCCACGGCGCTGGAGTCCTCCGGGTCGGCTTTGCCTCCGGGAAAAGCTATTTGCCCGGAGTGGCTGGACAGATGGGTGGTGCGCTCGGTCAACAGTACGGTCAGGCCCTGGTCCCGCATGACCAGCGGAATCAGCACCGACGCATGCACGGCGGCCCGCTCTGAAAAGCGTGGCTCGGCCAGCAATTCGGGCGTCCAGCTATGGGCTGCTGCAAAACGCTGCGCCAACGCCTGCGGTTGCAGGGCGCGCGGCTGCACCTTGGGCAGGTGACGGTCAATGCCGATCACCGGAACCTGGCGCGGGTCAAAAGATGGCAAAACAGTCATAAAAAAACCGCCACAAGCTTGCGCCGGGCGGTTTCGCTGAAGACACGGTCTGGTATTAAACCGCGGTCTTCTTGGCTGGCAGTTTTTCCTTGATACGTGCCGACTTGCCGCTGCGGTCACGCAGGTAGTACAGCTTGGCGCGGCGCACATCACCACGGCGCTTGACTTCGATGCCGGCGATCAGCGGGCTGTAGGTCTGGAACGTACGCTCCACGCCTTCACCGCTGGAGATCTTGCGCACGATGAAGCCGCTGTTCAGGCCACGGTTGCGCTTGGCAATCACGACGCCTTCGTAGGCCTGCACGCGCTTGCGGGTACCTTCGACCACGTTGACGCTCACCACCACGGTGTCACCGGGGGAAAAATCAGGGATGGTTTTACCCAGGCGAGCAATTTCTTCTTGCTCGAGAGTTTGGATCAGGTTCATGTTTTTCCTTCGTAATCGTGTATGCGCCGGCACCGGATGGTGCAAAGCGTGCAAAGTGCCGCTTTGGCCGTACAGAGGATTGATTAGCCAACTATTATAGCAAGTTCAACGCCGACCGGCCAGAAACGCCTCGTCCTGCTGGCTCAACAGGCCCGCACCACGCGCCACTTCCAGCAAATCGGGGCGGTGCACTGCTGTCAATTGCAGGCGCTGGTCACGCCGCCAGCGCTCGATCTGGCCATGGTGGCCCGATAGCAGTACGTCGGGTACACGGTGGCCCTCCCACTCTTCCGGACGCGTGTAATGCGGACAGTCCAGCAGACCGTCCAGCGACGGGTTGAAGCTGTCCAGGTGGTGGCTATCCGCGTCTGACAGCACACCCGGCTGCAGGCGCGCCACGGCGTCCAGCAATGCGATGGCAGGAACTTCGCCACCCGACAGCACAAAGTCTCCCAGACTGATCTGTTCGTCCACCTGGGTGTCAATGAATCGCTGATCAATGCCTTCATAGCGGCCGCAGACCAGAATCGCGCCCGAACTGTTGGACCAGCGCTGAACCGCTGCGTGGTCCAGTCGCTTGCCAATCGGGGAGAACAGCACAACCGGGGCGCCGTCATTGCGTTGGGACCGAATGTGCGCGAGTGCCAACTCCAGGGGTTGCGCCATCATCACCATGCCGGGCCCGCCGCCAAAGGGCCTGTCGTCCACGCGGCGGTAATTGCCGGTGGCAAAGTCCCGCGGATTGGAAAACTGGACGTCTACCTGCCCGGACTCAAACGCGCGCCGGGTTATGCCAACGGTCAGAAACGGAGTGAAAAACTCAGGAAAAAGAGTGACGACATCGAAGCGCATGCGCCTGGACTCAGTAGTCGGTTTGCCAGTCCACGCGGATGCGGCGTGCCTTCAGGTCCACATCGTCGACGTAGGCGGCCACGAAGGGGATCATGCGTTCACAGGTCTTGCCGTCTTCCTGGTATTCCATTACCAGCACGGTCTGTGCGCCAGTAGACAGCAACTCTTTGACGACACCAAGGGCTTCGTCTTCACGATTGATGACATCCAGGCCAATCAAATCGACCCAATAGTATTCATCCTTGGCCGCCGTCGGAAAGCTGGAGCGCGAGACGAAAATGCGCGAGCCGCGCAGGGCCTCGGCAGCGGTTCGGTCGTCCACGCCATGGGCGGTGGCGACGACCGTGTCGGAATGTTCCTTGGCTTCCTTGACGGACAGTTGGGCGACACCCGCGAACGTTTGCACACCGCGCTCGGTGGGCAGTAAAAACCAGCGTTTGGAAGAAAAAAGCGCCTCAGGATCGGCGCTGTAGGGCAGGACCTTGAACCAACCCTTGACGCCCCACGCGTCCGCAATCCGTCCGACTTCAATGGCATCCGCTGGCAATTCAGCAGCTTCGAGTCCGGTGAGCATACGCGTGGGGTGCCGGTCAGAGGGCGCAGGGCCCTCCTCTCGGCACAATGGCTTAAGCTGCCTTCTTGGCCGCTTGTTGGATCAGGCGTTCCACGGTGGGAGAAGCCTGTGCGCCAACGCCTTGCCAGTAGGTCAAACGATCCTGCGCAATGCGGATGCTTTCTTCGTTGGCCGTTGCGATGGGGTTGTAAAAACCGATACGCTCGATGAAGCGACCATCACGGCGTGTGCGCTTGTCAGCCACAACGATATTGAAAAACGGGCGTGCTTTTGCACCGCCACGGGCGAGTCGAATGACGACCATGATTTATCCTTTGGGTGGCAGAAATTGCTTTCGACCATTAAATTCAAAGTTGAGACACGCAACTGACCACCCGGCCAGTGACACTCTGAATAGCTCTCTATTATAACCTGTAAGAGATTCATGACCAAGATTCGCCCCAGCACCGACGCTGACATCCCGACCATTACCGCCATCTACACCCACCACGTACTACACGGAACCGGTACCTTTGAGACTGTTCCGCCCAGCGAACAGGACATGGCGCAACGCCGCGCCGATGTCCTGTCCAAGGGACTCCCCTATCTGGTCGTGGAGCACGCGGGCAACGTCGTCGGCTTTGCATACTGCCAGTGGTTCAAGCCCCGCCCAGCCTACCGTTTTTCCGCGGAAGACTCCATTTATCTGGCAGCCTCTGCCCATGGTCAAGGACTGGGCCGACTGCTCTTGGTGGAGCTGATGGCGCAGGCCGAGCGCGCCGGTGTGCGCAAGCTGATTGCCGTCATCGGCGATTCTGCCAACCGGGGCTCCATTGGCGTGCACAGAGCCTGCGGATTCAATCCGGTGGGCGTACTCGCCAACTGTGGCTGGAAGTTCGGCCGATGGCTGGATGTCGTACTGATGGATCGCACCATCGGGCTGGGCAGCTCCGAGGCTCCGGCACAATCGCAGGCATGAAAAACAAAACCCTGGCCACCTGGCTTGCATTCGCTGGCGGCCCGCTTGGACTGCACCGCATCTACCTTTTTGGCTTGGCGGACCGCCTGGCCTGGCTCCTGCCAATCCCTACACTGATGGGACTCTATGGTGTGTACCGCGCGCGTTCAGTAGGGCTGGATGACACCTGGAGCTGGGTACTGATTCCGATGCTGGGCTTCACCATTGCCGGTTGCACCATTAATGCCCTGGTGTATGGCCTGATGGCGACTGACAAGTGGAACCAGCGCTTCAATCCCGGCGCGCCATCCGACGCGGCAAGCGGTCAAACCAACTGGTTCACCGTGGGGGCGCTAGTCACGTCACTCCTGGTCGGAACCACGGTTTTGATGGCCAGCCTGGCCTTCAGTTTTCAGCACTACTTTGAATACCAGGTAGAGGAGGCCCGGTTGATCTCGCAACCGCAGGATGTCAAAAAATCTGCAGACTGATCCAATAAGCAACTGCCGCTACAAACGCGCTGGCTGGGATGGTGAATATCCAGGCCCACACGATATTGCCGGCAACTCCCCAGCGCACAGCGCTAGCGCGTTGGGTTGAACCGACACCGACAATCGCGCCCGTAATGGTGTGGGTTGTGGACACCGGAATACCCAATGCCGTTGCAAGAAACAACGTAATGGCGCCCCCCGTTTCAGCACAAAAGCCGCCCACTGGTTTGAGCTTGGTGATTTTCTGCCCCATGGTCTTCACAATGCGCCAGCCGCCAAACATGGTGCCCGCACCAATCGCCGTGTAGCAGCACAAGATGACCCAGGTAGGAGGTGAAGCGGCTCCGGCAGCGGTGTAACCCGTTGCAATCAGCAGCATCCAGATGATGCCTATGGTCTTTTGCGCGTCGTTGCCGCCGTGACCCAGACTGTATGCGCCAGCGGACACGAGTTGCAGGCGTCGAAACCATTTATCGACCTTTGAGGGCCGACTCCGACGGAATATCCAGGCCACCGCCACCATCATGAGGGAGCCCAGAACAAAGCCCAGCACGGGCGACACGAAGATGAAAACGACGGTCTTGAGAATCCCCGTCGACACCAGTGTCCCCGCGCCGGACTTGGCAATCACCGCCCCCACAATGCCACCGATCAGTGCGTGCGAAGAACTGCTGGGGATCCCGTAATACCAGGTGATGACATTCCAGGTGATCGCGCCCAGCAGCGCACCAAACACCACATGGGTATCGACCACGCCCGGTTGAACAATGCCTTTGCCCACCGTCGCAGCCACGCTCAGTTGAAAGATAAAAATCGCGATGACATTGAAGAAAGCCGCGAAAAGAATGGCTTGTCCCGGCTTCAAGACGCCGGTGGACACCACGGTTGCGATCGAGTTCGCGGCATCATGAAAGCCGTTCATGAAGTCGAACAACAAGGCCAGCACCACCAGTAAGACTACTACCCACAGGGCCGTTTGTACGGTTTCCATCGTCGTATCCGCGACCGGTTCAGGAATTCTCGAGGACGATGCCCTCAATCACATTGGCCACGTCTTCGCACTTGTCGGTAATGGTTTCCAGCAACTCGTAGATCGCTTTGAGTTTGATGACCTCGCGCACGTCCGGCTCTTCCCGGAACAGCTTGCTCATGGCCGTGCGCATCACACGGTCCGCGTCGGATTCCAGTCTGTCAATCTCTTCACAGGTCTTCAACGCCGCCTCGGCGGTGGATGGCTCGGCGATATTGCCCAACAACTTGACGGCATCGCGCAAGCGCTCGCAGCACTTCACACTCAGATCGGTCAAGCGGGTGATTTCTTCCGTCATGTGGCGCACGTCATACAGCGCCATGGTCTCGGCAGAATCCTGGATCAGGTCCGCCACATCGTCCATGGTGTTGATCAGCGAGTGGATCTGCTCGCGGTCAATCGGCGTGATGAAAGTGATGTGAATGGCCTTGTTGCACTCGTGCGTGACGCGGTCGGCTGCGCGTTCGGCATCGTCCACTTCCTGGTTGTATTTGGCGCGCAGGTCCAGGTCCGCGTAATTGGCGACCAGTTTGGAAAAAGCATGCGCCGCTTCCACAATGCGATCGGCATGCTGGTTGAACATTTCAAAAAAATTGCCTTCACGCGGCAGAAGTTTTCCAAACAGCATCACGATTCCTTCACCCAATAGACCAACAACTTGACGTTTTCAAGACGGCGAAGTTTAACCGCCCCGGGATGGCTCCCTTCCAGCGCCCGCTAAGCAGCCCTGAAGATGAAGTAGACCGCGCCCACCATGCAGAGACCGGCCCACACGTAGTCCAGCTTGAACGGCTCGTTCATGTACACCATGGCAAAGGGGACAAAAACGCTGAGTGTGATGACCTCTTGCATGATTTTGAGCTGAGCCACTGAGAAACCGGCTTGTTGAAACCCAATACGATTTCCTGGCACTTGAAGCAGATACTCAAACAGCGCAATGCCCCAGCTTGCCAAGGCGGCAAAGTACCAAGGTGCGGTGGCCATGTTCTTCAGGTGTCCGTACCAGGCGAAAGTCATGAAGACGTTGCTGGCGATCAGCAGAAGAACCGTTTGCAGGGATAAGGGGATGGCGTTCAGGAATTGCATGTTGCGCATTATCTCGGCTCGCGTGGCAATCGGTTGATGTGCCAGGGTTGGCTCTCGCTCCAGATCAGTCGGGGTATGCGTTTTGCTCCGTGTCCTCCGCAGAGAGCAAGCTCTCTGCTCCCCCTTTACCTGCGCAAAACGCATACCCCGACTGATCCTCCGAGTAGCTGGCGCACCAATGCCTTGTGAGCAGCCTTGGGCCTTTAACTACCCTCCAGCATCAGGCCAGGGTTGGCCGTTTTGCGTAGGTAAAGGAGGAGCCCGAAGGGCGGGGGACACGAAGCAAAACGGCCATCCCTGGCCTGATGCGGGCGCGCGAAGTGGCTCCGACACTCCCTTGAAGCAAAAATAAAAAGCCCCGCAGCTTGCACTACGGGGCTTTAGGACCGAAACGGAAGGTGGAAAGCCTATGCCGCCACACCGTCCTTCACCGTATCGGCCATATCGGTGTAGTCTTTCACCTGGTCAAAGTTCAGGTACTGGTAAATCTTGTCGCTGGCCGCGGTCAAGACGCCCATGTCGGCCATGTACTCAGCCTTGGTCGGGATGCGACCCAGCTTGGAGCAGATGGCCGCCAACTCGGCGGAACCCAGGTACACATTGCTGTTCTTGCCCAGGCGGTTCGGGAAGTTGCGGGTGGAAGTGGAGAACACGGTTGCACCCTCCTTCACCTGCGCCTGATTGCCCATGCACAGGCTACAACCCGGCATTTCCATGCGTGCGCCGGCAGAGCCCAGCACGCCATAGTGGCCTTCTTCCGACAACTGCTTGGCATCCATCTTGGTCGGCGGTGCCATCCACAACTTGACCGGAATGTCGCGCTTGTTTTCCAGCAGCTTGGAAGCTGCGCGGAAGTGGCCGATATTGGTCATGCAGGAGCCGATGAACACTTCGTCAATCGCAGCGCCAGCCACTTCGGACAGGGTCTTCACATCGTCCGGATCATTCGGGCAAGCCACGATGGGTTCGTGGATGTCGGCCAGGTCGATCTCGATGACGGCTGCGTATTCCGCATCCGCATCACCCTTGAGTAACTGGGGATCAGCCAACCAGGCTTCCATCGCCTTGATGCGGCGGTTGATGGTGCGCACATCCGAGTAACCCGTCGCGATCATCCACTTCAGCATCGTGATGTTGCTGTTGATGTACTCGATGATGGGCTCTTTGTTCAGATGCACAGTGCATCCACCAGCGCTGCGCTCTGCCGACGCGTCGCTCAGCTCGAACGCCTGCTCGACCTTCAGGTCCGGCAAGCCTTCGATTTCCAGGATGCGGCCGGAGAAGATGTTCTTCTTGCCTTGCTTGGCCACGGTCAGCAAGCCAGCCTTGATGGCGTATAGCGGAATCGCGTTGACCAGGTCGCGCAGCGTGACGCCGGGCTGCATCTTGCCCTTGAAACGGACCAGCACGGACTCTGGCATATCCAAAGGCATGACGCCCGTGGCCGCACCAAACGCCACCAAACCAGAGCCTGCGGGGAAGCTGATACCGATGGGGAAACGTGTGTGACTGTCGCCGCCGGTGCCCACGGTGTCGGGCAACAGCATGCGGTTCAACCAGCTGTGGATGATGCCGTCACCAGGACGCAGCGGCACACCACCGCGGGTGCTGATGAAATCGGGCAACTCGTGGTGCATCTTCACGTCCACAGGCTTGGGGTAAGCGGCCGTGTGGCAGAAGGATTGCATCACCAGATCCGCGCTGAAGCCCAGGCAGGCCAGGTCTTTCAGCTCGTCGCGGGTCATGGGGCCGGTGGTGTCTTGCGAACCCACGCTGGTCATCTTCGGCTCGCAGTAGGTACCGGGACGCACACCTTGCTGGTTGCCCTTGACGACCGGCAGTCCGCAAGCGCGGCCGACCATTTTTTGCGCCAGCGTGAAACCCTTGTGGGTATCGGCCGGGTTGTGCGGCAGACGGAACAGCGTGCTGACCGGCAGGCCCAGCGCCTCGCGCGCCTTGGCTGTCAGGCCACGGCCAATGATCAGCGGAATGCGGCCACCGGCGCGCACTTCGTCAAACAACACATCGCTCTTGACCTTGAACTCGGCAATCACCTTGCCGTCCTTCAATGCCTTGCCATCGTAAGGGCGCAGCTCGATCACATCGCCCATGTTCATCTGGCCCACGTCCAACTCGATCGGCAAGGCGCCGGAGTCTTCCATGGTGTTGTAGAAAATCGGGGCAATCTTGCTACCCAAACACACGCCACCAAAACGCTTGTTGGGCACAAACGGAATGTCTTCACCAGTGAACCACAGCACGCTGTTGGTAGCCGACTTGCGGCTGGATCCCGTGCCCACGACGTCACCTACATAGGCGACCAGGTTGCCCTTGGCCTTCAGGCTTTCGATGAACTTGACCGGGCCGCGCTTGCCATCCTCTTCGGGCACGATGCCAGGGCGAGCATTTTTGTGCATGGCCAGCGCGTGCATCGGGATGTCGGGGCGGCTGAAGGCGTCGGGCGCGGGGGACAGATCGTCGGTATTGATTTCACCGGCGACCTTGAACACGGTAAGCGTGATGCTGGCCGGCACTTCGGGGCGGCTGGTGAACCACTCGGCATCGGCCCAGCTTTGCAGCACAGCCTTGGCATGGGCGTTGCCCTTGTCGGCCTTTTCCTTGACGTCATGGAACTGGTCAAACATCAGCAAGGTCTTTTTCAGACCTTCGGCGGCTTGCGGCGCAACCACGGCGTCATCCAGCAAATCGACCATAGGGCTGATGTTGTAGCCACCCAGCATGGTGCCCAACAACTCGGTCGCGCGTTCGCGGCTGATCAGTGCACACTTCTCGGTACCGTGTGCTACGGCAGCCAGGTAACTGGCCTTGACCTTGGCGGCATCGTCCACACCAGCAGGCACGCGGTGGGTGATCAGATCCACCAGTGTCGCCTCTTCCCCTTTCGGAGGGGCCTTGAGCAGTTCGATCAACTCTGCGGTCTGCTTGGCAGACAAAGGCAGCGGGGGAATGCCCAATGCGGCGCGTTCGGCCACATGGTCACGGTAGGCTTTCAACATAGTATTCACTCCTTCTTAAACAACAAAAGTCTATCCAGCCCTCGTCAACAGGGCATAGTGTGCTATCTATTTTGATTTCGGCTTGGATTTAGCCTTGGGCTTGGGTTCGGGGTTTGGCACCAACTCTTGCACCGTGCCACCCGCACCAATCGGCACCAGAGCATCCTTGGGTGCATCCAACAGACCCGGCTGGGGATTGCGCTCCAGAGCCTGAGCAACTAATAACTGGTCTGGGTTCATACAATCGTCAGCCATGCGCTTGCCTTCTTTCTGGTTCATCAGCATGGACTTGTTACCCAGCTGCAGCCATACGGCACCACTGGACTCTTCTTCCAAACGCACGGCTCCAGTACTGGTCACAACAGGCTCCATCAGATAGCGTTTGCGACCGATCTCCAGCACAAAGCGACCCAACGAATGGGCGTCCGGTGTCATGGTGACCTCAACTGACAGTTCGCATTGAATCTTGCCAACCAGCACTTTCTTGGCGATCGCCTCCTGCTCGGGTGACAAAACCACCGGAGCCAGTGCCTCAGGCTCTGCAGCCGCACGCAACGCCGCCTTGGCGGGTGACCTCGGGGTCTTTGCCACTGGCTTGCTGAGTTCGACCGCTTGCGCTGGCAGGGCCAAGGCCAATGGCAACATCAAACCAGCTATCAAATATCTCATCATGGAAGTACCCCTCATTTAGTGAACCCCGGACGGGAAGAATGCATGCGTGGAATCGGGCATTTCGCAACCGGTCTGGTGCGCGCGTTCCAGCACCTGCCAGAAATACCGAAAACTGGCCCGGTCATGCAGTTTGCCATCCACCGATATCGGCGCCCAATTTGCACGACTGGCCTGTTCCACGATACGTGCGGCCATATCGATGGCCTCAAGCGAAGGTGCAAACGCTCGCAAAATGGGGCGAATCTGTCCAGGATGGATGCTCCACATGCGGGTGTAGCCCAATGCGCTGGCAGCCGTTCTTGTGGCGCGCTCCACCACCGAAGCATCGCGCAATTCGGTCACCACACAATGGGAAGGGACTTTGCCAGACGCATGGCAGGCGCTTGCAATGTCAAGCTTGGCCCGCACCACCAAGGGGTGGTGAAACTGGTCCAGCGTTGCGCCATCCGTGGCAGCCCGAACGCCCATCGCCGCGTGGGAAATGGCGCCCCCGTGGGCGGATACAAAATCCATCAAACCAAAACTCAATGATTGCACCCGGGGATGCTCCGCAATCTCGAACGCCCGGTGCACGGCGCGTGGCGATTCGATCAGGACATGCAAAGGTAAACGGTCCACACGCTGGCCCGGCCGTACCGCGGCGTCGATGGCTTCCAGCGCCCGGTGCACATCGTGCAGGGACTCCACCTTGGGAAGCATGACGTAGCTGAGGGACTGCGCCGCGCCACCCACCACGATGTCCACGTCGGACGCAAAAGCCGGGTGATCCACCGCATGCAGCCGTGCGCCCACCCGGCGCAACAATCCATTCGCTATCAAATTTGGAGCATCATTTGCACTATTGGCGAGGGCGCAGACCATATTTGCCTGATCGACCTCGCCGCCAACGGGTGCTCCATCTTCGCAGTCCAGTGTCACGTCAAACACGCAGACACCGAACTCCTCCATCATCTCGGCCTGCAGTTGCAGGCTCTTGACCATCCGCGCCTCGACGCCGCTGTAATGGTCACACACCGGCAACAAACCCGCAGTGCCCTGGGCACCAAGAAGGATGTCGCGCGGGTGTTCCACGATTTACAGCAGGTGGGCGACGCCGGCCTGCTCGTCTTGCAACTCCTTGAGCGTCTTGTTGATGCATTCCTGGCTGAACGCGTCGACCGGCAAGCCTTCGACTAGTTTGTATTCGCCGCCTTCGCAGGTCACGGCAAAGCCAAACATCGTGTCCTTGGGGATGCCGTACTGGCCGTCCGAAGGGATGCCCATGGTGACCCACTTGCCGTTGGTGCCCAGGGCCCAATCGCGCATGTGGTCAATGGCAGCGTTGGCAGCGGACGCTGCGGACGACACGCCACGGGCCGCGATGATGGCGGCACCGCGCTTGCCAACGGTGGGCAAGAAGGTGTTGGCGTTCCAGTCCTGGTCGTTGATCATGTCCTTGACGCTCTGGCCGTTGATGGTGGCAAAGCGGTAATCGGCGTACATGGTGGGCGAGTGGTTGCCCCAAACGGCCATTTTTTCGATGTCGGCCACGGCCTTACCGGTTTTGGACGCCAGTTGGCTCAAGGCACGGTTGTGGTCCAGGCGCAGCATGGCGGTGAAATTCCTGCGTGGCAGATCGGGCGCGCTCTTCATCGCGATGTAGGCATTGGTGTTGGCAGGGTTGCCGACCACCAGCACTCGCACATTGCGGCTGGCCACCGCGTTCAGGGCCTTGCCTTGCGCCGTGAAAATTTCCGCGTTCACGGCCAACAATTCGGCACGTTCCATGCCGGGACCACGGGGGCGCGAACCGATCAGCAGCGCGTAGTCCACATCCTTGAATGCCGTCATGGGGTCGCTATGGGCTTCCATACCCACCAGCAAGGGGAATGCGCAGTCTTGCAATTCCATCATCACACCCTGCAGGGCTTGCTGGGCTTTTTCCACTGGAACTTCCAGCAAACTCAACACGACGGGCTGGTCTTTGCCCAGCATTTCGCCGGAGGCGATGCGGAACAGAATAGCGTATCCAATTTGACCGGCGGCTCCGGTGACTGCAACGCGAACGGGCTTTTTGCTCATGGTGTTAACTCCAGGAAGTGTTGTAAAAACGGTGACTGTCCGGGGACCCAAGCAAAAGGTTGAATCCTTCAGAATGTTTTGGAGTTTACCCCTGAAATAGCCCCAAAGTCAATTTGTCTTATGTCTTATATAAGATATGATTCAGCATGTTTTCGAGACTGACTCCAAGCTGACTTCCGGGGACCCATTCATGTCTGCAACGACCACTTCTGGCAACGACCACGCCACAGCTCAGGACACCGAGTTGGGCGGATCCGTTGCCGCGGCGCCGCAGACACCGGCGTTCAGCCCGCTGTACCAGCAGATCAAGGTATTGATTCTGCAAAGTCTCCAGGCGGGCGAATGGAAACCCAGCGCGGCTATCCCCAGCGAGATTGAACTCGCCGCCCGATTCAGGGTCAGCCAGGGAACCGTGCGCAAGGCCATTGATGAACTGGCGTCCGAGAACCTGCTGGTGCGGCGCCAGGGCAAAGGCACTTTCGTAGCCACCCACGCCGAACGCCAGATTCAGTACCGCTTTCTCAAACTGATTCCCGACAACGGGGACCCCAGCGGCGAAGGCCCGGCACAGCGCCACATCATTGACTGCAAGCGAACCCGCGCTTCCGTGGAAGTGGCGCGCGCACTGGCCATTCGCACCGGCGACGCCGTGCTGCAAGTGCGCCGCGTGCTGTCGTTTACCGGCACTCCAACCATTCTGGAAGACCTGTGGCTGCCCGCTGCTCCATTCAAAGGGCTGACCGCGGAGCGCCTGCGGGACTACAACGGGCCGATGTACGCGCTGTTTGAAACCGAATTTGACGTGCGAATGGTACGCGCCGAAGAAAAAATACGCGCCGTGTTGCCCGACCCGGAACAATGTGAACTGCTGAAGACCAATCCGCAAACACCCCTTCTGAGTGTGGAACGCATCGCCTATACCTACAACGATGCACCCATGGAAATGCGCCGGGGCCTGTACCTCACGAACAAGCATTACTATCGAAATGCCCTCAATTGAACAGCTTGTTGATGCAAGTCCAGTGTCAGCCTGTTGCAGTGCAATAGAATTTTGACCTGACGCAGCAATAATTACATACGGTTACATCCAGAAAGCCTACTCATGTCTGAGCTCCACCCTGCCCCCCGCGCCAAACGGCCAGAATTCCGCAACATCAATGCATTCAATGACTTGCCCGGTTACCGTTGGCCGTTGGCGGCCATTGTTTCGGGCATGCACCGCGCCAGCGGCCTGATCATGTTCCTCTTGATGCCCTTCATCATCTGGATGTTTGACACCTCGGTCAGTTCGGAATATTCGTTCGCACGCTTTACGTCCGCATTTAACAACGGTATCGGTTTTGTACCCGGCATCTTGGTCAAACTGGTGGCTCTGGGGCTGATCTGGGCCTACCTGCACCACTTCTTTGCCGGCATGCGCCATATCCGCATGGACCTGTTTCATACAGTCACCAAAGAAGCGGGCAAAAAAACAGCCCAGTTGACCCTGCTGTTGAGCCTGGGCCTGACAGTCGTGCTGGGCGCCAAGCTGTTCGGCTTGTACTAAACCCTTCGTTTAATCAGATTCATCCATTCAGGAACTCAACATGTCAGTTAATTACGGATCCAAGCGCATCGTTGTGGGTGCGCACTATGGTCTGCGCGATTGGTTGGCCCAGCGTGTCACCGGCCTTTTGATGGCGCTGTTCACGTTTGTCGTGCTGGCCCAGGTCATATTTGGCAAAGGCCCCATGGGCTACGACAAATGGGCCGGCATCTTCTCCACCCAATGGATGAAGACGCTGACCTTTGCCGTCATCATTGCGCTGCTATACCACGCTTGGGTGGGCATGCGCGAAATCTTCATGGACTACATCCAGCCTGTCTATGTGCGCCTTGCGCTGCAGGTTTTCGCCATTGTCTGGCTCGTGGGCTGTGCGGGCTGGGCCATCCAGGTCCTGTGGCGCCTTTGATCCCATTGAACTACTGAGGCTGATTTCATGACCTACCCCGTTACAACAAGAAAATTTGACGTCGTTATCGTCGGTGCCGGTGGCTCCGGCATGCGCGCGTCGCTGCAGTTGGCTCGCGCCGGCCTGAACGTCGCCGTGTTGAGCAAGGTGTTCCCCACCCGATCCCACACCGTGGCCGCACAGGGAGGAATTGGCGCCTCCTTGGGCAACATGAATGACGACAACTGGCACTACCACTTCTACGACACCATCAAGGGCTCGGACTGGCTGGGCGACCAGGACGCCATCGAGTTCATGTGCCGTGAAGCCCCCAAGGTCGTCTACGACCTGGAACACATGGGCATGCCGTTCGACCGCAATCCCGATGGCACGATTTACCAGCGCCCCTTTGGCGGCCACACCGCCAACTACGGTGAAAAAGCCGTCGAACGCGCCTGCGCCGCGGCGGACCGCACCGGCCACGCCATGCTGCACACTCTGTACCAGAAGAATGTGGAAGCCAAGACCAGCTTCTTCGTCGAATGGATGGCGCTGGACCTGATCCGCGACGCCGAAGGCGATGTGGTCGGTGTGACCGCGCTGGAAATGGAAACCGGCGACCTGCATGTGCTGCACGCCAAGACCGTGCTGCTGGCCACCGGCGGCGCCGGCCGCATCTTCGCCGCCTCGACCAATGCCTTCATCAACACCGGTGACGGCCTGGGCATGGCGGCGCGTGCCGGCATCCCGCTGGAAGACATGGAATTCTGGCAATTCCACCCCACCGGTGTTGCCGGTGCCGGTGTGTTGCTGACCGAAGGCTGCCGTGGCGAAGGCGCCATTTTGCTCAACAGCAACGGCGAGCGCTTCATGGAGCGCTATGCCCCAACCTTGAAAGACCTGGCACCGCGTGATTTCGTGTCCCGCTCCATGGACCAGGAAATCAAGGAAGGCCGTGGCTGCGGACCCAACAAGGACTACGTGCTGCTCAAGCTCGACCACCTGGGCGCAGAAACCATCCACAAGCGCCTGCCGTCGGTGTACGAAATTGGCGTCAACTTCGCCAATGTGGACATCACACGCGAGCCCATTCCGGTCGTTCCCACCATCCACTACCAGATGGGCGGCATTCCCACCAACGTCAATGGCCAGGTCGTCGTTCCCAAGGGCGATGTGCACAACGCGGTCGTCAATGGCCTGTATGCGGTGGGCGAATGCTCCTGCGTCAGCGTGCACGGCGCCAACCGCCTGGGCACGAACTCACTGCTGGACCTGCTGGTGTTCGGACGCGCGGCCGGCAACCACATCGTGGACTTCGCGAGCAAGACCAAAGCCCACAAGCCGCTACCTGCCGATGCGGCCGACCGCACCATTGCCCGCTTGTCACGCCTGGACAACTCCACCAACGGAGAATACGCGCAAAATGTGGCGGATGACCTCCGCGCAAGCATGCAATTGCACGCCGGAGTGTTCCGCACCCAGAAGAGCATGGACGAAGGCGTGGTCAAGATCGCCGAGTTGCGCAAGCGTGTCAACGCGATCACCTTGAAGGACAAATCCAAGGTCTTCAACACCGCACGGATCGAAGCCCTGGAAGTGGACAACCTGATCGAAGCGGCGCAGGCCACCATCGTGTCGGCGGCAGCGCGCCATGAGAGCCGTGGCGCCCACACGGTGGATGACTACAACGATACGCCCGAGCACCCGAATGGCCGTAACGATACCGACTGGCACAAGCACACGCTGTGGCACAGCGAGAGCAATTCGCTGAGCTACAAGCCGGTGCAAATGAAGCCCTTGACGGTTGAATCCGTGCCCCTCAAAGTTCGTACATTCTGAGAGATTGAGGAATATTTATGACCAAACGCACTTTCTCCATCTACCGCTACGATCCGGACAAGGACGCCAAGCCCTACATGCAGGACATCGAAGTGGAACTCGATGGCAATGAGCGCATGCTGCTGGACGCCCTGATGAAGCTCAAGGCCATTGACCCGTCCATCTCGTTTCGACGCTCCTGCCGCGAGGGCGTCTGCGGTTCGGACGCCATGAACATCAATGGCAAGAATGGCCTGGCCTGCCTGACCAATATGCTGACGCTGCCCGGCAAGATCGTCCTGAAGCCGCTGCCCGGCCTGCCCGTGATCCGCGACCTGATCGTCGACATGACACAGTTCTTCAAGCAGTACAACTCGATCAAGCCGTATTTGATCAACGACACGGTACCGCCTGAAAAAGAACGTCTGCAGAGCCCTGAAGAGCGCGAAGAGCTCAACGGCCTGTATGAATGCATTTTGTGCGCGAGCTGCTCCACCAGTTGCCCCAGTTTCTGGTGGAACCCCGACAAGTTCGTGGGTCCGGCTGGCCTGTTGCAAGCCTACCGCTTTCTCGCTGATAGCCGCGACCAGGCCACCGGCGAACGCCTGGACAACCTTGAAGACCCATACCGCCTGTTCCGCTGCCACACCATCATGAATTGTGTGGACGTGTGCCCCAAGGGATTGAACCCGACCAAGGCCATTGGCAAGATCAAGGAAATGATGGTGATGCGCACCGTTTGATGGATATGCATGAAGTCGGCGACGAACTGCTGGACGAACGGGCTCTGAGCAAGCTGCGGTGGCGATGCCGCCGTGGACTGCTGGAGAACGACTTGTTCATCGAGCGGTTCTTTAAAAACTTCAGCGAGTCGCTGACGGTACGCCAAGCCCATGCACTGGGGTTATTGATGGACCTGAGCGACAACGATTTGTTGGACGTGCAATTGGCACGGAAATCGGTGGCGCAAGTATCGGAGCCGCTGGACCGCGAAGATGTGCACGAAGTTCTAAGTATGTTGAGAAAAAACTGTTGAAAGGTCGAAAATGAAACTAGCAGACAACAAAGCCACCCTGTCATTCAGCAATGGCAGCCCCAGCGTCGAATTGCCTGTCTACCAAGGCAGCGTCGGCCCGGATGTTGTGGACATTCGCAAGCTGTATGCGCAAACCGGCATGTTCACGTACGACCCCGGCTTCCTGTCGACGGCGTCGTGCCAGTCTGCCATCACCTACATCGATGGTGACAAGGGCGAGTTGCTGTACCGCGGCTACCCGATTGAGCAGCTGGCGACCAACTGCGATTTCATGGAAACCTGCCACCTCCTGCTGTACGGCAACCTGCCCAATGCAGCGGGCAAGACCGAATTCACCAAGCGTGTGGCCAACCACACCATGGTCAACGAGCAGATGCAGTTCTTCCTGCGTGGCTTCCGCCGCGATGCGCACCCCATGGCCATTATGACCGGACTGGTGGGAGCACTGTCAGCGTTCTACCATGACAGCACCGACATCAACAATCCGGAACACCGCGAAGTGTCCGCGATTCGCCTGATCGCGAAGATGCCGACTCTGGTTGCCATGGCGTACAAGTACAGCGCTGGCCAGCCTTACATGTACCCCAAGAACAACCTGAGCTACGCTGGTAACTTCTTGCACATGATGTTCGCAACGCCTTGCGAGGAATATGTTGTCAACCCGGTGATCGAACGCGCGCTGGACCGCATTTTCGTGCTGCACGCCGACCACGAACAGAACGCATCCACCTCCACCGTGCGCCTGTGCGGCAGCTCCGGAACCAACCCCTTTGCCGCCATTGCGGCCGGTGTTGCCTGCCTGTGGGGCCCTGCCCACGGTGGCGCCAACGAGGCTTGCCTGAACATGCTGGAAGACATCCAGAAAATGGGCGGCATCTCAAAGGTTGGACAGTTCATGGAGCAGGTCAAGGACAAGAACTCCGGCGTCAAGCTGATGGGCTTTGGTCACCGCGTGTACAAGAACTACGATCCACGCGCCAAACTGATGCAAGAAACCTGCAAGGAAGTCCTGACGGCCCTGGGCCTGGAGAACGATCCTTTGTTCAAGCTCGCGATGGCGCTCGAAAAAATCGCTTTGGAAGACGAGTACTTTGTGTCACGCAAGCTCTATCCCAACGTCGACTTTTATTCTGGCATTGTGCAACGCGCCATCGGCATTCCGGTGAGCCTGTTCACCGCGATCTTCGCACTGGCCCGTACCGTCGGCTGGATTGCCCAGTTGAACGAAATGATCGGCGACCCCGAGTACAAGATTGGCCGTCCACGCCAGTTGTTCACCGGCTCGGTCCGCCGCGACGTACTGCCTATCGCGCAACGCTAAATCACCGTAGTCCTTCGAAAGCCCGCTGGCGGTTAACGTCGGCGGGCTTTTTTATTTGCCGGTCCACTTGACTACCGCACGTTTGGTCAAATGTCTTTTGACTAAATTCCATGACCGGAAGCACCCATGTGGTGGCACCATTCAAGAGCTTGGACTATAGAGAGCACTCGTTAGAAGTGGAATCAGAAAACCTGATTCGCGGAGCCACAAGCTCTACCATTCTTCTCGATCACATCACCCATGTAGTCGCGCTGAAACCGTCCCGGGACGAGATCCGGGAAATTTTGTGGGTATTGGAGCAAAAGCAGCTGGCGTCCTCTCACTTTCTTTGAAATTAACGAGAGACTCTGCATGTCGCAGAGTCGTTTCTGAGAAGGAGGCACGACATGCCTAAAAGAGGTCCAAGCCGTCGGCTGGCATCCAGGAAGCGAAACCAGAAAAAGCGATTGAATCGCATTTTCAGAATGTTGAAGTTTGTGCTGATGATAGTGAGAACTGTCGTGAGCATCTTGAGCATTTGGACTGCTTCTTGGGTGGCTCCTGGCCGCAAGCCTAGCAAAAAGGCTCAATTTATACGTCGATTCATAGCTAGCAAAACCGCATGTCCTCTTTGCAGCGGCAACAAGTGTTTGGAATACTTTTGGGTCAAACAATCTACCTCTTAAAGCAGTCGCCGTTGTTCAAACTGTCCAGCAGAAAAAGACTTGCGCAGAACATCCTCAGTGTTGACTTGCCGTTTCTGGGACGCCTAGCCAACGGCAGGTCAAATTACAGCGTTTTCAATAGAGTTACCGGGGGAAAAGAGCGTCGTATCGAACTTCCATGCCCGAGCCTGCAAAAGATCCATCTCAAACTCTTTACTCTGCTGGCAAAACTAGAAACGCCGGACTATCTGCATTCTGGCGTCGTAGGAAGATCCTACGTGACCAACGCAATGGTTCACATAGGAAATGTGCCCCTCGTGCACCTGGACATCAAAAAATACTATCCCTCAGTGGACGGGGCGAGGACTTATAGATTCTTCGCTTCTGCAATGGGATGCAGTCCAGACGTTGCTGGCCTATTAACCCGTCTTTGCACATATGAGAACCACGTTCCGATAGGGAGCTGTGTTAGCCAGACATTGGCTTTCCATTCCACGAAACCCCTTTTTGACGAGCTGCACCAGTTGGCAGTAGAAGCAGGAGTCCGTGAAAGCTACTACGTCGACGACTTGACATGGTCTGGGGCCAATGCGACGCCAAGCTTCCTCTGGAAGGCAAAGCAAATTGTGCACAAGCATGGCTTTGATCATCACAAGGGGCGCTGCTTTGCCGCGCACCAGAACCGCCTGGTGACGGGGGTCCTGCTCAACGGGCTTAAAGCCACCATATTGCCGAGCAAAGAATTAGAAATGTGGGAGGCCCTCCGCAGGCTAGGCAAACTGTATCCGCATGAGCGCCCAGCAGCGCTGGAGCGACTCATTGGTTGGCTAACCGCGGCAAGCCAAATTGAGCCCCGCTTCACCAACCGAATACCCCAACTTCGCCAACAGTTGCGAGACGCGTCAACGGCGCTCGCCGCGTAACGCCATACGGATGGCGAAGGTCGTCCAACTCCCGTCCATTCAAACGCATCGACGCCACCGCGCCAGCCCCTCGTAGGCGTACCGCTGCTCTTGCAAGCATGGTTTGCCACACCTACCATCGCAAAAAGCGATGTCAAATAAATTAATACTTTGAGATAATAAGTGAATACATCGTTTTTGGCGATGCCTTTAACGCCCATGAACACCCCAGACCGCAGTTTCGCCCGCCGCATCGACCTGACTTCGCTTCAGCTCTTTGCTGCCGTCTGCGAGCTGGGCAGCATTGGCAAGGCGGCGCAACGGGAGTTCATTGCACCTTCGGCCCTGAGCAAGCGGCTCAGTGATCTGGAGGCCACGCTGGGCAGCGCGCTCTTGCACCGCCACTCGCGTGGTGTACACCTCACGCCTGCGGGGCAGAGCCTGTTGCACCATGCGCGTAACGTGCTGTTCAGCCTCGAGCGCATGCAGGCCGAGCTCAGCGAATACGCAGATGGCGCGCGCGGCCAGGTGCGCATGCATGCCAGCATCTCGGCCACGGTGCAGTTCTTGCCAGAAGACCTGGGCGCCTTCATCCGCACGCACCAGGGCGTCAAGATCGACCTCGAAGAGCACCTCAGCAGCGAAGTGCTGCGCGCGGTGCAGGAAGGTGCAGCCGATCTCGGCGTGTGCAACACAGCCGATGGCGTGGGCGAGCTGCAAACCCTGCCCTACCGGCAAGACCAGCTCGTGCTCATCGTGCCCACGGGCCATGCACTGGCAGTCAAGACCAGCGTGGCCTTTGAAGAAACCCTGGCCTTTGACCACGTGGGTCTGCACTCCAACAGCTCCATCTATGTGGCCATGCGTCAGGCCGCCGCTGCATTGGGGCAAAGCATCAGGCTGCGCATACAGGTCAGTGGACTGGACGCCATGGGCCGCATGATCCTCAACGGGCTGGGCATTGGCGTGATGCCCTTGCGCGCCTTTACGCTGATGCACAGCGCGGGCGGCCTCACTGCCGTGGCCCTGAACGATGCCTGGACCACACGCCACATCGAGCTGGTAGCCCGCGACTTCTCCACGCTGCCGCGCACGGCGCGGCTGCTGGTGGACCACCTCACCGCCGCTAACCACACGATGACCCCGCAGCCAGGGGCCCAAGCCTAAAATTCAATTTCACAAGGAAAACCTCACCATGGCACGCACGCTCTACGACAAACTCTGGGACGACCATGTCGTCCACACCGAAGACGACGGCACCGCCATCCTCTACATCGACCGCCACCTGGTCCATGAAGTCACCAGTCCCCAGGCCTTTGAGGGCCTGCGTGTCGCCGGCCGCAAGGTCTGGCGTGTCAGCTCCATCGTGGCCACCGCCGACCACAACACGCCCACCACGGGCTGGGAGCGCGGCTACGACGGCATCACCGACCCCACCAGCAAAGAGCAGGTCATGACGCTGGACTCCAATATCAGTGAATTTGGATCCGCCGCTTACTTCCCCTTCCTGTCCAAGCGCCAGGGCATCGTCCACGTCATCGGGCCAGAGAACGGTGCCACCCTGCCCGGCATGACAGTTGTCTGTGGCGATTCGCACACCTCCACCCACGGCGCATTTGGCGCACTAGCCCATGGCATTGGCACCAGCGAGGTCGAGCACGTGATGGCCACGCAAACCTTGCTGGCCAAGAAGGCCAAGAACATGCTGGTCAAGGTCGAAGGCACGGTCGCCCATGGCATCACGGCCAAGGACATTGTGCTGGCCATCATTGGCAAGATCGGCACCGCGGGCGGTACCGGTTACACCATCGAGTTTGGCGGCTCTGCCATCCGTGCACTCTCCATGGAAGGCCGCATGACGGTCTGCAATATGGCCATCGAAGCCGGCGCCCGCGCAGGCCTGGTGGCGGTGGATGAAAAGACCATTGACTACGTCAAAGGCCGTCCTCTCGCCCCCAGTGCCAATGCCACCAGCCCCGAAGCGGCTGCCGTGGAGTGGGACCAGGCCGTGGCGTTCTGGAAGACGCTGCACTCCGACGCGGGTGCACATTTCGACACCGTGGTCGAGTTGGACGCCACCCAAATCGTGCCGCAAGTGACTTGGGGCACGTCGCCCGAAATGGTGCTGGGCATTGACGCCCGCGTGCCGGACCCGGACAAGGAAAAAGACGCCAACAAACGCGGAGCCATCGAACGCGCGTTGACCTACATGGGCCTGGAACCCGGCAAGGCGCTGGACGATCTGTTTGTCGACAAGGTCTTCATCGGTTCCTGCACCAACAGCCGCATCGAAGACATGCGCGAGGCCGCAACCGTGGTCAAGAAGCTGGGGCAGAAAGTGGCCAAGAACATCAAGCTGGCCATGGTGGTCCCGGGCTCTGGCCTGGTGAAAGACCAAGCCGAACGCGAAGGCCTGCACGAGATCTTCAAGGCCGCCGGCTTTGAATGGCGTGAACCCGGTTGCTCCATGTGCCTGGCCATGAATGCGGACCGGCTGGAGCCGGGCGAGCGATGCGCTTCCACCAGCAACCGCAATTTCGAAGGGCGTCAGGGCGCCGGTGGACGTACCCATCTGGTAAGTCCGGCGATGGCCGCCGCCGCGGCGATCCATGGCCATTTTGTCGATATCCGCAAATTCAGTTAACCCCACCCCACCGAGGACACCACCATGAAAACCATCGTTTACGCCGTGTGCGCATCTGCCCTGTTGCTGGTCACCGCTTGCAACACCGTCAAGGGTGTGGGCCAGGACATCCAGAAGGCCGGTGAGAAGATCGAAGGCGCGGCCAAAAAATGAACCCATTCACCATTCACAAGGGGCTGGTTGCGCCCATGGACCGCGAAAACGTGGACACGGACGCCATCATCCCCAAGCAGTTTCTCAAGTCCATCCGCAAGACTGGTTTTGGACAAAACCTGTTTGACGAGTGGCGCTACCTGGACGCGGGCTTTCCCGGCCAGGACCCTGCCAGCCGCAAACCCAACCCCGACTTTGTGTTGAACCAGCCGCGCTATGCGGGAGCAAGCATCCTGCTGGCGCGCAAGAACTTTGGCTGCGGTTCGTCGCGCGAACACGCACCCTGGGCCCTGGACCAGTACGGCTTTCGCGCCATCATTGCGCCCAGCTACGCCGACATCTTCTTCAACAACAGCTTCAAGAACGGCCTGCTGCCCATCGTGCTGAGTGAAGCCCTGGTCGACCAGTTGTTCAACGAGGCGCTGGCCTTTCCCGGCTACCAGCTCACCATCGATCTGGAGCGCCAAGTCGTCGTCAAGCCCCTGGGCGAAGAGATTCCGTTCGATGTACAGGCTTTCCGTAAGTACTGCCTGCTCAATGGCTTCGATGACATTGGGCTGACCCTGCGCCATGCCGACAAGATCAAGGCTTTTGAAGCGCAACGTCTTGCACAGAAACCGTGGTTAGCCCACGAAATGACTACGTAATTTGCTATAGATTTAATAGCATTTGTGGGTCAAACCGCTCTCGCAACGAGCGTGTACTGACCCCAATCCAGCGTGAATTTTTGCAGGACAGATCTTTGGCGCTGTCCCCAACCGATTAGGAACATTTATGAAAATTGCAGTATTACCCGGTGACGGCATTGGTACGGAAATCATCGCCGAGGCCGTCAAGGTCTTGAACGTCCTGGGCCTGCCCCTGGAAATGGAAACCGCCCTGGTTGGCGGTGCCGCCTATGAGGTCCATGGCCACCCCCTGCCCGAATCCACGCTCAAGCTGGCCAAAGAAGCCGACGCCGTGCTGTTCGGCGCCGTCGGCGACTGGAAGTACGACAAGCTGGACCGCCCGCTGCGTCCCGAGCAAGCCATTCTCGGCCTGCGCAAGAACCTGGGGCTGTTCGCCAACTTCCGCCCCGCCATCTGCTATGAGCAGTTGGTGGGCGCCTCCAGCCTCAAGCCCGAGTTGATCTCGGGCCTGGACATCCTCATCATCCGTGAGCTGACGGGCGACATCTATTTCGGCCAGCCGCGCGGCCGCCGCATCGCAACCGATGGCCACTTCCCCGGTGCAGAGGAAGCGTATGACACCATGCGCTACAGCAAGCCCGAGATCGAGCGCATCGCCCACGTCGCCTTCCAGGCAGCACGCAAACGCAGCAAGCGCGTGACCAGCGTGGACAAGGCCAACGTGCTGGAAACCTTCCAGTTCTGGAAAGACGTGGTCAGCGAAGTCGGCCAGCAATACCCCGACGTAGAGCTGGACCATATGTATGTGGACAACGCCGCCATGCAACTGGTCAAGGCGCCCAAGCGGTTTGACGTGGTGGTAACCGGCAATATGTTTGGCGACATCCTGTCAGACGAGGCCTCGATGCTGACCGGCTCGATCGGCATGCTGCCCTCGGCCAGCCTGAATGCCAGCAACCAAGGCCTGTACGAACCCAGCCATGGCAGCGCGCCCGATATTGCCGGCAAGGGCATCGCCAACCCGCTGGCCACGATTCTGAGCGCGGCAATGATGCTGCGTTTCAGCCTGAACCAGGAAGCAGCCGCGCAGCGCATCGAAGCGGCCGTGCAAAAGGTACTGGCCCAGGGTCTGCGCACTGCCGACATCTACAGTGAAGGCACAACCCGCGTCAGCACCGGCGAGATGGGCGATGCAGTTGTCAAGGCCCTGTAAGTGCCTGGCTTACAATCTGCACATGCAAATCAATCGCCCCGCTGTCCTGCTTGCGCCCTTCTGCGGCTGTACAGGTGCGTGGGCCGGTGTTTCGTCGGCTCTGCCTTCGACCACCAAGACGACAACCATTAAAGGCTAAACAGCCCGGTTCGTCGCGCCCCTCCCGGCCAGACGAGCCGGGCAGACCAAATTCTTGTTTTATTGAATTTTTTCTGAAAGGGCAATGTCATGAAGGTAGGTAATCTCGTAGGCCTCGTCGGTTGGCGCGGCATGGTGGGTTCGGTCCTGATGGACCGCATGGAAACCGAGGGCGACTTCGCGTTGATTGAACCCCTGTTCTTCTCCACGTCCAATGCCGGCGGCAAAGCTCCGACACTGGCCAAGAACGAAACCACGCTGCAGGATGCCTTCAACATTGATGCCCTGAAGCGCTGCGACATCATCATCAGCGCCCAAGGTGGCGACTACACCACCGAAGTGTTTCCAAAATTGCGTGCAGCCGGCTGGAACGGCCACTGGATCGACGCCGCGTCCACGCTGCGCATGGAAAAGGACGCCGTCATCATCCTGGACCCGGTCAACATGCCGGTTATCCAGAAGGCGTTGTCCAGCGGCGGCAAGAACTGGATCGGCGGCAACTGCACCGTCAGTTGCATGCTGATGGGCGTGGGCGCCCTGTACAAGGCGGGCCTGGTCGAATGGATGAGCACCCAGACCTACCAGGCAGCATCTGGCGGCGGCGCCCAGCACATGCGCGAACTGCTGACCCAGTACGGCACACTCAACGCCGAAGTAAAAGCCCTGCTCGACGACCCCAAGAGCGCCATCCTGGAAATCGACCGCAAGGTTATCGCCAAGCAGCGAGCACTAACTTCCGCTGAAACCGCCAACTTCGGCGTACCGCTGGGCGGCTCGCTGATTCCCTGGATCGACAAGGATCTGGGCAATGGTCAGTCCAAGGAAGAATGGAAGGGCATGGCCGAGACCAACAAGATCATGGGCCTGGGCGAAGGCTTCAGCGCCCCCGCCATCCCCGTGGACGGTTTCTGCGTGCGAGTGGGCGCCATGCGCTGCCACAGCCAGGCCCTGACCTTCAAGCTGAACAAGGATGTTCCGGTGGCCGACCTGGAAGCCATGATGGCCGCCGACAACCAGTGGGTCAAGGTCGTCCCCAACACCCGCGACGCCACCATCAGGGACCTAACCCCGGTCGCAGTGACCGGGACGATGACGATTCCGGTAGGCCGCGTGCGCAAATTGGCCATGGGTCCGCAATATGTCGGCGCTTTCACGATTGGAGACCAATTGCTCTGGGGAGCCGCGGAACCATTGCGCCGGATGCTACGGATTTTGCTGGCCGCGTAATTAATTGCAACTCGGGAGCATCGGCACCGATTACACTCCCGAGTCGTTGTCGACAGGCAACAAATGCGCCGCAAGATGGTGGGTAGCACGCGAAGCTTACAAAGTTAAGCGCTTTCTTAGCTTGTCAGGCTAAGACATTGATGTTATGGTACTTTTTACGTTTTAAGAGTTGGGCCTTCTGCCCGAAAAAAGCATAGTAATTGCCGCTCGCGTGAGCAGCACCGGAGGCATATAAATTGATTGCTAAGTCACATCTTTGGCAGAAGACCGCTGTAGCAGCTGCGGCCATTGCGCTACTCGGCCTATCCACAAATGGGGCTTGGGCGTTGTCTCTGGGCCGCATCACTGTTCAGTCTGCGTTGGGCGAACCGCTGCGCGCTGAAATCGAAGTGCCTGAAATTAACGCAGAAGAGGCGGCGTCGCTCAAAACCAGCATCGCTTCCCCTGCCGCATTTGCCGCGGCTGGGCTTGAATACAACGCCGCCATGGCCAGCTTGCAAGCAACACTGCAGCGCCGTCCGGATGGCCGCGCCTATATACGCCTGAGCAGCGATCGTCCCGTCAACGACCCCTTTGTGGACATGATCGTGGAGGCCAACTGGTCGTCGGGGCGCATCCTGCGCGACTACACCATGCTGTTTGACCCACCCGTGCTGCGCAAGCCAGCGCAAGTGGCGGCCACATTGCCGCAGGTCTCCCCGGCACCAGCTACCTCCTCCAGGCCGGCAATGCCAGCGGGATCCACCCTGAGTGAGTCTCCACAACCCTCACGCAGCAGCCCGCCGCAGGCCCGACCTTCGGCAACGACGCTCGCACCATCGAAACCTGCAACCAGCACTCCGTCAGACGATGCGCGACGTGTAGTCGTCAAGACCGGGGACACCGCGAGCAAGATCGCGGCCAACAACAAACCTGCGGGAGTTTCGCTGGACCAGATGTTGGTGGCCCTGTTGCGCGCCAATCCAGACGCTTTTGTGCACAGCAACATCAACCGGATCCGTTCCGGCGCCGTAATGGATATCCCCAACGCTGAGCAGGCCCAGGCGCTGTCTGCGGCGGAAGCGACGCAAACTGTCATTGCACAGAGCAAAGATTTCAATGAATTCCGACGCAGTCTGGCGTCCAATGCGCCCGTCGCCGCCGTGGCGGCACCCACCCGCAAAGCCGGCGGTGCAATAGAGACCAAAGTTGAAGACAAAAAGGCTGCGGCCGTAACGCCAGACAAGTTGACGCTTTCAAAAGGTGCCATACAAGCCAAGGCCAACGACGCAAAAATAGCCAAGGAACGCGCGGACAAGGAAGCTGCGGCACGTGCCGCCGAGATTGCCAAAAATATCAGCGATCTGAAGAAACTTGGTACCCCCGCTGCTCCAGCTGCAACCGCGCCTGCAGTTGTCGCCTCTCAACCCAAGGCAGCGGCATCGTCCGCTCCGGCGTTGGTTGTAGCCGCACCACCACCCGTTCCTGCTCCCGCGTCTGCACCTGTGCCCGTTGTTGCAGCTTCTGCGCCTGCTTCAGCTCCGATGGCCATGCCGGCGTCGGCACCAGCTTCCACACCTGTGGCGGCGCCAGCAACATTGCCAGCATCCGCTGCCGACAAACCCAAGGCCGTTGCGGTTCCGGTTCCGGAACCCGTAGAGCCTCCCGGATTGATCGACGAATTGCTCGAAAACCCATTGCTTCCGTATGGTGCCGGTGGACTGATTGCGCTCCTGGGGGGTTTTGCGTTTTGGCGCACCCGCCAGCGCAAAAAGAATCAGTCGCACATGGACAGCTCGTTCCTGGAGAGCCGGCTACAGCCCGATTCGTTCTTTGGAGCCAGTGGTGGGCAGCGGGTCGACACCAACAACGAAAACGCGGCCACTGGTTCGTCGATGGTCTACTCGGCCAGCCAGCTGGATGCAGCGGACGACGTGGATCCGGTCGCCGAAGCCGACGTGTACCTCGCCTATGGACGTGACCTGCAGGCCGAAGAAATTCTCAGGGAAGCGGTGCGTACCAACCCGGGACGACTGGCGATTCACACCAAATTGCTGGAAATTTTCGCCAAGCGCCGCGACGCCAAGAATTTTGAAGCGAGTGCCACGCAAGCCTTTCAACTGACGGGTGGCAACGGCCCTGACTGGGTGCGGGTTTGTGAAATGGGCTTGGGGTTCGACCCCAGCAACCCCTTGTACCAGCCCGGCGGTGCGCCGGACAATATGGCAACCCAGCCACTGTCCTCCGGCCCCAACTCATCGTTTGGCAACAGCACCATACCGCAGCCGGTACGTGCCGAAGTGAGCGAGTCCGTTTCGGGCGTCGATCTGGATCTGGACCTGGACTTTTCACTGGACGAGGAACCCGCCAGTGCGATTACCGAGGTTACCAACGACAGCTTCAACCAGGCCGAGGTGGAGCAAACCGTCAAAATGCCCGCCGCAGAAGCAGTTTCGCCCCTGGATATGGACTTTGACCTGCCAGATGAAGCGCCCACTCCCGCCCCGGAACCGGTACACGAGGAAGCCAGTGCGATGCTGGAAAACTCTCTGTCCATGGATGGCTTCAGCCTGGACGACCACGACCACCTTCCGCGGCCTGATTTCAATGCCACGTCGCCCATGCCAGTAGAACCGGTTGTTCCATCGGCGCCTGCTGTGGATGATTCAGGCATGCTGGAGTTCGACCTGGGCTCACTGTCGCTCGACCTGGACGGTCCGACCACCGAAAAGCCAACCCTGGCACCTGAAAGCGACAACGAAGACCCCCTGGAGACCAAATTGGCGCTTGCCGATGAATTTGTCTCCATCGGTGACGAGGACGGCGCCCGCGCGCTGATTGAGGAAGTGGTTGCCGAGGCAACTGGCGAGATGCGCGCCAAGGCGCAACGCGCGCTGGCGAACCTGAGCTAAACCCTTGCCGATACGCCGGTGCTTGGTGCAGGTTTGATCAGGCCGTGAGGGTTGCGCTGGGCATCAGCTACAACGGTAGGGCCTACCAGGGCTGGCAGAGCCAGTCCTCCGGGCAAACCGTTCAGGATCAGCTAGAGAAGGCGCTGGGCAAATTCGCCGCCCGGAAAGTGTCCACCCTGTGCGCAGGCCGCACCGACGCTGGCGTGCACGGCATCATGCAGGTCGTCCACTTTGACACCGAACTCGAACGGGACACCTACTCCTGGGTCCGCGGAACCAATGCCAATCTGCCGCGGGACATCGCCGTCCAGTGGGCGGTATTGACCCCAGATGCCTTTCACTGCCGCGCCTGCGCGACATCGCGGCGCTATGCCTATGTGCTGTACGAATCCCCCATTCGCCCCAGCGTGGACCATGGGCGCGTGGGCTGGGCCTTTCGCAGCCTGGACGGCGACGCCATGCAACAGGCGGCCCAACTGCTGCTAGGCGAACACGATTTCACATCCTTCCGCGCATCCCAATGCCAGGCGCTGACTCCGGTGAAAACCCTCATGGAGATCAGCATGAGCAAACGCGGTGCCTACTGGCGCATCGAGTTTGAGGCCAATGCATTTTTGCACCACATGATCCGCAACATCATGGGCTGTCTGGTGCAAATCGGTCAGGGTAAAAAACCAGTCAGCTGGATGAGCGAGGTCCTGAAAGCCCGAGACCGCCGTGCCGCCGCGCCCACGTTCTCGCCCGACGGGCTTTACTTCCTAGGCCCAAGGTATGACCCGAAATGGGGCATTCCGGACCGCACAGCTGCGTATGATGGGCTGCCATGACACTTCAACCACGAACCCGAATCAAAATCTGCGGCCTCACGCGTGAGCAGGACGTGGATGCGGTAGCCGAAGCCGGCGCCGACGCCGCAGGTTTCGTGCTGTACAGCAAAAGCCCCCGCTATATCACCCCTGAACGCGCGGCCATGTTGGCGCGCCGCTTGCCGGCCTTTGTCACCCCCGTGCTGCTGTTCGTGAATGCCTCACCAGGCCTCGTACGGCAAGCGTGCGAACAGTTGCCCAACGCGACGCTGCAGTTCCATGGCGATGAAACGCCCCAGCTCTGTCTGGCGCTGGCCAAGGCATCGAGCGAGCGACCCTACCCCCGACCTTTCCTGCGCGCCGCCCGCATTCCTCTGGGTGATGGCGCACGGGACTTTGATCTCGTAAAATACGCACACGATTACTCTCACGCCCAGGCTATCCTGCTCGACGCCCATGTCGACGGATTTGGCGGCGGCGGCAAGGCATTCAATTGGTTACTGCTTCCTCCAAACGTCAACGCTCACCTCGTCTTGAGTGGTGGACTCACACCTGCAAACGTGGGCGATGGGGTCAAACAGGTTCGGCCGCGCTGTAAGACGCTGGCCGTGGACGTGAGCTCCGGCGTGGAAGCCGTGGATGCTCAGGGACAGCCCTTAAAGGGCATCAAGGATCCCGAGAAGATTTTCCAGTTCGTTGCCGCCGTGCGCGCAGCGGATCAGACCACCACCTGAAACCTTGCGGGACAGACCGCAGCTACGCGTAGCGAGCCAGCTCTGTCCTGAACACTCTACGACTATGTACGACTACCAACAACCGGACCCGACCGGCCACTTCGGGAAATACGGTGGCAGCTTTGTCTCCGAGACGCTGACGCACGCCATCAATGAGCTGAAAGACGCCTACGCCAAGTACCAGCATGACCCGGCCTTCATCGCCGAATTCAAGTCCGAGCTGGCCCACTTTGTCGGTCGCCCCTCCCCCGTTTACCACGCGGCCCGCATGAGCCGTGAAATGGGTGGCGCACAAATCTTCCTGAAGCGCGAAGACCTGAACCACACCGGCGCCCACAAGATCAACAACACCATCGGCCAGGCCATGCTGGCTAAACGCATGGGCAAGCCGCGCGTGATTGCCGAGACCGGCGCCGGCCAGCACGGCGTGGCCACCGCCACCATCTGCGCGCGCTACGGCCTGGAATGCGTGGTCTACATGGGCAGCGAGGACGTCAAGCGCCAGAGCCCCAATGTCTACCGGATGAAACTGTTGGGCGCCACCGTCGTGCCGGTTGAGTCGGGAAGCAAGACCCTGAAGGACGCGCTGAACGAGGCCATGCGCGACTGGGTTGCCAATGTGGACAACACCTTCTACATCATCGGCACGGTAGCCGGCCCGCACCCCTACCCGATGATGGTGCGAGACTTCCAGAGCGTCATCGGCGAGGAATGCCTGGTGCAGATGCCCGAGATGCTCAAAGCTGCCGGCTGCAAGGGCGACCAGCCCGACGCCGTGATTGCTTGCGTGGGCGGCGGATCGAACGCCATGGGCATTTTCCATCCCTATATCTCGCATGAGAAGACGCGCTTGATCGGCGTAGAAGCGGCTGGCGAAGGCCTGGACAGCGGGAAGCACTCAGCCAGCATCCAGCGCGGCAGCCCCGGCGTGCTACATGGCAACCGCACCTATGTGCTGCAAGACGACAACGGCCAGGTCACCGAGACACACAGCATCAGCGCTGGCTTGGACTACCCCGGCGTCGGCCCCGAACATGCCTACCTCTCTGACATTGGCCGTGCCGAATACGTGGGTGTCACCGACAAGGAAGCGCTGGAAGCCTTCCACTACCTGTGCCGCACCGAGGGCATCATCCCCGCGCTGGAATCCAGCCACGCCGTGGCCTACGCCATGAAACTGGCCAAGACCATGCGACCAGACCAATCCATTCTGGTCAACCTGTCGGGACGTGGTGACAAGGACATTGGCACCGTGGCTGATCTGAGCAATGGCGAATTCTTCTGCCGACCCAGTTGTACCGGGCAGACGGTTAAGGGAAATGTGCCTGTAGCCCTCGTGCAATCTACATTGTCTGCTATCAAGGTGGTAGCATGAGCCGCATCGCCCCCAAGTTTGCCGAACTCAAGGCACAAGGCCGCAAGGCGCTGATTCCCTTCGTCACCGCCGGCTACCCTTACGCCGACGTCACGCCCGAGCTGATGCACGCCATGGTCGCCGGTGGTGCCGACGTCATCGAGCTGGGCGTGCCCTTCTCCGACCCCAGCGCCGACGGCCCCGTCATCCAGAAAGCCGGCGACAAGGCCCTGGCCTTTGGCATAGGCCTGGTGCAGGTGCTGGCCATGGTGCGCGAATTCCGCAAAGCCGACACCACCACGCCGGTGGTGCTGATGGGTTATGCCAACCCGGTGGAACGCTACGACCAGAAGCATGCCAAGAGCGGGACCGATGCGTCGTCAGACAGCGCCTTCGTCCAGGACGCCGCAGCCGCCGGTGTCGACGGCGTGCTGATCGTGGACTACCCACCGGAAGAGTGCGAAGCCTTTGCCGCAGATCTGCGCGCCCACGACATGGACCTGATCTTCCTGCTGGCCCCCACCAGCACGGACGCCCGCATGCAGCAGGTGGCCCGGGTGGCCAGCGGCTATGTGTACTACGTGTCGCTAAAGGGCGTGACCGGCTCGGGCGCGCTGGACATCGGCGCCGTGGAAACCATGTTGCCGCGCATTCGCCAGCACATCCAGGTACCGGTGGGCGTGGGTTTTGGCATCCGCGATGCGGCGACCGCCAAAACCATCTCCCAGGTGGCCGACGCGGTAGTCATTGGCAGCAAGATCATCCAGTTGCTGGAGAACCAGCCCCGCGACCAGGTGGCGCCCACTGCCCAAAACTTCCTGAAAGAAGTCCGGATCGCTTTGGATTCATAATGGCACCCTTGCGGAACCGCGCGCCGCTGCCCGGCAGCAGCCCCCTCGGTTCCCCCTTGAGATGAAGGAAAACCCATGAGCTGGTTAGAAAAACTGCTTCCCCCGAAAATTCAACAAACCGACCCTGCGGACCGCCGTAGCGTGCCGGAGGGCCTGTGGGTCAAGTGCCCCAGCTGCGAATCCGTGCTGTACAAGACCGACCTGGAGCAAAACCAGAACGTCTGCCCCAGCTGCAGCCACCACCACCGCATTGGTGCCCGCGCACGCCTCAATGTGTTTCTGGACAACGAAGGCCGGTTCGAAATCGGCCAGGAAATCCTGCCGGTGGACCCGCTGAAGTTCAAGGACAGCCGCAAATACCCCGAACGCCTGAAGGAAGCCCTGGAAAACACCGGCGAGACCGATGCACTGGTGGTCATGGGTGGTGCTGTCATGGGCATCAGCCTGGTTGCGGCCTGCTTTGAGTTTGACTTCATGGGCGGCAGCATGGGCTCCGTCGTCGGCGAGCGCTTTGTGCGCGGCGTGGAAACCGCCATCGAGCAAAAAGTGCCCTTCCTGTGCTTTACCGCCACCGGCGGCGCGCGCATGCAGGAAGGTCTTTTGAGCCTGATGCAAATGGCCAAGACCAATGCCGCGCTGACCCGCTTGGCCAAAAAGGGCCTGCCCTACATCAGCGTACTGACCGACCCGACCATGGGCGGCGTGAGTGCGGGCTTTGCGTTCCTGGGTGACATGGTGATCGCCGAGCCCAAGGCCCTGATCGGCTTTGCCGGCCCGCGCGTCATCGAGTCCACGGTGCGGGTGACGCTGCCGGAGGGCTTCCAGCGCTCCGAGTTCCTGCAAACCAAGGGTGCGATCGACCTGATCTGCGACCGCCGCGATCTGCGCAAAACGGTAGCCAATTCACTGGCCATGCTGCAACGCCAGCCAGCGGATGCGGTGATTTAAGCCCTGCCGCGTACCCAAGACCCACGGGGGATTGCGGTATGCCGGTATCCGATTTGTGCGCATTTGGCACCATGAGGAGACCGGCATACCGCAATCCCCCGTAGCGCTAGAGAATGCCCCGCTCTACATTTGCGTGGGCCAATCCCTATTCAGCTGAGGACAGAGCTAAAGGTCTGTCCCGCAAAGTATCAGATGGCAAACAACACCGCCGCCTGAATCGACCCCAGCACAATCCCCGCCACCTGCAGGATCAACAGCAGCACCAGCGGTGACAGGTCAATCCCCCCCACCAGCGGCACCACACGCCGAATGGGAATCAAGACGGGCATGACCAACCGCTCCAGGAAATCCGCGCCGACCGACTGGGTTTGCACCCAGGACAGGATCGCGTAAATGATCACCAGCCCGGTCATGCCGGAAATCGCCATGCGCACCAGGCCAAAGGCGGCCAGCACCATCACCGACAGCATGCTGGCCGTCATGCCCGTGAGTGCCCACAGAATCACAAACTGCGCCAACTGCACCAGAAACGCCCCCACCAGGCTGGCCATGTCCCAGCGCCCCACAGATGGAATGACACGCCGCAGCGGCAGCACCAGCCAGTCGGTCACCGCAAAAATGAACTTGGCCAGCGGGTTGCCCGAGCGCACCGACATGGGTATGCGCTGGTACTGCATGTACAGGCGCAGCAGGCAGGTTCCGGCGATCAGTCCGGAGGCCACTTCCAGCAGCAGCGAGGTAATTTGGTAGAGCATGGTGTCCAATGAAAAGAGCGTTTGCATCATATACGGAGCGCCCCTCTTAGAATCAAGGGTTCTGGCCGGCAAAAGCGGCCTTCATTGACCTACTGCGCCCACCCCCATGTCTGACCCACTCGCTCCCGTTTCTGCACCCGCTCCCGCATCGGCCCAGGCCCCCGCCCCCCAGGACGAAAACCAGCTGATTCTGGAGCGCCGGGAGAAACTCAAGGCCATCCGCCAGCGCCAGCTTGATGGCCATGGCGTGGCCTTTCCCAATGACTTCAAGCCCACGCACAAGGCCGAGGAGCTGTTTGCCGAGTACGACGCGCATTCCACCGAAATCCTGGCAGGCATGGCCGTTACCGCCAAGGTGGCAGGGCGCATGATGCTCAAGCGCGTCATGGGCAAGGCCAGCTTCTGCACGCTGCAGGATGCATCCTTTGGCCCCAGCGGTGGCCGCATCCAGATTTATGTCAAGGGCGAGGACGTGGGTGCCGAGCTGTATGCCCTGTTCAAGCACTGGGACCTGGGCGACATCGTGGCCGCCGAGGGCACGGTGTTCAAGACCAAGACCGGTGAACTCTCGCTGCACGCCAGCAGCATCCGCCTGTTGACCAAGAGCCTGCGCCCCATGCCGGACAAGTTCCACGGCATCAACGACCAGGAAGTGAAATACCGCCAGCGCTACATCGACCTGATGATGGACGAGACCGCGCGCAAGCGTTTTGTGGCCCGCAGCAAGGCGGTCAGCGGCCTGCGCGACTTCATGGTGCAACACGGCTTTCTGGAAGTCGAAACCCCCATGCTCCACCCAATCCCCGGGGGCGCCAACGCCAAGCCGTTTGTGACCCACCACAACGCGCTGGACCAGCAGATGTTCCTGCGCATTGCGCCCGAGCTGTACCTGAAGCGCCTGATCGTCGGCGGCTTTGACCGCGTGTTCGAGATCAACCGCAACTTCCGCAACGAAGGCATCTCAGTACGCCACAACCCCGAGTTCACGATGATGGAGTTCTACGCGGCCTACTGGAACTACCAGGACCTGATGTCGTTCACCGAAGCCCTGGTACGCGACGCCGCCATCAAGGCCGGCGACAGCCTGCATTTGACGTATGGCGGCAAGGCTGTGGACCTGGAAGCGCCGTTCGAACGACTGACCATCCATGAAGCCATCTGCAAGTACACCGAAGCCGGCGAAGCGCTGGAAGGCGGTGCCGGTCTGAAAGTGGACAACGCCACCTGGTTGACCAGTGCCCTGCGCAAACTGGGCATGACCGAAGCCAAGCACCACCTCTCCACCCGCAGCCTGGCCAGCCTGCAGGTGCTGTACTTTGAAGAAACCGTGGAAGAGAAACTGTGGAACCCCACCTTCATCTGCGAGCACCCCGTAGAAATCTCGCCACTGGCGCGCGCCAGCGATACCAACCCCGAGGTGACCGAGCGCTTTGAGTTGTACATCACCGGTCGCGAGTTCGGCAACGGCTTTAGCGAGCTCAACGATGCCGAAGACCAGGCCGCACGCTTCAAGGCCCAGGTGGACGCCAAGGACAGCGGCGATGACGAGGCCATGCACTACGACCATGACTTTGTGCGCGCACTGGAGCACGGCATGCCACCCACCGGCGGCTGCGGCATCGGCATTGACCGCCTGATGATGCTGCTGACCGACAGCCCCAGCATCCGCGACATCATCCTGTTCCCGGCCCTGCGCCGGGAGGCATGAGCGCCCCCGCGCTCCACCGCTGCGCGGGTCGCTGCCCCCCGCGGGGGCTAAATTCGCTTGGGGCGGCCCGGCGCGAATTTCTTCTGCGCCAAACCAGCCGCTAGCCCTCGTTGAATAAGAATATACCGCTATGAAAAACGTAGCACCCGTGGCGTTGAAGTTTCTGCAAGGCTACCCTGCAGAGACGCTGGCGCAGGTGCAACTGATGCTGGAGGGCGGGCGCATGGGCGACTGGCTGCTGCAGAAGTACCCGACTGCCCACGGCGTGCGCACCGACCGCGCGCTGTACGACTACGTGCAGGCCCTCAAGACCGAGTACCTGCGCGGTGCCGAGCCGCTCAGCAAGGTGGCCTTTGACAGCAAGCTGCAGATCGTGCAGCACGCGCTGGGCACGCACACCACGGTATCAAGGGTGCAAGGCAGCAAGCTGAAGTCCAAGCGCGAGATTCGCATCGCATCCCTGTTCAAGGACGGCCCGCCCGAGTTCCTGCGCATGATCGTGGTCCACGAACTGGCCCACCTGCGCGAGCGCGCCCACGACAAGGCCTTCTACCAGCTCTGCGCCTACATGGAGCCCGGCTACCACCAGTTGGAGTTTGAGCTGCGCATGTACCTGACCTATCTGGGCGCCGGATGTACCCCGATATGGGGGACCCGACAACACGAACTGGCGATAAAAGTGCAAAATAGTCAAAGCATAAATATCTTGACCTAGATCAATTTTGCCATCCAAACGACAACCTAAAGCGCGTCCTGACAGCGGAGAGATCCGTTCCGGTCGCACAGGAACCTGCACCAGGCCGCGGACCAGCTTCCCCTGAACATGAATACGTCGGCCCGCCATCGCTTCGTAGTCGCCGTGACGGCGGTGTATGCCGTCTCTGCGCTGGCCTGGATTTTTCTGTCGGACCAATTGCTCTCGGCGTTCACCGATATCGCATCCATCCAGTGGTTGTCGACCGTCAAGGGTGTGTTTTTTGTCGCCGTCAGCGCCGCCATGTTTTTCTTTGCGCTGCGCTCGGTACCTGACGCAGGCGCCCATTCCCGTAGCACACTGATGCACGCCCTGACCAGCGGAGTGAATGGACGCAAAAGCCGCTGGCCCATGTATGTATTTGCCGTCCTGGTGTCGTTCAGCGCCCTGGTGTTGCACCAGTCCCTGACACCCCAGAGTGGCGGGCGTTTGATGCTGATTCTCTTCATGCTGCCCATTGTGTTGAGCGCCTTGCTGGGCGGCCTGGGGCCAGGCCTGGCATCAACCGCCCTAGTGGCCCTGGTCACTGACTACTTTGTCATCCCTCCGATTGCCAGTTTCCGTGTGGCCGCCGCCCAGGACCTCTTGCAGTGGTGTTTTCTGATCGCCAACGGCATTGCGGTCAGCGTACTGAGCGAGATGCTGCGCGTTTCCATGGCCCGGGTCGAAGCCAAACACGGCTTGCTCGATGCCATCGTCTCAGGCACGGATGACGCCGTGTTTGCCAAGGACCTGCAGGGCCAGTACCTGCTGGCCAACCAGGCAACGGCTCGCATCGTCGGAAAAACCGTCACCGAAATCCTGGGCCAGGACGACAGGCAACTGTTCTCTGCCGACACGGCGCGGCAGGTCATGGAAACTGACCGGCAAATCATCGCCAGCGGCCATACCGACAGTCTCGAAGAGCGGCTGTCAACGCTGGACGGCAAAGCCCTGGTGTTCTGGGTAACCAAGGGACCGATTGTTGACGACAGCGGCGCGGCCATAGGCTTGTTCGGAATTTCGCGCGACATCACGGCGCAAACGAAAGCCGCTGCCGACGTGCAAGAGCGTGAACGTCGCCTGGCCCGCGTGATCGACGGTTCGGACCAGGGTTACTGGGACTGGAATCTGCAGACCAATGCCTTCACGGTGAGCGCCCGCTGGGAGACCATGCTGGGGTACACGCCGGGAGAAATGGACGTGTCCACGGACAACTGGGCCAACCTGGTCCACACGGAAGACCTGGCGGCAACCCTTGAGTCCATCCGGCGCCACACCGACGGCTTGACGCACACCCATGAAGCCGAATTCCGTGCACGGACCAAATCCGGCGAATGGCGCTGGATACTGACACGAGGCCGAATTGTCGAACACACGGCGGACGGCCAGGCACTGATGATGTCGGGCACCCACACCGACATCACGGAACGCAAACAATTCGAAAGTGCCCAGCGCGAGGCCAACACGGTCTTTGCCAGCAGCTACGAAGGCATCATGGTGGTAGACCCCATGATGCGCATCACGAAAGTCAATCCGGCCTTCACCCGCATCAGCGGCTACAGCTCGGAAGAGGTTGTGGGCCATTCCCCCAGCATGTTGTCGTCGGGTCGGCAAGACGCTGCCTTCTACCGCAGCATGTGGGATTCGCTGGCGCAGCGCGATTTCTGGCGCGGAGAAGTCTGGAACCGCCGCAAGAACGGCGATGTGTTTGCGGAGCTGTTGTCCATCTCCACGGTGCGCGATGCAAGCGGGGTGATACAGCACTATGTTGGCGTGTTCACCGATATCAGCCATCTCAAGGCCCATGAGGCGGAGCTGGACCGCATCGCGCACTACGATCCCCTCACGGGAACCCCCAACCGGCGCCTGCTGGCCGACCGGCTGGAGCAATCCATTCTGCGATCCTCCCGCAATGGCCACTCGCTGGCCGTGTGTTTCCTGGACCTGGACGGATTCAAGTCCGTCAACGATCGCCTGGGGCATGCCGCCGGTGATGCACTGCTGGTGGGTGTCACGGCCAACCTCCACCACGTCTTACGCGTCGACGACACACTGGCCCGACTGGGCGGTGACGAGTTTGTGCTGCTGCTGTCCGATATTTCCACACCGGAAGAATGCGCGCTGATTCTGGACCGCGTTCTGCAGGCCACCAACAGCCCGGTGATGCTGAATGGCCAAGCCGTCACCATTTCCGCCAGCATTGGTGTCAGTCTGTACCCCACCGACAACTCGGACGCGGACACCTTGATGCGCCACGCGGACCAGGCTATGTACCTGGCCAAGGAAGCCGGCAAGAACCGCTACGTCTTGTTCGATCCGGAAAATGACCGCAAGGCCCAGGTCCATCGCAAATTCCTGGATGTATTGGGCAAAGCGCTGGATGACGAAGAGTTCGTATTGCACTACCAGCCCAAAGTCAATTTAATCACCGGCGAACTGGTCGGCGTCGAGGCGCTGATCCGCTGGCAACACCCGCAGCGCGGGCTGCTGTCACCGGTCGACTTCTTGCCCTTCATTGACGGCAGCGACCTGGAAAAACCCCTGGGTGAGTGGGTGATCCGAACCGCGCTGGCACAGGCAGCCGCATGGGATCTACAGGGCCAGGCACTCAGCGTCAGCGTCAATATCAGCGCAGCCCACCTGCTGGAGCCTGACTTTTACGACAACCTGAAGTCCTTGCTGGAACAGTATGGCCAGACTTCTGCCACGCACCTGGAACTGGAGGTGCTTGAAACGGCGGCCCTGTCGGACATGGACCTCGCCGTGGCGGTGTTGCAAAGCTGTCGTGAACTGGGCGTCAAGTTTGCACTGGACGACTTCGGCACCGGCTATTCGTCGCTGACCTATTTGCGCAAATTGCCGGTGGATCTATTGAAAATCGACCAAAGCTTCGTACTCAACATGCTCACGAACGCCGAAGACATGGGTATCGTGGAAGGCGTGATCCGCCTGGCCACGGCATTCAACCGCCAGGTCATCGCCGAAGGCGTGGAGACCCTGGAACATGGCGCGGCCCTGCTGCGCCTGGGCTGCCATCTGGCGCAGGGCTATGGCATTGCCCGGCCCATGGCGGCGGACCAGCTGCCGGCCTGGCTTTCCACTTGGCAACAGCAGCAGGCCTGGGTGGGCTTGAATACCCGCGCGTGAACCTGCACCACGCCTATGCGCGGCGCAGCGGCTTGAGCAGGTCGCTCAGGCCGTTGTGATCGATCTCGTGCATCAGCGCCAGCAGGCGGCCGATTTCGCCCTTGGGAAAGCCGGTGCGGGCGAACCAGGTCAGGTAGTTGCCCGGCAAATCGGCGATGACGCGCCCCTCGTACTTGCCAAACGGCATGACGCGGGTCACCAGCAGTTGTAAATCCTCAGCTTGCATGGTCCAAGCATAGCGCTATGCTTACCCCCGCGCCCCGCTGCGAGTCGGGCGCCTCGGTCGCGCAGTGTTTGCTACTATTTTGATAGCTACTCACGCATATTCCACGAGGGCTATGTGCCACAATCGCTGCAAGCATTTGTTCTGTGAGGATTTACACCATGTCCCGTCCCGCTATTTGGGCTACCAAGGTTGTTGCGCTGATCCAGGGCGGCAACACCCAGGCTGCACTGGCGCAAATCAAGGTGGCGCCCTCGGTGAAGGATGTAGAGCAGTTGCGCACCCTGCTGGAAAATGCCGGTCTGCTCAAGCGCCACCCCGTGATTGACAGCACCACGCAGGACCAGATTGCGGCGCTGAAGGGCTCACGCCTGCACCGCGCGCCCTGAACACGGGACATTATTGTGACCAATCGTAAACTTCTGCTGGCCGGCGTAGCCGCTTTGAACCTGTGGGCCTGCGCCCAAAGCCCCGGGTATCCGAACCCTGACCCCCTGCCTCCGCCCAACCTGTGGCAGGGCGCCGCCTTGACCGCACCGGTTACCGTGCGCGTCATCGTGCAGTTCAGGCAAGCTATGACCTCCAACGACGATACGCTGGTCAAAACGCTGCAAGGGCAGGTCCAGGCGCCCGTGCACTACCTGACCGCGGTCTCGGCGGACACCCACGTCTACGGCGTGCAACTGCCGGCAGACCAGGCGCCTACCGCCATGCTGCAGCGGCTGGGCGCACTGCCATCGGTCGCCCGTGCCGAACTGGACGACAAAGCCCGTTAACGCAAGGATTGACTGATGTCTGATACCCGTTTCATGGCAGCCGTGGCCTGTGTGTCCGTGCTGGCCAGCGCTTCGCTGCACACGCTGGCCCAAAACACCACCGAGCCACCCGTGAAGCCGCACGCCGGCACGGAACAGCTCTGGGAATCGCAGCCGCGGATGAACCGCCTCATCGTCAAATTCAGGGACGAAGGCAGCAGCAAAACCACGGCGCAGAGTGCAGCGTCGGGCCAGGAGCGCGTGCAGGCACTGAACCGCTCTGCCGCCATGGCCGGCCGGGCCGCTACCGGCACGCTGACCTACCTCAAATCCGTCTCGCAGCACACCCACGTGGCGCAGACCAGCGTTGCATTCAGCCACGCCGAGCTGAAGGCGCTGGCACAAACCGTGGCGCTGGACCCCCGCGTGGAATATGCCGAGGTCGACGAGCGCGTGTATCCCCACTTTCTGCCCAACGACACCTTCTACACATCGCAGCAAGGCAACCTGAAGTCGCCCTTCATCGAGGCGGGTGGCGCCAACCTGCCCAATGCCTGGGGTCGCACGGCCGCGGGCGTGCCGGTCAGCGGTGCAGGCGTGACCGTTGCCGTGCTGGACACCGGTTACCGCCCGCATGCCGATCTGGCGGCCAACATCGTGGGTGGCTACGACTTCATCAGCCAGGACGGCTTCAACGATTTCACGACGGCCAACGATGGCAACGCGCGCGACGCCGATGCGCTGGACCCCGGCGACTGGAACACCCAGGCCAGCCTGTGCGATGTCGAGAATTCGTCATGGCACGGCACCAAAGTGGCAGGCATCATTGGAGCCGTTGGCAACAACAGCAACGGCATCATCGGCGTGGCCTACCGGGCCCGGATACTGCCGGTGCGGGTGCTGGGCGTCTGCGGCGGTTACACGTCGGACACCGCCGCCGCCCTGCAATGGGCCGCCGGGCTCAGCGTGCCGGGCGTACCCGCCAACCCCAATCCGGCCAAGGTCATCAACATGAGTTTTGGGCGCAGCGGCACCTGCTCGCTGACCTACCAAAACGCCATCACGGCCGCCCGCAACGCCGGTGCCGTCATCGTCGTATCGACCGGGAACGACTACTCCAAAACCACCATCACCCAACCCGCCAACTGCGCGGGCGTGATTGCCGTGGCTGCCCACACGTCGACGGGTGCCGCCAGCGACTACACGAACGTCGGTCCCGGCACCACCATCAGTGCGCCCGGCAACAGCATTTACACCACCCGAAACACCGGCACCACGGTGCCGGCTGATGACAGCTATGGCACGCACTCAGGGACCAGCTTTTCCGCACCCCACGTGGCGGGTGCCGCGGCACTGCTGGTGCAGATCAAACCCGGCATTTCCCCGGCGGAGGTACAAGCGCATCTGGTGAATTCCGCACGCCCCTACGCCAGCGGCAGCTACTGCGCGGGCCGCAGCGACTGCGGTGCCGGATTGCTCGATGCCTTCAGGGCTGTCTACACCCTGCTGCAGTCTCAGGGCATCGCCAACGCGGCGCCGCTGATGAATGCGCTGCCCACACAGTATGTGTTGCCGGGCGGCGCGCTGCAGTTCACCGCGTCTGCCACGGATGCAGAGGGCGACGCGGTGGCGTTCGTGGGGAGTGGTTTGCCCGCAGGTGCAACGTTCAACGCCGTCACTGGTGTCTTCACCTGGAGCAAGGCGCAACCCGCCGGCGATTACACCTTCGTGATCCAGCCCACCGACGGTGCAACGCTGGGGGCCAGTGTGTCCGTCAAGATTTCGGTGACGACGGCCATACCCGTGGCGCCCTTGGTGCCCGACGCTCCCCCCGTCGCGAGCGGTGGCGGTGGAGGAGGCTCCCTGCACTGGATCGATGTGGTGGCCGGTTTGTGCCTGCTGTTAGCGACTGCCTGGTTGCGTCGGACGCCCGCGCCAAAACGCGTGGACTAACAGGACTGCCAGCAGCCCGCCCACCGCGCCGGCCTCGTGGGCCGGGTAATACGTGGCAATGCCCAACCAGCCCGGCGCCGACGGGTCGCCAATCCAGCGCTGCAACGCCAGCTTGACCGCCAGCCCCACCAACAACACAGCGCCCACGCCACGGGACCGTGCGTGCGGCGTGGCGTGGCGGTGCGGTGTGCCGAGCAACATACCCAGCGCGCTACCCGCCAACAGTCCATGCAAGGCCCCGGACGCACCCGCGTAGTAGGCACAGCCGGTGTCCAGCACCAGAACCACCGCCACCCCCACATAGCCGCCCAGCAGCGCGGCCCATTGCAGGCGCCCCTCCACCAGACCCCGAAACGCCAGCAGCAGGACCACGGCGCCCAGCGCATTCACTGCCGCGTGCATCCAGCCCCAATGCACCCACTGCGCCGTCAGCACCTGCCACCAGGCACCGCCGTCATAGGCCACCCGGTCAAACTGCCAGCCCACGTCAGCGCCCCAACCTCAAACCAGCCAGTCCAGCGCGTGCATATAGGCCGGCTCCACCATCAGTGCGTCCCAGTCCAGCGCGGGCGTGACCGGCAGCAGCGCATGGCGACACGCCTCGCTGGCGTCGCTGGCCTGCCACTGGCCCTTAAGCTGGGCTTCGGTCAGCCCGGCAATCAGTTCATCGACGGCGCTGCCACCGCCCTCGCTGCTGGCGGTGGACTGGTTGCACAGCAGCACCATGTCACATCCGGCGGTCAGCGCGGCCACGGCGGCCTGGGTGTAGCTGACCGGTTTGCCGTCAATCCGGCGCGCCCCGGTCATGGACAGGTCGTCGCTGAAGATGGCGCCGCCAAAGCCCAGTTGGCCACGCAGGATGTCGTTCAACCAGGTGCTGGAGAAGCCCGCCGGGCGCGCATCGACCTTGGGGTAGATAACGTGGGCGGGCATCACGCTGGTGGTCACCGTGTTGAGCCAGCGGTAGGGTGCAGCGTCATCGGCCAGGATGGCTTTGAGACTGCGCTTGTCGACCGGAATATCGGTGTGCGAATCGGCCTTGACGAAGCCGTGGCCGGGGAAATGCTTGCCGCAGTTGGCCATGCCACTTTGCAGCAGGCCGTGCATCAGGCTCTTGGCCAGTAGGCTGACCACGCGCGGATCGCGGCCAAAGGAGCGGTCCCCGATGACGCCACTACTGCCGTAGTCGAGATCGAGAACCGGCGTGAAGCTCAGGTCCACACCGCAGGCACGCAACTCGGCGCCCAACACGTAACCGCAGGCGGTGGCGGCGTTGGTGGCATCCAGCGGCCCGGCGTGCTGCTTCGCACTGGGGGCCGCCAGCCACATCTCGCCCAATGCACGCATGGGCGGCAGGTGGGTGAAGCCATCGGTCTTGAAGCGCTGCACGCGGCCGCCCTCATGGTCCACGCAGATCAGCAGGTCGGATCGGAGCTTTTTGATGTCGCGGCAGAGCGCGGTGAGCTGGGCACGGTCTTGCCAGTTGCGCGCAAACAGGATCAGGCCGCCCACCAGCGGGTGCTGCAGGCGCTGACGGTCCAGCTTGCTGAGGCTCAGGCCGGCGATGTCGATGATGAGGGGGGCGTGGAAGGTCATGGGTGTACTCCAGTAGCGCGTGAATGCTATACATTTGGTAGCTGTATGCTCATATTGTACGAGGGCTGAAGGCCAATTTGGCATACAAGCTTTCCACCCCGGGCCGCTTGGTGCAAACTACGCGAACCGCAAGAAACGCCCTGTCACCCCACCCATGAACGACTTCCCCTCCCTGCAGACTGTGCGCCTGCACTTGCGCGAAATCACCGCCGCCGATGCGCCCGCCCTGCTGGCCATCCATGGCGACGCACAGGCCATGCGCTGGTTTGGTACCGACCCCCTCACGGAATTGCAGCAAGCCGCGAAACTGGTGGAGACGTTTGCCGCCTGGCGCAAGCTGCCCAATCCCGGCGTGCGCTGGGGCATCGCGTTGCCGGACAGCGACGCGCTGATAGGCACTTGCGGCCTCTTCAAGTGGAACCGGGGCTGGCGCTGCTGCTCGCTGGGCTATGAGCTGGCGCAACCCTTCTGGGGCCAGGGCTATATGCGGGAAGCGCTGACGGCCGCGCTGGACTGGGGCTTTGACCACATGGCGCTGAACCGCATTGAAGCCCAGGTGCACCCGGACAACGCCGCGTCCCTTAGGAGCGTGCAGGCCCTGGGGTTTGAGTACGAGGGGCGCATACGCCAGGCCGGATTCTGGCTGGGGCAGTACCATGACCTGCTGCAATACGGTCTGCTGTGCAGTGACTATCCAAGGCCCACACCATGATGAATTTGCAAACCCTTGTGGGCACGGAGCTGCCCGTCATCCAGGCGCCGATGGCGGGTGTGCAGGGCAGCGCGCTGGCCGTCGCCGTGTCCAACGCCGGTGCGCTGGGCTCCCTGCCCGGCGCCATGCTCACGCCCGATGCGCTGCGCCTGGAACTGGCCGCCATCCGCGCCCAAACCACGCGGCCCTACAACGTCAATTTCTTTTGCCACGCGCAGCCCGCGCCCGACCCCGCACGCGAGGCTGCCTGGCGCGCCGCGCTGGCGCCCTACTACGCCGAGTTCGGCATAGACCCGGCCAGCATCGCCACGGCCCCGGCCCGCCTGCCCTTCAGCGCCGCCGCGGCCGATGTGCTGGCGGAGTTTGCGCCACCCGTGGTGAGCTTTCACTTTGGCTTGCCGTCGCCCGAGTTGCTGGCCCGGGTAAAGGCCTGGGGCGCCAAGGTACTGTCATCCGCCACCACGGTGGACGAGGCGTTGTGGCTGCAGGCCCACGGCGTGGACGCCGTCATCGCCCAAGGGCTCGAAGCCGGCGGCCACCGGGGCATGTTCCTGTCGGACGACCTCACCACCCAGGTGGGAACCTTCGCCCTGTTGCCCCAGCTGGTGCACGCGCTGCGCATTCCGGTGATTGCCGCTGGCGGCATTACCGACGCCCAGGGCGTGGCCGCGGCACTGGCCCTGGGCGCGGCGGGCGTGCAGGTCGGCACGGCCTACCTGCTATGCCCCGAAGCCACGACCAGTGCCGTGCACCGCGCCGCGCTGCAAAGCGATACCGCCCGCCACACCGCATTGACCAACCTCTTCACCGGCCGCCCAGCACGTGGCATCGTCAATCGCATCCTGCGCGAGCTGGGCCCCCTCAGCGCACTGGCGCCAAGCTTTCCACTGGCCACCTCGGCCGTGGCACCGCTGCGCGCCAAGGCCGAGGGCTTGGGCAGCGGCGACTTTTCACCGCTGTGGGCGGGGCAGAAAGTTGCGGGGTGCCGGGACGTGCCGGCCGGGGTGTTGACACAGGAATTGGTGAGAGGCCTGGGTTGACAGGCGGTTCAGAACGCGCACGCGCGTTCAGGTGTATAACTCGCGGAAGAAGAGGTAGCACGAAAGGCAAACGGCGTCGCAGGCATTGGAGGTACGCACCGGAACGTGCTGCACATGAGGAGATTCTGAATGGGTACGCGCGGCACATCGGTAAACCATCGCCAGGCGATCGAGACCTCGCTGGATGGCTACTTGCACATCTCCAAACAGGGACTGGTGCTGGACGTGAATGCGGCCTACTGCAACCTCTCGGGGTACGCCCGCGAAGAGTTGCTGGGCATGCCGGTCTCCGCATTGGGAGAAAGTGCCGAAAAGGTCAAGGCGAACACCGAACACATCGTCAGGTTCGGGGCCTACCGCTTCGAAACCATCCACAGGCGCAAGGATGGCTCCCTGTGGAACGCGGACGTATCGGCGGCCTACTCGGCCATCAATGACGGAGAAATGTTTGGCTTTCTGCGCGACGTCACCGATCGCAAGAAGACCGAAGCGGCGCTGCGCGAACAAAGCGAGTTCTTCCGCCTGATCACTGAAAACCTGGACGGATTTGTCGCCGTGCTCGACCTCAACGGCGTGCGGGTCTACAACAGCCCGTCGTACGTGCGCCTGCTGGGCAACATCAAGACCGCCGGGACCTCGTCTTTCGTGGAAATTCATCCGGATGATCGCGACCGCGTCGTGCAGGCCTTCCGCAAGACGGTCGCCACCGGAATCGGGCAGCACCTGGAATACCGGTTCATGCTGCCCCACGAAGAAGGCATGCGTGTCATGGAATCCCGCAGTGGCGTGATCCGGGACAGCATGGGCCGGATCAAGAACGTGGCCGTGGTCTCGTATGACATCACGGAGCGCAAACGCAATGAAGCGCAAGTGCATGACATGGCGTTCAACGACGTCCTCACCGGACTTCCGAACCGCCGCCTGCTGGGCGATCGGCTGAAGCAGACCCTGGCGGGGAGCAAGCGCAGTGGTTGCTACAACGCACTCATTTTTTTGGATTTGGACAATTTCAAACCCGTCAATGATCGCCACGGGCATGCCGTGGGTGACCTGCTGCTGGTCGAAGTGGCGGGGCGTCTCAAGCGGCTGATGCGCGCGGAGGACACCGTCGCCCGCATCGGCGGCGACGAGTTCGTCGTGATACTGAGCGCATTGAGCACCAACAGGTTCGAGGCGGAGTCACTGACCCAGGCCATTGCCGAAAAGATTTGCGCTGCCATTTCCAAACCCTATGTGCTCGTCACGCAACCGGACGCAGACATGAAGACCACGGTAAAACACCACTGCACGGCGAGCATCGGTGTATCGCTGTTTGTGGACCACGAAGCCAAGCCCGAGGACATACTGCGCTGGGCGGATCTGGCCATGTACCAGGCCAAAGAGGCGGGTCGCAATGCGATCCGTTTCCACGAATCCGCCGATTGATTCAATTTCAGCAAGCAGAGCGTCGCAAGGGCCGGCCAGACTAGTTTTTTGCGGTCACTTCCACCACGCAGAAGCTGGCCGCGTAGTCGGTCTCGTCCGTCACGCTGACATGGGCGCTGAGGTGCCGGGCCTCAAACCATTCCTTGAGAACGCCATGCAACACGATGGTGGGCGCGCCGCTGGGCAGCTTGGCCACTTCACACAGGCGCCAGGTCATGGGCATGCGCATGCCCATGCCAATGGCCTTGCTGAAGGCCTCCTTGGCGGAAAAGCGGGTGGCGAGGTAGCGCACACCGCGCTCGGGCCAGCGCTGGCTGCGCGCCTGCCAGGTGGCAAACTCACCTTCGCTCAAAATCTTGGCGGCAAAGCGTTCACCGTGGCGCTCCAGGCTGTCGCGGATGCGGCGCACGTCGCAGATGTCGGTGCCGATGCCGTAGATCACTTCAAACAGTCCAGGTAGGCCTTGATCGTCGCGTCATAGCCCAGTTCCAGCGCGTCCGATATCAGCGCGTGGCCGATGGACACCTCCTGCACGCCCGGCACCGTGCGCACAAAGGCGGCCAGGTTGTCGCGGTTCAGGTCGTGGCCGGCGTTGACGCCCAGCCCCGCGTCCAGCGCTGCCTGGGCTGCGCGGGCAAAGCGCTGCAACTGCGCGTCTTGCGCGGGCGTGCCCCAGGCGGCGGCATAGGGTTCGGTGTAGAGTTCGATGCGGTCGGCGCCTACGGCCTTGGCTGCGGCCATCGCTTCGGGCTCGGCGTCCATGAACAGGCTCACGCGCAAACCCAGGGTGTGGGCCTGGGCTATCAGCGGTTGCAGGCGCGCTGCATCCTGCGGAAAGGTCCAGCCATGGTCGCTGGTGAATTGTCCTTCGGAGTCGGGCACGAAGGTGACCTGGTGCACCGGCAGCTTGCGCGCCACCAGATCGGCCACGCAGTCCATCAGATTATGGAAGGGGTTGCCCTCGACGTTGAATTCGCGGTCCGGCCAGGCTTGCAGCAGTTTGGCCAGATCGGTCACGTCGTCGGCGCGGATGTGGCGCGCGTCCGGGCGCGGGTGCACGGTGATGCCCGCCGCACCGGCTTGCAGGCACAGCGAGGCCGCACGGGTAACGCTGGGGATGCCCAGGTGGCGCGTGTTGCGCACCAGAGCGACCTTATTGAGGTTGACGGAGAGATGGGTTCGCGTGGGCGTAGTCATGGTCTTAGAGGCTTTGAATGTCCATCATCATCTGCCGCGTCCGCAATGTTTTGACACCGCAATGGTAGTGCAACAGGGCGCGCAGTTGCGGCTTGAGTTCGCTGGTCACGGCAGCACAGGCCCGCAAGGTGGTCGTGAAGGGGGCACCGTCTTCCAGCGCAGCCTGCAAATCGCTCCATTGCCCGCCGCTGAGGCTGGCGCGGTCGTCGTCGTGGGCCAGGCGCAGGCCACCTTCGGGTACCAGGCTGTAGCGGGCGTCGGTGTCCAAGGCGCCCAGGGTCATGGTTTGCAGGTCCAACTGTGGCAACAGGCCAATTTCCCGCAACAGCAACAGTTCATAGGTGCGCAATGCCGCCTGCAACACCTCGCCGTGCTCGCTGGCCAGCACGCGCACCACATTGGCATACATATCAAACAGCACGGGGTGCGGGTCATCCCGCGCCAGCAGGGTCAGCAGCAGCTCGTTGAGGTAATAGCCCGACAAAAGCGCGTCGCCGGTGGGCATGACGTGGCCGCCCTGCCACTCGGCGCTCTTCAAGGTGCGTATCTCTGCGTCACCGCCAAAGGCCACATGCAGCATCTGCAGCGGCAGCAGCACCGGGCGAAAGCTGGAACTGGGGCGCTTGGCCCCCTTGGCCACTAGAGCAATGCGTCCGTGGTTGCGCGTCAGCACCTCCAGGATCAGGCTGGACTCGCTCCAGTCGTAGCGGTGCAGCACATAGGCCGGTTCGTCAGCAATTCTTTTACTCGTAGCCAAAGCTGCGTACCCGCGCTTCGTCGTCTGCCCAGCCGGAACGCACCTTGACCCAGAGTTCGAGGAAGACCTTGGCATCGGCCAGCTTTTCCAGCTCGACGCGGGTCTCCATGCCGATGCGCTTGATGCGTTCGCCCTTGTCGCCAATCACCATGGCTTTGTGGGTATCGCGCTCGACGACGATGGTGGCGGCGATGCGCAGAAGGCGCTTCTGGCCCTTGCGTTGCGGCGGCTCTTCTTCAAACTTGTCGATGACCACGGTAGACGTGTATGGCAGTTCGTCGCCGGTCAGCCGGAACAGCTTCTCGCGCACCAGCTCGCTGGCCAGGAATTTCTCGCTGCGGTCGGTGAGTTCGTCTTCGGCGTACCACCAGGCTTGCTCGGGCAGGTATTTTTCGCAGATGCCCAGCAGACGCTCCGTGTCCTTGGCACTCTTGGCCGACATGGGCACAAACTCTGCAAACTGGTGCTTGTCCTGCATGGTTTGCAGCCAGGGCGCGATGTCGCCCCGGCGGTGGATGTTGTCGAGCTTGTTGGCGATCAGCAGCGTGGGAATGTTCTTGCCCAGCAGGGCCAGCACCCGCGCATCGGCGGGCGTGAAGCTGCCAGCCTCGACGACGAACAGAATCAGGTCCACATCGGCCACGGCGCCTTGCACCGTCTTGTTCAGTGACTTGTTCAGGGCATTGGCGTGCAGGGTCTGGAAGCCGGGCGTGTCCACAAACACAAACTGCGTGGCGCCGCGGGTGTGCATGCCCGTGATGCGGTGGCGCGTGGTCTGCGCCTTGCGCGAGGTGATGCTGATCTTCTGCCCCACCAGGGCATTGAGCAGTGTGGACTTGCCGACGTTGGGCTTGCCCACAATGGCCACCAACCCACAGCGCTGGCCTTCATCCGCCTGCGTGCCGGGCTGCGCCAATTTGGGTGTGCTCTTGAGCAGGCCTTCGAGCATGCTGTCCAGATCGGGCTGCACGCCATTTACATCGTCAGCCCTCGTGACTGCTGCATCTGTAGCTATAGTTTTTGTAGTATTTTTTTTCATGATTCGCCGCCGGGCCGCCCCAAGGCGAATTGCGCCCCCTTGGGGGGCAGCGTATTACACGCAGTGAAAAGCGTGGGGGTAGTAAATATTGTCATCATGGTTTGACTTTTGCCTTGATGGTTAGCAGCATCGCGGCAGCTGCGGCCTGTTCCCCGGATCGGCGCGAGCCACCGATGCCCCGCTCGGTCAGGTGCAATTCGGGAATCTCGCACTCGACATCGAAGCTCTGTTTGTGGGCCGCGCCAATGGTGCCAACCACCTTGTACAGCGGCAGCTTCATTTTGCGACCCTGCAGCCACTCCTGCAACTCGGTCTTGGGGTCCTTGCCAATGGCATCCATCGTGGGATTGATTTCCACTGCCTCAAAGAGACGGTGCACCAGCGCCTGCGCGACGGCGAAGCCACCGTCCAGGTAGACCGCACCGATCAGTGCTTCCAGGGTGTCAGCCAGGATGGAGGGGCGTTTTTGCCCCCCGGAACGCACTTCGCCTTCGCCCAGGCGCATGACGTCGGGCAAGCCCAGCCCCACCGCCAACTGGTGCAGGGTCTCCTGCTTGACCAGATTGGCCCGCACGCGCGACAAATCGCCCTCCGGCAGGCTGGCCAGGCGGGCATACAACAGGTCTGACACCGCCAGGTTCAGCACCGAGTCACCCAAGAACTCCAGGCGCTCATAATGATCCGCCGAGAAGCTGCGGTGGGTCAGTGCCTGGGTCAGCAGGGAGGTGTTTGAGAATTCATGTTGCAGACGGCGCTGCAACTCCAGCAGTCCAGGCGCCACGCTATTTGGAGCGACCAGCGTATTTGAGCGTCAGCCAGGCCGGACCGGCCAGGTGGATTTCGCGCTGGTAGGAAAAACTCACGACCACTTTTTCACCCTCTTTGGTGATCTCCAGGTCTTTCGCATTGACGGATTTGAAGTCATCGATGGCCTGCATCCGCTCGTAGCTATTGCGGATATCGACGACCGAACCGCCCTCAAGTGCCACCTTATTGACCGCCTTGGTAATCGCCTGGTACTCGATCATCGTCGGGAACACTTGCGCAGCAATCACGCCTGTGAGTGCAATCACGGTGCCCACAAAAAGTAGCCCAAAGAATGTGATGCCGCGTTGTTGGGACTTGCTATGCACTTTCATGTGAATCTTTCCTTTCAATCAAACGAGCCAATGCGCTTGGGATTGCTGAAATTCATCCAGACAAAGAAGGCCTTGCCCACGATATTCTTCTCGGGCACAAAACCCCAGTACCTGGAATCCAGTGAATTATCGCGATTGTCACCCATCATGAAGTAGTGGCCTTCGGGCACTTTGCAGGTCACGCCTTCAACGGAATACAGGCAGCCATCCCGACCCACAAAATTATCAGCCCCGGGTACAAACGCCGGGCGCTCATCGTCATTGAGCAACTTGTGCTTCTTGTCCCCCAATTGCTCCTCGAACTGCTTGAAGTAGCGCATGGCATCTTCATCAAAGAACTCGGGGACGCTGGAGGTTGCGACAGCCTGGCCATTGATCGTCAGGCGCTTGTTGATATAGGCCACCTGGTCACCCGGCAAGCCCACCACGCGCTTGATGTAGTCCAGGCTGGGTTTGGGTGGATAGCGAAACACCATGACATCGCCACGTTTGGGCGGTGTACCTTCGGTGATCTTGGTGTTGAGCACCGGCAGGCGCAAACCATAGGTGAATTTGTTCACCAGAATCAGGTCACCGACCAGCAGGGTGGGAATCATCGAACCCGACGGGATCTTGAAGGGCTCGACCAGAAACGACCGCAGGAAAAACACCGCAATGATCACGGGGAACAAACCGGCGGTCCAGTCCAGCCACCAGGGCTGCATCAGCAAACGCGTTTTGGCTTCCGCAATGTCTCCATCCACTTGCGTGATGCCCATCTTGCCCAGGTCAGCACGCCGCTGGATATCGGAAGCTTCCAACAGGGCCGCAGCTTTCTCCCGTTGTGGCAAAAAGTAGTAGCGTTCGGCCAACCAATAGACACCCGTTACCACACTTGCCAAAAACAGCAGCAGGGCGAAATTGCCTTCGACCAGACCAAAATACCAGGATCCCGCGTACAACGCAAAGGCCGCCAGAACGGCTGAGGTAATTGCCTGCATCAGTCTTCCACCTGCAGAATGGCGAGGAACGCCTCTTGTGGTACTTCCACGGAACCGATTTGCTTCATGCGTTTCTTGCCTGCTTTTTGTTTTTCAAGGAGCTTTTTCTTGCGCGAAATATCGCCCCCGTAGCACTTGGCCAGGACGTTTTTGCGCAGGGCTTTGATTGTCTCACGGGCAATGATGTTGGCTCCGATGGCCGCCTGGATAGCGACATCGAACATCTGGCGGGAAATGATCTCGCGCATCTTGCCCACGACGGCGCGACCGCGGTAGATGCTTTGGCTGCGGTGCAGCATGATCGACAGCGCGTCGACCTTTTCAGAGTTCAGCAAAATGTCGACTTTGACCACATCGGCCGCGCGGTACTCCTTGAACTCATAGTCCATGGAGGCATAGCCCCGGCTGACGCTCTTGAGCTTGTCAAAAAAATCGAGCACGATTTCGGCCAGCGGCATTTCGTAGGTCAATACGACCTGGCGCCCCTTATAGGCCATATTCATCTGCACGCCGCGCTTCTGGTTGGCCAGCGTCATCACCACCCCCACGTATTCCTGCGGCATGTAGAGGTGCACGGTGACGATGGGCTCGCGAATCTCGGCGGTCTTGCCCACATCGGGCATCTTGGACGGGTTTTCCACCATGATGACCTCGCCGTCGTTCTTCATGACCTCGTAGATCACGCTGGGTGCGGTGGTAATCAGGTCTTGGTCAAACTCGCGTTCCAGCCGCTCCTGCACGATTTCCATGTGCAGCAAGCCGAGGAAGCCGCAGCGGAAGCCAAAGCCCAGCGCCTGCGAGACTTCAGGCTCGTAATGCAGTGAGGCATCGTTGAGCTTGAGTTTTTCCAGCGCGTCGCGCAGCGAGTCGTACTCGCTGGCTTCGGTCGGGTACAGGCCGGCAAAGACCTGCGGCTGGATTTCCTTGAAGCCCGGCAATGCTTCGGTGGCCGTGGCTGCAGCACCACCGGTGCCCGGCTTGATCAGTGTGACGGTGTCGCCGACCTTGGCCGCCTGCAGCTCCTTGATGCCAGCAATGATGTAGCCCACCTCACCCGCCTCGAGCGACGGACGCGGCTGGTTCGCGGGTGTGAACACGCCCAGATTGTCGGCGTTGTACATGGCACCCGAGGCCATCATCTTGATGCGCTCACCCTTGACCAGACGCCCGTCCACCACGCGCACCAGCATGACCACGCCCACATAGCTGTCGAACCAGCTGTCGATGATCATGGCGCGCAGCGGGCCATCCGGATTGCCCTTGGGCGCAGGAATCTTGGCGACGATGGCCTCAAGAATGTCGTCGATACCGAGACCGGTTTTCGCGGAGCACACGATCGCGTCGGTGGCGTCGATGCCAATCACGTCTTCGATTTCACTGCGCGCGTTGTCGGGGTCGGCGTTGGGCAAGTCGATCTTGTTGAGTACCGGCAGCACTTCCACATGCAGGTCGAGAGCGGTGTAGCAGTTGGCCACTGTCTGCGCTTCAACACCCTGGCTTGCATCCACAACCAGCAGTGCACCCTCACAGGCAGACAGCGAGCGACTCACTTCATATGAGAAGTCCACATGCCCCGGTGTATCGATCAGATTGAGGTTGTAGACCTCTCCATTCTTGGCTTTGTATTGCAGCGCGGCGGTCTGTGCCTTGATGGTTATCCCACGCTCTTTCTCAATATCCATCGAGTCCAGAACCTGTGCCTCCATCTCGCGCGCTTCGAGTCCACCACAGCGCTGTATCAGCCGGTCCGCGAGCGTGGATTTGCCATGATCAATGTGCGCAATGATCGAAAAATTTCTGATGTGATTCATCAACGAGAACGCTTAAGTGGTTGAATTAAAAAGAGGGAGGCAAGAAAAAAGGGCGCGTCGAGTATTGACGCGCCCTGAACCAACAATCATTGGCAACTGCGAAGGTTGGAGCTTCATTGTAGGCAAAAAGTCCCGAAAGCAAAGCCCCAAAAACACCACACTGGTGTCGTTGCAACTCAACAACAGTTATTTTATACACAGGTTATCAACAATTCAGAGGATAAGATTCTGCACAACTTGTGGGTGATCTGTGGATCAGCTGTGGGGGAGTTGCCAGCATCCCATATGATGGATTATTCTCAATCCATATACCCATAAAGGCCTTTGCAGGCTCTCTATTCTAACCAATTTTCGAATTGCGTCTGGAAGTTAGTGCCTGCACACATGCAGAATCAACTTGGTGGTGCCATATAAAAAATCTATGAACACCCCCCGCAACAACCCCAAAACCCGCAGGGGCTCAGGGTTGATTGCGCATAAATTCAATCAGCGCGCGGGTTTGATGACTGCAATCTGCACCATGTTGGCCCGCAGGAACGTGACCGGCAAGGCCTTGGTCTTGTCGTGTTTGGCCAGCGCCGCTTCGAACTCCTTGACTGATGTGACTTCCACATTGTTGATTTGCAGAATGACATCCCCCTCGCGCAGACCGGCGCGCGCCGCTGCGTCAGCTGCACCATCCACGCGCACACCGCCCTTGATCTTCAGTTCCTTTTTGTGTGCCTCTGGCAGGTCGCTGACGGCGAGCCCAACAGATTGACCCGCGCTGGAAGGTTTGCTCTTCTCCTCACGGGCAAGACTTTTGACTGCGGGCTTGTCCGCTTCTGCCTCTGCGAGGGTGATGTTCAAATCCTTGGTCGCTCCACGGCGAAACACCGTAATCGTGGACTTGGTGCCAGGTTTGGTATTGCTCACCATTTGGCGTAGGTCGTTGAATTTTTCGATGGTCTTGCCATCAAAACGCGTCACGATGTCACCCGCCTCCACACCCGCTTTTTCAGCCGGAGAACCGCTGTCAACGCGCTGGATCAGCGCACCTACCGGCTTGCCCAAGCCAATTGACTCCGCCACTTCCTTGCTGACCGGGCCGATTGCCACACCCAGCAGCCCGCGGGATACGCGTCCGGAACTGCGGAGCTGATCGCTCACGCGCACCGCCTCATCCATAGGAATAGAAAAAGAAATGCCCATATACCCGCCGGAACGTGAATAAATCTGGCTGTTGATACCCACGACCTCACCGCGCATATTGATGAGCGGGCCGCCCGAGTTCCCTGGATTGATGGCCACATCGGTTTGAATCAACGGCAAAAAGTCGCCAGTATCACGCTGCTTGGCACTCACGATACCGGCGGTGACCGTGTTTTCCAAATTAAAGGGCGAGCCAATGGCCATCACCCACTCACCCACCTTCAGCCGACTGACGTCACCCACTCTAACGGCAGGCAAACCGGAGGCCTCGATCTTCACCACGGCAACATCGCTACGCTTGTCAGCGCCAATGATCTTGGCCTTGAATTCACGCTTGTCGGTGAGGGTCACCAAGACTTCATCTGCCCCGTCCACCACATGGGCGTTGGTCATGATGAAACCATCGGCTGTGAGGATGAAGCCAGAACCCACGCCACGCGGCTGTTCTTCTTCTTGCTGCGGCCTGTTTTGCCGTGGTACCTGACGCGGATTTCCCGGCATGTTCGGCGTGGGCAAACCAAACCTGCGAAAGAACTCCAGCATTTCTTCGTCACCAGGACCACCCTGCGCCGTGCGAGTGCTGACTTTTTCCAGGGTACGGATGTTGACCACCGATGGACCGACCTGTTCCACCAGGTCGGTGAAGTCCGGCAAGGCGCGGGCCTGCGCCATGACGGGCTGCAGCGGAGCAACTGCTACATAAGCGGTGGCCGTCATAGCCAGGGCCACCAGGAGGGTGTTCAAAGGTTTGATCATGAGAGTCTTCATTGTCAATCTTCCATTCAAAGAGTCGTTCCAGTCATAGAGTGGACAGTGTTTGCAGAGTTCCAGATAGGGTCTCATTTTCTGCGTTCAAGCGCCTGGGCAAATGCATGCAGGGTTTCCGCAGGCACTTCTCCGATTGCGGTCGCCCACCAGCTGTCGATCCGTCGGGTCAGGGTATGTGTTGCGCCCCCCATATCGGTAACGCCCTCACGGGCATGGCGACGGCTGTCATAGGTTTCAACGAACAGGGACACGGTGGCCACCCCATCGGAAAACACCCACTGCATGGTGTTTTGACCATTTTTGGGGCTTGCAGCGGCGGCAGGACGTTGGTAGCACCCCATCGCTTTAAAGCCGTCAACAGTGCGCTGCAGAACCCAGCCTTGGGCATCAGCGGTCGTCTTCTGTAAATCAGGGCGTAAAACACGGTACCCCTCTGTACTGCCCGAGCGAGACAATTTGCCCACATTCACCGTGGCGTCCAGTTGCAGCTCAGAAAAGGCAGCCTGTTCCAGCACCTTGCTATTCACGTCCAGGGTCTGCAGCTGGACAATGAGACCGGTCTTCTTTTCACTCCATACCCGGTAACCATACCGCAACCGATCGTTGGGTGCCAATTCAAATACGTCAGCATCGAAACCAGCGATGCGCTCGGCTCCCAGCAACTTCAGGCGGTAGAAATCGCCAATGGAAGAATCGGCCGATTTGAGCAAATTGGGGAAAAGGCCCAGTGATTCACGTACTTCCGCCACAGCCACCCGCGATTGGGGAAAGAAGGTAACGACCTGATCATTGCGTCGAAAGATGGCTCTGGGCGTACCGCTCAACGACTCCACGCGTTCAAGTTGCTGTGTTCCGTCACAAACGTGCCAGATTCTGGCGCTGGCCATGTTGTTGCCGGAGGACACCACGAAGGTTCCTGTGTAAACACTCTGTCGCGCGGCCTGATGCACACGGTTGAGCCAGGCATTGAGCGTGAGATCAGCCCCTGCAGGCTGCGCGAAGACGCTTCCGTGGAAAAGCAGTGAATTTGCGCAGATTGCAAGCAGCGCAAGACACTGGCCGAACCAGCGCTTCACCGAGCTGGTCCTTCATACGTTGCATTGCGCAAGAAGCCAGCGGGGACTTGCAATGCAGAGTGCCCACCGAGCTGTCGATGTGCGGCCATCAATTCATCCAATTGGGGATCACGCATCATGGGGCCCAAACTTTCGTTGGCCACCACAACGGGAGCTTCGGACAACAGAACCGGGGCATTCACCGCCATTTGTGCGCCGTTTGGCATACCGGGTCGGGTCCATTGGTTCAAGCCGATCACCCCCACCAACGCGGTACAGGCCAGACCGGCCAGCATTTTCCAACGGAACAGGGATGTATTGGCACTTTCAACGCCAGCGACAACGGGCAACAGCTCCTGAACCGCAAGCGCGGGGCGCACGGGCTCCAGCGCCAATCGACGCTCAAACCTTTCCAGAAAGGCAAGGTCCCCGCGCGATGGGGCCAATTCAGCACTGCGCAACACGTCGCCTGCCAGATGGTAGGCATGCCAAGTCTGCAACGACTGCGGATCGGACAACAGCGCACCCAGCGCATCGCCATCAGGCAAGCAGCCGTCTGCCAAATCTGAAACACGCTGGTTGGTCAACGAAATCTGGTCATTCATATGCATCTCCCTCACCACCGTTTTCCTGTCTGCCTGTCCAACATGGGTCTGACACGCGTGGAGATGGCCTCGCGAGCGCGAAAGATACGTGAGCGGACCGTTCCTACAGGGCAGTTCATGGCAGTAGCAATCTCTTCGTAACTCAAACCTTCGATCTCTCTCAATGTGACGGCCTGCCGCAAATCCTCCGGCAAATCGTCCATGGCGGCATTAACGACCGCGGCAATTTCCTTCGCTGCCAGAATGGACTCGGGGCCCTCATCCGCTATTGGTTCATTTTTCTTCCGGGAAGTTTCATCTTCATCATCATTTGCCAAGAAACTTTCCGAAACAGTGGGGTCGTGCTTGAGTTCCAGCAGAAATTTCTTGGCGGTATTGACGGCTATGCGGTACAGCCAGGTATAGAACTGCGCGTCGCCCCGAAACTGGTGCAGTGCCCGGTAGGCACGAATGAAGGTCTCCTGGGCAATGTCTTCCACCAGATCGACATCCCGCACCATACGGCCAATGAGTCGCTGGATGCGTCTTTGGTACTTCAAAACCAAAAGTCCATAGGCCCGTTGATCGCCCGCCACCGTGCGTTGCACCAACACGGTATCGCTATCCTGGGAGATGACTGGTAGATCTTGTTTCACGACGCGTGGGCCTGGTCGACCGAATCAGCCAATTCCCTTTCGCCCGACGGATCCGTCACTTGCCTGGCGACAATCGCACGTCGCAATGGCATCCAGGCCGGATTGCCCCGGTCTGCTTCGAGCCACAGCCAGGTCGCCCTTTTGCCATCACCCACTATGGATACGACCACCAAGCGCTGAAAGTCCAACAACAACGCCAAGCGGCAAGGGCGATGGGCATCAAATCCACTCCAAAACCAATGTTGCCCATCCCAATACAGAGTACCGGTCGGGGACTTTTGCCATGCATGAAACGCAAAAGCACCGACAACCAGCACGCCGCCGGTCATCGCAACGGTTCGTGCGTCAATTTCAGTCTGTGCAACAACAAACGCACCAAGCAAGCCCAGGGCAAAAGTGAACATCAGGGCGATGAACCGCCCAAGCCAACGTGACCGTAAGACTGAATAACTGACCGCAGGGGCCCGACGCATGTCCAATAACGGGGGATCCGTGCCGTTCAGACGCGCTTGAACACCAGGGAGCCGTTGGTGCCACCAAAGCCAAAGTTGTTCTTGACTGCTACATCGATGCGCATGTCGCGGGCAACATTGGCACAGTAGTCCAGGTCGCACTCCGGGTCCTGGTTGAAAATATTGATGGTCGGCGGGCTCTTTTGGTGGTGCACCGCCAGCACGGTAAACACCGACTCAATGCCACCAGCGCCGCCGAGCAAGTGACCTGTCATGGATTTTGTCGAATTGACGACGATCTTCTTGGCATGATCGCCCAGTGCGGCCTTGATTGCGTTCGTCTCGTTCAAATCGCCCAAAGGCGTCGACGTGCCGTGCGCATTGAGATAGTCAACCTGATCGGTGTTCACCCCTGCATTGCGCAGCGCACTCAACATGGCGCGGCGCGGGCCATCCATGTTGGGAGCCGTCATGTGGCCGGCATCTGCGCTCATGCCAAAACCCGCCAATTCGGCATAAATCTTGGCGCCGCGGGCGATGGCGTGTTCGTATTCTTCAAGCACCAGCACGCCCGCGCCCTCTCCAAGCACAAACCCGTCTCTATCCTTGTCCCAGGGACGTGATGCGGTCGCAGGATCATCATTGCGCGTGCTCAACGCGCGCATGGCAGCAAAGCCGCCAATACCGAGAGGAGACACGGTGGCTTCAGAACCACCTGCAATCATGACGTCGGCGTCTCCATACTCAATCATGCGCCCGGCGTCACCGATGCAATGCAAACCGGTAGTACAGGCCGTCACGATGGCAATATTGGGACCTTTGAACCCGTACTTCATGGAGACATGACCGGCGATCATGTTGATAATGGTCGCAGGTACAAAAAATGGGGAAATGCGGCGTGCCCCGCGGTTCGTGTACTCGGTGTGCATGCTTTCAATCAAAGGCAGGCCACCAATACCCGAGCCAATCACGCAACCAATGCGCGTGGCTTCTTCCTCGCCCAGCGCGTCGCCCGTTGTCAGTCCCGCATCCACTACCGCCTGCATCGCCGCGGCGATACCATAGTGGATGAAAGAATCCATAGTCCGTGCTTCTTTCGGGCTGATATACGAATCCAGATCAAAATTGCGGACCTCGCCCGCAATCTTGCAGGAGAAAGAGGATGCATCAAAACGGGTGATCAAATCGATGCCGGATTTTCCGGCAAGCACATTTGACCAGGCATCGGCGACCGTATTTCCTACGGGACTGACGCAACCCAAACCAGTGACAACAACGCGACGACGGGACATAGCAATCAGTTTTCAGCTTAGGTCAAAAAAAAGCCGTATGAAACGGCCGTGTTCCGGGTCGGCAGGTCTGCGGCCCAATTGCCGCGCCTCGCTCCGACCCGAGCAGCATCACCATGCGGTGAAAAGTCCTATCAGGCTTTCTTGTGCGTGCTTGCGTAATCGATCGCGTTTTGCACGGTCGTGATTTTTTCCGCATCTTCGTCGGGAATTTCAATTCCAAACTCGTCTTCCAGCGCCATCACCAATTCGACGGTGTCCAGAGAATCTGCACCGAGATCGGCCACAAAGGCTTTCTCATTGGTAACTTGAGACTCTTCCACACCGAGTTGTTCGGCAATAATTTTTTTGACGCGGACTTCGATATCACTCATGGCTTCCCTCTAAGGGTTGTAAAAGAATCCGTAATTTTACCCGGGCTTAGAGCCTCAACTCTAACTGGGTAGCCGAACGGACAAATCGGCTGAACTTCAGTGCACTTACATGTGCATGCCACCATTGACATGCAGTTCCTGACCAGTCACGTAACTGGCGTGCGGGGATGCCAAGTATGCAACAGCATGGGCCACATCGGAAGGTTTCCCAAGATGCCCCAACGGAATCTGGCCGAGCAAGGCCTTTTGCTGCTCTTCCTGCAGGCTGGCCGTCATGTCGGTTTCAATGAAGCCAGGCGCCACACAATTAACGGTGATGTTACGCGAGCCCAATTCGCGGGCCAATGCCCGTGTCATGCCCGCTACTCCGGCCTTGGCAGCCGCGTAATTGGCCTGGCCGGGGTTCCCCGACGCGCCAACCACCGAGGTAATGTTGATGATACGGCCATAGCGCTGCTTCATCATGGTCCGCATCACCGAACGGCTCATGCGAAATACACCCTTCAGGTTGGCCTCCATCACCGCATCCCACTCGTCATCTTTCATGCGCATGGCCAGGTTGTCGCGCGTAATGCCGGCATTGTTCACCAACACCTGCAATCCACCATATTGCTTGACGACCGCATCGACCAGCGCCTCTGCCGCCGCCCCCTGTGTCACGTCCAGCACACGCCCGGTACAACCTTCAAAAGCGGCCAGGGTTTCCGATATCTTGGTCGCACCGGCCTCCGTTGTGGCCGTTCCGATGACTTTCACACCCTTGCGAGCCAGTTCCAGAGCGATGGCCGCTCCGATTCCGCGGGACGCGCCGGTCACCAGGGCAACCTGCCCTTCAAATTTCACTTCGTTCATACCAATGCACCTTTTGTGTCTAGCAGGCTGGCGGGATCAAACAGCGCCAGCCCGGTCAGTTCCGGGTCAATGCGCTTGACCATTCCGGCCAGCACTTTTCCAGGTCCGCATTCCACCAGTGTAGTCAGGCCCCGTGCCTTGATCGCCTGCACGCATTCCACCCATCGCACCGGTCCGAAAGCCTGGCGGTACAGCGCATCGCGGATCCGGTCGAGATCGGTTTCAACCGCAACATCAATATTGTTGACCAACGCAATCTGCGGCGCAGCCAACGCGACCGACACCAGGCGCTCCTTGAGCTTCTCGGCGGCGGGTTGCATCAATCGGGAATGGAATGGCGCAGACACCGGCAGGGGCAAGGCCCGCTTGGCCCCATTTGCCTTGAGCACTTCGCAAGCCTTGTCGACGGCCGCCTTGCTGCCCGCAATCACGGTTTGTGCGGGGTCGTTGAAATTGACCGCCTCGACAATTTCCGGTGAGCCTGCGCCAAATGACTGTGTCACTTCCAGGCAACCTGCGCGCACCCTGGCGGCATCCATGCCCAATATGGCGGCCATGGCGCCAACCCCCACGGGCACCGCCTCCTGCATGGCCTGGGCCCGCAATCGCACCAGCGGCGCGGCCTGCTGCAGGGTCAACGCCCCGGCGGCTACCAGCGCCGTGTACTCACCCAAGGAATGCCCGGCCACCGCTGCGGGGGCAATGCCGACTTCCGACATCCAGACCCGGTAGGCAGCAACACCGGCTACCAACATGACCGGCTGCGTATTGGTCGTCAGGGAAAGCACCTCCTTAGGGCCTTCGCGGATGAGCTTGGCTACATCTTCACCCAAGGCATCTGACGCTTCCTGCAGCGTCTGCGACACCACAGCATGGTCGCCCCAAACGTCCAGCATTCCCACCGATTGCGAGCCTTGACCGGGAAATACAAATGCAAATTGTTTCATAGAGATCCAACCATAAAAAGGGCCACTAGCCCTTGTCAATATTGCGTGAACAGCTACAAAACCAGGAGCAAAGCGCCCCAGGTAAAACCGCCACCCACGCCTTCGAGCAAAAGCGTTTCGCCAGTCTTGACCTGCCCGGACCGCACTGCCGTATCCAATGCTAGTGGAATGGAGGCCGCCGAAGTATTGCCGTGCTGGGCGACGGTGACGACCACCTTGTCCATCGAGAGTTTGAGCTTGCGGGCCGTACTCTGCATGATGCGAATATTGGCCTGGTGCGGAACCAGCCAGTCGATATCGGACTCGGTCAGCCCGGCCTTCGCCAGCGTGGCCTTGGCAGCGCTTTCCAGCAAGCCTACCGCCAGCTTGAACACCGCCTGCCCATCCATCTTCAGCAGTGGGTCGCCCAAAATTGCACCACCCGAAACATGCCCGGGGACACACAGGATGCCCACATGCTTGCCATCGGCGTGTAAATCACTGGCCAAAATGCCGGGCGTCTCTGATGCTTCCAACACCACTGCACCGGCGCCATCACCAAACAACACACAGGTGGTGCGGTCATTGAAATCCAGAATCCGGGAGAACACCTCTGCACCCACCACCAATGCGCATTTGGCGGCACCAGTTTGGATCATGGAATCGGCGACCGCCAATGCATAGACAAAACCACTGCACACGGCCTGCACATCAAAAGCCGCGCAACCATTGGCTCCGAGTTTGTTTTGCAGAATGCAGGCAGTCGAGGGGAAAACCATGTCCGGAGTGGACGTGGCGACAATGATGAGATCAACGTCCTGGGGCTTGCGGCCCGCGGCCTGGAGGGCACTTCTCGCCGCTTCCAAACCGAGGTCACTGCTGTACACCCCGTCGGCCGCAAAATGCCTCGCGCGAATGCCGGTGCGCTCCACGATCCACTCATCGGACGTTTCAACACCTTTGGCAGCCAGTTCGGTCACCAGGTCGGCATTGGTCAGCCTGCGCGGAGGCAGATAACTGCCGGTGCCTGTAATTCGCGAATATCGTTTCATGGTGGGGACTGGTGACTCCTGGACAGGTTATTGCGCGCTTTCAGCGGTCACCAGCAGCGGCGCCGCGTGCGCGATACGAACCTGTACTCGGTCAAGCAAGTTGTTTCGGGCTGCATCATACGCCCGGTTCAAAGCGAACCCAAAACCCAGAACATCGGCGGAGCCGTGGCTCTTGAACACCAGTCCGCGCAGACCTAACAATGCTGCGCCGTTATATCGCCGATGATCCACTCTGTTTTTAAGCGCATTTAAGACAGAGTAAGCAGCAATTGCAGCCATTTTCGTAAAAATATTACGGGAAAATTCGGCTTTCAAAAAACTGCCAATCATGGCTGCCAGTCCTTCGCTAGTCTTCAAAGCCACATTCCCCACAAATCCGTCGCAGACCACCAGATCCACTCCGCCCTTGAAAATGTCGTTTCCTTCAACATTGCCAAAGAAGTTCAAATCACCCGCTTTGGCAGCAGAACGCAACAATTCACCCGCTTTTTTGATCGTTTCATTACCTTTGATGATTTCTTCGCCAATATTGAGCAAGCCAACGGTGGGTGACTCCTTATTGCTCAAGACGGACACCAAAGCCGACCCCATGACTGCGAACTGCAACAGATGCTCTGCCGTACAGTCCACGTTGGCTCCCAGATCCAGAACCGTGGTTGCCCCGCCGGTGGCATTGGGAATCTGCCCCGCAATGGCAGGACGTTCGATTCCATCGATCGTCTTCAGGATGTAACGGGAAATTGCCATCAACGCGGCCGTATTACCAGCAGACACGGCCGCCTGAGCCTTGCTGTCCTTGACCTGCTGGATCGCCACGCGCATGGACGAGTCCTTCTTGCGGCGTAAAGCGATTTCCAACGGATCATCCATGGTCACCACTTCGCTGGCCAGCACGACCTGCGCGCGGGGATGGGAAAACCCGGAAAAGGCATCTGGCAGCCCCACCAAAATCAGGGCAGCTTCAGGATGCTGCTCCAGAAAGTGCCGACAAGCCGGCAATGTGACTTGGGGGCCATGGTCGCCTCCCATGCAGTCAACAGCAATTGTGATCATGGGGCAGACACCCAAAAAAGAGAAAACATCCGACAAAACCTATTGGCCAGAAACAACAAAAGCCCGACGCTACAGAATCTGCAGCTCCGGGCTTTGCGGAAAAAACCTTGATCAGGCTTCGGCTTTGGTCTTCAGCACCTTGCGACCACGGTAAAAACCAGTGGGGCTGATGTGGTGGCGCAGGTGGGTCTCACCAGTGGTGGATTCCACAGCAATGCCTGGCACAACCAGAGCATTGTGCGAGCGGTGCATACCGCGCTTGGAAGGTGACTTTTTGTTTTGTTGGACGGCCATGGATCCGCTCCTCAGCTGGGTGCTGCGCCATTGCTCAACGCAAAATGCAACACTGGGGGTTAGTAAAAAGCGCGACAGATTTCACACGCGAAGCCTTAGATTATAGCCCAAAGCGGAGATCGGGGCTAGCGCTTGTTTTTAAGCTGCGCCAACACCGCGAAGGGATTGGGCTTTTCTGATGCCTCTTCCACAAAATCCGGGTCCGAAACCTGCAGTTTGACTGGGTCGGGGCACACCTCGTGCTTGGGCACAACCGGCAGGGCCATCAACAACTCATCCTCAATCAGTTCGAGCAGGTTGAAATCGCGACTCAACACCAGGACGTCCTCGTCAGACGCTTCATCTTCCGATTCCGCAAGCTCTTCGGTCGCCACAAAGCGGAATTCCCGATGGAACAGGACCGGAACGTCCACCGGTCCCAAGCAACGCTGGCAAATTTGTGGCAGCGCTACTTCACCCGTCAGCACCAGCCATATCTGTTCGCCGGACCCGCCGTCCGGGCGAACCGCTCCTTGCGCAGTAAAGTGCACGGTCTTTTGCGTCGCAACTCCCTGTGCCTCGTCCAACAGGCGGCCAAAGTCAGTCAGATTCTGGCTGCCATCGATGCGGCCCTGTGCGCGGGCAAAGGCATCAATATTCAGATGCCGGGCGTCATAGTCGTGTTTCATCCGCGCAGTGTAAGAGAATCAGACTATGCCAGACATTTCCAACCGAAAACTGATCCTCGGATCCACGTCCACCTACCGGCGCGAACTGTTGAGCCGCCTGCGTATCCCCTTCTCCGTGGAATCACCGCACGTGGACGAAACGCCGCTGCCGGATGAGCACCCCGCAGAACTGGCCTGTCGCCTGGCGCTAGCCAAGGCCCAAGCCGTCGCACAGCGATTCCCGGACTGCATAGTGATTGGTTCGGACCAGGTCGCCGACCTGGAGGGGCACGCGCTGGGCAAGCCCGGCGACCACGAACGGGCGACCTTGCAATTGCGCCAGATGCGCGGCAAGACGGTGATTTTTCAGACGGCCCTGGCCGTGGTGTGCCTGGACAGCGGCTTCTGCCAGCAGGATCTGGCACCCGTCAAGGTCATTTTTCGCGACCTGGATGACACAGAGATCGAAAACTATCTGCGCCAGGAGCAGCCGTATGACTGCGCCGGCAGTGCCAAAAGCGAAGGACTGGGCATTGCGCTGCTGGAGGCCATTGAAAGCGACGACCCCACAGCCCTGGTCGGCTTGCCCTTGATTCGCACCAGCCGGATGCTGCGCGCCGCCGGCATTCAGTTGCTGACGCCCCAGCACGCACACGCATGAACGCGCCCACTCCCGCGGCCAAGGCTGGCAACTCCGTGCCCGGCACCCTGTACCTGGTACCAGCCCCTCTGGATTTTGGCTGCGACACCCAGGTGGCACTCCACCAGGTCATGCCCGCCGGGACGCTGGCCGTCGCCGCGTCGCTCAAGCACTGGATCTGTGAAAACGCCAAATCCACCCGCGCCTACCTCAAGCGTGTCGCCGAAACCCATCCGTTGTGCCAGCCCCTGCAGGCCATGGACTTGCAGGAACTGCCCCACGCCGTGCACAAAAAGGGCGACCACCAGGGGCAGTTTGATGCACGCCCTCTGCTGCAGGCCGCACTGCAGGGTGAGAACATCGGACTGGTCAGCGAAGCCGGCATGCCCGCAATTGCAGACCCGGGTTCATCGGTGGTGCGTGCCGCCCACGATCTGGGCGTGCCGGTAGTCCCGCTGGTGGGGCCGGTGTCCCTGCTGCTGGCATTGGCCGCCAGCGGCCTGAATGGCCAGAATTTTGCTTTTGTCGGCTACCTGCCGAGCACGCCTGCCGAGCGCACCCAGCGCATTCGGGAACTGGAGAACCTGGCCCTCAAAACCGGACAAACCCAGCTGTTCATCGAGACGCCGTACCGCAACGTGGCCCTGCAACAAGCGCTGCTGCAAACCCTGCAGCACAACACCCGCCTGGCCACGGCCAGTGGACTCACGCTGGAGCAGGCCGCCTGCCACAGCGATCTGGTGAAGAACTGGAAACACAAACCCTGGGCGGTGGAAAACACCCAGCCCACGGTCTTCGCGATCGGCCGGTAGGCAGCTGCGGGCTGTTTAGTGCAACGCGGGCAGAACGCGCAATGCCCGCACGCTGCCTTCGCCAATGGATGCACCGAAGCGCTTGACCAGGCGTTCGGCCACATTGTCTTTGCGGGTGTAGTCAATCAGCTCTTCGGCCTTGACCACTTCACGGGCCACAAAGTCCAGGTTGCCCAGTTGGTCGGCCAGGCCCATCTCGATCGCCTGCTGGCCGGTCCAGAACAAACCGCTAAAGGTTTCCGGTGTTTCTTTCAGCCGGTTGCCGCGGCCGGCCTTCACGACACCGATGAACTGCTGATGAATCTGGTCCAGCATGGCCTGGGCAAACACGCGCTGCTTCTCGGTCTGGGGGCTGAAGGGGTCCATGAAGCCCTTGTTTTCACCGGCCGTCATCAGGCGACGCTCCACACCCAGCTTGTCCATCAGACCGGTAAAGCCAAAACCGTCCATCAGAACGCCGATGCTGCCGACCACGCTGGCCTTGTCGACAAATATCTTGTCAGTACCGGCGGCAATGTAATAGGCGGCCGATGCACAGGTCTCTTCCACCACGGCATACACCGGCTTGTTGTGCAAGGTCTTCAATCGGTGAATTTCGTCATTGATGATGCCCGCTTGAACCGGACTGCCGCCGGGTGAATTGATCAGCAGGACCACGGCCTGCGCGCCCTTGTCCTCAAAGGCGCTGCGCATGGCAGCGACGATCAGTTCGGCACTGGCCTCCGCACCTGATGCGATTTCGCCCTGTATCTTGACCAGCGCCGTGTGGGGCGTAGACGTATCTGCCGCGCCACCACCACGATCCATGCCCAGCCACACCAGTGCCACCAGGAAAGCCAGCCATGCAATCCGGATCGCATTGCGCCAGCGCCGCGCCTGGCGCTGTTCGTTGATGGCAGCCATGGCCAGCTGCTCGAGGGTGGAGCGCTCCCATCCAGGCGTGGCCCCAGCGCCGTTCAAAGGCCCGCTTGCTTCATTTTTGATAGCTGAATCGGCCTGTTCTACGCGGGCTGCGGGTGAGTTTTGCATAGCTTCGGGATTGCCGGGAGTATTGGGGCCAGTCATTTCAGAATTCCAAGGGTTGCAGGTTAGGGGCAGTATGCCAGTGGACGACGCCATCCGACTCGGTCAGCGCAATCTTTATCAGCCCGCCGCGGCAGGGGCCACCACTGCACATCCCGGTCTGCGGTCGGTACATGGCCCCGTGCGTGGCGCACATCAGCCACCGGCCGGTGCTGTCAAAAAACCGGTTGGGCTGGTAGTCCATCTCCATGGGAACATGCGTGCACTGGTTGAGGTAGGCATAGACCTGCCCCTCAAACCGGATGGCAAACCCGCGGGAGGTCCGCCCGCAGTACACCACGTCAAAGGGTACGGCCTCGCCACTGTCCAGCAGGTCGGCGGAATTGCACAGGGGAATGCCCACTGGTGGAACGGCGTTGATCACGGTGCGCACTCCCGGTCAGGCATGGGCCGAAAACCAGGCGTGCAGTTCGGCCACTGAATGGGCCACAAAGCGCGGGTTCAGGGCGGTAAACGCCGATGGCTCATGCGCGCCGTAACTCACCCCCACACTGGGGCAGCCCGCATTCAGCGCCATCTGCAGATCGTGCGTGGTGTCGCCCACCATCAGCACCCGCTCAGGCTCCACGCCAAACTCCTGCATCAACTCCCGCAACATCAGCGGGTCTGGCTTGCCGGCAGTTTCGTCCGCGGTGCGCGAGCCATCGAATAGACCCTGCAACTCGACCGATTTAAGGGCGTCATTCAGCCCGCGGCGGCTCTTGCCCGTGGCCACGGCGAGTACGTGGTTACGGGCTTTCAAGTCCGCCAGCAGCGGCAATATCCCTGCAAACAGGCTGATGTCATGCTGGTGCGCCGCATAGTGGTGCTTGTAGCGTGCACCCAGTTCCGGGTATTTGTGCTGCGGCACATCAGGCGCTGCATGCGCCAGCGCCTGCATCAAGCCCAGGCCGATCACATAGGCCGCGTCCTTGTCGCTCGGCGGGCGTCCACCCACGTCCACGACCGCGGCCTGGATGCAGCGGGTGATGAGGGCCGTGGAGTCAAACAGGGTGCCATCCCAATCGAAGGCAATCAAATCAAACTGTCGGGTGGGTCTCAGCGGTTTCGGGGATTTCGGCGGTTGCATGGTAAAAATCTATGAATCAGAAAAGAAGGGACGCACATCAGCCCGGGGGCGGCAGCACCTGGAGCAGGAAGCGGCTCAGTTCAGCGGGCAGGTCTGCCTGCAGCTCCAGACGCTCCCCGGTCGACGGGTGGTTGCACTGCAAGCGCCAGGCATGCAAAAACATGCGCTTGAGCGGCGTGGGGCTGTGGGCGCGGGCTAGCGCCTTGTTGCAATCGAAGTCGCCATACTTGTCGTCACCGGCAATCGGCAGGCCTTCGGACGCCAGGTGCACCCGAATCTGGTGGGTGCGCCCGGTTTTGATCGTCACCTCCAGCAACGAATAGCCACGTCCCGCATGCCCGGTGTCCATCCCGGCATCGGTGGCGGTACCGCCAGCGGCTCTAACCTTGACCAATGTCAAGGACGACATGCCATCCGGATCGTCCTTGGCGACCACCTTGACGCGGCGCTCGCCGTCGGGCAGCAGGTATTTATGCAGCGGCTTGTCCAGCACCTTTTTGTTGGCCGGCCATTGACCCAGCGCCAGGGCCAGGTAGGTCTTGCCGGTCTCCCGCTCCCGAAACTGGTCCTGCAGGTTCTTCAGAGCACTGCGCTTCTTGGCCACCAGCAGGATGCCGCTGGTTTCGCGGTCCAGCCGGTGCACCAGTTCCAGAAACTTGGCCTGGGGCCGCGCCATACGCAGTTGCTCGATAACGCCGAAGCTGACGCCCGACCCCCCATGTACAGCCACCCCGGCCGGCTTGTTGATCGCCAGCAGCCAGTCGTCTTCAAACAGGACCGTGAATTCCTTGGCGGGCGCGTGGCTGGCCCCATCTGCCACGACCTTGGCGGCCATGGCCTGGGCCTTTTCGGTTGCGCGCTCGGACACCCGAACCGGCGGCAGACGCACCACATCCCCGGCGTTCAGGCGCGTCTCGGCGCTGGCCCGCCCCTTGTTGACCCGCACCTCACCGCTGCGGATGATGCGGTAGACATGGGTCTTGGGCACGCCCTTGAGCTGGCGCATCAGGTAATTGTCCAGCCGCTGGCCAGCGCCATCTTCATCGATGGTGAGCGATTTGACCTGGGGCAACGGAGCAACCGGATTGCCCCCTATAATGTGTTTCACTAGCGGTGCGCTGTAAGTGGTTGATTTGTCTGGAGTTTAGTCCACACGCCATACACAGACTCGCTGGAAGGTCGATGCCGCCGGGTTTCCCTGTATGCAAATCACACGCCAAATGCCTGTGATGGTCTGCAGGCAACACGGTCAAGACTACGAATCGAAACACTGATACGGAATACCCACAGTTTGCAGACCCTTCGTCTGTAAACGGAATGAAGCGAGATGTTTGTGCTGTTGTGCCTGATGAATCTATGCCTACGGAGCGTTTTCGCCCCGTTGTCCGGCATGAATCGGCCGCTAGCCCTCGTCAAACGGGCGCAACCAGCTATGCAATTGATAGCGAGTTCACAAACTCCCCCCCTCGCTCCCCTCCACGCGCCTACGCTTCGACGCCTCGTTTGAGTCGAAGTTCTCCGGCAATTCCACCTCACTTCGGTTCGTCAGTTCAGGTATCAATTGCCCCTTGAGGGCATGTAAAACTGATGAAGGACGCACTCCATGAAACGGATGCTTATCAACGCCACGCAGGCTGAAGAACGCCGCCTGGCCATTGTCGACGGACAAAAACTCCTAGACTACGAAATCGAAATCGAAGGGCGCGAACAGCGCAAGGGCAATATCTACAAGGCCGTCGTCACGCGCGTCGAGCCCTCACTGGAAGCCTGCTTCGTTGACTACGGTGAAGACCGCCACGGCTTCCTGCCGTTCAAGGAAATTTCCCGGATGTACTTCAAGGAAGGTGTCACAGCCTCCCAGGCACGCATCCAGGACGCCATCCGTGAAGGCCAGGAACTGCTGGTCCAGGTCGAAAAAGAAGAGCGTGGCAACAAGGGCGCGGCCCTGACCACCTTTGTCTCGTTGGCGGGTCGCTATGTGGTCTTGATGCCCAACAACCCGCGTGGTGGTGGTGTCAGCCGCCGCATCGAAGGCGAAGACCGTGCCGAGCTCAAAGAAAACATGGACCAGTTGGAATACCCCAACGGTATGTCCATCATCGCCCGCACCGCCGGCATCGGCCGCAGCGCGCCCGAACTGCAGTGGGACCTGAACTACCTGTTGAAACTCTGGTCCGCCATTGACGGCGCCGCCAAGGGTGGCAAGGGCGCTTACCTGATTTACCAGGAATCCAGCCTGGTGATCCGCGCCATCCGCGACTACTTCAACCACGACATCGGCGACATCCTGATCGACACCGACGACGTGTACGAGCAGGCCCAGCAGTTCATGGCCCACGTGATGCCCGAGCATGCAGCCCGCGTCAAGCGCTACCGTGACGACGCGCCCCTGTTCAGCCGCTTCCAGATCGAACACCAGATCGAATCTGCCTACGCCCGCACGGTGCAATTGCCGTCTGGCGGCGCCATCGTCATCGACCACACCGAAGCCCTGGTGTCGGTGGACGTGAACTCGGCCCGCGCCATCAAGGGCGGCGACATCGAGGAAACCGCGACCCGCACCAACCTGGAAGCCGCCGACGAAGTGGCCCGCCAGATGCGTTTGCGCGATTTGGGTGGCCTGATCGTCATCGACTTTATTGACATGGAAGAGTCGCGCAACCGCCGCGAGGTGGAAAACCGCTTGCGCGACGCGCTGCGCCAGGACCGCGCCCGCGTGCAGTTCGGCACCATCTCGAAATTCGGCCTGATGGAAATGAGCCGCCAGCGCCTGCGCCCGGCCCTCTCCGAAGGTGCATCCATCCCCTGCCCACGTTGCGGCGGTTCCGGCCATATCCGCGACACCGAATCCAGCGCGCTGCAGATTCTGCGCATCATCCAGGAAGAATCGCTGAAGGACAGCACAGCCTCCGTGTTGTGCCAGGTGCCCGTCGACGTCGCATCCTTCCTGTTGAACGAAAAGCGCTCCGAAGTCGCCAAGATTGAGCTCAAACAGCGCATCAACGTGCTGCTGGTACCCAACAAGACGCTGGAAACGCCCAACTACCGCCTGGAGCGCCTGAAGCACGACGACCCACGCCTGGACAACATCGAAGCCAGCTACAAGATGGCCGATGAGATCGAAGATCCGACCAGCGTGACGCGCCGCTCGCAGGAGCCGACCAACAAGCAGACCCCCATCATCAAGGGTGTGCTGCCAGATGCTCCGGCCCCCATCGCTGCTCCACGGCCTGTTGCACCAACCCCGGCGGCCCATGCTCCCCATGCAGCTGGACACCGTGCGACCCCGCCCGCTGAGGTCAAGCCACCCGTCGCCGCTGAAAAGGGCTTCTTTGGCTGGATCAAGAACCTGTTTGCCGGCGAGCCCGCAGCGCCCGTCAAGCCTGTACCCGCACCCGCGCCCAAGGCGCCGGAAGGCCGGGACAACCGCGATGGCCGCAACCGTGACGGCAATCGCGCGGGCGGCAAGCCTGGTGAAGGCCGCCCGGAAGGACCTCGCGGCGAAGGTCGCGGACCGCGCGGCGAAGGCCGTGGCGACGGACGCAGCAACCGCGGTGGGCGGGGTGGACGGGGTGGCGGTGACCGTCAAGGCGGCGCCCAGCGCGAGCGCTTTGATGCCGAAGGCAAACCCATGGTCGCGGACACCGCTCTGCAGGCCGGTGGACCCACGCAAGCAGGCCCTGATGCCAATCGCCAGGAGCAGCGCCCCGATCGCGGCCCCCGCAACGACCGCGGTGATCGCGGTGAACGTGGCAACCGGCCAGGTCGTGGCGGCGAACGCAGCGACGGCGCTGAACGCGGTGAGCCACGCGCAGACAGCCAGGCAGACGCAACGCCCGCGGGCGAAGGCAACGGCGAGGGTCGCAATGAAGGCCAGCCCCGTGAAGGTCGCGGTGGACGCGGTGGACGCGGACGCAACGGCCGTGGGCCGCGCCAGGACGACACTACGCGCCCAACCGGCGACGCCAGCCAGCAGGGCCAACTGGGCTTCGTGGACAACGCCAACGCCCCAAGCGCTTCGTCGGATGATTCACAACCCTCGCAAGACGGAAATGCCCCGGCGCAGGAGCCTGGGCTCGACAACGGCGAGCCCCGTGAGAAGCGCTCACGTGACCGCTATGGCCGTGAACGCGGACCACGCGGTGAGCGCAGCGAGCGCGAGGAGCGGCCCGATTTGCGCATTCCTGCGCAGCCCGTGGCGCCCCAAACGAGCGACGTGCAAGAGGCAATGGTGCCCGCAGCGGTCGCCGCCGCTCCTTTGATGGATCGCGTCACTGCCGCTGTGCCACAGGTTGCTGCGGCTGTCAAAGCACCGGTCACATCAGCGCCCGTGGAACGCATGCCCAAGGTAACGTCCTATAGCCTGCCAACCGAGGCCTTGGTCAATGTGGCCCAAGGTTCCGGGCTGCAATGGGTGAATTCCGATGCATCCAAGATCGAAGCCGTACAGGCAGCGATTGCTGCGGAGCCAAAACCCATCCACGTGCCCCGCGAACGTCCGGCACCGGTGTCCATTGATACGGGACCACTGGTCCTGGTGGAAACCAGGCGCGACCTGCGCAACATGACGTTGCCCTTCGAGCAGCCACCCGCTGCCTGATCGCACCATAGTCAGCCCCGCACTGGGGCTGACCATCAAAAAAGGGGCCTTGTGGCCCCTTTTTCTATTGCAGACAGATGCTTAAAACAAATCCACCGCGCCCACCTTGATGGTGTCTCCAAAGAGTCCCTTGCGCACCAAATCGTCATGGCTATAGACCTGGTTGCGTCCATTGCGCTGGGCATAGTCCACCGCCCGTTCAGCACGTTCGAGCGTCGTGCTGGGTGAGTCTTCGGCGGTGACGCGGGTAAATCCTGCACATGCCGTGACGCGACCGACCTGCGGAAAATTGAATTTCTCCATGTTGGCCCGAAAGCGTTCAAACGCAGCCAACACCAGCGCTTCATCCGGGCAATGCATGAGCACGGCAAACTGCTCTCCACCCAACCGGTAAATGCGGTCATAGGTGCGAAAGGTATTGTTCATGATCCTGGCGACCAGCAGCAGAACCTCTTCCGCAATCAAATGGCCGCTTTTGTCGTTGATGACACCAAAATTGTCAACGCTGGCCGTACCCAGCCAGTAATTGGGAGGCACCCGGTGGCGACGCTCGGAGACCGGCAAAACAGTGGCTTCCAGCACCCCGGTTTCGCCTTCGAGCCCATGGTCCATTTCTTCCAGCACGGCGCTGTAAAAGGTGTCATCGAGTGATTTGCGATTGAGCAGGCCCGTCAGCGCATCACGGTCACTGTAGGCCAACAACTTGTACATGTTGCGAAACACATGGACCAGATCCTCAATGACTTGCAACTGGCCGACTGCCAGGGGAGCGCCGGAATGCACTTCAATGACGCCTTCGTCATCGTTGGCCGAATCCGCATACAGCGGGATATAGCTGAGGCGTGGTCCCTCTTCACCGGCCCAGGCGTATTCGACCAGACTGCGGGTTTGCAGACACCGCAGGCGGTCTCTCTCGTCATTCAATTCACGCAGGGTTTCAAACTCCACGCGCAACGGATCCACCACCTTGCCGCCGCCCCGTACGTCGAGGGATGCCACTTCCAGCCAGCGCTTGACGCCCTCTTCACTGAGGACCCGCGCGATAACCACCCGGTCAATGCGCAACAGGTCAATCAAGGCCTTGGAGAGCGTCAATTCCAGAAGCTCCCGGTCCCGATGATCGGTCAGCTTGATGATGTGTTCGGTGAGTGTAGCCATGGTCGCATAATAGCCCCGAATCGCACCTGCGTCACCCCTGGATTACCTTTTGGCGGCCTCGCGATAGGCGTGGGTAGCGGCCTGCACATCCTGGCGTTGCTCGGCCATCTGGGCCAGCGCCAGCCACGTGTCGCGGGCCAGTTCCGAGTCGTGCAATATTGCCAAAGACTGCTTGAACAACTGCTGCGCCTTGCCCCACAGGCTCAGGCGCATGCACACGACGCCGGCCAGATACTGCAGCACGGCATCCCGCGGATTGCCCATTTGTGCGGTTTCTATGCGCGCCAGCCAGCCGCTGTCGGGGGCACCGTCCGGCACGGCAAATCCCCGTTCGAGCACGCGGGCGAGTCGAATGCGTTGCGGCAAGTTCAGCGCATCGCGCACCTGCACCATGGTCTCCCATACCGGCAGCAGCCATTGCCGGGATACCGTCGCCGCCCCGCCATGTGCCAGCAGGCGTTCGGCTGCCTCAAAGGCCACCTCGGGAATCTGCTGTTCAAGGCTGTCCAGTGCGTCCCAGGCACGCTGGATTTGCACGGCATCGTGTGCCGCGCGGATCAACTCGATCGCCAGCCCACGGGCAATACTCTTGCCCGCCGCTTCGGAGAATGCCCGGTGTTTGGTCAACAGGCGCACCGTTTCCAGCGCTTGCTGGGACTGTCCGGATTGGCGTGCCGCCCGAAAGCGCAGGCGCAGTGCCAGGGTTCGTCGCGCCGCGCCCTGGGGAAGCTGGTCCAGCCATTGGGTCGCGGCGATGGCATCCCGATCATCCAGGGCCCAGCGCGCGCCGCGCAGTTGAACACCCTCGCGCGCCTCCTGGGCGTCCCGGCTGGCGGCCTCGTCCAGCGCCAATTGAAAGTGACTGTCCCGCACCGCGCGGTTTTGCAGGGCATGCGCACTTTCTGCTGCCAGCAGGTGGGACAGCGTGCGCAGGCGCCCACCATAGGCCAGACGCTCGCCACTGCGTTGGACCGACTCTTCCAGGGAAATGACCAGTTCAGCGGCCTTGCGTGCCCGCACAAAGCGGCCGGCCGCCAGGTGCGACAGGGATTCGAGCAGGGCCGTGTGCATGGCGCGCTCCTTTTGCAAAAGACGCCAACGCCGCGCCTGCTGTGGAATATTTACCAGCGCCGACAGGGCGCGCATGGCCAGATGCAGCGTCAAAAAACTGCCCGCCAACAACAACAGAAAGAGGTTCAGCGACAGGTCCACCCGGTGGGGTGGCAAAAACAGGCTGACCGTGCCATGGTTATCCCCGGCAAACAGGGCACTGGCCACTGCAACCGCGAACAGGGCCATCAGCCACAGAGCAACCCGCATGGTCAGCGCCCCGCAGCGGCGGTCGCCAGCGCCGCCAGCGTGTCATCCACCCGGGGCAGCTCGAGTGCCTTCAGCTGTCCCCGCACCTGCTGCAGTTGCGCGCTGGCGGTCTGGGTCTTGCGGGACGACGCATCGAAATAGCGTCCCAGCGAAACGCTGGCGGCGCCCAGGTCCGAACGCACGGAGTCAATCTGCCGCGACAGCAGCCCCAGACGGGCATTGAGCAGTTTGAGTTTCAGGTTTTCGCGCAAAAAGAAAGACTGCTCCGGCGACAGCAAGGCCGCATCGGGGTCTTCAATCCGGCTGACCCGCACCAGACTGCGCACTTCTTCGCGCACCAGCAACCCCATGCGCACCCACCAGTTGGCCACTGTTTCCTCGGGCTTGCGTTTCAGGGGTTCATTGGCATGGGGTGTGGGCATGGCGTTGGCAACGGGCAACTCGTCGGCCAGCAGCACCAGTTCATCGAGCTTGACCAGCAGCGCCGGCGTATCGGCCAACGCCGTCGCCTTGATGCGCGCGACATCCCGCGAGATGGCGCGCTGCAAGGGCGTGAGCCGGGGCTGGGCTGCGCGCGTCACCCGCATTTCTGCGCTCTTGAGGGCTGCCAGCAGAGGTTCCAGGCTGCCTGTCAGCTGGGCCTGCTGCTGCGCCAAACGCACGGCCGACTCAATATCCACCACCAGATTTTCGTCACGTGACCGTGACAGGCTTTGCATCAGCTCTTCCAGTTGGCTGCGCTGCAGCGAGACTTCACTGAGGCGCGCTTCGGTCACGGCCAGCTTGGCCGCCGTCTCCATGGCCAATTCCTGGGCTTGGCGGGCCGTCGCCCGGGCCTCAGTGGCCTGGGCGCCCGCATCGGCACTCTGGCGCGCCAACTGCTCCTGGATGGATGCCAGTTTCTGCCACAGCAAGCCACTGACCACCAAGGCCAGCAGCGCAACGCCAACCACAGCCCACAGGTACTGTGTGTTGTGGCTGGCATTGGGCGCGTGGACCGGCGCACCGACCGGCAGCCCCTCCAGAGGCGCAGTCGCCGCTGTAACGCTAGGCTCTGTATTCATGCAATCGATTCTATCGATGCCATCAATGCCGCCAGCGTTGGACGTGACTCGCAAACAACAGAAAAACCGGCATTGCGCGCGGCCTGCGCGATGCGCGGGTGCGTAACCACCGCCTTGGCCCGGGACCAGGACTGGTCTGGAGAGACTGCCACCAGATTGCCAATGGCCTCGGAGCTGCTGAACAACCACACCGAGCCGTCCACCGCCGCGTCCCGCACCATGGCCAGCTCGCTGGCGAGCAGCCTGGGCGGCCTGCGCTGGTAGCACACCACAAACTCCACGATGCCACCGGCAGCGCGCACCTGGTCTGCAAACCAGTCACGGCCATCACCGTTGCCACCGGTATCAGCGCGTGCGGTACTGCCGGTCCCGCGCACCACCAGGACCCTATAGCCCGCGTGCACCCGGTGCGATACAACAGCCCACAGGGCTTCCGAGTCAAACTGGCCGGCGTCACGGTCCGGCATGTCGATCAGACTGACATCCACCTGGGCCCGCTTCAAGGCCGAAAGGCTGCCCGGCCCGGTCACAAATGCTCTCGGTTTGATAGCGCCATCATCAGCAAATTCAAGGGCTGGCGATGGTTTGAGTGCAAAGAAGTGGTCCACCGCGTTGCCGCTGACGAACATCACGGCATCAAACGTGTGCAAGCGCTCCCACGCCGCCACTACGGCTGCCGGGTCAGGCGGCGGCAGCACACCGATCAACGGCAAGGCGACCGCATCAAAGCCGCCCTCGGAGAAGGCGTTCACCCACTGCCGCGCCTCATTCGTGGGGCGCGTGACGATGACACGCATGGCCTCAGCTCCCCTTCCCTGCCTGCAGCCGCACATTCGCCTGCAACGCGCGGGCCACCTGCTCACCGAGCAGAGTGGCGGCCGCACCATCCTTGACGATGGCTTTGGCCTGGGCATGCACCAGCGGCAACACGCCTTCGGGGTCGCCCCAGGTGGCGCGAATGCTCAGTTCGTCGCCCTGCAGCGTGGCATAGGCGGCCAGTGGCATGGAGCAGCTGCCACCCATCACGCGGCTGACAGCGCGCTCGGCCGACACCGCCAACCAGGTGGGCGCGTGCAGCAAGAATTGCAATGCCCGGGCCACGTCGCCGCGGTCCGTGCGCACCTCGATGCCCAACGCACCTTGTCCAGCGGCGGGCAGCATCTGTTCGGGCTCGAACACCGCCCGGATACGCTCGCCCAGACCCAGACGCTTGAGTCCGGCGGCGGCCAGCACGATGCCGTCGTACAGACCGTCATCGAGCTTTTTCAAACGGGTGTCCAGATTGCCGCGCAAGGGCTCGATTTTCAGATCAGGGCGCAGGGCACGCAACAAGGCCATACGCCGCAAACTGGAGGTGCCCACCACCGCACCCTGCGGCAGCGCGTCCAGCGAGGCATAGCGGCCAGACACCCAGGCATCGCGCGGGTCTTCACGCTCCATGACGCAGGCCAGGCTGAAACCGTCTGGCAACTCCATGGGTACATCCTTGAGCGAATGCACGGCCAAATCGGCGTGCCCGTCTTCCAGCGCCACTTCCAGTTCCTTGACAAACAGCCCTTTGCCACCGACCTTGGAGAGCGAGCGGTCCAGGATCTGGTCGCCCTTGGTCGTCATGCCCAGCAGGGTTACGGTGTGACCTTGTTCTTCGAGCAGTGCCTTGACGTGTTCTGCCTGCCACAGGGCAAGCCGGCTTTCGCGCGTGGCGATTGTGAATGTGTGTGCTGCCATGGCCTTTTTGTCGTAACCTATTTGTAATCTAAAGCGGGTGGTCAATGCTAGCATGGGCCCCATGAAGAACCTACCCGCCCCAGCCCCTGCCAAGCGTGCCAAAGACAACGAACGACCACTGGTCGAAGACATCCGGCTTTTGGGCCGGCTGCTGGGCGACGAGATTCGGGAACAGGAAGGCCAGCCAGCGTTCGAGCTGATCGAAAAGATACGTACGCTCTCGGTCGCGTTTCGCCGGGACGCCGACCACGAAGCCGACAAGGCCCTGAAGAAGCTACTCAAAAGTCTGAGCGGCGACCAGACCGTCAGCGTGATCCGCGCCTTCACCTACTTCAGCCATCTGGCCAACCTGGCCGAAGACCGGCACCACATTCGCCGCCGCGCCATCCATGAACGCGCCGGTGACACGCAAGAAGGCAGCCTGGATGTGGCCCTGTCGCGCCTGCGCTGGGCCGGCATCGCGCCCAAGACCATCTCCAACACGCTGGCGCAAAGTTTTGTGTCGCCGGTGCTCACAGCCCACCCGACCGAAGTGCAACGCAAGAGCATTCTGGATGCGGAGCGTGGCATTGCACGCCTGCTGACTGAACGCGACGAGATCAAGATGCGCGGCGCCTTCTTTGACAACAAGAAAGACGCACTGACGGCGCGGGAACTGGCGTCCAACGAGTCGCAGATGCGCGCCCGCGTCATGCAGCTGTGGCAGACCCGGCTGCTGCGCTTCAACAAGCTCACCGTGGCCGACGAGATCGAGAACGCGCTGAGCTACTACGAGTCCACCTTTTTGCGCGAAATTCCCAAGCTCTACGCCAACCTGGAGCAACTGCTGGGTCACCAGCCGGTGCATAGCTTCCTGCGCATGGGCCAGTGGATTGGCGGCGACCGCGATGGCAACCCCAATGTGAGCGCCCAGACCCTGGAATACGCGCTGCGCCGCCAGGCCGAAGTCGCGCTGCGCCACTACCTGACCGAGGTCCACTACCTGGGTGGCGAGCTGTCCGTATCGGCCATGCTGACCGACTGCACGCCCGACATGCAGGCCCTGGCCGAAAGCTCGCCCGACCGCAATGTGCACCGCATGGATGAACCCTACCGCCGGGCGCTGACCGGTGTGTATGCCCGCCTGGCCGCGACCCTGCAGACGCTGACCGGCACCGAGGCCGCGCGCCATGCCGTGGCACCGCAAAACGCCTACCGCTTGTCCCAGGAATTTGCCGCCGAGTTGCGCACCATTGAGGCCTCGCTGAAAGCCAACCATGGCACGGCACTGGTGGCCCAGCGGCTGCAGCCCCTGATCCGGGCGGTGGACGTGTTTGGCTTCCATCTGGCCACGGTCGACCTGCGCCAAAGCTCGGACAAGCACGAAGAGGTGGTGGCCGAACTGCTGGCCACGGCACGCATCGAAGCAGACTACTGCGCGCTGGATGAGGCCGCCAAGCGTCGGTTGCTCATGGGCTTGCTGGGCGATGCCCGGTCTCTGCAAGTGCATGGCGTCACGTACTCCGCCCATACCCAGGGTGAGCTGGCCATTTTTGCCAGCGCCAAGGTCATGCGCGAGCGCTACGGCCATGAGGCCATTCGCCACTACATCATCAGCCACACTGAGACCGTCAGCGATTTGCTGGAGGTCTTACTGCTGCAAAAAGAGGTGGGCCTGATGCGCGGCGTGCTCAATGCCCCGGGCGCCACGCATGCGGCCGCGACGACGCCCGACCCGTTGAGCCCGGTCTGCGATTTGATCGTCGTGCCGCTGTTCGAAACCATCGAAGATCTGCGCAACGCCGCGCCCATCATGCGCGAGTTCTACGCCCTGCCCGGTATCGCCGCGCTGGTGCAGCGCAGCGGAGGCGAGCAGGACATCATGCTGGGCTATTCGGACAGCAACAAGGACGGCGGCATCTTCACCAGCAACTGGGAGCTGTACCGCGCCGAGATTGCGCTGGTCGAACTGTTTGACGAACTGGCGGCCAACCACCCGATCAAATTGCGCATGTTCCACGGTCGTGGCGGCACGGTCGGGCGCGGCGGCGGCCCCAGCTACGAGGCCATCCTGGCCCAACCTCCCGGCACGGTGCGCGGACAGATCCGCCTGACAGAGCAGGGCGAGGTGATTGGCTCCAAGTACGCCAACCCCGAAATCGGGAGGCGCAACTTGGAAACCCTGGTGGCCGCCACGCTGGAAGCCACGCTGCTGCAACCCACAAAATCGGCCACCAAAGCGTTTCTGGACGCCGCCGGCGAACTCTCCACTGCCAGCATGGCGGCCTACCGAGCGCTGGTGTATGAGACCCCGGGCTTTACCGAATACTTCTTCAGCGCCACTCCGATTCGCGAGATCGCCGAACTCAACATCGGTTCGCGCCCCGCGTCGCGCAAGGCCAGCCAGCGCATCGAGGACCTGCGCGCCATTCCCTGGGGCTTCAGCTGGGGCCAATGCCGCCTGACACTGCCCGGCTGGTATGGCTTTGGCTCGGCCGTGCAGGCCTTCATCAAGACCGGCACACCGGAACAGCAGAAAGAGCGCCTGGCGCTGTTGCAAAAGATGTACCGCCAGTGGCCGTTCTTCAAGACCCTGCTGTCCAACATGGATATGGTCATGGCCAAGAGCGATCTGGCCCTGGCCTCACGCTACTCGGAACTGGTGTCCGATGCCCGACTGCGCAAGAAAATTTTCACGGCGATCGAGGCCGAGTGGCACAGCACGGCGCAGGCCCTGGCCACCATCACCGGCGACAAGAACCGTCTGGCCAACAACGCGGCCCTACAACGCTCCATCCGCCACCGCTTTCCGTACATTGACCCGCTGCACCACCTGCAGGTGGAACTGGTACGGCGTTACCGTGCGGGCCAAGCGGATGAACGGGTGCAGCGGGGGATTCATATTTCGATTAACGGGATTGCGGCGGGGTTGCGGAATACGGGGTAACTTTCGACTCCCAATTTCCAATTTCCGACTCCCCACTCCCCCAGCCCCCTCGCCCCCGTCGGGCGAGGGGGAGCCAACGCGGACAGCCGATTTGGTTGCTGCGCGCCGAATACGGAATTACGGGCGAGAGGTTGCCGCTGCTATTGCGTGCCCAGAATTCAGTAGTTGCAGTTCCCAGCGCCTGGGGGGGGATTGCTATGAATTTTGCAGCGATATGCGTTTATTCCACGAGGGCTAACAGCCATATATGCCAATATACATTTCACCGCTATGGTTCCGGTGCTCGGAACTCCAACGCGCGAAATCTTCGAACGCAAACCACGTTGGCAACGCACCGCCAGTAATTCCGTAGCCGGCGCGACACCACAAAATCGGCTGTTAAAACTCCCCCTCGCCCGACGGGGGCGAGGGGGTTGGGGGGAGTGGGGAGTCGGATATTGGAAGTCGGAAGTTAACGCCTACCGCGAAATCAACTCCCGAACCGCTGCCAGCTGCCGCCGCGACACCGCCAGCAACTCATCAACCCCGTTAAGCCGCACAGCCCAGCCCTCCCCCTCTTCAGCATCAAAGTGCTTTTCAAGCGCCCGCACGGCACGGCGCGCGATCAGGGCGTTGCGGTGGATGCGCACAAAGTCCGCGCGGTACTTTTCCTCCAGCTCATTGAGTGAGCCATCCAGAATGTAGCTGCGGGTGGCCGTGCGCACGGTGACGTATTTCAGCTCGGCCTTGAAGTACAGGATCTGCGCCACAGGTATGCGCTCCGTGCGCCCGCGCTCCTGGATGATCAGCACATCTTCTTGAGCCTCAGAGGCCGCCAGCCCTCGTCGGGACTGCAACAGGCGCTCTACTTTTTGTAGTGCCAGCTGCAGCCGCTCCAGCCGCACCGGTTTGGTCAGGTAGTCCACGGCTTCCAGTTCGAACGCGTCCACCGCGTGCTCGGCATGGGCCGTCACAAAAATCAGGGCGGGCGGCTGGGCCAGGGCCTGCAGTGAGCGCGCCAGCGCCAGGCCGTCGGCGCCGGGCATGTGGATGTCAATCAGCGCCACATCGACCGGCTGGTGCTGCAGCGCCGCCATCGCCTGCACCGCGTTCGCCGCTTCGCCCACACACAGCACGGCGGGCGACGCGCAGTCGGACAGCAGGGTGCGCATGCGCGCGCGGGCCAGGCTTTCGTCGTCCACCACCAGGGCTTTCAGAACCATGCCCCCAGCGCTTGCGGCGTTCACAGCGGCACCTCCATGCGCACCTGGTAGAAGCCGTCCTTGAGGCCGCTGCGGAATTGCCCCTGCACATCGTGCAACAGGGCCAGGCGTTCCCGCACGTTGCGCAGCGCCAGTCCGTGCCCCTGCTCGCCCTGGCCATTGGGCACGGTATTGGTCACCTTGATCACCACAACCGAGCCCCTGCGTTGGGTGGAAATGCGCACGTCGGCGCCCTGGGCGCTGGGCTCCACGCCGTGGCGCACCGCATTCTCCACCAGGGGTTGCAGCAGCAGCGGCGGCAACAGGGCGTCATCCGCTTCCGGGTCCAACGCCCATTGCACCCGCAGGCGCTCACCAAATCGCACCTTCTCGATGGCCAGGTAGCGCTGTGCCAGCTCAATCTCATGCGCCAGGTGCACCGGCTCGCCGGAATCCTTCAGGGCTTCGCGAAACAGGTCGCTCAAGTCCTCCAGCAAAGCCTCGGCCTTGGCCGGCTCGGCCCGCACCAGGGCAATGGCGCTGTTGAGCGTATTGAACAGAAAGTGGGGGCGTATGCGCGACTGCAGCTCCGCCAGCCGGGCCGACGTATGCGCCGGCAGGCGGCCCTTGCTGCGCATCACCAGCGCAGCTACCAGCACCGACGACAGCAGCACGCCGCTGCAGGCACTGGCCACCCAGGGCGGCGACTGCAGCAGCCCGGCAATGGCCAGCATGGCACACCCGTACAGGCCGGCAACGGCCCCCATCGCCACGGCCACCGTGTACTGCGCCCACGGCGCCAGGCGTGCCATCACGCGTTTGGTCATGCAGGCCAGCAGCAGCCAGACCAATGTTCCGGGCAACACACCGCCCGTCACCAGTGCCACCATCACCACCCAATCAATCAGGTCGCGGGAGGCGAACACCACACCCACGCTGGCACACACCTCGACAAACAGCACGGCGCGCAGCACCACGCCGGTCTGGCAGGCATCGAACACCAGGGCCGCATCCAGCGTCGCTGGATCGCCGGGCGACAGGGATGCCGCGGGCGTCAACTCGTGGAACGCCGATAATATTTGGGTGTCTTTCATGAATCCGGATTTTGACTCCATTACCCGCCCCGCTCCCCATGTCCAAAAATCAACTCGATAAAAAGTCCCAAGCCTGGTCGGCGCTGTTCTCCGAACCCATGAGCGATCTGGTCAAACGTTACACCTCCAGCGTGTTCTTTGACAAGCGCATGTGGCAAGCCGACATCACCGGCAGCCTGGCCCACGCCGAGATGCTGGCGGCCCAGGGCATCATCAGTGGCGAAGACCACGCCTCCATCCAGCGCGGCATGGCACAGATCACCGGTGACATTGAATCCGGTAACTTTGAATGGAAGCTGGACCTGGAGGACGTGCACCTGAATATCGAGGCCAGGTTGACCCAGCTGGTGGGCGACGCCGGCAAGCGCCTGCACACCGGCCGCAGCCGTAACGACCAGGTCGCCACGGATGTGCGCCTGTGGCTGCGCGGCGAGATCGACCTGATTGGCGAGTTACTGGTCGATCTGCAGAAGTCTTTGCTGGACGTGGCCGAGAAAAATGTCGATGTCATCCTGCCCGGCTTTACCCACCTGCAGGTGGCCCAGCCGGTGAGCTTTGGCCACCACATGCTGGCCTATGTGGAAATGTTCAGCCGCGATGCGGAGCGCTTCTCGGAAGTGCGCCGCCGCACCAACCGCCTGCCGCTGGGCGCTGCCGCGCTGGCCGGCACCAGCTACCCGCTGGACCGTGAACGCGTGGCCCGCACGCTGGGCATGGTCGATGACAAAGGCAACCCCCAGGTCTGCCAGAACAGCCTGGATGCGGTGAGCGACCGCGACTTCGCCATCGAGTTCACGGCCGCCGCCACCCTGTGCATGGTGCACATCAGCCGCATGAGCGAGGAGCTGATCCTGTGGATGAGCCAGAACTTTAGCTTCATCAAAATTGCCGACCGTTTCACCACCGGCAGCTCCATCATGCCGCAGAAGAAAAACCCCGATGTGCCCGAGTTGGCGCGCGGCAAGACCGGCCGCGTGGTCGGCCACCTGATGGGCCTGATCACGCTGATGAAGGGCCAGCCCCTGGCCTACAACAAGGACAACCAGGAAGACAAGGAACCGCTGTTCGACACCGTGGACACGCTCAAAGACACGCTGCGCATCTTCAGCGAGATGGTGGGCGGCCAACTGAACCCCGCCACCGGCGTCAAGGAAGGCGGCATCACCGTCAACCCCGTGCCCATGGAGCAGGCGGCGCTCAAGGGCTACGCCACCGCCACCGACCTGGCCGACTACCTGGTCAAGAAGGGTTTGCCCTTCCGCGACGCGCACGAGATCGTCGCCCACGCCGTCAAGGCCGCCACCTCGCACCAGGTGGATTTGTCGGAGCTGCCACTGGCCGTGCTGCAGGAATTCAACCCCAAGATCGAAAAAGACGTGTACGAATGCTTGAGCCTGCGCGGCTCACTGAACGCCCGCAACACGCTGGGTGGCACGGCGCCAGTGCAGGTGCGCGCGCAGGTGGCGCGGCACTGGGCACGGCTGGCGTAGGCCGCCACACCCTCGCTCACCCCGAGGTACCCGTTCAAGCGTGTGACGACGCTGAGGACATCTACGACCTCTTGAAACGCAGGATCCAGCCCCTATTTCGCCCTTGATCACCGGAGGGACCGGCAGACGCGCAGCATTCTATTTCTCGAGCGCTGGAGGTTGAAGGGCATGCAGGTTTTTGACAAGCTGACAGACCAGGTTCAGTCCATGGGCTTGCCGGTAGTGGCGGTGTCGCTGACGGCCGTTCCCCGGGTCAACACGCCTGTCCTTCTCATGGTCCATTGGCACGGGTTCCTCAGGCACCAAGCCCCACGCCTGGCGCAGCCCGGTGAATCCAACCAACCCGTGGTCAGCATTCCAAGCTCGGCCATGCAGGTCAACGAACCGTGGATGGCCATGGAGCGTCTGGACGATGCCATGTTGCAGGCAGCCTGGCAGTTCGGTGCCTGGGAACTCGTGCGCGAAGAGCGACGCGCCTGCAACACCGCGGGTGCTTGCGCGCAGGAAGCCCTGGAATGCCGCCAGGCCTTTGCAGAGTATCCCTTTGAGGGCGCGGCCGAGGACGTCATGCTGGCGCAAGCACCCGACCGGGTGGACCTGATGCAACTGGCCGCACAGGTCGGCTACGTGCGCTGGCAGTTCCGTCCGGTAAAGAACGGGTTGTGGCCGCAAACCGACGGAGATGACACCCTGTTGCCGGACGGCGGGCGGGCCTGCGACTGCCCAGTTCCGGCGCGTCCTGCCGTGGGCCCAGGCCTGTCACGCACACGCTACCAACTGGGTCACAGCACGCGGATTGTGCTGATCTGACGGTCCGGCAAAAATTTTTGGGTCCCGGCCTTGAAATCAATTTTTTGAATCCCTATTTCAACAACCGTTGATTCTTTGAGTCAGCATGCCGGGCTCACGCCTGGCAACTTTTCCTTAATCTGATTTTGAACAGGAGATTTCGTTATGGAAATTCGTCCCCTTTACGACCGGATTATCGTCAAGCGGATCGATCAACAACGCCAGACTGCGTCCGGCATCGTCATTCCCGATACGGCCACCGAAAAGCCCGAACAAGGCGACGTCATTGCAGTGGGCACTGGCAGGCTGCTGCAGGACGGCAGTGTGCGACCCCTGCAGGTCGCAAAAGGCGACCGCGTGCTGTTTGGAAAGTACGCTGGCCAAACCGTCAAAGTCGATGACCAGGAATTGCTGGTCCTCAAGGAAGAAGACGTGTTGGGCATCCTGGAAGCGTCCCCTGCCGCATCGTTGAAAAAAGTCGCCTGAATACACATTTCACAGATACAAGAGGAGTTGAACATGGCAGCAAAAGAAGTCACGTTTCATGACGGTGCGCGCACCCGCATTCTGAAAGGTGTGAATACCCTGGCGGACGCCGTCAAGGTTACCTTGGGTCCAAAAGGGCGCAATGTAGTGATTGAAAAGAGCTTTGGCTCCCCCGTCATCACCAAGGACGGCGTGACCGTCGCCAAAGAAATCGAACTCAAGGACAAGTTCGAGAACATGGGCGCACAGATGGTCAAGCAAGTCGCATCCAAAACTGCCGATGTGGCGGGAGACGGCACCACAACGGCCACCGTGCTGGCGCAGTCCATCGTCCGGGAAGGCATGAAGTACGTCACTGCCGGCATGAACCCCATGGACCTCAAGCGCGGCATAGACAAGGCAACCGAGGCGGTTGTGACCGAGCTCAAAGCCCTGTCCAGACCTTGCAGCACCAACAGGGAAATTGCGCAGGTTGCGGCGCTGTCGGCCAATTCGGATACGGCCATCGGTGACATCATTGCCAAGGCGATGGAGAGAGTCGGCAAGGAAGGCGTGATCACGGTGGAAGACGGCAAGTCGCTGGAGAACGAACTGGATGTGGTCGAAGGCATGCAGTTCGACCGTGGCTACATCAGCCCCTATTTTGTCAACAACCCCGAGAAGCAGGTTTGCGTGCTGGACGACCCGCTGGTGTTGTTGCACGACAAGAAAATCTCCAACATCCGCGACCTGTTGCCCGTGCTGGAAGACGTGGCCAAGGCCGGCAAGCCGCTGTTGATCATTGCCGAAGACCTGGAAGGCGAAGCATTGGCGACCCTGGTGGTCAACAGCATGCGCGGCGTGCTGAAAGTGGCTGCCGTGAAGGCTCCCGGCTTTGGTGACCGGCGCAAGGCCATGCTGGAAGATATCGCCATCCTCACCGGCGGTACGGTCATTGCCGAAGAAGTCGGCAAGCAGCTGGAGAAGACCACCATCGCCGACCTGGGTCGCGCCAAGCGCGTGGAGATCCACAAGGACACCACCACCATCATCGATGGCGTGGGCGATCAGGGCAGGATCAAGGCGCGCGTCGCCATACTGCAGGCCGAGAAGGACGCCAGCGCGTCCGACTACGACCGGGAAAAACTGCAGGAGCGCATCGCCAAGTTGGCCGGTGGCGTGGCGGTCATCAAGATTGGTGCGGCCACCGAAGTCGAGATGAAGGAAAAGAAGGACCGGGTGGACGACGCCCTGCATGCCACCCGTGCTGCGGTGGAAGAAGGTATCGTGCCCGGCGGAGGCGTGGCCCTGCTGCGCGCACGTGCTGCCGTCAAGGACCTCAAAGGCGCCAACCACGACCAGGATGCCGGCATCAAGATCGTGCTGCGCGCCGTTGAGGAGCCGCTGCGCGCCATCGCCATCAACGCGGGCGATGAAGCCTCGGTGGTCATCGACAAGGTGCTGGCGGGCAAAGGGGCCTGGGGCTACAACGCGAGCACCTCGCAGTATGGCGACCTGATCGGGATGGGGGTGATTGACCCCACCAAGGTCACGCGCACGGCGCTGCAGAATGCCGCGTCAGTCGCGGGCCTGATCCTCACGACAGACGCCAGCGTGGCCGAGGCTCCGAGGGCCGAAAAGCCGGCAACGCCAGCAACGGCCGAAATGGACTACTGAGCGCAGAAAGCCGAACCCCGGGTGTGCAACCCCGGGTTCTTTCAACACCTGGAGAGTGATCGCCATGGCAACCCACTATTCCTTCGCGCATGCCGATGCAACGCGTCGGCATGCCATGTCGACCGACGGAAAGACCCACCGCATCCCCATGCAGGCTGGCGCCTTGGAGCGTCTGACCGCGTGGCTTGCGGGCGAGATTGCGCTACGCCGTCTGGAGGCCCATCGTCTGCTGGAGAGCGCTGTCGAATCCAGCCAAATGACCCGACACCATGCCGAATTTGTGGCCGCCGTCAAGGCCCTGGCAGCCGGGCCAACAAGCTGGCAGGACATGGGCTACCGCCTGCTTCCGGACGACTGAGCCTGCGAGTGAAATCAGAACCCTTGAAATCATTTTCTGAATCCCTATTTTTATTTTAGAACCGGTGGGAAACGGTCTCCTGCCGGTTAGTAACAACCTGACGGAGGACACACCATGTATGTATCTTTGTTAAATCAGCCGAACAGCCTGTTCGGTCAACTGGAGTTGCTGCGCCGGGAGTTTGACGAGGCGTTCGGCGTATCCGGCCTGCCCAGCAGCATCCGCTCGGTCACACCGGGCACCCTTCCCGCCATCAACGTGGGACGCACAGCTTCCAGCGTCGAGGTTTACGCCTTCGCACCCGGTCTGGACGCATCCAAGGTCGAAGTGACACTGGACCGCGGTGTCTTGCGCATTGCCGGCGAGCGTGCTTCGGGCATCCCTGAAAAGAGCACTCCAGTGCAAATCTATGCCCGCGAGCGACCGGTCGGCGGCTTCACCCGTACGGTCTCCCTGCCCGACGATGTGGACCCGGCACAGGTGAATGCAAGCTATCGCGACGGTGTGCTGCAAATCAGCATCGCGCGACGCGAATCGGCCCAACCCAAGCGCATCACCGTGCAGTGATTCGCGCCTTACCCAAGGAGAAATACCATGGCAGACAACAAACAAACGAACCGCGCCACTGCTGATCAGGACACGCAGCGCGCCGCACTCCCCGCCGTTGACGTGTTTGAAGACGATGCCGGCATCACGCTACTGGCCGACATGCCGGGCGTACCAAGGGAGCAACTGGAAATCAAGGTTGAGGGCGAAGAGTTGCTGATTGAGGGCGGGGTGCAGCCACGCACACCCGACGGTCTGGAGGCCATCTATGCCGAAGTGCGCGCCCCCCGCTACCGGCGCAGTTTCACGCTCAGCCGTGAGCTGGACACAACCCGCATCGAGGCCAACCTGAAGGACGGTGTTCTGAGCCTGCGAATTCCGAAGCAGGCGCACGCGCAACCGCGCAAGATCACCGTCACCGCGGGTTGATTGCAACGCCAGAGAAAACTGGACCAAGTCTACGAAAAATGATGAACCATGACCAAGCTTGCAGAGCAAATCCGGCAAGGCGCCGATCAGGCATGGGGGTCTTTGTCAGAAGGCTGGCGTGAGCTCAGTACCCGCGCCAGTGGCGCACTGACCCGCTTCTGGCCGGTGCAGCCGCCCACAGCAACCCCCCCTGCCGCGCCGCGCAGCGCCGGGCCTGCGTTGACACGATGGGCATTTCTGGCAGCGGACGTGTTCGAGAGTCCCGACAAAGTGATTGTGCGGATCGAGGCGCCGGGGATGCAGCGCGAGGATTTCCATGTTGCGTTGAACGACCATGTGCTCTCGGTTTCTGGAGAAAAACGGATCGACCGTGAAACCACCGAAGGCAAATGGTGCGTTGTGCAAAGCGCGTATGGAAGTTTCCGCCGCGATGTCATCTTGCCCACGTTGGTCCAGGCCGACAAGACCAAGGCCAGTTACCGCGACGGCGTGTTGCGCGTCGAACTGTACAAGTCCGAAGAAGCTCGCCCACGGCGAATCACGGTGCAAACCGCCTGATGGCAGCAGGTCGGAAAGACCTGCTGCCCCCCTTTTTGGCCTCAATCGCCGGCGGGACGCCCCTGCGCAGCCCGTGGCGAACGGGCTGGCGCATCCGCCTTCGAATCGAACAGCGATGCGGTGCGCTGAATACGCCGAATGGTGTCGCGCGCCATCAGGTAAGCCTTGGTTTGGCTCTCCGACATGTACGGCATTGCGCCAGCCATTGAACTGCGGGTACCGCCACCGCGACCGGAGGGGTTTGGCTGAAAATGTGATTGCATGATCAACTCCTTTCTCTGGTTTTCAAAAAGCCGGGCCTGTGAAACTGGCCAGCAGACCACAGATATAGGCGCAAAATTGGCGGATTTCAAGTGAACGGCACAGGCCGGGCGACCAAGTGCCCCTGGCCTAATACGCCGGGTCCCGCAGCTCCAGCCGGATGGCGTCAATCGCCGCCAGTGTTTCGGGCGTCAGCGTGGTACCGAAGGCGTTGATGTCCTCGTCCAGCTGCGCCAGCGAGGTCACGCCGATGATGGTGCTGGCCACCTGCCATTTGGTGTAGCAAAAAGTCAGCGCCAGCTGCGTGGGCGTTAGACCCACCGATTGCGCCAGTGCGTTGTAGCGTTTGGCGGCGGCCAGGGACTGCGGGCGGCCCCAGCGCTGTTTGCGGATGGACTCGAACTTGGCAATGCGCGCCTCCTGGGGTGCATCGGGCCCCACCGTGCCGCCCGCGTCGTACTTGCCGGTCAAGAGGCCAAAGGCCAGTGGTGAATAGGCCAGCAGCGACACGCCCAGCCGGTGCATGGTCTCGTCCAGTCCGTTCTCCACCCCGCGGCTGATCAGGTTGTAGACGTTTTGTACCGTTGCCACGCGCGGCAGGCCATGCTGCTCGGCCAGGCGCACAGACTCGTGCACGCCATACGGTGTTTCGTTGGACAGGCCCACGGCGCGCACCTTGCCAGCCTTGACGAGCTGGCCCAGTGCTTCGAGCTGCGCGTGCAGGCTGGTCTGCGCCTGCTCGTCAATGGGCTTGTAGTACAGCGCGCCAAACATGGGCACAGCGCGGTTGGGCCAGTGCAGCTGGTACAGGTCGATGACATCGGTCTTGAGCCGCCGCAGGCTGCCGTCGCAGGCGGCAATGATGTCGGCGCCGCTCAGATCGCCCTTGCCGCCGCGTACCCAGGGCATGCCGCGTGACGGCCCGGCCACCTTGGTGGCAATCACCAGCTTCTGGCGCAAGCCCGGGCGCGCGGCCAGCCAATTACCCATGATGGTCTCGGTGGCGTTGAAGGTCTCGGCCCGGGCGGGCACGGCGTACATCTCGGCCGTGTCCAGAAAATTGACGCCGCGTTCGACGGCGCGGTCCATGATGGCGTGGGCGGTGGGCTCATCCACCTGTTCACCAAAGGTCATGGTGCCCAGGCAGATGGGGGTGACGTGCAGGTCGCTGTGGCCGAGGGTAAGGGTTTTCATGAAGTGATGGTCTTTGGGAATTTCGATTTTCGTATAGTCAGACTTTACATCGGAGGTTTTATGAAGCGGATACTGACAAGCCTGCTGTTGGCGCTGTGCAGTGGACTTGCGGTCGGCCAGGTGCCTGCGGGCCGATCACTGGGGCAAAGCCTGTATTTGCCGATCTACTCCCACATCTGGCATGGCGACGTGGTTGCCAATGGCGAGCGGACCAAGACGCTGGTGTCCGTTTCCGTGAGCATTCGCAATACCGATCCGGTGAAATCCATCCGGATCCTGTCCGCGCAGTACTACGACACCGATGGCAAAAAGCTCAAGGAGTATGTGACCACTCCGAAGACCATTGGGCCCATGGGTACGCATGAGTTGTTTGTTCCGCGCAGCGACGACACGGGTGGCTCCGGTGCCAATTTCGTGATTCAGTGGAAGTCCGATACGCCCGCCAGTCCACCCATGGTGGAAGGCATACACGCGAACCTGCCTGCGGGCCGCTCCATTGCGTTCATCAGCTCCGCGCGGGCGCTTCCGGACGAGTAAACGCGAACGCCCCCAATGCAACACAACGTATCGCTGATTACCACCATCGCCGCTGCATTCAGCGTCGCACTCGTCCTGGGATTCGCAGCGGAACGCATCAAGATTCCGGCATTGGTCGGTTACCTGGTGGCGGGCATCATCATTGGACCCGCCACGCCCGGATTTGTGGCCGACGTGCACATCGCGTCCCAGCTGTCAGAGATCGGCATCATGCTGCTGATGTTCGGGGTGGGCCTGCACTTTTCGCCCGACGACCTGCTGGCGGTGAGACGGGTTGCGATTCCCGGTGCGGCCCTGCAAATGGGCGCAACGACCCTGCTGGGCGTGGCCCTGGCGCAGTGGTGGGGCTGGAGTCTGGGTGGCGCTCTGGTTTTTGGCCTGTCGCTGGCCTGCGCCAGCACGGTTGTGCTCCTCAAGTCTCTGGAGACGCGTGACCTGATGAACACCATGAACGGCCGCATCGCCGTGGGCTGGCTGGTGGTTCAGGATCTGGTCACGGTACTCGTTTTGGTGCTGCTTCCGCCGCTGGCCGGTGTGCTCGGCGGCCCGGTAGCGGCAGTCGCAGATGCCAGGCCATTGTGGATCACCATTGGGCAAACACTGCTGCAAGTTACTGCGTTCATCGTGCTGATGATGGTGGTGGGCCGTCGGGCATTGCCCTGGCTTCTGTGGCATGTCGCACGCACGGGCTCACGTGAGTTGTTCACCCTGTCGGTGGTGGCAACCGCCATCGGCATTGCTTATGGCGCATCGGCGATCTTCAGCGTCTCGTTCGCGTTGGGTGCTTTTTTTGCCGGCTCCGTCATGCGGGAATCCGAGTTCAGCCACCGTGCCGCGCAAGAGTCACTGCCGCTGCGTGATGCATTTTCCGTGCTGTTTTTTGTATCGGTTGGCATGCTGGTGGACCCGACAATCCTCGTCAGCCAGCCGCTGCGTGTGCTGGGCGTGGTGGCCATCATCATCTTCAGCAATTCGATCGCCGCGCTGGCCCTGGTCGTCACGCTGCGCTACCCCCTCAAGACGGGCCTGACGCTGGCTGCGAGCCTGGCGCAAATCGGCGAATTCTCGATCATCCTCGCAGGCCTGGGCCTGTCGCTGGGGCTGCTGCCGCCCGAGGGCATGAGCCTGGTGCTGGCCGGGGTGCTGATTTCCATTGCCCTGAACTCGTTTCTCCTGTCGGCCATAGAACCCTGCCAGCGCTGGCTGCTGAAGCATTCCGCCCTGGCGCGGCGTCTGGAGCGACCCGAGGAGCCCTATGCCGAACTGCCCATGAGCACCGAACGCAAATACCTGGAGGGACAGGTGGTGCTGGTGGGATACGGTCGGGTGGGGCGTCGCATTGCTAAGGCACTCGATGCCCGCGGCATTCCCTATGTCGTGGCCGAGCAGAATCGGGAATTGGTCGACGAGTTGCGCAGGAGAGGCGGTGTCGCCGTGTCCGGCAATGCCGCCGAGCCATCGGTGTTGATTCAGGCGCATATCGCGGACGCGGCCATGCTGGTCATTGCATCACCAGACACCTTCAATGTGCGGCAGATGGCGCAGACTGCGCGCGCGCTCAATCCGGACATTGAAATCATTGTCCGCACACACAACGAAGAAGAGTCTGTGTTGCTGAAGAATGAGGGCATAGGGCTGGTTTTCTTCGGCGAGGAGGAGCTGGCAAGAGGAATGACAACCCACGTGCTGGAGCGTTTCTCACCTGACCCGCAAGCCCATCCCAGTCAATGACGCAATAACCATCTAGCGCCCGGCGCCGCGGCGAAGCCGTCGTATTCCATGTTCGCATCGTGGATTTTGATGCATAGGCATTAATTGCCTAGGCATGTATAATTTGCCTTGCCATGACAAAGACACCATCGCATTCCCCCTCCCAGCGCCGCGCGTCTGTGACGCCGTTCTACAGCGCCAAGGACTACCGCCCCGAGGACAGCATGGGCTACCTGATGCGCCAGATCCTCAATGGCGTCGCGCAGCAAATCGAAGCGCAACTGGCCCACACCGAACTGACCAACGCCCAGTGGATTCCGCTGTTCAAGCTCTACATGGGCAAGGCGTCCACCGTGGCGGAACTGGCGCGCGAGTGCCAGCTGGACGCCGGCGCCATGACCCGCACGCTGGACCGGCTGGAGGGCAAAGGCCTGTGCCGCCGGGAGCGCTCCGACAGCGACCGCCGCGTCGTCAACATCACGCTGACGGATGCGGGTCGCACCGCCGCCGCCGAGATTCCCCACGTGCTCAGCCGCGTGCAAAACGCCAACCTGAGCGGCTTCAGCGCCGATGAATTTGAAACCCTGAAAGGCTTCCTGCGACGCATTCTGGTCAACGGCCAGGCGATTCAGCAGGACAGCACTTCCCCCACAACTGGAAACCCCGATGCGGCATAAATTGATCCCCTCCCCGGCCCTGCGGCTGACCCTCAGCGCGCTGGCCCTGGCCAGCCTGGCCGCCTGCGCCCATTTCGACAACGAAGCACCGAAGGCACAGTTGCTCGATGCAGCAGCCGTCGGCCTCCAGGGCCAACCGGCACCCGCCATCGCCGCCGACTGGTGGCGCGGCTTTGGCGACGCGCAGCTCACTGCGCTGGTCGAACAGTCGCTGGCCAACAACCCCAACCTGCGCGTGGCCCAGGCCCGGTTGGCGCGCGTGCAGGCGGCGTTTGAGGGCGTGCGCGGCAACGACCTGCCCACCGTCGGCCTGGGTGCTGACCTGACCCACCAGCGCTTCTCCAACAACTTCATTTACCCGCCACCCCTGGGCGGCGCCATTCTGGACTCCGGCACGCTGCAGGCCAACGCGAGCTGGGAGCTGGATTTCTTTGGCAAGAACCGCGCGGCACTGGACGCTGCCTTCGGCCAGGTGCGCGCCGCACAGGCGGAGGCGCAGGCTGCCCGCATGCTGCTGGCCAGCAATGTGGCGCGCAGCTATTTCCAGTGGGTCAAAGTCAACGCGCAACTGGCGGTTGCCGAGCGCACGCTGGCCCAGCGTGAACAGGCCAGGAAGCTGGTGCAGGACCGCCTGAGCGCCGGGCTGGACACCCAGCTGGAACTGCAGCAAAGCGAGAGCGCCCTGCCCGATGCGCGCCTGCAGATCGAGCTGCTGAAGGAGCAGCAGGCGCTCACGCTGAACGCCCTCTCCGCCCTGAGTGGTCAACAAAAAGCACCGCTAGCCCTCGTACCGCCTGCAACAGACGCTATCAAACCAGTAGCAACCGCCACCACCATCCCGATCGACCTACTGGGCCGGCGCGCCGATATCACCGCCGCGCGCTGGCGCGTGGAGGCGGCCACGCAGGATGTCAGCAATGCCAAGACGCTGTTCTACCCCAACGTCAACCTGGTGGCCTTTGCCGGCTTCCAGAGCATTGGCTTTGACAAGCTGCTCAAGAGTGGCAGCGAGCAATGGGGCGTCGGCCCGGCCATCCGCTTGCCGCTGTTTGAGGCCGGCCACCTGCGCGCAAACCTGCGCGGCAAGTCAGCCGATCTGGACGCCGCCATTGAGAGCTACAACGCACTCGTCATCGACGCCGTGCGCGACGTGGCCGACCAGCTGGCCTCCAGCCAGGCCATCACCCGCCAGCAGGCTGAGCAGAGCAGCGCACAAACCTCGGCCGAGACCGCCTATTCGATTGCCCTGCAACGCTACAAGGCCGGGCTGGGCACCTACCTCAACGTACTCTCCAGTGAGACCAGCGTGCTGGCGCAAAGGCGCCAGGCCGTCGACCTGGCAGCCCGCGCGCTGGACACGCAGGTGCAACTGATTCGGTCTCTGGGTGGTGGATTCACCCCCAACAGCACCGCCCTGTAAACCCCCACTCCCCCAACACCACCCTCCTTGCCATGAACGCACCCACCACTCCCGCCATGCCCCAACAAGTCCCCGCCAACGCCGCCCGCAGAAAGGCACTCACCGTCATCAGCATCGTCGTGCTGCTGGGCCTGGCCTATGGCGGCTTTGAATGGTTTGTCAACCGCCATTCCGAAGACACCGACAACGCCTATGTGCAGGGCAATGTGATCCAGATCACGCCGCAGATTGGCGGCACGGTCACCGCCATCCTGGCCGACGACACCGACTTCGTGAAGGCCGGCCAGCCGCTGGTGCAGCTCGACCCGGCCGACGCCAAAGTGGCGCTGGACCAGGCCGAGGCCAACCTGGCGCAGACCGTGCGCCAGGTGCGCACGCTGTACGCCAACAACGGCAGCCTGAGCGCCCAGATTGCGCTGCGCGAGTCCGACATCGCCCGCGCCCAGACCGACATTGCCCGTGCCACCGACGACCTGGCCCGCCGCCAGTCCCTGGTGGGCAATGGCGCGGTGTCCAAGGAAGAACTGGGCCACACCCAGTCCCAACTGGCCACCGCCCAGAACACGCTGTCCGCCGCCAAGGCAGGCGTGGCCGCTGCGCGCGAGCAGTTGGCCAGCAACCAGGCCCTGACCGACGGCACCACGATTGAAGCCCACCCCAGTGTGCTGGCCGCCGCCGCCAAGGTGCGTGAGGCCTACCTGGCCGCACACCGCGCCGCCCTGCCCGCACCGGTGGACGGTTATGTGGCCAAGCGCACCGTGCAACTCGGCCAGCGCGTGGCCGCCGGCATGCCGCTGATGTCGCTGATTGCGCTGAACCAGCTGTGGGTCGACGCCAATTTCAAGGAAGTGCAGTTGCGCAATATCCGCATAGGACAGCCCGTCACACTGACTGCCGACATCTATGGCAAGAAGGTCGAATACAAGGGCACGGTGGCCGGCATGAGCGCGGGCACCGGTGCTGCCTTTGCCTTGCTGCCCGCACAGAATGCGACCGGTAACTGGATCAAGGTGGTGCAGCGCGTGCCCGTGCGCATCGCGCTGGACGCCAAAGAGCTGGCGCAAAACCCGCTGCGCGTGGGCCTGTCGATGGTGGCCACGGTGGACGTGACCGACCAGAGCGGCAAGGCCTTGTCCGATGCACCGCAGGCCGCATCCAGCGTGCAGACCCAGGTGTTTGCGGCCATTGACACCGAGGCCAATACCGAGGTCCGTAAGATCATTGCCGCCAACGCACCACGCATGGTTCGATGAGCACTTCAGCCCATTTTTCACCCCCGCCGCTGCAGGGCTCGGCCCGCATGTGGGGCACGATTGCCCTGTCGGCCGCCACGTTCATGAACGTGCTGGATTCGAGCATCGCCAACGTGTCGCTGCCCGCGATCGCCGGTGACCTGGGCGTCAGCCCCAACCAGGGCACCTGGGTCATCACCAGCTTTGGCGTGGCCAATGCCATTTCGCTGCCGCTGACCGGCTGGCTGTCGCAACGCTTCGGCCAGGTGCGCCTGTTCACACTGAGCGTGCTGCTGTTTGTCATCAGCTCCTGGCTGTGCGGCCTCGCGCCCAATATGAGCACGCTGATCGCCATGCGCGCGGTGCAGGGCTTTGTGGCCGGCCCCATGATGCCGCTGGCGCAAGCGCTGTTGCTGTCGAGCTATCCACCCGCACTAGCCGGCATGGCCATGGCGTTGTGGGCCATGACGACGCTGGTCGCCCCGGTGATGGGCCCGCTCTTGGGCGGCTGGATCACCGACCACACACACTGGGGCTGGATTTTTTACATCAACATCCCGGTGGGCATTCTGGCGGCCTTCATCACCTGGACGGTCTTCCACAAGCGCGAGACGCCGACCAAGCAGTTGCCCATTGACACCGTCGGCCTGGGTCTGCTGGTCATCTCGGTGGGCTCACTGCAAATCATGCTGGACAAGGGCAAGGAGCTGGACTGGTTCCACTCGCCACTGGTGCTGGGCCTGGGCATCGTTTCGCTGATTGGTTTTGCGTTCTTCGTGGCCTGGGAATTGACCGACGACCACCCGGTGGTGGACCTCAAGCTGCTGGCGCGGCGCAATTTCTGGACTGGCACCGTGGCCATGGCCGTGGCCTACAGCCTGTTCATGGGCAACCTGGTGCTGCTGCCGCTGTGGCTGCAACAGTTCATGGGCTACACGTCCACCCAGGCCGGCATGCTGATGGCGCCGGTGGGCCTGTTTGCCATCATCCTGTCCCCTGTGGTGGGCAAGAATATTTCCAAGTTTGACCCGCGTTCGCTGACCACCTTTGCCTTCGCGGTGTTTGCGCTGGTGCTGTTCATGCGCTCGCACTTCAACACCCAGGCGGACTTTGGAACCATCATGGTGCCGACCATCATCCAGGGTGTAGCGGTGGCCTTCTTCTTCATTCCGCTGACCAGCATCATTCTGGGCGGCATACCACCGGAAAAAATCCCGTCAGCCTCGGGCTTGTCCAGCTTCGCGCGCATGGTGGGTGGCTCGTTTGGAACCTCGATTGCCATCACCATCTGGCAGGACCGCGCGGCCCTGCACCACGCGCAGCTGGCCGAGCTGGTCAACCGCGGCAGCAGCGCCACGACCAGCGCACTGGCTGGCTTCAATGCGGGGGGCATGAGCACCGAGCAGGCCTTAAGCCAGATCAACCGCATGGTGGACCAGCAGGCCTTCATGCTGGCCGCCAATGATGTGTTCTACGGCTCGGCCATCATCTTTGTGCTGCTGGTGCCGCTGGTCTGGCTGGCACGCCCGGCAAGCCGAACGGTTGGTGCGCCAACATCGGGGTCAGCCGGAGCAGCCGACGCAGCGGCCGGCGCGCACTAGCGGCCTGCGGCCTTCAACTCGGCCAGCACCTCGTGCGTGTGCTCGCCCAGCAAGGGTGCGGGGCGGCGTACTGCGGGCGGTGTGTCGCCCATGCGCACGGGCGGGCGCAGCTGGCGCAGGCGGCCCTCGTGCGGGTGGACCACGTCCAGCCAGGCACCGGTGGCGGCCAGGTGAGGGTCGGTCAGCAGGTCGTCCAGCTTCATCATCGGCATGACCGGGACGTCGTGCGCGGCCAGCACGCTGAGCCAATGCGCCGTGGTGTGCGCCAGCAGATGCTGCTGCACCAAGCCGTAGATCACATTGCTGTGGGTGATGCGCGCGCTCTGGGTCGTAAAGCGTGCGTCGGCCACAAAGCGTTCGGGCTCACCGATCAGGGCCAGAAAAGCCTTCCAGTGCGCGTCGGTGTACATCAGCGCGCACACAAAGCCGTCGGCCGTGGCGTAGGGCTTGCGATTCGGGGCCAGCATGCGGCTGTGACCCATGGGGCCAATGGGTGGCTCCCAGGTGGCGCCGCCCAGGTGTTCGCCCAGCACAAACTGCAGCAGGCATTCAAACATCGGCACTTCCACGGCCTGCCCGCGCCCGGTGCGCACACGCGCCAGCAGCGCGGCCATGATGGCGTGCACCATGTTCAGCCCGGTCACGCGGTCGGCAAAGGTGGCGGGCACGTAGCGCGGCTCGGGGCTGCCGCTTTGCGTCATCAGCCAGGGGATGCAGGCTGCGCCCTGGATCAGGTCGTCGTAGGCCGGCCAGTCGGAATACGGGCCGCCCTCGCTGTAGCCATAGGCGCCGCAGTAGACGATGCGTGGGTTCACGGCCTGCACAGCCTCCCACGAAAGCCCCAGGCGCGCCATGCTGGCCGGGCGGATGTTGTAGGCCATCACGTCGGCCGTGGCGCAGAGTTGCAGCAGCGTGGCACGGTCGTCTGGCTTCTTGAGGTCCAGCACCACCGAGCGCTTGTTGCGGTTGGCGTTGATGAAGATGTGGCCCATGCCGGGGTGTTGCATGGGCCCGGCGTGGCGCATGATGTCGCCGCCGGGTGGCTCGATCTTGATGACGTCGGCGCCGTAGTCGCCGAGGATCTGCGTGGCATACGGCCCCAGCACCACGCCGGTCATGTCGATGACGCGGATGCCGGCGAGCGCACCTTCGTTCACGTTCGCATCAGTCATTAGCTACTATTTCAATAGCGCGTTGTTCATATTCCACGAGGGCTAAAAGCCTATTCCGGTGTGATGTTGGCGGCCTTGACCCAGAGCGACCACTTCTTGATCTCCGCGTCAATGGTCTTGGCCAGCTGTGCTGCGTCCTGGTAGTCCACGTCAATCCCGACTCCGGCAATCTTTTCGCGCACTTCGGGCTTGGCCATGACCGCCGCAAAAGCGCTGCCCACCTTGGTCTTGACGTCGGCGGGCAATCCAGCGGGGGCCATCAGGCCAAACCAGGCGCCCATGGCGTAGTCCTTGACGGTGTCGCCCATTGGGGGCACCTGGGGCGCTTTGCCCGCGCGCTTGGCCGTGGTGACACCCAGCCCCCGCAGACGCCCGCCATTCATTTGCGACACCGCATTGCCCACGTCGGCAAACACAAACTGCAACTGGCCACCCAGCAGGTCGGTCAGCGCCGGCGGAATGCTTTTGTACGGAACGCTCAAAAACTCCAGCCCCGCCATCTGCCCCAGCAGGGCGGCCGATACCAACGAGCCCGACGAGCCGTGGCCATAGGCCAGCTTGCCCGGATTGGCTTTGCCGTAGGCGATGAACTCCTTCATGTCCTTGGCCGGAAAGTCGGCCTGCACCATCAGGATGAAGCCCGTCTCGCCGATCTTGCCGATGGGCGTGAAATCCTTCACCGGGTCATAGGACAGCTTTTTGTACAGGCTGACATTGGCAGCCTGCGTGGTGCTGGTGGTGACCAGAAAGGTGTAACCGTCGCCGGGGGCGCCCTTGACCGCCTCGGCGCCCAGGATGCCATTGGCACCGGCCTTGTTCTCCACGGTGGACGGCTGGCCCAGCGCCTCACCCATGGCCTGGGCCACGATGCGGCCCACCGCATCGGTGGCGCTGCCGGCCGAGAACGGCACGACGAATTTGAGGGGCTTGTTCGGATAGCCCTGCGCCAGTGCCTGCCCCGAGAAACCGGCCAGTGCGGTCAGCGTGGCGGCGGCCGCAAAACAGGCTGCAGTGCGTTTGAAAGGGTGGCGAAGCGTCATGCGGTCTCCTGTAGGTTGTGGCGCCATCGTAGCAAGGTCTGCGTGTTAGCATCCGCCCGCCCCGCCGAGCCACACTCCCCCTCCCTCGCACACATGCGCCTGAACCGCGACGACAACCGCTTTGACATCCTGCGCCTGCTCGCCGCGTGGCTGGTGCTGTTCAGCCACTGCTATCCGCTGGGCGCACGCGCCAGCAGCGAGCCGCTGGCCAGCACCGTGGGCATCGACACGCTGGGTGGCGTGGGAGTGGCCATCTTCTTTGTGCTCAGCGGCTACCTGGTCACTCTTTCGCTGGAGCGCAGCCCCAACCTGCTGGAATTTGCCCGCCGCCGCATGCTGCGCATCTACCCGGCCCTGGTAACCATTTGCCTGCTGTGCGTTGTGCTGCTGGGGCCGTGGATGACCACGCTGCCCCAGGCGGCCTACTGGAACCATCCCCTGACCTGGAGCTACCTGCAAACGGCCAGTGCCTGGACCATCCAATACCCGTTGCCAGGCGTGTTTGCCAACAACCCCTTGCCCTATGCCATCAATGGCGCACTGTGGTCGCTGCCCTACGAGATCACGTGTTATCTGGTGCTGGCGCTGGTGAGCCTGGTGCCGGGCGCCCTGCGGATCAAGGTCACGCTGGCCGCCGCCGCGGTGGCCGTGGTGCTGGTGCTGCGCCCCTCGTCGTCGCTCGGCCCGTTCGACCTGTTCCTGGAGATGGACTACTACCACAGCAAACTGGGGCTGTTGTTTGCACTGGGCGCGGTGTTCGCCTGCTGGCGCACGCATGTCCGCCCCATGCTGTGGCCCGCCGTGCTGATGTTGTCCGCCGCGCTGCTGTTACCGCGCGGCGTGTCGCAACTGCTGCTTTACGTGCTCGGTCTGGGCACGCTGACCCTGTGGCTGGCGTTGTATGCGCACTGGCTGCCCCGCATCCCAGCGCGCATGGGTGACTGGTCCTATGGCGCCTATCTCTACGGTTTTCCGGTGCAACAAACGCTGGCGCACTTCAAGCTGCACGAGACGAACTTTGTCGCCTACGTGGTGGCCAGTACCGTCCTGACCTTTGCGCTGGCGGGGCTGTCGTGGCACGGCATAGAGAAGCAGGCGATGCGCTGGAAGTAGCCATCAATCCCCACCACCTCCGCAGCCGCCGCCACAACCTCCTCCGTCACTCCCGCCATCGCCACCACCTCCATCACCAGACGCGTCGCAGCCGCCAAATCCGTCGGCATCACCCGCGGCGCCACCGCTACCACCACCATCGCCAAAGCTGGTGCCGCAATAAGTGTCTGACCCCGCCTGGCGGTTGATGTCGCTGCAATCGGGCACGTAGCTGTAGCCGCCGGCAATCGCAAACTTTTTGTCCAGCGCAAACAGCAGCGGCAGGCGGCCGGGCTTGCGCGGATCTATGCTTTCCTCCTTGCAGGCCCAGTACCAGGTGCGGCGCAGGCCGTCGTTGCGCTTGGGGTCACGCCCCAGCACCTCGGCCGGTGTGTGGTGCAGCAGATTGCCAAAGGCGGCATTGCACCAGGCCTCGTAGGCGCGGGTGTGCAGGATGAACTCGTGCCAGGCGGCATCCACCACCCTGGACGGCATCGCCACAAATTTGCGCTGGCTGCGCAGGTAGGCGATGAAGAACTGGCGCAGGCCGTGCAGCACCAGCTCCACATCGCGCGGCTGCAACTGCGGGTACTGGGCCAGCAGCTTGGCGCCCAGAAAGCGGGGGAACGTGGCCTCGCGGATGAAGCGGCGGCGCAGGCTGGTCTCCCACACGCGCAGCGCGGCATGCAGGGCCAGGCACACTAGTGCAACCAGCACCAGAGCGATGCCACCGAGTAGCACGAAATAGCTGGCCAGTGGCAGCGCCGGAAACGCCAGGTACTTCAGCGTCGACAGCAGCCAGATACCGCGGCGCAGCGGGATGCGTTGGGGGAACTTGAGTGGCATGGTGTGTGTTTCCCCGTGTATCAGGCAGCGCCGGAGCGCACGCGCGCCCGCTCCTCCTCCTGCAAACGCAGCACGCGGCGCTGCACCTTGCCGGTGGTGGTCATGGGCAAGGCGTCAACGAATTCGATCTCCTTCGGATATTCGTAGGGCGCCAGCAGGCCCTTCACGTGGGCCTGCAGCTCCAGCGAAAGCTCTGCATGAAACTGGTCCGCAGCCCTCGTATCGTCTGCATACCTCGCTACAAAATCAGGAGCAATGACGACGTAGGCCTTGACCACGGCGCCGCGCTCGGGATCGGGCTTGGGGACCACGGCAGCGTTGGCCACGGCGGGGTGCTTGACCAGGCAGTTCTCGATTTCGCCGGGGCCTATGCGGTAGCCAGCGGCCTTGAACACATCGTCCGCGCGGCCGTGGTACCACAGGTAGCCATCGGCATCGCGCACGGCCTGGTCGCCGGTGCGGCACCAGTCACCGGTGAACTTGGCGCGCGTGGCGTCGTCGTTTTTCCAGTAACCCAGAAAGAAGATCGGGTCGGGCTGGCCGTGCACGTCGAAGCGGTTCAGCGCCACGTCGCCGGGCACGCCCACGGGACACTCGTTGCCATCGTCGTCAATGACGCGCACCAAGTGGCCGGGGTAGCCCATGCCCATGCTGCCGGGCTTGGAGGGCCACAGCGCATTGCAGTTGCCGACGATGTAGTTGATCTCGGTCTGGCCAAACATCTCGTTCGGCTTCACACCCAGCTGCTGCTCGCAGTAGGCAAACACGGCGTCGCCCACAGCCTCGCCGGCGCTCATGATGGCCTGCAGCTTCAGCGCGAACTGCTGGCGCACCGTGCGTTCAGGCGCGCCGGGGTAGGCCTTCATCATGGCCTTGAGGGCCGTGGGGAACAGGAAGGTGTGGGTCACGCCGCACTGCCCCATCAATTCGAGCGCGGTCTGGGGGCTGAAGCGCCCGCTATAGGCCACGATGGGCCGGCCAAAGTACAGCGTGGGCAACAAGGCATCCATCAGCCCGCCGGTCCAGGCCCAGTCAGCCGGGGACCAGAAGACGGCCTGGGTCTCGCCCTTCATGAACGGATCAAAACCGAACCAGTTCTGGCTGGCCACAAAGCCCGGCAGGTTGCCGATCAGTGCGCGCTGCGCCAGCAAAGCGCCCTTGGGGTTGCCGGTGGTGCCGCTGGTGTAGATCAGGATGGCCGGGTCGTCGGCCAGCGTGTCCACTGGTGTGAACTGCGTGCTGAACTGCGCCAGCGTGTCGGCAAACTCACAGTCGGCCAGACCCAGCACGGCGTCCGGCGCGCCCACGCCGACCACGGTGCGTAACAGCGGGCAGTGCTTGCGCGCCAGCATCAGGTCCGCCAGCGATGACGCGTCGGCAATGGCCAGCACGGCTTCGCTGTCCTGCAGCCGGTACTCCAGCGCATCGGGGCCGAACAGCAAGGAGAGCGGCATGGCCACGGCGCCCATTTGCAGCACGGCGATATAGGCCACGGCGGTCTCAAAGCACTGGGGCATGACGATGGCCACCCGGTCGCCCCGCTGCACGCCCTGCGCCACCAGCGCGTTGGACAGCCGGTTGGCCTGCTCCTGCAGCTGGTCGTATGAGTAAAAGACATCGCCAGCCCTCGTGGAATAAGCATGTATAGCTATTCTTTTTGAAGCACCCGGCTGGGCCGCCCAGCGTGCGCAACAGACTTGGGCGATGTTGAAGTGCGTGGGCACGGCCCAGGTGAAGCGGCTGTGCAGGCGCTGGTAGGCCGCCGGCACGCCGCCCAGGGATGTTGCAGCTTTGTCGCTGTTTTGACTGACGTGCATCAAGTGCCTCCGTATGATGGGCTAAATGTACCAAGTCAAAAGAACACCCCATAGCGAGTTTGTCCCTATCCGCAACCTGCAGTACCACGTGCAGGTGTGGGGCGAACCGTCTCCCGACAAAACCCCGCTGGTCATGGTCCATGGCTGGATGGACGTGGCCGCCAGCTACCAGTTTGTAGTCGATGCGCTGAGCCACGACCACTACGTGATCGCACCCGACTGGCGGGGCTATGGCCGCACGCCGTCCGGCAACGTGGACAACTTCTGGTTCCCCGACTACATGGCCGATCTGGACTTTTTGCTGGACCACTACGCACCCGACCGCCCCGTCAACCTGGTCGGCCACAGCCTGGGCGGCAATGTGGTGATGCTGTACGCCGGCGTGCGCCCCGAGCGCATCCGCCGCCTGGTGAACCTGGAGGGCTTTGGCATGCCTGCCACCACCCCCGATATGGCCCCAGCCCGCTATGCCAAGTGGATGGACGAACTGAAGAAACTGCACCGCGGCGAACTGGATATGAAAGCCTACGACGCCGTCAGCGGTGTGGCGCGCCGCCTCATGAAAACCAACCCGCGCCTGAGCCCGGACAAGGCCAACTGGCTGGCAGAGCACTGGGCCGAGCAAAACGCCGACGGCAAATGGACCATCCTGGGCCAACCGGCGCACAAGGTCATCAGCGCCCACCTGTACCAGGCCGACGAGGTGCTGGCCCTGTACCGCCGCCTCACCATGCCGGTGCTGGCCGTGGAAGCGTCCGACAACAGCCTGGACCTGTGGTGGAAGGGCAAGTTCACGCTGGAGCAGTACCACGAGCGCATCAAAAAGGTGCCCAACGTGGAGATCGGCTACATCCCGGACGCTGGCCACATGATGCACCACGACCAGCCCGAGTTGCTGGCGGCGATGATCGAACGCTTTATTGCCTGACCTATGAACACCCTCGCCGGCCCCCAAGTCAACCTGGCACTGCAGGGCGGCGGCTCCCATGGTGCCTTCACCTGGGGCGTGCTCGACACCCTGCTGGCCGACGGGCGCGTGGCGTTTGAGGGCATCAGCGGCACCAGCGCCGGGGCCATGAACGCCGTGGCCATGGCGCACGGCCTGGCACAGGCCCAAGGGCAGACGCCGCTGCAGATGCGCGAGTCGGCCCGGGCGTCGCTGGCGCAGTTTTGGGACGGCATCGTGGACATGGGTGCGGTGAGCAACTCCATCTCGCAGGCCCAGCGCGCGCCGTTTGACATCCTGTTTGGCGGCTTTGGCAGCCTGACGGGCCAACCCTCGCCGAGCCAGATGGTCAATGACGCCATGACCAGCTTCTGGGCCAAGACCGTGTCGCCCTACCAAAGCAATCCGCTGGACATCAACCCGCTGCAGAAGTTTCTGGAGGCGCAGATCGACTTCGAACAGCTGGCGGCGTTCAAGGACGTGCGGGTGTTTGTGGTGGCCACCGCCGTCACCACCGGCAAGGCCGAGGTGTTTTCCGGTAAGCGGCTCAGCGCCCGGGCGGTCATGGCCTCGGCCTGCCTGCCCACGGTGTTCCAGGCCGTGGAGATTGACGGCGTGCACTACTGGGATGGCGGCTTCTCCGGCAACCCGGCGATACACCCACTGATTTACCAGTGCCACAGCCGCGATATCGTGCTGGTGCAGATCAACCCCATCCTGCGCGACAAGTTGCCCACCAGCGCGGGCGACATCATGGATCGCATCAACGAGATCACCTTCAACGCGGCCCTGATTGCCGAGATGCGCGCCATCGACTTTGTGAAGCGCCTGCTGGCCGAGGGCAAGCTGGACCCCGCGCGCTACAAGGACGTGCTGATGCACCGCATCGACGGCGGCGAGATTCTGGAAGGCTTTCACGCCTCCACCAAGTCGGCCACCGACGCCAAGCTCATCCACACACTGCGCGACCTGGGCCGGGACTGCGCCCGCCAGTGGCTGGCCCGGCATTATTCGGCGCTGGGCGTGTCCTGCAGCGTCAACATCAAGCGCGACTACCTGGACGATTTGCGCGTTCCTGATCGGTAGACGGCAAATCCGCGCCGGGCCGCCCCAAGCGGAGTTACGACCCCGCTGGGAGCAGCGACCCGCGCGGCGGTGAAGCGTGGGGGCAATATCCCACCTAAAATGGCAGGTTATTCAAGAATTCACCGCATAGGACAGCACCATCATGGAAGCAGAACGCATCAACCTCATTGGCACCCTACTCACGGACCTGTCCGCAAGGACCCAAGAGTTACGGGGGTATCTTTGACTACGATGCCAAAGCCGAACGCCTGCGCACCGTTGTTGCATCCCTAGAAGACCCCACCGTCTGGAACGACCCCAAGCGCGCCCAGGAGCTGGGCAAAGAGAAAAAAGCCCTGGACGGCGTGGTGGTCACCATCACCGATCTGGAGCGTGAACTGTCCGACAACCTCGAACTGTTCGAGATGTCGAAAGAAGACGGCGACGAAGCCGGTCTGATGACGATTGAAGGCGAGACCGAAAAGCTCGCCGCCATCATCAAGGATCTGGAATTCCGCCGCATGTTCAACAACCCGGCTGACCCACTGAACTGCTTTTTGGACATCCAGGCGGGCGCCGGTGGTACCGAGGCCTGCGACTGGGCCAGCATGCTGCTGCGCCAGTACCTGAAATACGCTGAGCGCAAGGGCTTCAAGACCACGATTGAAGACGAGACCGCAGGCGACACCGCCGGCATCAAGGGCGCCACGATCAAGATCGAGGGTGAATACGCCTTTGGCCTGCTGCGCACCGAGACCGGTGTGCACCGCCTGGTGCGCAAGTCGCCGTTCGACTCGTCGGGCGGGCGACACACCTCGTTTGCCTCGGTGTTTGTCTACCCCGAGATCGATGACTCGATCGAGATCGACATCAACCCCAGCGACGTGCGCACCGACACCTTCCGCGCCAGCGGCGCCGGCGGCCAGCACATCAACAAGACCGACTCGGCCGTGCGCCTGACCCACATCCCCACCGGCATCGTCGTGCAGTGCCAGGACGGCCGCAGCCAGCACAGCAACCGCGACGTAGCGTGGAAGCGCCTACGCTCGCGCCTGTACGACTTCGAATTGCGCAAGCAGCAGGAAGCGCAGCAGAAGCTGGAAGACACCAAGACCGACGTGGGCTGGGGTCACCAGATCCGCAGCTACGTGCTGGACAACAGCCGTATCAAGGACCTGCGTACCAATGTCGAGGTGTCTGCTACGCAAAAGGTTTTGGACGGCGACCTGGACGTGTTTATCGAAGCCTCGTTGAAACAGGGCGTCTGACCCTCTGTCTATTAGAAAAATTTTGGAGAACTCCCATGCTGCAACTACGTGATCAAGAAGGCCCCGCCATGGTCATCCACCGGGCCGACTACACGGCCCCCGCCTACCGCATCGACACGGTGGAACTGACCTTTGACCTGGACCCGGCCAAGACCCGCGTGCTGAACAAGATGACGCTCCGTCGCAACCCGGACGTGGCGGCCCAGCCGCTGAAGCTGGACGGTGAAGAGCTGAACCTGGCGCGCGTGCTGGTCAACGGCCAGGGCACCTCCTTCAAGATGGAGGGCGAGTGCCTGGTGCTGGAAAACCTGCCCGAGGGCCTGGAGCCCTTCGAGCTGGAAATCTTCACCACCTGCGCCCCGGTCAAGAACACCAAGCTGTCCGGCCTGTACGTCAGCCAGGATTCCTTCTTCACCCAGTGCGAGGCAGAAGGCTTCCGTCGCATCACCTATTTTCTGGACCGCCCCGATGTGATGGCCATGTACACGGTGACCTTGCGCGCCGACAAGGCCAAATACCCCGTGCTCCTAAGCAACGGCAACCTGGTCGACAGCGGCGCGCTGGATGATGGTCGCCACTTTGCCAAGTGGGTCGACCCGCACAAGAAGCCCAGCTACCTGTTCGCCCTGGTGTCGGGCCAGCTGGTGGCGCGCGAACAGCGAATCACCTCGCGCGCGGGCAAGGACCACCTGTTGCAGGTGTTTGTGCGCCCCGGCGACCTGGACAAGACCGAACACGCGATGAACTCGCTGATGGCCTCCGTGGCCTGGGACGAAGCCCGCTTTGGCCTGCCACTGGACCTGGAACGCTTCATGATCGTCGCCACCAGCGACTTCAACATGGGCGCCATGGAAAACAAGGGCCTAAATATCTTCAACACCAAGTACGTGCTGGCCAACCAGGCCACCGCCACGGACATGGACTACGCCGGCATCGAGAGCGTGGTCGGCCATGAATACTTCCACAACTGGACCGGCAACCGCATCACCTGCCGCGACTGGTTCCAGCTGAGCCTGAAGGAAGGCCTGACCGTGTTCCGCGACCAGGAATTCAGCATGGACCTGTGTGCCGACGCGTCGGCGCGCGCCGTCAAGCGCATCGAGGACGTGCGCGTGCTGCGGACCGCCCAGTTCCCCGAGGACGCAGGCCCCATGGCCCACCCGGTGCGGCCTGACAGCTACATCGAGATCAACAACTTCTACACCGTCACCATTTACGAAAAAGGTGCCGAGGTGGTGCGCATGATGCAGACCCTGGTGGGCCGCGACGGCTTCGCCAAGGGCATGAAGCTGTATTTCGAGCGCTTCGACGGCCAAGCCGTGACCTGCGACGACTTTGCCCAAAGCATGGCCGATGCCAACCCCGATTCCAGCCTGGCCCACCTGCTGCCCCAGTTCAAGCTCTGGTACAGCCAGGCCGGCACGCCCCGCTTGAAGGCCACCGGCAGTTTTGATGCGGCCGCGCAGACCTATACGCTGCAGTTCACGCAAAGCTGCGCACCCACAGCCGGCCAGGCCGACAAGGCGCCGTTTGTCATTCCCGTTCTCCTGGGCTTGGTCGGCAGAGGCAGTGGTGTGGCCTTGCCGCTCACGGTACAGGGCAGCGCCGACGCGGCCGCCGCCAACCACCTGTTTGTGATGACCGGCGACACCGCCAGCATCACCTTCAACGGCGTGGTGGAAGAGCCCGTGCCGTCCATCCTGCGCGGCTTCTCGGCACCCGTGTTGCTGGACTTTGATTACACCGATGCACAGCTACTGTCCCTGCTGGCCAACGACCCTGACCCCTTCAACCGCTGGGAAGCCGGACAGCGCCTGGCGCTGCGCAGCGCTATCACTTCAATAGCGTCACCTGCAGATTCTACGGGGGCTGGCGTGCTGAATGACGCATACCTCGAAGCCATGCGCAGCGTTCTGCGTCACCCCACACTCGACGCCGCCTTCAAGGAACTGGTGCTGACGCTGCCCAGTGAAACCTATATTGCCGAGCAGTTGGACGTGGTCGACCCGCAGCGCATCCACGCAGTGCGCGAGTCCATGCGCATGCAGCTGGCCGTGGCGCTGCACGCCGACTGGCAGTGGGCCTATTCCACGCACCAGGACACTGGCGCCTACCGCCCTGACGCGGCGTCTTCGGGCAAGCGTGCGCTGGCGGGCATGGCGCTGGCCAACCTGTGCCGCTCCGCCACCGAATCCGGTGACGCCGTGTGGCCGGGCAAGGCGCTGCAGCGCTTCAAGGACGCCAGCAACATGACCGACCGCGCCAACGCCCTGCAGGCCCTGGTGGGCAGCGGCCACGCGCTGGCCGCCCCGGCGCTGGCACGTTTCCACGCGATGTTCAAGACCGAAGACCTGGTGCTGGACAAATGGTTTGCGCTGCAGGCCGGCGCGCCGGACCGTGGCGGCCAGGTGCTGCCCGCCGTGCGCCAGCTGATGGCCCACCCCGACTTCAACATCCGCAACCCGAACCGCGCACGCAGCGTGATCTTCAGTTACTGCAATGCCAACCCGGGCGGCTTCCACCGCGCGGATGCGGCGGGCTATGTGTACTGGAGCGAACGCGTGATCGAGTTGGACGGCATCAACCCGCAAGTGGCGGCCCGTCTGGCGCGCGCGCTGGACCGCTGGAAGCGCCTGGCGGAGCCCTACCGCAGCGCGGCCCGCGAGGCGCTGTCGCGCGTGGCGGCCAAGACCGACCTCAGCAACGATGTGCGCGAAGTCATTGACCGCGCCTTGGCGGATTAACGTGCCCCCACGTTCACCTTTTCAAGAGAAACCTATGGCTCCCAAAATATCCCTGACCCGCTACCTGGTCACCGAACAGCGCATTGACGGGTCCATCCCCTCGGATCTGCGGCTGTTGCTCGAAGTCGTGGCACGCGCCTGCAAAAGCATCAGCCTGGCCGTCAACAAGGGCGCACTGGGCGGCGTGCTCGGCGCCACCGAGAGTGAAAACATCCAGGGCGAAGTCCAGAAGAAGCTCGACATCATTGCCAATGAAGTGCTGATCGAAGCCAACGAATGGGGTGGCCACCTGGCGGCCATGGCGTCGGAAGAAATGGAAGGCATCTACCTGGTGCCCAACCGCTACCCGCAGGGCGAATACCTGCTGCTGTTTGATCCCCTGGATGGCTCCAGCAACATCGATGTCAATGTCAGCATCGGCACCATCTTCAGCGTGCTGAAAAAGCCCGAAGGCGCCGGTGTGTCAGAGCAGGACTTTTTGCAGGCCGGAGCCAAACAGGTGGCCGCCGGCTACTGCGTGTTCGGCCCGCAGACCACCCTGGTGCTGACCGTGGGCAAGGGCGTGGCCATGTTCACGCTGGACCGCGAGCAGGGTTCTTTCGTACTGACGCAGGAAGGCGTGAAGATTCCCGAGGACACCAAGGAATTCGCCATCAACATGAGCAATATGCGCCACTGGGATGCGCCCATCAAGCGCTATGTGGACGAGTGCCTGGCCGGCAAGGAAGGCCCGCGGGGCAAGGATTTCAACATGCGCTGGATCGCCAGCATGGTGGCCGACGTGCACCGCATCCTGACCCGCGGCGGCGTCTTCATGTACCCCTGGGACAAGCGCGAACCCGAGAAGCCCGGCAAGCTGCGCCTGATGTACGAGGCCAACCCCATGGCCTGGATCGTGGAACAGGCCGGTGGTGCCGCCACCAATTGCAGGGAGCGCATCATGGACATCCAGCCCGGCAAACTCCACGAGCGCGTCAGCGTGGTGCTGGGCTCCAAAAACGAAGTGGAACGTGTGACGCGTTACCACCTTGAAGCGCCCTAACCAGGCTCATGTGCTTGGTATAATTCAAAGCTTAGTGCCGCTTTAGCTCAGTTGGTAGAGCAGCTCCTTCGTAAGGAGAAGGTCGTCAGTTCGATTCCGACAAGTGGCACCATTCGACTCAAAAAATCCGCTATTTCCATAGCGGTTTTTTTTTGGCTTGCTGCCATCACCGAAGCCTGTAGCATGTGAACCACCCACGCAACAAGGCAACCCATGCAACGACGTGACTTTGTAGAACTGATGTTACTGACTGGAGGCTCAGCCATGACAGCCAATGCAACACCCCACGGGGCCTTCGACGTGACCGAAAAAACCGTGGCCCAGTTGCAGACCGCCATGGCGGCTGGCAAGACCAGCGCACAACAGCTGGTCCGCCTGTACCTGGCGCGCATCGCCACCATTGACAAGGCGGGGCCGCGGCTCAACTCCATCATCGAGCTAAACCCCGATGCGCTGGCCATCGCGGTCGCACTGGATGCGGAACGCAAGTCCCAAGGGCCGCGGGGGCCGCTGCACGGCATACCGATCCTTCTCAAGGACAACATCGCCACCGCAGACAAGATGCAGACCACGACGGGGTCCCTGGCTTTGGTCGGCGTCAAACCTCCGCGCGACGCTTTTCTGGTGGCCCGGCTGCGCGAAGCGGGCGCGGTGATTCTGGGCAAGACCAACCTGTCGGAGTGGGCCAATATGCGCTCCACACGCTCCACCAGCGGCTGGAGTGCACGCGGCGGGCTCACGCTAAACCCGTATGCACTGGACCGCAACACCAGCGGCTCCAGTTCGGGCTCGGGTGCCAGCATCGCCGCCAGCCTGGCGGCCGTGGCGGTCGGCACCGAGACCGATGGCTCCATCACCTCCCCGGCGTCGGTTGCCAGCCTGGTGGGTATCAAGCCGACGGTGGGCTTGGTCAGCCGCGCCGGTGTGATCCCGATCGCCCATTCGCAGGACACGGCCGGCCCCATGGCCCGCACCGTGGCCGACGCAGCCGTGTTGCTCACAGCTATGGCCGGCAGCGACGCACGTGACCCCGCGAGTGCCATGGCCGACCAGAAGAAGACCGACTACACGCGGTTTCTGGACCGCGATGGCTTGCGCGGCAAACGCATAGGCGTGGTGCGCGGGCAGCTCACCAGCTCGGGCGATCTGGTTGCGGCTTTGGTCGAATCACAGCTTGCAGTATTGAAAGCCCAAGGTGCCACGCTGGTAGAGGTAGCAGAGGTGCCCAATGTCGCCAAATACGCAGACACCGAACTAACAGTCTTGCTGTACGAGTTGAAGGCCGACATGGCCGCCTACCTGGCCGACTATGGCCCCAGCGCAGCGCTCAAAACCCTGGCCGATGTGATCGCCTTCAACGACACACACCGCGCGCAGGAAATGCCCTATTTCGGGCAAGAGCACTTTGTCAATGCACAGGCCAAGGGTGGCCTGGACAGTCAGGAGTACCGGGATGCCCTGGCCAACAACCACCGCTATGCGCGGGAAGAAGGCATCGACCAGGTCATGAAAGAACACCAGCTCGATGCGCTGGTGGCACCCACCTGTGGTCCGGCCTGGCTGACGGATTTCATCAACGGGGATGCATCAGGCGGCAGCTTTACGTCACCCGCCGCCGTGGCCGGCTACCCACACATCACCGTGCCCTGTGGCTTTGTGCAGGGCTTGCCGTGCGGGCTGTCGTTTGTGGCCGGTGCGTGGGCCGAAGGTCCTCTCATTGCCATGGCCTACGCCTACGAGCAGGCCAGTCCGCAACGCAAGGCGCCGGGCTACCCCAAGTCGGTCAACTTGCGTGCAGCCACTCCTCCTCGGGCAACGCCCTGAGGAATGCCCCGACGGGCTCCAGCGCGCCGTGTTCGGCCGCCCATTCGATGTGCTCGGCCAGGCGCAGGGTCTTGAGCACTCCCGGCGTGTGGTCCCATGCCTCCAGGGTCAGTGGCAAGGCCGGCTCCCAGCCGACGGCGGTACGCTTGCGATGGGGCAGCATCTCAAACAGTGTGTTCCAGCGCGCAGGCAAGGGGCATACCCGCTGGTTCTCGCGACAGTAGGCAATCAGGCCGTGTGGTGTTTCTGGCATGGATAACTCTCCCGAACTGCATGTATGCGCATAAAAAAACCCTGCTGGCCGGACGGTAGCAGGGTTTTAGCAGAGGGGCAAATCGGCGATCAGGTCACCATGCCCATAACCCGTGGCAGCCACAGTGAAAGTCCTGGCCAGTAGGTCACCAGCACCAGGAAGCCCAGCATGGTCAGCAGCCACGGCCACACCGCAACGGTGAGTTCGGTAATGCCCATCTTGGTGATGCCCGAGGCCACATACAGGTTCAGACCTACGGGTGGGTGGCACATGCCCACCTCCATGTTGACCACCATGATGATGCCGAAGTGCACCGGATCAATGCCCAGCTTCATGGCAATGGGAAACAGGATGGGCGCCAGAATCAGCACGATGGAGGACGGCTCCATGAAGTTGCCGGCCACCAGCAACAGCACGTTGGAGATCAGCAGGAAGCCGATCACGCCCACGCCGGTGCCAATCATCTGGTCGGCCATTTGCTGCGGAATATTCTCATGCGTCAGCAGGAACGAGAACAGCACGGCGTTGGTGATGATGTACAGCAGCATGGCGCTCATGTTGGCGCTAGAAAGCAGCACGCGGGGCACGTCCTTCAGGCCCATGTCCTTGTAGACAAACACCGCCACCACAAAGGCATAGACCGCACTCATGGCCGCCGCTTCGGTGGGCGTGAAGATGCCGGTGTAGATACCGCCCATCACCACCACGATCAGCAACAGGCCCCAGATCGCCTTGCGGAACGACACCCAGCGCTCACCCCAGGTGGCTTTGGGCTGGCAGGGGTAGTTGTTTTTCTTGGCGCGGTACCAGGTGGTCAAGCCCAGGAAGAAGGCGAGCAGCAAGCCGGGAATGACGCCGGCCATGAACAGGGCTCCGACCGATGTATTGGTGGAAACCGAATACATCACCATGACGATGGATGGCGGAATCAGGATGCCCAGCGCGCCCGATGTGGTGATGACACCCGCACCAAAACCCTTGGGGAAGCCGGCCTTGACCATGGCTGGCATCAGGATGGAGCCAATGGCCACCACCGTAGCCGGGCTGGAACCCGACACCGCGGCAAACAGCGCACAGGCCAACACACCACCCAGGCCCAGACCGCCATGCCAGTGGCCAACCATGGAGGTGGCGAACGCGATCATGCGCCGCGCCACCCCGCCATGGGTTAAAAAGTTGCCCGCCAGAATGAAGAACGGAATCGCCATGATCTCGAACTTCTCGATGCCGGTGAACAGCTTGAGCGCCACCGATTCAATCGGTACTTCGGTCAGGAAGAACAGAAAGGACAGAACCGTCAAACCCAGCGAGATGGAGATTGGCATGCCGGTGAGCATCAGCACCACCAGCAGGCCCAAGATGATCATTGCATTCATTTTTGGCCTCCTTTTTTGTCGTCCGGACCTTTGTCCAGGCCATGGGGGTGGAGGTTGTCGTCCATGCGGTAAATCGTATCGTCCTTGCCCGGCTCCAGTGGCTCGACTTCGTCTAGCCCATCCACATGCCCGTGGTCATGGTGCGGCAGTTCGCCAGTCCGCAGGAAATTGGCGGTGACCTGCAGGAAGCGGAAGCACATCAGGTAAGAACCCATGGGAATCACGGAATACACCATCCAGGTCGGCCATTCGAGATCGGGGGTCGTGGGGCCTTCTGGCAGATCGCTCGGCGCGATACCGAACGCGGAAAACACAAAATAGTGCATACCGTTTTCCCACACAAAGCGCAGACCCAGTGTGCCGACAATGCCGGTGAACAAGGCACCCGCCAACAGTCCCAGAATCACGAACTTGCCGCGCCGGCTGTCCGACATGCGGTTGATCAACACGTCCACGCCAACGTGGATGCCGGTGCGCACACCATAGGCTGCACCAAATTTGGCCATCCACACAAACATGATGATGCACAGCTCCTGTGCCCAGCCCATGTTGATGGACAGCAGCCAGTCCTGGACGCCCGGGATGGCGAAGCCGGTGGCATAGCGGTGCATGACGGAGGCAAAGATGACAAGCGTCGCCGCCCCCATGAGGAAGGTGATGATCCATTCCTCGATGTGATCAAGAATCTTCATGGCGTGCTTACAGCTTTGCCGGGTCGAAGCCGGTTTCTTTGTAGATGCCCTTGATCAGGTCTTTGCCGATGCGCGACTCCATCTCGGTATGGGTCTTGATCATGGCTTTCTTGAAGGCCGTACGCTCAGCAGCTGTAGGGGTGTAAACCACGGTTTTGCCAGACTTCTTGACGGCATCCAGCGACTTTTCGTTTTCCATCTTGGCGATCTGGTTTGCGTAGCGGGTGGACTGCTCCAGCGCATCGTCCAGCTGTTTGCGGATGTCTGCCGGCAGGCCATCCCAGAACTTCTTGTTCGTGATCACGGCGTAGCCCAGATAACCGTGCTCGGTTAGGGTCAGATCCTTTTGCACTTCATGCATTTTCTGGGTATACAGGTTGGAGATCGGGTTCTCAGTGCCATCCACCACACCGGTTTGCAGAGCCTGGTACACCTCCGAGAAGGCCAAAACCTGCGGCAGGCTACCCAAGGCGCGCATTTGAGATTCCAGCACCTTGGAGGACTGAATGCGCATCTTCAGGCCCTTGAAATCAGCTGGTGTATGCAATGGCTTGTTGGCCGAGAACGACTTGAAGCCGTTGTCCCAGTAGGCCAGACCCTTCACGCCTTTGGCATCGAGCTTGTCCAGCAGCATACGCCCCATGGGGCCCTGCGTCACTTTGTGCAAATCGTCGTAGCCATCAAAGATGTACGGCAGGTCAAACACCTCAAACTCCTTGACGCCCAAGGGGCCGAACTTGGCCAGCGATGGCGCCAGCATTTGCACGGCACCAATCTGCAAGGCTTCCATTTCCTCCTTGTCCTTGTACAGCGTGCTGTTGGCATACACCTCGATCTTCACGCGGCCCTTGGTCAACTCCTCGGCTTTCTTCTTGAAGTAGTCCGCCGCGTGGCCCTTGGGTGTGTCATTCGCCACCACATGGCTGAACTTGATGACAATGGGCTGCTGGGCATAGGACAACAGGGACAGAGACCCGACAACGAGGCCCAAAGCGATGGCGCGAATTTTCATGGTGTGCTCCGTTAGTTATTGCGTAGGGGTGAAGGTTAAAGATTCGACCGGCAAATGCAAGATGTGGTGATCCACTAGGTGGAAACCCTAGCACCACAGGCCATACTCTACGATCCCTGCCTGCACGCCAACTCCAGCCTTTCCTGCCCACCCCCTTCATCGTGTTCATTGCCTCAAAAGTTCTCGCATCGCTGACCCAGCCTTTGCTGTGGATTGCGGCTTTGCTGGCCGCCAGCCTCCTGTTCGGGCGCAAGCCCGTCTGGGCGCGTGGTCTGGTGGGCACCGCCCTGGGTCTGCTGATGCTCATGGGCTGGCAGCCCCTACCCGACCTGCTGATCCGCGAACTGGAAAGCCAGTACGCGGAGGTGCCCCCCGGCGCCAACCTTGGGGACTACTTTGGGATCGTGGTCCTGGGCGGGTCGACTGAGCCCGGATACATGGCGCGCACCCATGCCCAGCCCTTGCTCAATGAAGCGGCAGAGCGTTTGACGGCAACAGTTGCCCTGCTGCACGACAACCCGCACTTGCGCGTGCTGTACACCGGTGGCGGCAGGGCATTGTCCGAAGGCGACCCTACCGAAGCCCAGTTGGCACAGATGTTTTTCGCCAGCCAGTCTCTGCCCACACAGGGAGTGCTGTACGAATCAGCCTCCCGCACCACCCATGAAAATGCGGTCCTGTCCGCGCAACTCCAGGGCGTGGACACCACCCGGCGCTGGCTACTGGTGACGTCGGCCTGGCACATGCCGCGAGCCATGGCCACATTCGCCCGTGCGGGCTGGAACGTGACCGCCTACCCGGTGGACTTCCGCACCGGGCTTTCAACACCCTGGACCACCTATAGTCTAGAAGACGGCAGTCGCAGCTGGCAACTGGTGTTGCACGAACTTCTGGGGGGTCTGGTCTACCATCTGGCGGGTCGCATGTGAGCGCGCATGGCGTGCGCTGGCACTGCACTGCACCGCTCAGACAACGGCAAGGCTTCTGGCGATCACTTTGTCAATGCGCTTGCCCTGCAGCGCAGTCACTTCGAACTGCCAGTACGCGCAATCAATGCGGGCACCCACCGGTGGCAAATCACCCGAGACCGCCATCAGCAACCCTGCCAGCGTGTTGTACCGTCCACGGTCTTCCTGGGGCAGTTCATCGATGTCCAGGCGGGCCTTGAGCTCCCCAACCGGCATCAGTCCATCCAGCACCCAGGAGCCATCCGTCTGCTGGGTCGCCCAGGCCTGGGTTTGTGCGTCGGGTTTGAGCTCTCCGGTGATGGCCTCCAGCAAGTCATGTGGAGTCAGCAAGCCCTGCACCACGCCATATTCGTCCACAACAAACACCATGCGGGCTGACGTGGTCCGAAACTGCTCGATCAGCTCCATGCCACTGAGGGTTTCCGGAACGAAGGTCGCAGCTTCGGCAATCGACTCTACGCTGGCACTGTGCCCTCCACCCAACTCCAGCAGGCGGCCCACGCTGACCAGACCCACAACCTGATCCAGAGAACCGCGACACACCGGATACCACGAATGCGCGCCTTTGCTGCCGCCGGTGCTGGCCTGCGACAGGCACTGCGCCACGGTGGAGGCCGCATCCATCCACTCGATGTCGGCCCGCGGCAGCATCATCGACGCCAGGGTGCGGTCGTCCAGATCGAACACGTTGCGCACCATCTGGTGCTCATGTTGCTCGATGATGCCGGCGTCCACGCCCTCTTCCAGGCTGGCCGTGATTTCTTCCTCGGTAACGGCGCGGTTGTCGGTGGTGTCGATGCGCAAAAGTTTGAGCATGCCATGGGTACACACGGACAACAGGCGCACAAAAGGCTTGGCACCGGTGGCAAACCAGGTCATGGGCCGCGCCAGCACGCGGGCCACGGGCTCCGGGTACAACTGGCCAATGCGCTTGGGCACCAGTTCACCGAACAGGATGGTGACAAAGGTGATCAGGGTGACGACCAGGGCAGTGGCCGAGATCTCTGCCGCTCGGTGGGAGATCGGCAACAGGGCGCCCAGCCAATGGGCCACGCCCTCGCTGAATGCGGCCTCGCCCACGATGCCGTTGAGCATGCCGATGGACGTGACACCCACCTGCACAGCGGACAAAAATTGCGTGGGGTTGGCCAGCAAGGCCTGGGCCGCCTGAGCACCCTTGTCGCCCTCGTCCGCCATGGCCTGCAGACGTACCTTGCGGCTGGCCGTCAACGCCAGCTCCGACATGGCAAATGCGCCATTGAGCAGCGTGAGCAGCACGATCAGAATAAATTCCATGGAACCCAAGCGAGAATGAACACATGGCACTTTACCTGATTGGCGACGTGCAGGGCTGCGACGCGGCGCTGCAACGTCTGCTTGACACCCTTGACTTTTCCCCCAGCCGCGACACGCTCTACCTGCTGGGTGACCTGGTCAACCGCGGACCCGACTCCGCCGCGGTGCTACGCCGCCTGCTGGGCTATGGCGACGCCGCGCGCTGCCTGTTGGGCAACCATGACCTTAACCTGCTGGCAGTGGCGCAGGGCGTGCGCAAACCGCACCGCAAAGACACACTGGGCAACGTACTGGACGCGCCCGACCGCGCTGGCATGCTGCGCTGGTTGCGCCACCAGCGCATGGCCATGCTGCTGGAGCGCGCCGGCAAGCCAATGCTGATGGTTCACGCCGGTGTGCTGCCAACGTGGACGGCCGAGCAAACCGCCGCACTGGCGCAGGAAGTGGAAGCGGTTTTGCAGGGAGGACAGGCGGCAGACTTCTACCACTGCATGTACGGTAATGCACCTGCCCAATGGAGCGATACCCTGACCGGAATGGACCGGCTGCGCGTGATCGTCAACGCCCTGACCCGCCTGCGCTTTTGCACACCAGAAGGCGCAATGGAATTTGACACCAAAGAAGGGGCAGCGGGTGCCCCCGCGGGTTATCTGCCGTGGTTTGACATTCCCAACCGCCGAACCGCCAACGCGACCGTGGCGTTTGGCCATTGGTCAACGCTGGGATGGTTGGGGCGGGATGACGTCCTGTCCATGGATACCGGCTGTGTCTGGGGCGGTTGCTTAAGCGCCCTGCGCTTCAACCTGCAGGACGCGGCACAGGAGCTGATCCAGGTGCAGTGCGAAGCCGAGCAAAAGCCCGGCCTGTAATCATTCGGCGCGGAACAGCGCCGCGACCTTGACCTTGTGCTTGATGTTGGCCGAAATGCTGCGCGACGCAGGCTTTGCGCTGGCTTCCCACGAGGGTGCTGCGGCGGCTTCACCAACCGCGGTCGGTTCGTAGGGCTTGTCAAAGAACGGGTCACGGGCGACCTGCGCCGGGCGGCCATAGTCACTGCGTGGTGCACGCGATGGGCGCGCTGCGTAGCTGTCCTCACGCTGTCCGCGGTTTTCAGCGCGTCCGCCACTGCGGCCGTTGTCGCCACCGGTGTTGGGCTTGCTTTCGCCGTCATGCGAGTACATGCGACGACCGTCGTTGATGCGACCCTGCTTGCGGATATCAGGCGCGTCTTCGTCGTATTCCACCGCTTCGAGTTCGATCTTGGTCTTGATCAGCTTCTCGATATCGCCCACCAGGCGGGCATCGTTGTTGCCGCCGACAAAGCTGACCGCCAGACCGGCTGCACCAGCGCGACCGGTTCGGCCAATGCGGTGGATGTAGTCTTCTGCGTTGAACGGAATGTCGAAGTTGAACACGCAGGGCACATCCTTGATGTCCAGGCCGCGGGCGGCCACATCGGTACACACCAGCAGATCGACTTCGCCCTTCTTGAACGACTCCAGGGCCTTCAGGCGCTCGTCCTGGCTCTTGTCGCCGTGCAGGGCCGTGGTCTTGAGGCCTTCGCGCTCCAGCGTGCGGGCCAGGCGGGCACAGCCGAGCTTGCTGTTGACGAACACAAAGGCCTGCTTCATGCCGCGCGACTTCAGAATCTGGTGCAGCGCATGGCGCTTTTCGTCTTCGGGCACGCTGTAGAAATGCTGTTCCACGGTGGATGCCGTGGCATTGGCGCGCGCCACCTCGATCGTGACCGGGTTTTGCAGGTAGCTGCTGGCCAGACGCTTGATCTCGGGCGAGAAGGTGGCACTGAACAGCAGCGTGGTCCGCTGCTTGGGCAGATAGGACAGGATGCGCTGCAGGTCCGGCAGGAAGCCGATGTCCAGCATGCGGTCGGCCTCGTCCAGCACCACGTATTCGACCTGGTTCAGCACCGCGTTCTTGGCCTCGATGTGGTCCAGCAGACGACCGGGGGTGGCCACCAAAATCTCGACGCCACGCTTCAGTTCCAGCGTCTGCGGTTTCATGTCCATGCCACCAAACACCACGGCGCTGCGCAGGTTGGTGTACTTGGCGTAGAGCTTGACCTGCTGGGCCACCTGGTCGGCGAGTTCGCGGGTGGGCAAGAGCACCAGGGCGCGCACGGGGTGGCGGGCGGGGGATGTGGAGCTGTTTTCGTGCTTGAGCAGGCGGTGCAGCAGAGGCAGCGAAAAAGCCGCCGTCTTGCCGGTGCCGGTCTGGGCGGCGCCCATCACGTCCTTGCCGGTGATCACCACGGGAATGGCCTGGGCCTGGATGGGCGTCATGGACTCGTAGCCCATTTCGGCCACGGCGCGGGCCAAAGGAGCGGCCAGCTGCAACTGGGCAAACGCCATGATGGGCGTATCCGAGTTCAGTTCGTTCGAAATTTCAGTGGGAGCGAGGGTATTCAGTTCAGTATTCAAGTCGGTCATGCATAGCAAAAAGAGGTGCTATCCGTCCGATAGCTGAATGGCGCCCAACGCTGGGAGCACCAAGTATTATCCCCTAGTCTCACAAATCGCGGGCTGAAAACGTGTCGCAGGCCTTCACACTGCCGGTTTTGATGCCCGTACCAAACCAGCGCTGACGCTGCGCGCTGGTCCCGTGGGTGAAGCTTTCCGGCACCACCGCACCACCGTTGCCGCGCTGCAAGGCGTCGTCACCGATCCTGGCCGCCGCGTTGATGGCTTCTTCCACATCGCCCTGCTCCAGCAGTTGGCGGGCATTGTTGGCGTGGTAGGCCCAGACCCCGGCAAAACAGTCAGCCTGCAGCTCCAGGCGCACGCTCAGGGCGTTGTAGGCGATCTGGCTGACCTGGCCGCGCCGCTGCTCCATCTTGTTGCTAATACCCAACAGATTCTGCACATGGTGGCCCACTTCGTGGGCAATCACGTACGCCTGGGCAAAGTCGCCGGGGGCACCCAGGCGGGTTTTCAGGGTCTCGTAGAAGCCCAGGTCGATGTAGACTTTTTGGTCCCCGGGGCAATAGAACGGGCCCATGGCGGCCTGGCCCTGACCACAGGCTGTGGGCGTGGCGCCGCGAAACAGCACCAGTTTGGGCTTCCGGTACGTGGCACCGCCTTTGGTAAAGACGTCGGTCCAGACGTCCTCGGTATCGGCCAGGATGGTGGACACAAACTTGGCCATGTGGTCATCGGCCGGGGGCCGGTGGGCCGGCGCCTGCTGCACCTGCGACGTGGGCGCACCCCCATCGCCACTGAGCAGCCCCAGAATCGTCAAGGGGTTGACGCCCAGCACCCAGCCCCCCACCAGCGCAATGACAATGGTGCCAATGCCGATGCTGCGCCCGCCGAGCAGTCCACCGCCGCCCCCGCCACCCTCATCCCGGCGGTCTTCCACGTTGTCTGATTCACGGTTGCCTTCCCATTTCATGGCGTCTCTCCTGCTGGCACCCGATGCGGGGCGATAGCGCCCATGGTAGCGCGCCAGCGGTGGGCCTACCAATACCCCTAAAGCTTGCGTATCGCTCCCGGCCTCCCTAAACTTTGCCCATGCCACAGACCCCCTTCACGGACCCCAGCCCCATTGCCGCAGGGCTCAAGCTGGCCGAACTCATCAGTGCATTGAGCCACGCACTCGACATTACTGAAGGCCAACCCGAGGGACACTGTGTGCGCTGCTGCTGGATCGGCATGCACCTGGGCCGCTCCATCGGTCTGACCGAGACGCAGCAATGGGAGCTGTACTACACGTTGCTGCTCAAGGACCTGGGCTGCAGCAGCAATGCAGCGCGGATCTGCGAGCTGTACCTGACCGATGACCTGAACTTCAAGCGCGACTTCAAACATGTGGGCGACAGCCTGCCCCAGGTGGTGCGCTTTGTGCTGCAGCACACCGGCCTGAAGGCCGGCCTGGCCGAACGTTTTCGCAGCGTGCTGAACATCTTTCGCAACGGCCCGGAGTTTTCGCAGGAACTGATCCAGACCCGCTGCCAGCGCGGTGCCGAAATCGCCCGCCTGCTGCGTTTCTCCGAAGGCGTGGCCGCCGGCATCTACAGCCTGGACGAACACTGGAGTGGCCAGGGCAAGCCCGACCAGCTGAGCGGCACCGCGATTCCCGTCTATGCGCGCATCGCGCTGCTGGCGCAGGTCGTCGATGTGTTCCACATGGCCGACGGCAAGGAAGCGGCCATGGACGAAGTGCGCAAGCGCAACGGCCAGTGGTTTGACCCCACGCTGGTGGCCGCCATGGAAGAGCTGGCCGCGCAAGAGTCGTTTTGGACCACGCTGCGTTCGGACCAGATCGAACAGGCCGTGCTGGCCCTGGAGCCCGCGGGCTGCGTGGTGCCGCTGGACGAAGACTATCTGGACGACATTGCCACCGCCTTTGGCCAGGTGGTCGACTCCAAGAGCCCCTACACCAGCGGCCACAGTGCCCGGGTGGCGCTGTACACCGACCTGATTGCCGAGGCCATGGGCCTGTCCCCGCAACGCCGGCGCTGGCTCAAGCGCGGCGCGCTGTTGCACGACGTGGGCAAACTGGGGGTCAGCAACAGCGTGCTGGACAAGGCGGGTTCACTGGATGAAGCCGAATGGGCCGCCGTGCGCGACCACGCCCGCCTGACCGAATCCATACTGTCCAAGATCCACGCCTTCAGCGAGCTGGCCAAGATTGCCGGTGCACACCATGAGCGGCTCGACGGCAAGGGCTATCCCAAGGGCTTGAAGGGCGATGAGATCAGCCTGGAGACGCGCATCATCACCACCGCCGATATTTTTGACGCCATCACGGCCGAGAGACCCTACCGGGGTGCCGTGCCGATTCCCAAAACGCTGGAGATGATGGAAAAAACCGTAGGCACCGCACTGGACCCGCGCTGTTTTGACGCCCTAAAACAGGCCATGGCACGCTTGCAGGCGGAGGACGAGATCAGCGCCGCCGAGCGCCTGGCGGCCTGAGTCGTCTGCGCAACTAGGCCTTGGGCAGCGTCACGCCGACCTGGCCCTGGTATTTGCCGCCACGGTCCTTGTAGCTGGTCTCACAGACATCGTCCTTGTCGCTCTCGAAGAACAGCACCTGGGCGCAGCCTTCACCGGCGTAGATCTTGGCTGGCAGCGGTGTGGTGTTGCTGAATTCCAGCGTCACATAGCCTTCCCACTCGGGCTCGAAGGGTGTCACGTTGACGATGATGCCGCAGCGCGCATAGGTGCTCTTGCCCAGGCAGATGGTCAGCACGTTACGCGGAATGCGAAAGTACTCCAGCGTGCGGGCCAGCGCAAAGCTGTTGGGCGGGATGATGCAGACGTCGTCGTTGAAGTCGACAAAGCTTTTTTCGTCAAAGTTCTTGGGGTCAACCACGGTGCTGTGGATGTTGGTGAAGACCTTGAACTCGGGCGCGCAGCGGATGTCGTAGCCGTAGCTGCTGGTGCCGTAGCTGATGATCTTCTTGCCATCGGCCTGGCGAATCTGACCGGGCTCGAAGGGTTCAATCATGCCGGTCGTTTCGGCCATGTGGCGAATCCACTTGTCGCTTTTGATGCTCATGGGGACACAACTCCTAAAGTGGGGGTGATTGTAAGCAGGGGCGATCTGGCTCCTTTGTATTCCTGCTCTGTGTGGGCACCGGCATGGGATGGGCGGCGGCCTCAGAGGCGCTGCGCTTGCCAAGTCGGCCGCCGCCCATCCCACGCCGGTGCCCGGTGCGTTGTTGGTTTGCGGACGCAGAACACCGATACGCCACTGCTCGCCGGTGAGGGGAAGGCCGGGGGCTGATGTGGCAGAGCGCAGCGCCTCTGAAGCCCCCGGCCTTCCCCTCACCGGCAGACACACAAACCGCGCGAACCACGGTTGCTACAAAAAACGTAGCGAAATATGTAAACCCGACGAGGGCTAGCGCCTCAAATCGCTTGAGAGATTACGGTGCACTCGACCAGGCGGTCGTCCCCCAGCACAATCATCGCAAACAGCAATTCATCCAGATTGGCAGCCTGGGACGTCTTGCGCGCCAGCAAGGGCGTGGCCTCGGGGTTGAGCAGCACAAAATCCGCCTCGCAGCCCGGCAACAAATTGCCCACCACGCCATCCAGCCCCAACGCCCGCGCCGCGCCCGCCGTGTGCTGCCACCACAGATGCTGGGGCTTGAGCGACAGGCCCTGCTTGGTCTGTCCCTCGCGCCCCACGTAATAGGCGCCCAGCATGGTGTGAAACGGGCTGAAGGATGTGCCACCGCCCACATCGCTGGCCAGCCCGTACTGGAAGCCCACGCGGTCCGCCCCGGCGTAGTCAAAAAAGCCGCTGCCCAGGAACAGGTTGCTGGTCGGGCTGATGGCCGCCGCCGCGCCGGTGTCGCGCATCAGCGCGCGGTCGGCGTCGTCGAAGTGGATGCAGTGGGCGTAGATGGCCCGCTGGCGCATCAGGCCAAAGTCGTCGTACGTGGCCAGGTAGCTGCGCGACTGTGGGAACAGCTGTCGCGCCCAGGCGATTTCGTCGTGGTTCTCGGCCACGTGAGACTGGATCCACACGTCGGGGTATTTGGCGGCCAACTGCCCTGCCCCGCGCAGCTGCGCGTCGGTGCAGGTGGGCGCAAAGCGTGGCGTGATGGCATAGCCCAGGCGGCCCTGGCCGTGCCAGCGCTGGATCAGCGCCTCGGTTTCGCGCAGGCTTTGCTCGGTGGCGTCCAGGCCACCGGGGGTGGACGGCTGGTTCAGCAGGTCGGCGGGCGCATGGCGGTCCATCAGGCACAGACCGGTGATCAGACGCATGCTGTGCGCCTGGGCTTCGGTGAACAGCGCATCCACCGATTGCGGGTGCGAGGTCGCAAAGGCCAGCGCCGTGGTGACCCCGTTGCGCAGCAGCTCTGCTACAAAAAAAGTAGCTGCCTGCGCACTGTATTCGAGGGCTGCGAAGCGTTTTTCTTCGGGGAAGGTGTAGTTTTCGAGCCAGGGCAACAGGCCGTCGGCCGGCGAGCCGATCACATTGGTTTGCGGATAGTGCACGTGCAGGTCCACAAACCCGGGGGCGATGATGCGTCCGGGCCAGTGCTGCACCGCCACGCCGGGGTACTGGCCCACCAGGTCACGGTACGGGCCCACCGCCTGCACCACCTGCACGCCCGCGGCATTGGGCCCCACCACCAGCAAGCCATCCTGTTCCAGCACGGCCCGCGCGGGGCCCTCGCTGTGCGGGGCGAAATACAGGATGCTGGCGCGGTAGGCTTTCATGGGTGCAAGCTTAAACCGTTGGCGATAAGCCGTTAGCGGCTGATCTTGCCCTGCACGCCCTGGACCAGCCAGTTCATCGCCAGGATCTGTTCATCGCCCAGCGTCTGGCCCTGGGCGATGACGGTATGGCCCTCGTTGTCCAGCACCGGTTGTTTGGCCGCGAAAGGATGGAGTTTGCCGCTGGCAATGTCCTTCTGGCGCGCCAGCACTTCGGCCTGCACGGCCTTGGGCACCTTGCTGCCAAAGTCGCCGACGCGGATCATGCCCTGCTTGACGCCACCCCACACGGCGCCACTCTTCCAGGTGCCATCCAGCACCGCCTGGGCGCGGCGGGTGTAGTAGTCGCCCCACTGGTGCGTCACCGCCACGATCTGCGCATCGGGGGCTATTCTGCGCATGTCGGAGTGGTAGGCCACGGCCAGCTTGCCACGCTCCTGCGCGGCCGCCATGACGGCGGTGGAGCCGGTGTGGAAGGCGATCACGTCCACGTTCTGGTTGAACAGGGTCATGGCGGCATCTCGCTCGCGCGTGGGATCAAACCAGGCGTTGAGCCAGACCACGTGCACCTCCGCCTTGGGGTTGACCGAGCGCATGCCTAAAGTGAAGGCATTGATGCCCTGCAGCACCTCCGGAATGGGGAAGCCCGCCACGTAGCCGGCCACGTTGCTCTTAGTCATGCGCCCGGCGGCAATGCCCGCCAGGTAGCGGCCCTCGTAGTAGCGCGCGTTGGCCACCGCCACGTTGGGCGCAGTCTTGTAGCCGGTGATGGATTCGAACTTGACGTCGGGAAACTCCGCCGCCACTTTCAGCGTGGGCTCCATGTAGCCAAAGCTGGGCGTGAAGATCAGCGTGTTGCCCTGGCGCGCCAGGTCGCGGATCACGCGCTCGGCGTCCGGCCCCTCGGCCACGTTTTCCACATAGCTGGTCTGCACGGCGGCACCCAACGCGGCCTGCACCACCTGGCGCCCCTGCTCGTGCTGGCGCACCCAGCCCGCATCCGACAGCGGCGCCACATAGACAAAGCCGACCTTCAGCGGCGGCTTGGCAGCGTCAGCGGATGCAGGGGGAGTTTGGGAAAAAGCACCCGTGGGCGCAAGCGAAAAAGCACAGGCCGCCACGAACGTGGCTGCGAGGTTTTTGTACATGGTAGTCCTCTACATGGCTCCGAGACACAAAAGGCAAGGCCCGCCGGAGCAGCGGGCCTTGGGGGTATTTTAGCGTTCGGCGCAGGCGGCCCGCTTCATGGGGAAGTCGATGCCCCGCAGCGTGCCACCCCGCAGGCCCTCGATGCGCGCCGCGAGTCGAGCACCCGCCAACGCCGTGTAGATGATGCGCTGGGGAAAGTCGTGCTCCAGGTTTTCAAACGTGACCGAACCGTCCGCCAAGGACGATTCAACAAACGTCGCCTCCTTTTGACCCGATGGCAACGCGGTATAGGCCAGCTTGCCCTGCGCGTTCAGCCGGATCTGCAGAAATTCATATTGAACCGTCTTGCCATTCTTGACCGTCCGTCCGACCCCCAGCATCGTGCCACCAGCCAGCGGAAGCCAATGCTCTCCAGACCCGGCTTCACCCGTTTCCGATGCCCAGCACCCGGCCAGCCATGCCAAGCGCTCCAGCGAGGCGTCCTGGGCGTGCGCAATGGGTGGCGTTGCCAGCAGAAGCAAGGTGGCGGTTACGGCTGCAAATTTGATTTTGAACATGGAGTGCTTTCAAACGTCACGCATCGCAGGCCAGTCCCTACGGATTCGCCTTCTTTGAAGATTTGGCCTTGCCAGCGCTGTTCAGAGCGATCGCCTGCCGAATGAGCGCCATGAAGGCAGCCGCGTCAACCGCCTCCCCTTCATGGATGTCGATCGCTCGGCGTGCGTTGCCGTCCAGACTAGCGTTGAAGAGACGTTTCGGGTCCGGCAGCGACGCGCCCTTGGCGAAGGTCAGCTTCACCTTGTCCTTGTAGGTTTCGCCGGTGCAGATGATGCCGTCGTGCGACCAGACCGGCGTGCCCATCCACTTCCACTCCTCGACGACCTCAGGGTCCGCCTTGTGGATGAGCTGGCGCATGGTGCTGAGCGTTGCCCCTCGCCAGTCCGCGAGATCGGCAATGCGCTTTGTGATGAGTTCCGATGCCGGTGGTGCGGGGCTGGTGTTCGACTGGGCCATGGTCTCTTCTTGAAAGTTAACGGCCATCCGGTTGACGCAGGACTTCCGCCGACAGCCTGTCCAGGTTCTGCTCGTTGGCGGGAACGACGATGTGCTCGACGCGGCCGGCAACCTCCGCGCTCTCGAATGCCTGCGACCAGGACACGCGCGTGCCGGTGGCCGAGGCAGCCAGGGCAATCGTCAAGCGAAAGATCGGCTCCACCACATGCTGGATTGCGACCTTGTGCGGCGGTTCAATGTCGGCAAACACGCTCTCGTTGGGATAGTTGTGGCCATCGGGCCCGTGCATGACGAAGGACCAGCGACCGCCTTTCTTGAACTCGCAGACGCTGAAGGTATTGGTGAAACCGGCCGGACCCCACCAGCGCGCCAGGCGCTGCGGATCGCCGATCGCGGCAAAGACCTGTTCCGGGGTTGCAGGGATTTCACGCGATGTGTTGAAGGTCGTCATGGGTGCCTCTGGGGTGTGGGTGATGCACACGGTCCACGGATTTTTCGTTGGATTGAGCGCGGAGTCAAGGTGGCTGCAGTTGCCGGCCATTGAAGAAGAGTTTCAGGGTCGGGTAACACGCCGCCACGCCTCGCAACCATTCTTCCAGCGGCCGGGTGGCAACGCCCTGCCCCGCCAACTGCGCGTGGAGTTGTGCGGCGACGGTGATGCCGGTCTCTTCAGACGTCGCCGCGGTTCTGTGGCTGGCACAGAGTTGCCCGCTCTGAAACTTCAGCTTCAGCGTCTCGTCTGGCTTCCTGACCGTCAGGGCCAGCTCGCTGCACAGGGCGTTGACGAGGGACATGCCGATGCCCTGCAACTGGACCGGCGCATTGCGACTCGATTCAAACGGGTAGTCGAAGTGCGTGTAGATGAACTTCAGGTACGCGGTGCCTTCGACGGTTTTGTCAATGGGATGGCCCCGGCCGTCATCGGCAATGCTGAACGAGCTACCCTCGGCTGTGACCCGGATGGTGGTGGCGTGGCCCGACTGGAACTCGGCCAGTGCATACAGCATCAACGCGCGTACAGCGGTTGCTGTGAGGTCCGGTAGAAGGGCAGGATTTTCTGCGCTCATTGGGGGGCGCTGCAAATTACTCGGGCTTGTGGCAGACCGCTTCGACGTTGTGCCCATCCGGGCCGATGACGAACGCGCCATAGTAGTTGGGGTGGTAGTGCGGCCTGAGACCGGGTGCCCCGTTATCCTTGCCACCGGCCGCCATCGCGGCACTGTAAAAGTCTTGAACCTGCTGGCGGTTCTCGGCCGTGAATGCAAGGTGCAGCGGCGCGGGCTGGTTGGGGCTTTGGTACAGCCAGAGTGCGGGCTTGCCCTTGGGACCGATGCCGATCCCGTGTTCCCCCTCCATCACGATACCTATGCCCAGCGGCTTGAGCGATTGCAGGAAAAACGCTTTGCTCGCGGCATAGTCGGTGACGCCAAAACCAATGTGATCGAACATGAGACTCTCCTGGCAAAGACTAGAGATTACCAATTTCTGCGCTGGCAAGCGAGTAGCTGGATGCGTAGATTGCGCAGCTCAATTCAGCCGCGCCGCGTGCCGGCAGGCCATCTGCGGCGGACAGTGCGTTGGCGTAGTACGCGACAGCGTGGCTGTCGTATCCGGTGATGATGATCGCAGAGTCGACCCCGCGATCCGCGCCCCGGATACGCTGCTCATTGGTCATCGCCGCCATCTGCGCGCCCTGCAGAAGATGGGCACTGCCCAGGCCCGGCAACCAGGGGACAGCCGCAAGCGCTTCGTCCAGTAACCAACGGACCAGCGACGCGGATTGCGATGACTCGGGGCTGAAGCGAATCAGCGCTGCGCTACCACCCTGCCCCAACCCGAAGCTGCCCACCACGGTACACAGCCCCCTGACCATTCCGCGGTAGTGGGGCATCATGAGTGTGGTCCACGGCGTGGGCTGGTTCAACCGTGCCAGGTAGGCCTCGGACGCCAGCGTGGCCAGGCTCTCAACCTCATAGAGCACCATGTAGCGGGGCCCTCCACCGCTGGCGATCCAGCGCGTGCCGCGGCGAAAGCCGGGGATCGACAGACGCTCGGGAAGATGCTCATGCGTGTGCCAGCGATCGTGCTCGTCGATGGCACCGGGTTCAATATCGAATGACAGCAACATTGCGGCTGAACCAAGCAGGGGCATGATGTTCTCGTGTGTGTTGGTGACTATGATTTGTGACGTTGAAGATAACCGGCATCCAGAAACGACCGCAAAGTGGCGCCTTGCCGCTGCGCGTCCGCGCTCAACGACCAGTTAGACAGCACCTTCAATCTCCGCGCTTACTGCTCGCACGAGCGCACTTGCCACATTGCCCGCCAGTGCATATCCACGTTCCAGATTGACGATGAGCCCGTTCAAGCATGCAAGCATCTCATTGCGTCCGTCGGCGTCTACTATCTTGAGTCCGTGTCGTGAGAAAAATTGGTGTGCCAGATCATTGCGCGCAGCCAGTGCATCACTTAGCACTGACTCTAGATCTTCATGCAGCTTGAGCTTATCCCGCATCTGCTTCAAGGATCCTCCGAGTGTTTTCCTCTCAATAGCGTCCCGGAGCCGTAGGTACTTATCAGGATTTGGATTCAAATGACTGCGAGTGATCAACCCATCTAGCGCGAGTAGGGCTGTACCAATTTCTTTTTCTAGGAGTTGGCAAATTTCCAATCCCTGCCCAGCGCGGGCGTATAGGTCTTCCCGGCTCGTCATGATGTCTAACGAGCGAACGGGACTTCCCCGCCCCAAGCAAGTCGCGCCCCGTCAGGGATGCGGTTAGCGGCAACCGAGTACCACGATGGAGAGGTCAAACTTTTCATCAACTTGTCCGAGAGGGGGAACCATGGCAATCGTAACGCTTGGAGTCGATCTGGGTTCGTGGCTCAGTATCCACCATGATCTACACCCATGTACTTAAGGTAGCAGCGGGCGGCACGGCCAGCCCGTTGGACGCACTGGCCATGAACGCTATGCATTAGATAGCGTACCAAGCATATTCCACGAGGGCTAGAGCCTCATTTCACTCAAATGTTTCAAACACAGCGTCCAGCCGCTGCACATACTGGTCGCGCAGCGACGCGTCGATAAAGCTGGCGTCAAAGCTGTTGCGCGCCAGCTGGTAGGCGTGGGTGGATGTCATGCCCAGGGCGGCAAAGGTCTGTGTGAAATTCTCGTTGATGTAGCCGCCAAAGTAAGCAGGGTCGTCGGAGTTGACGGTGGCCATGATGCCGGCGTCCAGCATGCGCTTCAGGGTGTGCTGTTGCAGCGTGGGGAACACGCGCAGCTTCAGGTTGCTCAAGGGGCAGACGGTCAGCGGCACGCGGTCTTGGGCCAGGCGCTGCATCAGTGCGGCATCGTGGATGGCCTGCACGCCGTGGTCTATGCGCTCCACCTTGAGCACATCCAGCGCGCTCCAGATGTAGGCCGGGGGTGCCTCTTCACCGGCGTGCGCCACCAGTCTGAAGCCCAGTTTTTTGGCGCGGGCAAACACCTTGGCAAACTTCTCGGGCGGGTGCCCCACTTCACTGGACGCCAGGCCAATGCCGACGATCTTGTCGCGCAGGGGCAAGGCCTGCTCCAGGCATTCAAAGGCCTCTGCCTCGCTCAGGTGGCGCAGGAAGCACAGGATCAGCGAGGCCGTCATGCCGTGGCGCGCCGGGGCATCGGCACACGCGCGGTGCAGGCCGTTGATGACGGTCTCCACGCTGGTGCCGTGGCCGGTGTGGGTCTGGGTGTCGAAGAAAATTTCGGTGTGCAACACGTTGTCGGCCTGGGCGCGGGCCAGGTAGGCGTCGGTCATGTCATAAAAGTCCTGCTCGGTCTTCAGCACCGTGGTGCCGGCGTGGTAGATGTCCAGAAATTCCTGCAGGTTGTTGAATACATAGGCTTGGCGCAGCGCTTCAATGCTGGGGTAGGCCAGGCGCACGCGGTTGCGCTGGCCCATGGCGAAGATCATGTCGGCCTCCAGCGAGCCTTCGATGTGCATGTGCAGCTCGGCCTTGGGCATGGCGCGCAAGAGCGCGGGCAGGCGCTCGGCGGAAACGGGTTTGGTGGTGGTCATGGTGGTGTTCTCCTGACGGGGAAGTCTAGTGCAAGTGCTCGGCCAAAAAGGCCTTGACGCGCAGTTTGGCGTCTTCGCGCGCCGCCGGGTTGGGGGCCGTGGTGACACCAGCGCCACGGGTGACGCCGTTGGGCACGTCGGTACGCAGGCGCTGTGCGGTGAGCGCCGGGCTATCGAAGTCGTGGTAGGTGCCAGGGTAGGTGACGATCTGCATGGGCTCGCCACGCGCGGCCACGCTGGCGGCCAGCGCCTTGCAGGGTGCGGCGGGGGTCCAGTCATCGGCCTCGCCGATCAGCAGCAGCAGCGGCGCGTAGGGGTGAAGGTTGTCCGCCTGTTTGTTGCGCGACGTGCAGCCGGGGTAGAACGAAACCGCCGCGCTGAAACCTCTCTGCCCCGCCGCTGGCGCCTGACTGATGGCCTGCAGCGTGACACCGCCTCCGTGCGACCAGCCCAGCAAGGCGACGCGCGCGGGGTCCACCTGGGGCAACTGGCGCAGGTAAGCCAGCGCGGCATAGGCGTCACCCACGCGGTCGGCCTCTTTGAGCGAGCGTTCACTGAATTTGGTGGTGCAGATTTGCCGGTATCCCCGGGCGCTGAAGCTGTCGAGCATCAACGCCACATAGCCCTGCGCGGCCAGGTATTCGCCCCACATCTGGTGGCGGGCATTGAGCTGCCCCTCCTTGCCATATGCACCACCACAGCCATGCAGCATGACAACCGCGGGGTGCGGGCCTGCACCCAGCGGGTTGAACACCACAGCCGGCAGCGCCAGGGGCGCGGACGCGGCGGACGCGCGTGGCACCGTCACCGTGTGCGGCTGTGCACCATTGGCATCTGCCACACCCAGGCTTAGCAGGACAATCAGGGCACACCACGGAATCTTTTTCATCGTGCTCCAGTTTAGCCCTTGACTCTGAAGCCACTTAAGGGTTTCCAATACAACGATTGCACACACAAAGGGATTCTTACCATGAGCGATTCATGCGGCAGCCACGGCTGCGCCGGCAACAGCACTGCACCACAAAGCGCCAGCTACCGGCGCATCCTGTGGCTGGCGCTGCTGATCAATGCGGCCATGTTTGGCGTGGAGCTGGTAACCGGGCTGCAGGCCCAATCGGTCTCGCTGCTGGCCGACGCGGTGGACTTCTTTGGCGACGCGGCCAACTACGGTCTGTCGCTGGCCGTGCTGGGCTCCGCCATGGGCTGGCGTGCCCGGGCGGCCCTGTTCAAAGGCCTGTGCATGGGGGCCTTTGGTGTATTTGTGCTGGGCCGTGCAGCCTGGTCATTCTCCAATGGTGTGGTGCCCGAGCCGCTGACCATGGGCGTGGTGGGTGCATTGGCGCTGGTGGCCAACGTGGCGGTGGCGCTGATGCTGTACGCCTGGCGCGAGGGCGATGCCAACATGCGATCGGTGTTGCTGTGCAGCCGCAACGATGCCATTGGCAACGTGGCGGTGATGCTGGCTGCGCTGGGCGTGGTGGGCACCCATTCCGCCTGGCCCGACTTGGCGGTGGCCGCCGTCATGGGTGCGCTGGCGCTCACCGCATCGCGCAGCGTGGTGCAGCACGCCCTGGCCGAGATGCGCGAACCGGCGCACCCGGGTCACGCCTGATCCGTCCAGCGCCTATTTGGCGATCTTCGCGGCCTCGGCTTCCATCTGCGTGACCAGCTCTTCCATCTGGTCCACCACGGCCTGCACGGTGGCGCGTTGTGACAGGTCCACGCCGGCCTTTTGCAGCTGGGTCATGGGGTAGTCGTTGCCGCCGCTGCGCAGCAGCTCCAGGTAGCGCTCAGTAGCAGCAGCACGGTCAGCAGGTGCGCCCGTGGTCATGTCCTTGAACAGCTTGGCGGACGAGGCAAAGCAGGTGGCGTATTGGTAGACGTAATACGGCGTGTTGTAAAAGTGGGGAATACGGGACCAGGTGGCCTTGTAGGCATCGTCCACGGTCACGGCATCACCGTAATAGGTCTTCAGCAAGTCCAAGTAAATGCCGTTGAGCACGGCAGCCGTCACCGGTTTGCCCTGCTCCACCAGCTTGTGGGCCTGCATTTCAAAGTCGGCAAACAGCACCTGCGTGTAGAAGGTTCGCACAATGGAATCCACCGCATGCTGCAGCAGCAGGAAGCGCTCTTTGGCATCGGTGGTGGACTGCAGCAGCTGGTTCAGCAGGAAGCGCTCATTGGTGGTGGAGGCTACCTCGGCCACAAAAATGGTGTAGCCCGCCGTGACAAAGGGCTGCTTCTCATACGACAACACGGTGTGCATGGCATGGCCGCCTTCATGGGCCAGCGTGAACATGGCATCCTGCGTGTCGTTGTGGTTCAGCAGCATATAGGGGCCTGTGCCGTACACACCGGCCACGTAGGCGCCCGATGCCTTGCCTTCGTTCTCGTACACGTCAATCTGTTTGCCCGCGAGAAAGCTCTTGTACTTTGCCGTGTAGTCCGCACCCAGTGGGGCGACGGATTGCAACACGGTGGCCTTGGCATCGTCATACGGGTAGGTGGCGCTGGTCTTGTAGACCGGGATGGAGCCGTCGTACAAGTGGTAGGTGTCCAGGCCCAGCAGCTTCTTGCGCAGCTTGGCATAACGCTGCAACGGTGCGGTGCCTGCACGCACGGTCTCCACCAGGTTCTTGACCACGGCGGGCGGCACGGCATTGCGGTCCAGCGCGGCATCCAGTGTGCTGGGGAAGTTGCGCGCCTGCGCCGTGAACCAGCCCCTTTGCATGACACCGTTGTAGATGGCGGCATAGGTGTTGGCCGTGGCCGCATAGGTGCCGATATGGCCCAGGAACGCTTTGGCGCGGTCGGCCTGGTTGTAATTGGTCTCCAGCACCGACTGGTAGTTGCCGGGGGACAGCGTCACTTCCTTGCCGTCGGACAGCGTGACCTTGGGGAACTTGATGTCAGACGTGGACAGCTCCTGGTAGGTGGCCGCCGGGGTCTGGTTCAAGCGGGTGGCAAAGGACAGCAGCTTTTCACCCTGCTCATCCAGCACGTGCTGTTGCTGGCGGTATTCATCCAGAATCGTGAACTTGTAGGGTGCCAGGGCCGGTGTGTCGCGAATCCACTGCTCCATCGTGGCCTGGGGAATCTTCAGCAGCTCCGGCGTAAACCACGCGGTGGCCGTGCCAAACTTGGCAAACACCGCACCCACGCGTTGGAACTTTCCGCCCACGTCCTGGTTGCGCCGGTCCACATCGCGCTGCAGCTGTGGGTAGCGGTAGACCTTGTACTCCAGCATGCCGATCTCGTCGTATGCCTGGTAGGCGCTGAGCACGGCCGCCGGGCCATTCTTCAGCGAGCCCTTGCGCGCGACAAAGGCGTCCATCTTGGCCTCGATGTCTTTCATGGCAGCTTCCCACGCATCCCAACTGGCGTAGATGGGCGAGAAGTCCCACTGGTACTGCGCCGCAATGTCGGCACGGTTCTGGGTTGTGGGCTTGGGGGCGCTGGCGGCCATCGCGCCGGTGGCAAACAGCAAATGGACGGCCGCCGCAACGGTGCTCATCATAGAAAATTTCATGGTCTTGTCATCCCGGGGAAGTGAATAAAAAAAGGCCGCTCGAAAGCGGCCCAGTTTAGCGAGTTGGCGAGCCCTTATTTGCCGCCCGGGATCTTGCCTTCCACGCCCTTGACGTAGAAGCTTAAGCCCCCCAGGAACTTGTCGTCGGCCACGGCATCCTTGGCCAACTGCTCTTTGCCGGTGTTGTCAACAATCGGCCCTTTCCAGATCACGAAGCTGCCATCCTTCAGGCCGGCCTTCACGGCCTCTACCTTGGCCTTGGTGTCGGCCGGCACATCATCGGCAATGGAGACGATGTCAATCGCGCCCTCTTTCACGCCCCACCAGCTTTGCGTGGAGGCGTTCTTGCCTTCCAGCACGTCCTTGGTGGTCTTGATGTAGTAGGGGCCCCAATTGATGATGCTGGACGCCAGGTGGGCCTTGGGGCCGTAGGCGGTCATGTCGGAATCCCAACCGAAGGCGCGCTTGCCCTTGTCCTGCGCGGTCTTCAACACAGCGGGGGAGTCGGTGTTCTGGAACAGCACGTCGGCACCACCGTTGATCAGGCTGGTGGCGGCTTCGGTTTCCTTCGGTGGGTTGAACCACTCATTGACCCACACCACCTTGGTCTTGACCTTGGGGTTGCTGCTCTGTGCACCCAGCGTGAAGCTGTTGATGTTGCGGATGACTTCAGGAATTGGCACCGAGGCCACCACGCCCAGCGTGCCGGTCTTGGTCATCTTGCCGGCAATCACACCCGCCATGTACGCGCCTTCGTAGGTGCGGCTGTCGTAGGTGCTCATGTTCTCGGCGGTCTTGTAACCGGTGGCGTGCTGGAAGTTCACGCCCTTGGTGTCGGCGGCGACCTTGAGCATGGGCTCCATGTAGCCGAAGGTGGTGCCGAAGATCAGCTTGTTGCCCTGGCCGGCCATGTCGCGGATCACGCGCTCGGCATCGGCCGACTCGGGCACGTTTTCCACAAACGAGGTGACGATCTTGTCGCCGAATTCTTTCTCCAGCGCCTTGCGCCCGTTGTCGTGCGCAAAGCTCCAGCCACCGTCGCCCACGGGGCCGACATAGGCGAATGCGATCTTCAGCGGCTCGGCCTTGGGGGCGGGCGCGGAGGCCACGGGTGCGGGGGCCGAGGCAGGGGCCGCCACCGGCTCTTCCTTCTTGCCGCAGCCCACCAGCGCCGCGCTGGCCACGGCCGTCAAGGCTGCAATTTTTAGTAGTGCGCGTTTTTGCAAATCTGTCATGTCAGTTCTTTCTAAAAAACTTGGGGTTGCAGGAAAAAATTCAGCGCTGAAGCTGAGGAAACTAGGAACCTGGGTAAAACGGCTTTCCAATGGCAGCAGGCATATTAATCCGAATCCAGCGCGGGTTGCGCGAGATCAGGGCCAGCACCACGATGGTCGCCACATATGGCAGCATGCTCAGGAACTGGCTGGGCACCTCCACCCCAATGCCCTGCAAATGGAACTGCAACATGGTCACGCCGCCAAACAGATAAGCACCAAGCAATACCCGTGCCGGGCGCCAGGTGGCAAAGGTGGTCAATGCCAGGGCAATCCAGCCCTTGCCCGATACCATGCCCTCCACCCACAGCGGCGTGTAGACGATGGAGATGTAGGCACCGGCCAGCCCGCACAGCGCCCCCCCCAGCGTGACAGCGCCCAGTCGGATCCAGCGCACGGGATAGCCCAGCGCATGGGCCGATTCGGGGCTCTCGCCCACGCTGCGCAAAATCAGCCCCGAACGGGTGCGGTACAAAAACCAGATCAGCGCCAGCGCAAACAGCACCGTCAGGTAGACCAGCGGATGCTGGCGAAACAACGCCGGGCCGACCAGCGGAATGTCGGAAAGAACCGGAATCGCAAAGTTGGGCCGCTCGGGAATTTTTTCCTGCACATAGGCGATGCCGGCAAAGGCCGAGAAGCCCGCACCAAACAGGCTCAGCGCCAGGCCGGTGGCGTACTGGTTGGTGTTGAGCCAGATGACCAGCACGCCGAAGATGGCGGCCATCAGCGCACCCGCGCCCATGCCAGCGAAAAAGCCCATGGTGTCGCTGCCGGTATGCACCACGGTGGCAAAGCCGGCAATGGCTGCGCACAGCATCATGCCCTCTGCCCCCAGATTGACGATGCCGGCCTTCTCGTTGATCAACAGGCCCAGCGAGGCGATGGCCAGTACGGTGCCTGCGTTCAGCGTGGCGGCGATCAGCAGTGCGTAGGATTCCATTATTTATTCCCCCACCGCAGGCGGTAATTGACCAGCGTGTCACACGCCAGCAAGCTAAACAGCAGCAGCCCCTGAAACACGCCGGTCAGCGATTTGGGCAGCCCCAGGCGGGACTGCGCCAACTCGCCGCCGATGTAGAACATGCTCATCAGCAGCGCCGAGAACACCATGCCCACCGGGTGCAGGCGCCCCACGTAGGCGACGATGATGGCGGCAAAGCCATAGCCTGCCGGCACATAGGGCGTGAGTTGCCCGATCGGTCCGGCAACCTCCAGCGCACCGGCCAGGCCGGCCATGCCGCCCGAGACCAACAAGGCAGTCCACAGCGCACCGCGTGACGAGAAGCCGGCGTAGCGGGACGCGGCGGGCGCCAGCCCCCCCACCTGCTGGGCAAAACCGGAACGGGTGCGAAACAGAAATACCCAAACCCCGGCCACCCCCAGCAGCGCAAACACCACGCCGATGCTGACCCGCGAGCCGTCAAACAGGCGCGGGATGCGGGTGACGGCTTCGAAACTCTTGGTCTGCGGAAAGTTGTAGCCATTGGGGTCTTTCCACGGGCCAAACACCAGATAGCCCAGCACCTGCACCGCCACGTAGACCAGCATCAGGCTGACCAGGATTTCATTGGCGTTGAATTTGTCACGCAGCAGCGCCGTCAGGCCGGCCCAGGCCATACCGCCCAGCACGCCGGCCAGCAGCAGGGCCGCAACGATCCAGCCCCCGGTTGTCTTGTCGGCCAGCAGGGCCACGCCGCTGGCGGTGATGGCGCCCAGCACGTATTGGCCCTCGGCACCAATGTTCCACACATTGGAGCGAAAACACACGGCCAGCCCCAGGGCAATCAGCAACAGGGGCGTGGCCTTGACCACCAGCTCGCCCACAGCGTAGCCGCTTTTGATGGGTTCCCAGAAAAACACCTGCAGGCCGCGCAGCGGGTCTTTGCCCAACAGCGCAAACAGGATCACGCCAATGACCACGGTGCACAGCAGCGCCAGCAGTGGCGAGCCGTAGCTCCATGCCGACGAGGGCTGGGGGCGGGCTTCGAGTTTGAGTCTAGGCATGCTGTACCTCGTCAGCTGGTTGCGCCGCGTCTGTGGGATCCCACAGGCCACTCATCCACTCGCCAATTTTTTCCACTGTGGCCTCCGCCAGGGGTACCGAGGGCGACAGCTTGCCGCGTGCAATCACATGCAGGCGGTCGCACACCTCAAACAATTCGTCCAGCTCCTCACTGACCACCAGCACGGCGCAACCGGCGTCGCGCAGCGCCAGAATCTCGCCCCGGATCTGCGCTGCCGCGCCCACGTCCACACCCCAGGTGGGTTGCGACACGATCAGCAGCTTGGGGTTGGCATCGATCTCGCGGCCGACAATAAACTTTTGCAGATTGCCGCCCGACAGCGAGCGCGCCGCCGCCGTGGGGCCGTTGGCCTTGACCTTGTATTCCTTGATCAGCCGCGCCGCATGGGCTTCCAGCTGGCGCACCCGTATCCAGCCCCCGGCGAAGCGCGGCATGGAGATGGACTCGGTGCGCGTCAACAGCAGGTTGTGCGCCAGGCTCAGCGTGGGCACGGCGCCGCGCCCCAGGCGTTCCTCGGGCACAAAGTGCAGGCCCATCTTGCGCCGCCGGCCCGGGTGCATGTGCGACACGTCGACCGAACCCATGTGGATGCTGCCCCGCGGCGAGCGGCAGTCTTCGCCCGACAGCGCATACAGCAGTTCTTTCTGGCCGTTGCCGGAGACCCCGGCAATGCCTACGACCTCGCCACAGCGCACGTGCAGGTGGATGTCGTGCAGGTCAACCCCAAACTGGTCCTCGCGCTCCAGGCTCAGACCCTTGACGTGCATGACCGCCGCCCCGGCGACGTTGGCGGCACGCTCCAGCAACGGCGGCTCGGCACCAATCATCAGCCGCGACAGTGACGCGTTCGATTCTTCCTGCGGGTTGCAGACCCCGGTGACCTTGCCACCACGTAGCACGGTGCAGGCGGTGCAGAGTTCGCGGATTTCGTGCAGCTTGTGGCTGATGTACAGAATGCTGCAGCCCTCGCTGGACAACTTCTTCAGCACAACAAACAGCTTTTCCACGGCCTGCGGTGTCAGCACCGAGGTGGGTTCGTCCAGGATCAGCAGCTCGGGGCGGGTCAGCAGGGCGCGGATGATCTCCACCCGCTGCATCTCGCCCACGCTCAGCGTGTGCACGGGGCGCGCCGGGTCGATGTCGAGCCCGTATTCGGTCGCCTTGCCGACGATGGCTGCGGTGACCTGCTCCAGCGAGTTGCGCGTCAGCCCCAGCCACACGTTCTCGGCCACGGTCATGGTGTCGAACAGGTTGAAATGCTGGAACACCATGCTGATGCCGTTGGCGCGCGCTTCCTTGGGGTTGCGGATCACGATCTCCTGGCCATTGATGCGCACCTGGCCGGCATCGGGCTTGACCGAGCCGTAGATGATTTTCATCAGCGTGGATTTGCCGGCACCGTTTTCACCCAGAACGGCGTGGATTTCGCCGGGCATCACGGTCAGCGATACGTCGCTGTTGGCCACCACGCCGGGATAGGCCTTGGTGATGCCGGTTAACTGGAGTCGGGGAATGGACATGCACTTACTTTACACGGTTGTATACAGTGCCCAGCAATTTCTGCGCCAGTCCAACACATACTGCGCGCGGTTTGGCGTGCGCACGGAACTTGCTCTATGCTAAACACCATGAATACCAAAACCCTGCGATTTTTCCGGCGCGGAGAAATTGTGACCCTGCCCGCCGTGGACCCCAGCCGCACCCTGCTGGAAGTGCTGCGCGAAGACCTGCATTGCACCGGCACCAAGGAGGGCTGCGGCGAGGGCGACTGCGGCGCCTGCACCGTTGTGGTGGGTGAGGCCGACGGCAACCGGGTCAAATACAGCGCCATCAACAGCTGTATCCGCCTGGCCCATTCGGTGGACGGCATGGCGCTGTGGACCGTCGAAGATATAGCCCCCACTGAGGATCACCACACCGCCGGGAGTCTGGGTAGCGGAGCGTTGTGCGCAGGTAAAGGGGGAGCCCGCAAAGCGGGCGGAGGACACGGAGCAGAACGCTCTGCTGCCCAGACTCCCCTCCCGCTTCATCCCGCCCAGCAAGCGATGGTGGACTGCCACGGTTCGCAATGCGGCTTTTGCACGCCGGGTTTTGTCATGAGCCTGTTTGGCCTGTACCAGGACAAGACCTGCAAGGGTCAAAGCATCACACGGGACGACGCGCAGGCCGCACTGTCGGGCAACCTGTGCCGCTGCACCGGCTACCGCCCCATTCTGGACGCCGCGCAGGCCATGCAGGCGCTGCCCTTGGTGAGCACCAACGAGACCGAAGTGCTATCAAATTTGGAGCATATAGCGCATATTTCACGAGGGCTGGAGGCCGATTCTCCATACATGATTCCCCGCACGCTGGCCGAACTGCTGCGCCAGCGCGCCCGTCACCCCGACGCCCAACTGGTGGCCGGCTGCACCGATGTGGGTCTATGGGTCACCAAGATGCACCTGCAGTTTGCCCAGGTGCTGGACCTGACCCAGGTGGCCGAGCTGCGCCGCGTGGAGCACTACCCGCACCACATCGCCATGGGCGCTGCCGTGACCCTGACCGACGCCTTTGCCACGCTAGTGGCCGACCGCCCACACCTGGCCGAGTTCGCCCACCGCTTTGCCGGCCTGCCGGTGCGCAACAGTGGCACGCTGGGTGGCAACGTGGCCAACGGCTCGCCGATTGGCGACTCCATGCCGCTGCTGATTGCGCTGGGTGCCAGCGTGGTGCTGATGCGCCAGAGCGGCAAGGCAATGGCGCACCGCGAGCTGGCGCTGGAAGACCTGTATACCGGCTACCGCCAAAACGTGATGGCGAAAGACGAGGTACTGGCGTGGATCAAGGTGCCCAAGGCAGTGGCAGGTGAAACCAGTCGCGTCTACAAAATCTCAAAACGCTTTGAGGACGATATCTCGGCGGTGTGCCTGGGCCTCAACCTGCACATCAGCAATGGCCGTGTGCGCAAGGCGTCCATCGGTGTGGGCGGCGTGGCAGCCACCCCGGTGCGCGCGCGCAAGACCGAAGCCGCGCTGACCGGCCAGCCCTGGACCCAGGCCACCATCGACCAGGCCATGGCTACCCTGCGCCAGGAATTCACCCCGATTTCCGACATGCGCGCCACCGGCGCCTACCGCAGCACGGTGCTGGGCAACCTGCTGCAGCGCTTCTGGCTGGAGAGCCAAGGGAGTGCGCTGATCGACCTGCGGCAGTTGGCGCCTACCGGCGCAGGCGAGGTGGCAGCATGAGCACCCTGCCCATCAGCGCTTCAACGCCGGCTGCCGGGGTCTCCCGCCCGCATGAGAGCGCGGCGGCCCAAGTGGCCGGCGCCGCCACCTACGTGGACGACATCCCCGAAGTGCGGGGCACGCTGCACGCCGCACCCATCCTCTCCACGGTGGCGCATGGCCGTCTGCTGGGCTTGGACGCCACGGCAGCACGGACCATGCCCGGTGTGGTGGACTTGGTGCTGGCCGCGGACATTCCGGGCGACCCCATGCTGGCCGCCTTTGCCGGCGACGAGCCGGTGTTTGCCCGTGACACCGTGCAGCACATTGGCCAGGTGATCGGCCTGGTCGTCGCCAGGACCGTGATGCAGGCACGCCGCGCCGCACGCAAGGTCAAGCTCACCATCGAAGCCCTGCCCGCCGTGCTGACGGTGCAGGAGGCGATGCAGGCCCAGAGCTATGTGCTGCCGCCGGTCTTTGTGCGCCGGGGCGATGCCGCCGCCGCGCTGGCCACATCCCGGCACCGGCTGGACGGCACGCTGGAAGTGGGTGGACAGGAACACTTTTACCTGGAGGGCCAGGTGGCCTACGTGCTGCCCCAGGAGCAGAACCAGTGGGTGGTCCATAGCAGCACCCAGCACCCCGGCGAGGTGCAGCACTGGGTGGCGCACGCGCTCGGTCTGGACAGCCACTCCGTGCGCGTGGAGTGCCGGCGCATGGGGGGCGGCTTTGGCGGCAAGGAAACCCAAGCAGGCCATCTGGCGGTGTGGGCCGCCATTGCTGCCAACAAACTGCGTTGCCCCGTCAAGCTGCGACTGGATCGCGACGATGACTTCATGGTCACCGGCAAGCGCCACCCCTTTGCGTATGAATACAGCGCCGGCTTTGACGACAGCGGCCGCCTGACCGCGCTTAAAGTTCAGATGGCCGTCAACTGCGGCTTCAGCGCCGATCTGTCCGGCCCGGTGGCCGACCGCGCCATCTTCCACACCGACAACGCCTACTACCTGCAGGACGTGGACATTGCCTCCTACCGCTGCAAGACCAATACCCAAAGCCACACGGCCTTCCGCGGATTCGGCGGGCCGCAGGGTGTGATCCTGATCGAAACCATCATGGGCGACATCGCCCGCCAGCTGCGCCTGGACCCGCTGGATGTGCGAATGCGCAACCTGTACAGCGAAGAGACGATTCCCGGCACCGACCAGAGGCGCGACACCACGCACTACGGCATGCGAGTGGAAGACAACATCCTCGCCCCGTTGCTATCAAAATTGGAGCTATCTGCCCAGTATCGACGAGGGCGGGAGGCCGTTTTGGCTTGGAACGCTGCCAACCCCATCATCAAGCGCGGCCTGGCCATCACACCGGTCAAGTTTGGCATCAGCTTCACCGCCACGCTGTTCAACCAGGCCGGCGCGCTGGTGCATATGTACACCGACGGCAGCGTGCAGGTCAACCACGGCGGCACCGAAATGGGTCAGGGCCTGAACACCAAGGTGGCGCAGATCGTGGCCGACGAGTTGGGCGTGCCCTTTGACCGCGTGCTGTGCACGGCCAGCGACACCAGCAAGATCCCCAACGCCTCTGCCACGGCGGCATCGGCCGGCACGGACCTGAACGGCCGCGCCGCTCAATTTGCCGCCCGCCATGTGCGCGACAACCTGGCCGCCTTTGTCTGCGGCCTGGACGGTTGTGGTGCCGGTGCCATACGCTTTGAGGGCGGGCAGGTCATGTCGCCCACCACCACGCGCAGCTTTGTCGACGTGGTGAAGCTGGCCTTCTTCAACCGCATCCAGCTGTGGAGCGACGGCTTCTACCGCACACCCAAGATCCACTACGACAAGACCACGCTGACCGGGCGGCCGTTCTACTACTTTGCCTACGGTGCCGCCTGCACCGAGGTCGCCATCGACACGCTCACAGGCGAGAGCCGCGTGCTCAAGGTCGACATCCTGCACGACGTGGGCCGCAGCATCAACCCGGCCATCGACATCGGCCAGATCGAGGGCGGCTTTGTGCAGGGCTTGGGCTGGCTGACGACCGAGCAACTGGTGTGGAACGACAAGGGCTATCTGTCAACCCACGCCCCCAGCACCTACAAGATTCCCACGGCTGGCGACGTGCCCGAGCACTTTACAGTAAACCTCTGGCCCGAGCCGAATCGCGAGGACAACGTCTTCGGCAGCAAGGCCGTGGGCGAGCCGCCCTTCATGCTGGCCATCAGCGTATATGAGGCGCTGCGTGATGCGATTGCGTCCGTGGGTGATGGCAGCCCCGTGCGGCTGACGGCACCGGCCACGGCGGAGAATGTGCTGAACGCGCTGGCGGGGGACGTGGGGTAGGTGGTTCGCGAGGTTCGACGAGTGCCAAGGCCCTCACGGGTACTTCATCGCCACGTGCAGCACCTCAAGTACCGTTGCGGTGTCCAGCGTTTGCTCCAAAATCACCACGTAATTTGGATGCACTACCAGTTCCAGGGTACCCTGCACACGGCCTCGTCTGCGGGGAAAACTCGGGTCGGCCAGCTTGCTGACCTGGTCATCAATGCTCAGCCACAAATCGATGGCGGCGCTGGGATTGTCATGGGCGATATAGTCTTCGATGGCTTGCAGGCTTTCCCAATACTGCGGCTTGCGCAGCACCTTCATGCTTTGTCAGCCAGCGCTTTGCGTTGCGCCAGCTTTTTGGCACGGATGGCATCCCAATCTTCGGCGCCAATGGCAGGGCGCGGGTCGGCCTGAGCGGCTTGCACCTTGGCTTTGAACCAGGCGTCGTACTCCACAATGTTGCGCAGCGAATCGCGCACCAGCTGCGATACCGTGGTCTCGTGGTGCAGCGCATAGGACTTGAGTGCGAAATATTGCGATTTTGGCAAATCAACGTTCAGACGCTGAGTGGGTTCTGGTGTTGTGTCTGACATGAGTATTTGAGTAAATGCGTAAATACCCATTATCTTCTGATTGAGTGCTGACATCAAGTGACAGGTCGGTTCTTGGGAGTTCGTTTCTGTCTACGCCTTCGGCAACTTTTCTAGGAAGGCCCGGTACTGCTTGCCGGAGCCGACGATATGCCCAACCCACCACAGGGCAAGGAAGCGCTGGAGTTCGATCTTCTCGAAGTTCTCGGTCGTGATGATGTCGTTGGCCAGATAGTCGAACTCGTCGCGTTCGTTGTGGTGCGCGTCCAGCGTTGGGTAGGCGCATTGGGTCAGCAGCGCCGCTTCGGTCGCAAAGTGCGCGCGCGCCTGGTCCAGCAGTACAACAAGGGTGTCTTGAAACTTCAGCTCGCTCTCTAGGCCTGCGTCCGTGATGCAGTCGGCCAGGGCATTGCACTGCGCCAGGATGGCCCGGTGCTGGCTGTCCAGGGTGTCGTGGCCCATGCTGTAGGCAGCATCCCATTGCACGCGGTTTGGCATTTTCTTAGAACCCCAGCGACTCGACGATGGCCACCAGGTCGGCAAAGCTCGCGGCTTCGAGCTTCGTTGCCAGGGCAACCTTGTCCAATCCCTCGCACTCGAAAAGGGTCATGGTGACCTCAAAGGGCAGCTCTTCAATCTCCAGCGGCGACATGAATCCGATATGGCAGATATGGGCCAGGCATTGCCGCTCCGGCGCGCTGAGTTCCAGTCCGTGGTGCTTGAGGATTTCCAGGTAGCGCTCGGCCGTGCGGTTGAGTTTGCCGCTGATCTCCAGCGTGTTCTTCTGGCCATCCGCCAGGATCGCCAGCGGGGGACCAAAGAAGACGTTGGTTTTGCCAACGTTGCGCGTCTTGTCGGACGCCGTCAGGGCCGGCGCTATCCACGTGGGGTCGCCACGGTCTTTGCCGGGCTCGGGCACCACGGCAGCGTCGTCCTGCCGATCTGGGAGATTTTCTAGTGATGTCATATCAGTGTTGCGCAACACCGTGCAACAACTCGTGTTTGGCGTCCTTCATGCCCTTGGGCAACTGTGGCGGCGTCTCGGGTGCAATCTGGACGAAGCCCCGGTTTCTGGCGCCGTCCTGCACGTTGTGCGGGTTATGGCATTCGGTGCAGGTGAACCAGCGCTTCTTGCCGGTACTGGCCCACTCACCGATGCGCTTGCCATGGATACCGTCGCGCCAGTCGCGCATCTTGTCGCCATGGCACTTGCCGCACAGCAACTGCGGCTGGTCAAAGCTGACGGGGTCGCCAAAGTTATCCACCAGTTTGTTGCGCTGGGTGGTGTGGTGGCAGTCCAGGCACCAGATGCGGCCCCGGCCATGCTGCAGGTTCTGGAGATCGGGCACCATGGCGGCCATCGTAGGGATGGGGGCGGGTTTCTTGCCGACGGGCAACTTGGGTGGAGTGAACTGGGGACCCACACCGTTATGGCACGCCGTGCCGCACATCGGCATCAGGGCGAGCTTCTCGGAGCGGGGTTTGACCACCGCATGGCCTGGTGGCACCTTCTCCAGAAGCGGCATGTCGCCCATGGGAACCGTGCCGTCAAAGGGGTCTCCCCACCACAGGACCGCGCCGGTTTTGGTGGAACACTTCACGTTGGGCCAGCCGGGCTGAAGGTCGCGCTTGACGACTTCGGACGCGCCCTTGCGGCTCTCAAAACAGGTGGTCTCGGCTTGTGGCGCCGGTTGCGCCAAGGCAGAGGACATCAGCCCGCAGCAAAAGGCCAGAATCATCGCGCTGCATGTAGTCGTTTTCATGGTGCTGGCCTCACCGTGGTGCGCTGGTGGCAGTGGCGCCGTCGTGCGCAAAATCAGGCGACTTTTCCACCGCGCTGGCGTTGAACTTGACATCGCCTATCAAGATGCCAATGGCGCCCTTGAGCAAGATGGTCAGGATCAGGAAGCCGATGGCCCAGTTGCCGACACTCATCACCACCTCAATAAAGGTGGGGTAGTACTCGGTGACTTCTCCGATGGGAGTGGGGATGAAACCGGGCACGATCAGCCCCATGCCCTTCTCGATCCAGATGCCGACAAACGCCAGCACGCAGGCAATCGGCAACAGTTTGTAGTTGGTGCGCACGCTGGGAATCAGGAACATCACGAAGGCGATGAGCATGAAGGCCAGCGAACTCCAGAACCAGGGCACCAGACTGGTCAGGCCGTGCAGGCCGAACATCAGGTAGTACAGGCCGTTGGCGTGCTCGGTGCGCGCATACAGCTCGACGACGATTTCCGACATCGTCAGGAACAGCGCGAGGCCCAGGCACCAGGTGACGATGGTCGCCAGCAGGTTGATGGCGCTGTCCTGAATCCACATCTTGGTGTTCTTGCGGATGACCATGAAGGCCAGGATGATCAGGCAGGGGCCGGCCGCAAACGCCGTGGTGATGAAGCGTATCGGCATCATGCTGTGGTACCACATGGGACGCGCGGGCATGGTGGAAATCAGGAAGGCGGTGACGGTGTGGATGCTCAGTGCCCAGACGATGGAGATGTAGACCAGGGGCATGAAGATCTTGTTGTTGACCGGAACGCCGGTGTACTTCGCATACAGGTAGTAAAACCCGCAGGCGAAATTGAGCATGAGGTAGCCGGTCAGCGCCAGCACGTCCCACGCCAGCATGGAGCCCGGCAAGTTGAAGATGCCGACAAACGGCAGCATGTGCCAGAGCCGGTCCGGGCGCCCCATGTGGGCAAACACGAACAGCGTGACCATGATGACCGCCGAGATCGCCAGCATTTCGCCCAGCACGGTTACCTCATGCATACCCTTGTGGTGGTAGACGTAGGCGGGAAAGACGATGGTCACTGCACCGGCCGCCACGCCCACCAGGAACACCAGATTGGCGAAGTAGAGTCCGTCGTGGATCTGGCTGGTCATGCCAGTGACGATCAGGCCCTCGGTGTTCTGCAGGTAGAACGCATACAGCGCGCCCGCACTGAGCAGAGCCAAAACGCCCATCCAGGCATAGAACTTGGTCCCGCCCTTGAGGACATAGTGGGTGTAGTCGGTGGTGAAGTTGATAATTTTTTCCACAATCGCGCTCCTCAATCGTAGAAATAAAAGAACTTGGGAAAGGTGTTGAGTTCGGCCTTGAGCCGGAACACATTCTTGCGGGCCAGAATCAGGCTCACTTCACTTTCCGGGTCCAGCAAATTGCCGAACTTGCGCGCACCCACCGGGCACACTTCGACGCACGCCGGGTAGCGCCCCTGGCGCGTGCGCTGCAGGCACCAGTGGCATTTTTCAACAACGCCGCGCATGCGCGGGCGGTTGCCCAGGTAGTGGGTGACCGGGTTCATCTCGTCCTTGGGCAGCACCGGCGTGGTCAGGTTGATCCGGCGCGCCCAGTACGGGCAGGCGCCCATGCACATGCGGCAGCCTATGCACCAGTTGTAGTCAATCACCACCGGGCCATCGGCCTCGCGGTAGGTCGTTCGCACCGGACACACCTTGACGCAGGGCGGTTTCTCGCACTGCATGCAGGCAATCGGCATATAGGTGGCGTCTTTTTCCGGAACGGCCTCGGGTTCGTAGTGGTACTGGCCTTCCAGCACCTGGCCGGCCGGGGTGTAGGCATTGCCACCAACCTGAATGCCCAGCCCTTCCGGGTAGCCGGCGTTCATCTTGTCCTGCGCGAATTCCCCGCGCTCCATGCGCAGCACCTGGATCCACTCGATGCGCTCGCCGGGGCTCTTGCCGCGGGTCTGGTTGTTTTCCTCGACGCAGGCCTTGACGCAGCGCCGGCAGCCTATGCACTTGCGGATGTTCAGGGCGTAGCCCATCAGCACACCGGGCAGCGCCTCGGTGGTGTCCACCGTCACCTTCTTGCTGTACTGGGCCGAATAGCGCCGCTCCAGCCGGGCGCGGGCCTCGGCCTTCTCTGCAGGGGTCATCAGGCGATAGTTGGTCTGGAAGTGCTCCGCCCACTCCACCGTGGCTTTGGGGTCGTCTGTCTGCGCCATCAGCGCGGCGGCGCCCATCAGCGACGACACGCTGACCGTTCCACCGGCCAGAAGAAAGTTTCGCCGCGAACTGGTGGTGCCCGTGCCGTTCGGAACGGGTGCCGGGGGCCGCGCGGAACAGGCGGGCGTGCCCTCCGGGCAGGAGTTGGCGGCGGCTTTTTTATCAGGGTTCACAGTAGTACTCCGGTACAGGCAAGTCACTGGGGAATCTGCAGTACCGGCCCGCTGGTGTCCATGGTAGAACGCAGCGGCCAGCCAGTCAGTGATATAGATCAAACGCCCGGGATCGCGATGCCGGCCCAGCCAGCAGTAATACACTGCTGGTTTTGCGTCCTGAGCCGCACACCGGCGCGTTCCAACTCCCGTATTTCCCATGCCTACCTCCTGCCATTTCAAGCGCCGCACGTTGCTGACCGCGGCCGCCGCCCTTAGCGCCCTGGCGCTGCCCACTGTTGCCCAGACCAGGACGGTGCTGCGCATCTCCACCCCCGCCGTGCCGGACGCCTGGCATGCCAGGATGTGGACTGTGTTCAAGGACGCGCTGGAGAAGAGCGCGCCAGGCGAGTTTGATGTGCAGATCAACCTCAACGCATCGCTGTTCAAACAGGGCTCCGAACCTGCTGCCATGGCGCGGGGCAATCTGGAGCTGACCTCCATGTCGCCGGCCGATATTGCCAAGCTGGTGCCCGAGTTTTCGGTGTTCACGGCCGGCTACATGCTGCGCGACCCGGCGCACCAGCAAAAGGTCTTCAATGGCCCCATTGGCAAGGAATTGTTCAAGACCGTGTCCGACAAGATGGATGTGACCGTGCTGGCCACCAGCTACCTGGGCACGCGCCAGGTCAACCTGCGTGAAGTGCGCGTGGTCAAAACACCGGCCGACCTCAAGGGCGTCAAGCTGCGCATGCCGGGCTCCAAAGACTGGCTCTTTTTGGGCAACGCACTGGGCGCCACCGCCACGCCGCTGGCCTTCGGCGAGGTGTATCTGGGCCTGAAGACCGGCACCATAGACGGCCAGGACAACCCGCTGCCCAGCGTGCGCGCGGCCAAGTTTTATGAAGTCACCAAGCAGATCGTGCTGACAGGCCATCTGGTGGACAGCCTCTTCATTGCGATCTCCAACAAGGCCTTCAATGCGCTCAGCATCGCGCAAAGGCAAAAAGTCAGCGCCGCCGCACAATCCGCCGCCGCCTTCAACAACGACAACAACGTGCAGGAAGAATCCCAGCTGGTGGAGTTTTTCAAAAAGGAAGGCCTGCAGGTCACCAGCCCCGACGTCGCGGCCTTCCGCAAGGCGGTGCAAGCCACCTACCAGAACTCGGACTATGCCAAGGTCTGGCCGGCCGGGCTGGTTGACCGCATCAACGCGACTCAATAGATGCGCCCGGCGGTAAACAAGCCAGGCGGCTGTGTGGCAGCGTGCTCTGCGCAGGTCAAGGAGGAGCCTGCGCAGCGGGCGGGGGACACGGAGCAGAGTACGCTGCCGCGCAGCCGCCTGGAGCACTGGCTGCAAGCCAGTGCCAATGCGGTAGGCGGCGGTCTTTTCCTGACCCTCTTTGCGGTCTTCATCATCCAGATCGGTGCGCGTTTTGGCTTCAACCGGCCGCTGCCCTGGACCGATGAAGCAGCCGTGATTCTCTACATCTGGGTCATCCTGTGGGCGGCTGCCTTTGTGGTGCCGCAACGCGAGCACGTGGTATTTGACCTGGTGTGGAACAGCGTGGGGCGGCGCGTGCGCCAGGCCATGGCCATTGCCGGCAATCTGCTGGTGGGTGGGCTGGCGCTGGCCGGCCTGCCGGCAACCTGGGACTACGTGCACTTCATGCAGCGCGAAGGGACCCCGGTTCTGGAAATTCCCCTGATGTGGGTGTATCTGCCGCTGGTGTTGCTGATGGCGGCCCTGGTCGTGCGCAGTGCGTGGGCGATCTGGCAAGCCGCGCGGGGCAAGGGTCTGCACAGCGAGCTGCGACTATGAACACCGCCTTGCTGGCGCTGGTGGGCGTGCTCGTCGCAGGCATGCTGCTGCGCATGCCGATTGGTTTTTCCATGCTGGTCTCGGGCTTCGCCTACCTGCTGGTCAAGCGGCAGGACCTGGGGCTCGTGGCCGAGCAGGTGGGCAATGGTCTGTACAACAGTTATGTGCTGCTGGCCGTGCCGCTGTTTGTGTTTGCAGCCAACATCATGAATGCCGGCACGGTGAGTGAACGCATTTTTGACTTCTGCCGCATTCTGGTCGGACGCATGCGCGGCGGCCTGGCCCAGGTGGACATTCTGGTCAGCGTGATCTTCTCCGGCATGAGCGGCAGCGCCATTGCCGATGCGGCCGGGCCGGGTCTGGTCACCATCAAGCAAATGCTGAAGAAGCCCGAATATTCACGCGGCTTTGCCGGTGCGGTGGTGGTGGCCAGTGCCACGCTGGGGCCCATCATCCCGCCCAGCATTCCGATGGTGATCTATGCGCTGGTGTCTGGCGCATCCGTGGGCGCATTGTTCCTGGGTGGCGTGGTGCCGGGCTTTCTGATGGCGGTGCTGATGATGGTGGTGGTGCATTTCATTGCGGTCAAACGCAACATGCCGCGCGAGGCGCCGGTTCCGCTGCGCGAGTGGCCGGCCATTCTGTTCCGCGGTGCGCTGCCCCTGTCCATGCCGGTGGTGCTGCTGGGTGGCATTTATTCCGGCGCCTTCACGCCGACCGAAGCGGCGGCCGTGGCGGCCCTGCATGCGCTGATCTTGGCCGGCGTCGTCTACCGCGCTTTGACCTGGCGCACGTTCTGGGGCGTGGTCATGGAGTCCACCCGAGGCAGCGCCGTCATCACGCTGATTTTGGCCGGTTCCTTCATGCTGAACTACGCCTTCACCGCCGAGGGTGTGCCCCAGGCCATGGCGCAGTGGGTGGACAGCATGCACCTGAGCCAGCTGAAGTTCCTGCTGCTGGTCAATGTGATGTTCCTTGTGTTGGGCTGCTTCCTGGATGTCTCGGTGCTGCTGCTGGTGTTTGTGCCCATGCTGCTGCCGGCGGCCAAGTTGCTTGGCGTGGACCTGGTGCACTTTGGTGTGCTGGTCGTGCTGAACATGATGATAGGGTTGATTCACCCGCCGTTTGGCATGCTGCTGTTTGTGACCAAGGCGCTGACCGGCATTCCGATTGGCGAGATGATGAAGGAGGGCTGGCCCTTCCTGGTCATGCTTTTGATGCTGCTGGTCGCGATGACGGTGTTTCCACAGATCGTGCTGTGGCTACCGCAGACCATGGGTTACAAAACTGGCTAAAGGTCAGTCCCGCAAGGTCTTAAACCAAGCCGCACTGGCACGGCGCACTGGGGCCGGCCAAGGTGCGCAGGCCTATGGGGTCAACCAGGTCGACCGTGCGACCGGAGCCGCTGATGAGGCGCAACTCGCGCAAGTGGCGCAGTACACGCGACAGCGTTTCGGGCGCAATGCCCAGTTGGGCCGCAATGGCGCGTTTGCGTTGTTGCAACTGCACGGTGCAACCACCGTGTTCACTGGTCTCGGCGTGGCTGAGCAGCCATTCGGCGCAACGCGCCTCGGCGTCCTTGGCCAGCCGGCTGACCGTCAATTCAGTCTGCTGGCGGTGCGAACGGGCAATGTCGAGCAGCATGGACTGCACGCCCGGCGCACAGGTACCCAGGTTGGCCCTGAACTCCTCCAAAGGCAATCGGTGAAACTGGACACCGCTCTGCGCCACGGCATCGACCGCACTGGGCAGGTTCAATACCGCCGCCGTGGCCTCCAGCCAACTGGGGCCCTCGACCACACCCAACTGGTGTTCGATGGATCCGGCATTCGCTCCGGTACCGACCACGCCAAGCAGAACGCGCCCGCTGTCGATGTAGATCACAGAATCCGTTGCCGCCGCTCGCTGCAGCAACACGGTACCCGTGGCCGCCGACTCGGCGGGCCGATTGGAGAAGATGGTTTGTGCGGCTAGCATAGAGCGGACTGTGCCGTGCCTGCCCCGCCTCCATATTGAGCAAGATCAAACATCAGTGCCAAACCATATCCGGATTCGCCGCAAAGGTACTACCAAATGTAGCCCCGGCCGGATTTCCTCCGTGGTGAAATAGGTCCTGATGCCAAACCTGCTGATTCACAATGCCCGCTGCGTCGCCACGCTGGACCATGCGGACCCCACCCGCGCGCGGGAGCTACCCAACACCTCCATCTTCATCCGCGACCACCGCATCGCCTTCATTGGCCTGGCCGCCGACCTGCCAGCGGACGCCCTGGCCGCCGACCAGGTCATCGATGCCCGCCGGCACCTGGTCACACCCGGCCTGGTAAACACCCACCACCACATGTTTCAGAGCCTGACCCGGGCCATACCGGCCGTGCAAAACGCTGAGCTGTTTGGCTGGTTGCGTGGTCTGTACCCCATTTGGGCCGGCCTGACGCCCGAAATGGTGCAGGTCAGCACCCAGGTGGCCATGGCCGAATTGATACTCAGCGGCTGCACCACCAGCAGCGACCATCTCTACATCTACCCCAACGGCGTGCGCCTGGATGACAGCATTGCGGCGGCCCAGCAGATTGGCATGCGGTTTGTGGCCACGCGCGGCAGCATGAGCGTGGGCCAGAGCCAGGGCGGCCTGCCTCCCGACCGCGTGGTGGAGCGCGAAGACTTCATCCTGAAAGACACCCAGCGACTGATTGAGCAGTACCACGACCGCGCACACGGCGCCATGGTCAACGTCGCGGTGGCGCCCTGCTCGCCCTTTAGCGTGAGCCGCGACCTGATGCGCGAATCCGCGCTGCTGGCCCGCGCGCTGGGCACGCGGCTGCACACCCACCTGGCCGAGAACGACCACGACCTGGCCTATTCCCGCGAACAATTCAACTGCACGCCCACCGAATACGCCCAGGACCTGGGCTGGTTGGGGCCGGACGTGTGGCACGCCCACTGCGTCAAGCTGGACGATGCCGGCATCAGCCTGTTTGCAGCCACCCGCACCGGCGTGGCCCACTGCCCGTGCAGCAATATGCGCCTGGCCAGTGGCATCGCACCCGTGCGCCGCATGCTCGACGCCGGTGTGCCCGTGGGCCTGGGCGTGGATGGCTGCGCCAGCAACGACGGCGCCCATATGGTGAACGAGGCGCGCCAGGCCCTGCTGCTGGCCCGCGTGGGCCGTGCCCTGCAGCCGCCCGAAGTGCGCACGCTGCCCAACGGCGAGCAACGCACGTTCTTTGGCTGCGATCTAGGCCCCGCCGAGATGACGCCGCGCGACGCCCTGAGCCTGGCCACGCGGGGTGGCGCGCAGGTGTTGGGGCGCAACGACATCGGCCACATCGCCGTGGGCATGTGTGCCGACCTGGCACTGTTTGACCTGGACACCCTGGGCTTTGCCGGGGGTGCGGTGCACGATCCGGTGGGCGCCCTGCTGCTGTGCGCCAGCCCGCAGGCCGACTACACCGTCATCAACGGCCGCGTGGTGGTGCGCAACGGCCAGCTTACGACCGTGGACCTGGGGCCCATCGTGGAGCGGCACAACGCCTTGGCGACTCAACTGGCATTGGGTGTATAACCGAGGCCCTCTCAAAGACAACATAGCAAGGAAGATCAGACATGGGCGCGCAGTGGAAAGCAAAAGGCAAGGAACTCGCAGCAAATGCCAAGGGCAAGCTGTTTGGACGCCTGGCCAAGGACATCATGATTGCGGCGCGCAGCGGCGCCGACCCGGCGGGCAACTCACGCCTGCGGCTGGTGCTGGAGCAGGCCCGCAAGGTCTCCATGCCCAAGGAAACGCTGGAGCGTGCCATCAAGAAGGGCGCCGGCCTGACCGGTGAAGCCGTGCATTTTGAGCATGTGATTTACGAGGGCTTTGCACCCCACCGCGTGGCCGTCATGGTCGAATGTCTGACCGACAACGTCAACCGCACGGCCCCCGAAATGCGGGTGTTGTTCCGCAAGGGCCAGTTGGGCACCTCGGGCTCGGTGGCCTGGGACTTTGACCACGTGGGCATGATCGAAGCCGAACCTGCGGCCAAAGGCGCCGATGCGGAAGTGGCTGCCATCGAGGCCGGTGCGCAGGACCTGGAGCCCGGCGAAGAAGAAGGCAACACCTTGTTCCTGACCGACCCGGCCGACCTGGACCTGGTGAGCCGCGCCTTGCCCGCCCAGGGCTTTACCGTGTTGTCCGCCAAGCTGGGCTACAAGGCCAAGAACCCGATCGACCCGGCAAGCCTGAGTGCCGAACAGCTCGAAGAGGTGGAGGCCTTCCTGGCGGCCATCGACGGCAACGACGACGTGCAGAACGTGTTTGCGGGCTTGGCCGACTAAGACTGCCCTACCAGGTGTTGGCTGCGGCCACCAGGGTGACGCTGGCGATGTCCCCATTGGCGTGGCGCAACTTGATCTGCACCGATTCGCCAATATCCTTCTCGATCAGGGCCTGGATGTCTTTGCCCTTGGCCCCGGCCACCACTTTGCCGGCAACCTCGATCACTTCATCGCCCACCACAATGCCGGCCATGGCGGCCGGTGATTTGGGTGACACTTTGGCGATCTTGGCGGCGCGTATGGTTGGGTTCCAGAACGCGCCTTCGGCGTCCAGCGAAAAACCAAAACCGAAATAGCCGCGCTCTCCGGCCCACGCCGATGCAGAGAATGCGAGGAGTAGTGCGGTCAACGCGGCGACGAATCGGATGTGCATGCGGATTACCAGTAACAGAATGCCGGTACTCTACCAGCCCAGCCCCTGGGGCCTAGTTCAACGCCGCGCCGCTCTCAAACCACTGCCGGATCAGGCCGCGCTCGGCCTCGGTAATGCCCGTCGCGTTGTTCAGCGGCATGGCCTTGCTGACCACGGCCTGCTGGTAGATGGCCTGGGCATGGAGCCGGACGCCCTCCACCGAATCCAGCCGCACATTCTTCATCTGCACCTGTGCGCCGTGGCACAGATAGCAGCGCTGCTCCAGCACGGCCTGCAAAGTCTTGTAGGCAATTGGGCCTCCAGCCCTCGTTGGTGCTGAATCTATCGCTATTAAATTAGTAGCAATCGCTTCAGCCGGCGCTGGCCTGAGCCATGCGATGACCCCCACAATCACCAGCACACCCGCCAGCGCATACGGCCAAGGGTGGCTGTTGCGCCCCAGCTTGAAGCCATGGCGCAGCACGAAGAACTGGCGGATGGCGGCACCGGCAAACATCATGCCCACCAGCACCAGCCAGTTCTGCGGGTGGGTGTAGGTGAAACTGTAGTGGCCACTGAGCATGGCGAACAGCACGGGCAGCGTGAAGTAGGTGTTGTGCACGCTGCGCTGCTTGCCGCGCTTGCCGTGGATGGGGTCGACGGGTCTGCCGGCCTGGATGTCGGCCACCACCGTCTTCTGGCCGGGGATGATCCAGAAGAACACATTGGCGCTCATGCTGGTGGCGATCATTGCGCCCACCAGCAGGAAGGCCGCCCGGCCGGCAAACCAGTGGCAGGCCAACCATGCCGCAGCAGCGACCAGCACGAGCAACAGCGCACCGACGATGGCGTCACCGTGTTTGCGGTTACCAAAAGCGCGGCAGATGCCATCGTAGGCCAGCCAGAACACCACCAGGAAGGACAGCGCCACGGTCACGGCCGCCGCGGGTGACCAGTCCATCACCGACTTGTCGATCAGGTAGGTGCCCGCGCTCCACAGATAGGACACGGTGAACAGCGAAAAACCACTGAGCCAGGTGCTGTAGCTTTCCCAGTAAAACCAGTGCAAGTGGGCCGGCAACTGCGGCGGCGCGCCAGCAAACTTGACCGGGTGGTAGAAGCCCCCGCCATGCACCGCCCACAGCTCGCCGCTGACGCCTTGGCGCTTCAGGTCTTCATCGACCGGGGGCGTCAGGCTGCTGTCCAGGAAGACAAAATAAAAAGAAGACCCGATCCAGGCAATGGCGGTGATGACGTGGACCCAGCGCAGCAGCAGGTTGGCCCAGTCCAGCAGGTAACTTTCCATGTGATGCGGTCTCCTTGGCGCGATGGCAAAGTGTATACAGTTTCGCCGCGCCGTGGCGGCTCACCCGGAGACTTGCAAGATTTGGGCCGCGACCGCCACCGCAATCACCTCCGGCTCCTTGCCCGCAATGCCGGGCACGCCAATCGGGCAGGTGACGTGGGCCAGCTCGGCCTCGGTGAAGCCGCGCGCCAGCAGGCGCTGGCGAAACGACGCCCATTTGGTCTTGCTGCCGATCAGCCCCACATACGGCAAATCGCCGTGCGCACGTTGCCGCGCCAGGCAGGCGGCCACCACGTCCAGGTCCTCGGCATGGCTGAAGCTCATGATCAGCACCCTTGCGCCCGGCGGCACATCGGTCACGGCAGCGTGCACCGGATCCGAATGCTCGCAGCGCACGTTGGCGGGCAGGTCGTCGGGAAAAATCTCGTCGCGGCTGTCGATCCAGGTCAGCGCCATCGGCAAGGGGGCCAGCACCCGCACCACAGCGCGCCCCACGTGGCCGCCGCCAAACAACGCCACTGGTGTGCGCGGGCTGGCCAGGCGATGGCGCAACGCCTCGGTATTGCAGGCTTCAATCCTCTCAAAATGTAAAACCACTTCACCCCCGCAGCATTGGCCCAGGCTGGGGCCCAGTGCATAGCGCACCAGCGCGTCGCCGGTGCCGTGGTGCAGCAGGCGGCGCGCGTGGGCGATGGCGTCATATTCCAGATGTCCCCCCCCCACGGTGGCCACGGTAGTGCTGGCAAAGACCGCCATCCAGGTGCCGAGCCCACGCGGCACGGAACCGCGCGTCGACTGCACCGTGACCAGCACCGCGACATCCAGCGCCAACCGGTCCAGCAACGCGACAAGCAAACTCACATTCAGATACCTATTTGTTGCGCAACCCTGCGCTTCTGGCAGAAAATCCAGCCACAGTATGCCCTGACCGACTTGTGCACGCATTGATACGCCATGAACCCAACCCTGCTTCGCCAAATCCGCACGCGCATGCCTGCACGCGTCACCGTGTTCAGCATTGCCTGCATCCTTGCG
>Ga0208509_1000010_pt1 | contig 157494 bp, 150 predicted proteins | sample LakWasMeta7_HOW4_2_FD_183857 | JGI IMG/M metagenome (GOLD analysis project Ga0208509, IMG submission 183857) | Freshwater sediment methanotrophic microbial communities from Lake Washington under simulated oxygen tension - Sediment Metagenome... | ecosystem: Environmental > Aquatic > Freshwater...
TCTCCGCAGTTACCGCTTACATGCGCTCAAAGATTGCGGCAATACCCTGGCCGCCGCCGATACACATGGTCACCAGCGCGTAGCGACCCTGGATACGTTGCAGCTCGTACAACGCCTTGACAGTGATCAGCGCGCCGGTGGCACCGATGGGATGGCCCAGCGAAATGCCCGAACCATTGGGGTTGACCTTGGCTGGGTCCAGCCCCAGGTCGCGGGTCACGGCGCAGGCCTGGGCAGCAAAGGCTTCGTTGGCCTCAATCACATCCAGGTCATTGACGGTCAGGCCGGCCTTCTTGAGCGCCAACTGGGTGGCGGGAACCGGGCCAATGCCCATGTACTTGGGGTCTACACCGGCATGGGCGTAGGCGACCAGACGGGCCAGGGGCTTGGCGCCGCGGGCCTTGGCGGCTCCGGCTTCCATCAGGACCACGGCGGCCGCTGCGTCGTTGATGCCCGAGGCGTTGCCGGCCGTCACGGTGCCGTTCTCCTTCAGGAAGGCGGGCTTGAGCTTGGCCATGTCGGCCATGCTGCAGTTGGTGCGGAAGTGTTCGTCCAGCGCGTAGGCCACGTCGCCTTTTTTGCTCTTGAGCAGCACCGGCATGATCTGCTCTTTAAAGTAGCCTGCTTCAGTGGCACGCTGGGCGCGGTTGTGGCTTTCGACCGCCAGCGCGTCCTGCACCTCACGAGTGATGCCCCATTTGGCAGCGATGTTTTCCGCCGTCACGCCCATATGGATGGTGTGGAAAGGGTCGTGCAGGGCGCCGATCACCATGTCCACCATCTTGGTGTCGCCCATGCGGGCACCCCAGCGCATGTTCAGGCTGGCGAACGGTCCGCGGCTCATGTTCTCGGCACCACCGCCAATCGCGATGTCAGTATCGCCCAGCAAAATGCTCTGGCTGGCCGAGACAATGGCTTGCAAGCCAGAGCCGCAGAGGCGGTTCACATTGAACGCAGGTGTGGCTTCGGCGCAACCCCCGTTGATGGCCGCCACACGGGACAGGTACATGTCCTTGGGTTCCGTATTGACCACATGGCCAAACACCACATGGCCCACGTCCTTGCCTTCCACCTGTGCACGCGCCAGCGATTCGCGGACAACCTGGGCGGCCAGATCGGTGGGGGGGATGTCCTTCAGGCTGCCGCCAAAGGTTCCAATGGCGGTGCGCACGGCGCTGACAACAACAACTTCACGGGTCATAGGGGCTCCTGAGATGGTAGTAAGGGGATGCGAAAGTGTCGGTCGGCTTCTGTACAGGGGCCTGACACGGCGCTACGCACAATTTAGCATGGCATGCCCTTCAACTGGATTGTCGACCCGTCAGCATCGAATAGATTGATCTATGTCAATTGAGGTTGCGGGGATGGCGTTGCGCACAGCGCAGGGCGCGTGCAGAATGGCATGGCACACCAGTCCATTTCCCATGTTTTTTCACTCTGGAGAAAAGTACACCATGAAACACCTCTCACTCATCACCGCGGTAGCCGCAGCGACTTTTTCATTGCTGGCAATGGCCCCCGCCCATGCGGCGGTCGATGAAGACGCCGCCAAGGCGCTGGCCAAGAAAAACGATTGCTTCAAATGCCACGCACCCGACAAGACCAAGAAAGGCCCTTCTTTGAAGAAGATCTCTGAAAAGTACAAAGGCAAGGCTGACGGGCAAGAAAAGGCCATCAAGAATATGACCACCGGCCCCAAGGTCAAGCTGGAGGATGGTACGGAAGAGGAGCACAAGGTCATCGACACCAAAGACATGGCGCAACTGAAAAACCTTGCCGACTGGATACTGTCGCATTAATTGGACAGCAGCTACCCAACCCGCCGCCAGGCGGGTTTTTTTTGCCTTTCACGGTGGTCAAGCCATCGAATTTGGGCTCACTTGATTTAAATCAATCGAGCCTGCTTTGTGGGTTTTTCCCCGGGACGCCGTGGCATTTGGGCGGCCCCAGGAGCAGATATGAGGTCCTATGGGGCCTTTTTAAAGGCTTCCTTAATCTGAATTAATTTCGATTGCAAGTAAAAGTTGAGCAGCTTACTCAGATCAACGCCAAACAAGCAACGGTAAAGCCGAGGTAAACGGCTTGTAAACATTGACCTTGTCAAATGTGGGGCTGAAAATGCAACGGCGACTCAAAGACAGACTCCAGCGACTGATCCATCAACTCACGATTCCCCATGAAAAGCCTTTCATCCGCCGAATTTTTGAGTGTCGCCCCTCTGCTCCACGCGATTCCGGCCTTAGGCCACCCCCTTTCCTTTTTTGTTCAACCGGAGGCATTGCAATGAAATTCTTACGCTTTGCCCAGATCGCTTCGATCTGGTGCGTTTTGGCCCTTGGGGGCATGTCAGCCGCTCACGCGGCGGACGCCAAGGATTTACTGCTGAAGGGTGACGCCAAGTGCACCGGTTGTCATGATGAGGCTGACGATGCCAAGCCCACCATGCTTGACTTGCGTCCTTCCGTGCTCGCCATTGGCAAGACCCGTCACGGTGTCCAGGCCGACGGTCGCAACCCCACCTGCACCAACTGCCATGGTGAAAGCAAGTTGCACGTGGAATACAAAGGCAAAGACAAACCGCCCAAGCCAGACAGTTCTTTTGACAAGCGATCCAAGACCACGGCTGAAGCCAAGAACGCAGCCTGCATGAGCTGCCACCAGGGCGATGCCAAACGTTCCCATTGGGAAGGCAGCGCCCACCAGGCCAAGGATGTGGCTTGCAGTTCGTGCCACAAGATTCACACCGCCCACGACAACGTGCGCGACAAGAAGACCCAACCTGAAGTCTGCTTTGCCTGCCACAAGGAGCAGCGTGCCCAGGTCAACAAACCATCGCACCACCCGATCATGGAGGGCAAAGTTGCCTGTTCGGATTGCCACAATTCGCATGGCTCGGTCGGTCCCAAGCTGATGAAACGCGACAGCGTAGTCGAGACTTGCTACACCTGCCACATGGAAAAACGCGGCCCGTTCGTGCACAACCATGAGCCCGTGAGCGACGACTGCTCCAACTGCCACAACCCCCACGGTACCGTGGCCGAGAATTTGTTGAAGGTCCGCGCACCGATGCTGTGCCACCAGTGCCACACCCCGCATGGCGGATTCATTCCCCAGTTGCTGGGCAAACAGACACCAGCTCTGCAGAACAGCGCGACCCAGTCGGGCAAGAGCACAACCAATCTGACGCAAGGTCGGAGTTGCATGAACTGCCACACGCAAGTGCACGGCACCAACAACCCGTCGACCGTCAATCCAACACCCCAGTTCAACTTCCGTTGAGAAAGGTTGAGTATCATGAAAACGCTTAACAATCAGTTCAGTTTCAGCAAGACTTTGCTGGCTCTGGCGGTCATTGCAGCCTACGCTCCCGCATTTGCGGACGATGCCGAGATCGCGTTGCTGACCCGGCCTTCCAGTTCCATCAGCGTGGGCGTCGGCAACGCCAGTAGCGATGCCAGCGGGCGCTCCATCTTTGGCCAGTACAACGGCTTGCGCCCCGACAGCACGACCTTGCAGCTCGACGTGGACATCAAGACCCGCGACGACGCCTCCGGAACCGCCTTCTATTTGAATGGCAGCAACCTGGGGCTCGATAGCCGCGACCTGTCGTTCTCGTACGAAAAGCAGGGTGACTGGAAAATTGGCGCCGAGTATTCGGGCCTGGTGCACCGTGAAATCCGCACCATCAACACCGGCCTGGTCGGTGCGGGTACCGCCACACCCACCGTGGTGCGGCTGGCCACACCCGGCACGGGCGCCGATATGGACCTGAGCGCCAAGCGCGAAGGCATGGGCCTGTCCATGGAGAAATGGTTCTCCAAGTCGTTGCAGATGGAACTCAGCTTCAAGAACGAGAACAAGACCGGCGCGCGCCTGTTTGGAACCGGCTATGCCTGTGCCAATTACGTCTGCAACAACACGCAATCGGCCACGAACCAGACCTGGGCCTTCCTGATGCTGCCCGAGCCGATTGACTCGACCACCAAGCAAATCGAGGCCAAGCTCAACTACCACGACAAAAACCTCTCGGTCTCGGGTGGCTATTACGGTTCGTACTACACCAACGCCAATGGCAGCATTCGTGCAACCGTGCCGAATCAGCTGAACAACCCGTTGGGAACTCCCATCACTCTGGCACCGGCTGTGGCGGGCACGGTCATTGCTGGCGGTGGATTGAGCCTGCAAAACGTGTTGCAACTGCCCGTGGCTCTGGGGGCCGACAACCAGGCGCACCAGTTCTATGTGTCGGGCAATTACCGGTTTACGCCCAGCACGAACGCCACCTTCAAGGCGGCCTACGCGCGCGCCACACAGGATGAAAACTTTGCAGCCGCCGGCTTCACGGGCGCCCCGGCTGGAGTCAGCAGCCTCAATGGTGAAGTACAGAGTCGCCTGTACCAGTTGGGCCTCAACAGCAAACTGACGCGTGACCTGAGTCTGACTGCCAACGTCAAGTACGAACGCAAGGAAGACAAGACACCGGAGGTGCTGTACAACGTAGAAGGTGGTGCCAAAGTCCCGGCGGTTACGGCGCCGACCCTAGCCAACCCCGCGCAGGAGAACCGCTACTGGTACAACTACCACGTGGATTCGACCCGCGTCGTCGGCAAGGTGGATGCCAACTACCAGTTGACACCAGGCGTGCGGGGCACCGTGGGACTGGACTACAACATGGTGGACCGCCCTGTTCCGATCTCCATCACCGAAGAAGAGTTGGCAGGTATTGGTGCCGTGCGGTCCAAGAATACCGAAACCGGCTACCGTCTGGAGTTGCGCAGCAGTTTTGCCGAATCGTTTAGCGGCTCGGTGGGATACACCAACAGCAAGCGGGTCGGCAACGATTGGACCAGTTTAAGTAACAGCGCCGCCTTTGTGGCGGCCGGCTTGGGCTACGGCATGACCGGCCCTGCCGGGCAGTTCCTGTCGCTGAGTGCAGGTAACGCGTTTCCCATGAATATGGCCGATGTGGACCGCACCAAGCTGAAAGTCTCGGCCAACTGGATGCCGACCGAGAAGGTGGAGGTACAGGTGATTCTGGAGAACGGCTCGGACAAGAATTCCATGCCCTTCAACGCAGTCGCCCTGGGCAAGGGATGGCGCGAGTCCAGCACTCGGCTGGCCAGCCTGGATGCCAGCTATGTGGTGTCCGACGACTGGAAGCTCAATGCCTATGCATCCACCGGCTCGCAGAACCTGATGGTCAACCACAGCACGGGTTACATGGCTGACCTGACCTCGCCAACCGAGAGCTTGGGGTTGGGCGTGGTTGGCAAGGCTACGAGCAAGCTGGAAGTGGGTGCCCAGTTGACCTTGCTGCGGGATACCACCCGGTATGGCTTGCTGGCCTCGCCCACCACAGCGGGCACTTTGCCCAATATCACGCAGGTTGCCCCTAGCGCTGCCAACGTGGCGCAAGCCACTATCGGCCTGCCCGATGTGCGCTACATCAGCAATACGCTGAACCTGTTTGGCAAATATGCGCTGGACAAGAAGTCTGACATCCGGGTCAGCATGGTGTACCAGCGTGCCACGATGGACGAGTGGAGCTGGTCCAGCAACGGTGTGTCCTTTGTGTATGGCGACAACACGACGCTGAAGATGAGCCCCGAACAAACGGTCACCTTCATCGGCGCCTCCTACATCTACAAATTCTGATAAGGGTTTACGCGGACAGTGTGAAAGCCCTGTCCGCTGGTTCCCGGAAATTGCTTGATGTATATCAATAATATTGACTTGAATGCGAGTCTGTTCAGTTTAAAGCGCAACAATGAGGTTGCGCTTTTTTTTGGGAAAACGTCCATGCGAACTCCATCTTCTTCCATGCGTTTGTTGACGGCGTGGCTGCTGGCCGCCTGTCTGGTACCAGCGGCGCTGGCCGCCACCAAAACGGCGCCAGAGGCCGTGGCCGTTGCGGCGCCTGTGGTTCTCGACAACGCGACCTGCCTGACCTGCCATGACGGTAAAAAGGGCAAGCTTGAAGTGCCGGGCGCAGGGGGCAAACCCCGTGCCTTGATGCATGTGGCGTCCGAGCCATTTGCCAAGGGCGTGCACGCCAAGATGCAATGCGTGGCCTGCCACACCGACATTACAGACAACGCTGCGACTGCCAATGCACACCAGAAAAACACCGCACAACCATTGAAAAAGGTTGACTGTGCGGGTTGCCACCAGGACCTCTGGGACAAGGCACAGAAGGAGGGCAAGGCCGCCGACAAACCGCGTCTGGGTGTGGTGGCACAGAACATCGACCTGTACAAGAAGTCGTTCCATGCGCGGCCCAATACCGACGACAAGACCAAGCCCAACGCCTCGTGTGACAACTGCCACGATACGCACAGCTTCAATGTGCCGGCGGCCAATTCACCCGAGCGCGCAGCCTGGCGCCTTGGCATTTCCGCCAATTGCGGTGAGAACTGCCACACCGATCAGCTGGAGGCCTACACCGAGTCCATTCACGGCAAAGAGGTCATCGAGAAGCACAACCCGAAGTCAGCAGTGTGCACCGATTGCCACAGTTCCCATGCGGTGAGCAACACCTCCGGCGACCCGTTCAAGGTAGCCATTTCGGCCCAGTGTGGAACCTGCCATGAGGCGAATTTTGCGTCGTACAAAGCCACCTACCACGGGCAGATCAGCACGCTGGGCTACGCCTATACCGCCAAGTGCTACAACTGCCACGGCAGCCACGACATCCTGAAGGCGGATGACCCCAAGTCCAAGGTGCATGCGGACAACCGCATGAAGACCTGCGAGACTTGCCACAATGGCAAGAAAGACATTGCCAAGGCGCCCGCAGGCTTTGCTTCCTTCCAGCCGCACGGCCACCACGGTGATTTCAAACGCTACCCCGAGATCTGGATTGCCTTCCAGATCATGGTGCAGTTGTTGGTGGGCACCTTCGGCTTCTTCTGGCTGCATACCCTGCTGTGGTTCTACCGCGAGTGGAAAGAGCGTCAGCTGAACCGCAACAAGCCCCATATCAAGGCAGACGATCTGCTAGTCAAGCACGCAGGTAAGCACATCCAGCGTTTCAGCCCGATCTGGCGTCTGGCCCACATCACGTTCGCCCTGAGTCTGATGATTTTGACGCTGACCGGCATGCCGCTGTTCTACCCGGATGCACCCTGGGCGTCGGCCATCATGTCCGCTTTGGGTGGCCCCCACATTGCTGGAACCATCCACCGTGTCAATGCGGTGATCTTTGCGGCGGTGTTTTTCTGGCACATCTTCTACATGGGCTACGGCATCATCCGCGACTGGAAGAACTTCAAGTTCTTCGGTCCGAACTCGATGATCCCGAACCTCAAGGACGCGGCCGACATGCTGGGCATGTTCAAGTGGTTCTTTGGCAAGGGTCCCCGTCCGAAGTTCGACCGCTGGACCTACTGGGAGAAGTTTGACTACTGGGCACCGTTCTGGGGTGTCACCATCATCGGCGTCAGTGGCCTGGTGATGTGGCTGCCGGGTGTGTTTGGCGCCTTCCTGCCGGGCTGGGTGTTCAACGTGGCCGCTATTTTCCACGGTGAAGAAGCCTTCCTGGCGGTGGTGTTCCTGTTCACCGTGCACTTCTTCAACAACCACTTCCGTCCTGACAAGTTCCCGCTGGAAGTCGTGATGTTCACCGGCACCTTCTCGCTGGAAGAGTTCAAGCACGAGCATCCGCTGGAGTACCAGCGCCTGGTCGACAGCGGTGAACTGGAAGGCCGTCTGGTGGATGCGCCATCGCCCGGCAAGATGGCGGCCTCCAGAGTGTTGGGCTTCTCGCTGATTGCGACCGGCCTGACCCTGTTGACGCTGGTCGGTATTGGCTTCTTCACCAGCCTGTAAGGGCTTTTGGGAAGCAGATTTTCGAAATGAACATCACCCCGGTGATGGAAAGGAAGACATGGAAATCGTAGAAGCAGATGTCGCCATTGTTGGCGCCGGTGGAGCCGGTTTGCGGGCCGCCATTGCTCTGGCCCAGACTGACCCCACGCTGAAGATCGCACTCATCTCCAAGGTCTACCCCATGCGCAGCCACACCTGTGCGGCCGAGGGCGGGGCGGCGGGTGTTATCAAGAAAGATGACAGCCTGGCCCTGCACTTTGATGACACGGTGGGTGGTGGGGACTGGCTGTCGGACCAGGACTGCGTGGAGTATTTCGTCAACGAAGCGCCCAAAGAGTTGTTGCAGCTGGAGCATTGGGGTTGCCCCTGGAACCGTGAGGAAGACGGCTCGGTGGCGGTGCGGCCTTTTGGCGGCATGAAGAAGCAGCGCACCTGGTTTGCGGCGGACAAGTCGGGCTTTCACATCCTGCACACACTGTTCCAGACCACACTGCAATTCCCGACCATCACGCGGTACGACGAGTACTTCGCGCTGGACCTGCTGGTGGATGAGGGCCGTTGCCAGGGCCTGACCGCCATGGAAATGAAGAGTGGCATGATCAAGCAGTTCAACGCCAAGGCTGTCATCATCTGCGGCGGCGGGGCAGGGCGCATGTTCCCGTTCACCACCAACGGTGCCATCAAGACCGGCGACGGCATGGCCCTGGCCTACCGGGCCGGCGTGCCACTGAAGGATATGGAGTTTGTGCAGTACCACCCCACGGGTCTGCCCAATACCGGCAGCCTGCTGACCGAGGCCTGCCGCGGTGAGGGCGGGGTCATGCTCAACAAGAATGGCAGACGTTACCTGCAGGACTACGGCATGGGTCCGGAAACACCACTGGGCAAACCGCAACTCAAGACCATGGAACTGGGCCCGCGGGACCGCGTGAGCCAGGCCTACTGGCACGAGGTACAAAAGGGCAACACCGTCACCACGCCGTGGGGTGAATGCGTGCTGCTGGACATGCGCCACCTGGGCGAGAAGTACATCGACGAACGCCTGCCGTTGGTGCGTGAGCTGGCCATTGCCTACCTGGGTGTGGATATCGTCAAGGACCCCGTGCCGATCCGGCCGGTGGTGCACTACATGATGGGGGGCATCTCCACCAACACCAAGGCTGCCACCGAGCTGCCAGGCCTGTTTGCGGCCGGTGAATGCGCCTGCGTCAGCCTCAATGGTGCCAATCGCCTGGGGTCCAACTCCCTGACCGAGCTGCTGGTGTTTGGCAAGGCCGCGGCCCTGTCCGCTATTGCGCATGCGAGGTCCGTTGGCCCGGCCAACAAGGCAGCGCTGAAGGCGCAGGCCGACGCATCGCAGGCCCGCATCCGGGAGCTGTTCCTGCGCACCGATGGCACCGAGTCCATGTCCGGCTTGCGCAAGGAAATGATGGACACCATGGAAAAAAACTGTGGCCTGTACCGCACCGAAGCCGGGCTGCAGGAAGCGGTGAACAAGATTGTCGAGCTGCGCCAGCGCTACAACAAGGTCGTGCTGCACGACAAGAGCAATGTGTTCAACACCGACCTGTTCCAGGTGCTGGAGCTGGGCTCCATGCTCGATTGCGCGTCGGCCCTGACCGTGGGCGCGCTGGCCCGCAAAGAGTCGCGTGGTGCCCACCAACGCCTGGACTATGTGGAGCGTGACGATGTCAACTATCTCCGCCACAGCATGGCCTACTACCAGGGGCAGGACACGGCTCGCATTGCCTACCTTGATGTGGTGATCACCAAGTCTCCACCCGGCGTGCGCGATTATTCGGGAGACCACAAATGACACAGCTCAAACAGCGTCTGGTCCAGCTCGAAGTGCTGCGCTATGACCCTGAAAAAGACACCGAGCCGCACTTCCAGAAATACGAAGTCATGTGCCCGGAAGAGTGGGTGGTGCTGGACGCGCTCAATGCCGTCAAGGAAACCATCGACCCCACTCTGGCCTACCGCTGGTCCTGCCACATGGCCGTGTGCGGCAGTTGCGGCATGATGGTCAATGGTGAGCCCAAGCTGTCCTGCCATGCCTTCCTGCGGGACTATGTGGGCATGGTGATACGCGTGGAGCCGCTGGCCAACTTCCCCATCGAGCGGGATCTGGTTACGGTGGCCGATGACTTCATTGACAAACTCAAGCGCGTCAAACCGTACTTGATTCCCAAGGATCCCAAGCCCATCGAGCAGGGTGAGTACAAACAGACACCGGCTCAGCTGATGAAGTACCGGCAGTTCTCCATGTGCATCAACTGCATGCTGTGCTATGCCGCCTGTCCCGAATATGCGTTGCAACCCAAGTTCCTCGGTCCCGCAGCCATCACCCTGGCGCACCGCTACAACCAGGATTCACGCGACGGCGGCCGAGACGAACGCCAGGAGGTGATTGCCACCAATGAAGGCGTGTGGGAATGCTCCTTCGTCGGTGCCTGCTCCGAGGTCTGCCCCAAGGCGGTGGACCCGGCGGGTGCGCTGCAACAGGTCAAGGTTGCCAGCACCATTGACTGGTTCAAGGAACATCTGTTACCCGGAGGTTCAAAATGAGTCGCAAACCCTTTGTTCGCCCGGTGTCCAAAACGGGCTGGTGGCTGAAGCATCCGCGCTACATGCGCTACATGTCGCGTGAAGTGACTTGCGTGTTCATCGGCGCTTTCGCGCTGTTGATGCTGTGCACGGTTGAGCGCCTGTCGAAAGGACAGGCGGCGTATGAGTCGTTCATTGCCGCAATACAAGGGCCTCTGGGCGTCCTCGGCCTGTTGCTGGTACTGATTTTTGCGGTCCACAACGCCACCAGCTGGTTCAACGTCACGCCCAAGGCACTGCCCGTGCAGATGGGCGAGGAGTTTCTGGCCGGCAAATACATCATTGGTGCGCACTACGCCGTCTGGGTCGTGGCCTCGCTGGTCGTGCTGCTTCTTGCGGGGGTGATCTGACCATGGCCAAATCCAACAAACCGATTTTCTGGAGCTTGTTTGCTGCCGGTGGGACTTTGGCCGCATTCCTGGCGCCCGTGCTGGCCTTGCTGTTCCTGATGGTGGCCATGGGGCATGCTCCGGCGCTCTTCAGCTATGCCAATCTGCATGCCTTTGCGGCCCATTGGCTGGGCAAAGCATTCTTGCTGGGTGTCATCACGCTGTTTTTGTGGCATGCTGCACACAGGCTGCGGGTTACCCTGCATGATTTTGGCTTGCGCCAGGATGCAGTGGTTGCCGTGGTTGTGTATGTGGTGGCAGCACTCGGTACCGGTCTGTCCGTACTCTATTTACTCCGAATTTAAGGTCTATGTGTGAGTCCTAAACAAACAGCGGCGGTCGCCCAGAGTGACACACTGCAGAGCCTGAGCGGCGGCCTGGGGCGCGCCCCCGCCGTCATTCCCGAGTATCTGCACAACACCTACTGGTGGGCCTATCTACATCCCCGCGCCGTGCACATATTTGAGCGCCAGTGGCTGGTCAACCTCATTTTGTGGGGCAATTTTGCGCGACTGCGTGATGCCGCCTTGCAGGAGATGGGCGATGTCATCAACGGCCGGGTGCTGCAGGTGGCGTGTGTGTATGGCGACTTTACCGAGCACCTGGTGCGCCGCCTCGGTCCCGAGGGCAGTCTGGACGTTATCGATGTGGCGCCCATCCAGATCAAGAACCTGCAGACCAAGCTGAGCAAACCCCAGCACGTCAATGCGTTGCTGCAAGACTCGAGCGACCTGCACTTTGAAGACGCCAGCCACGACGCGGTGGTGGTGTTTTTCCTGCTGCACGAACAACCCGCCGACGTCCGTCGCAAAACCATCGCCGAGGCGCTGCGGGTGACCAAGCCCGGTGGCAAACTGGTCTTCGTGGACTACCACAAGCCCGTGGGGGCAAGCCCGTTTCGCTACCTGATGGTGCCGGTGCTGACCACGCTGGAGCCGTTTGCCATGGACCTGTGGAATGGAGAAATTGTGGACTGGCTGCCGAGCGACATGAAGATCTCCAGGATCGACAAGCAGACCTATTTTGGCGGTCTGTACCAGAAGGTCGTCATCACCCGCTGAGCCGGGAGGGCGGTTCAGTCGCGGATGTCCGCGACGCTCTGCGCGCCAAAGTCGGGCCGCGCCAGATAGGCCAGCACCTTGGCCGCGGTGTCGGATGCGCTGCTGAGTTGTCCCTGGCTGTGCAAGCCCTTGAAGGTGGCCAAATCCGGAAACAGGGATTCATCGGCACCGCGCAACTGCACCTGCATGTCGGTGTCGATGACGCCAGGTGCCAACGAGCAGACCAGCGCTCCGTTCTTTGCGCCCGCTTCGTCAAGTGCCAAGCTGCGTGTGAAGTGGTCCATGCCGGCCTTGGCCGCGCAATACGCCGCAGACGACGCCATGGCTCTGCGTCCCAGGCCGGATGAAATGTTGAGGACTTTGCGCGGTATCTTCCAGTTGCGCGTGGTCCCGAGAAAGGCCGCGCTCAGCAGCATGGGCGCCTCCAGTCCGACCCGCAGGGCGTTGGCTAGGTCGGCCGACTGCGCGTCGCGCAGCGGCCCCAGTGCGGGGATGACTCCCGCGTTGTTGATCAGTGTGGCACTGAGCCACGGCGAATGGACCCTCGCCTGCAACCAGGTGGACAGGGCACTCGCAGCGGCGGCGCCATCGGCCAGGTCCATGGCCCATTGCTCCAGGTTGGCCCCGTTGGCATGTGCCTGGCGTGCCAGTTCGTCGCTGACCCGGCGCGAGATGCACAGCACGGTCGCGCCCGCAGTCAGCCGTTGCGCGGCCATGGCCAGGCCCAGGCCACGCGACGCGCCGGTAATGATGGTCAGGTGATGTTTCATGGTTGCGCGCCTTCCACTAAAAAACGAACCCGCCGCACACCGTTCCACTCGTCGGCATCCAGCCGGAAGGCCAGCGTGACCTTGGCCGGCAAGGGCTCGGTGTGTCCGAACCAGATGCCGTCCACCGGTTGCCCCTGGTGTTTGAGCTTGAGTGCCAGATGTTTTTCGCCGACCAGGCGCTGTGACAGCACCTCAACTTCTTCGCTGAAAGTGGGCGCCGCAAAGCCCTGGCCCCAGACTTCCTTGTGCAACGTGTCAACCAGGTCGACGCGCCGGTACTCGGGTGCCAGCGGGCCATCCGTTTCCAGGCGGCGGGTCAGCGTGGCGGCATCCAGCCACTCCTGTGCCACATCAATCAAGCCTTGCTCGAAGGTATCCAGTCCGTCCTCATGGATGGTGCAGCCTGCCGCCATGGCGTGGCCGCCAAAGCGCAGCAGCACGCCGGGGTGGCGCTTGGCCACCAGGTCCAACGCGTCGCGCAGGTGAAAGCCGGGGATGGAGCGGCCCGAGCCCTTGAGCTCATGCTCCTTGCCGGGCGCGGCGCTGGCGGCAAACACAAAGGCTGGGCGGTGCAACTTGTCCTTGATGCGCGAGGCCACAATGCCCACCACGCCCTCGTGGAAGTCGGGGTCGAACACACAGATGGCGGGCGGCGGCTCATCCCCTTCTTCAAACAACGATTCGGCAATCAGCATGGCCTGTTCGCGCATGTCGCCTTCGATCACGCGCCGTTCGCGGTTGATGCCGTCCAGCGTCTTGGCCAGTTCATCGGCACGGGCCGGGTCGTCGGTCAGCAGGCATTCAATGCCCAGTGTCATATCGCTCAGGCGCCCGGCCGCGTTGATCCGTGGACCCAAGGCAAAGCCGAAGTCAAACGTGGTGGCCACCACCGCTGAACGGCCAGATGCTACAAAAAGACTAGCAATACCTGCAGGCATGGAGAGGGCTCGCACCCGTTTTAGTCCCTGGGCTACGAGTCGGCGGTTGTTCGCGTCGAGCTTGACGACGTCGGCCACTGTGCCCAGGGCCACCAACGGCAACAGGGTGTCAAGTTTTGGCTGCGTGGCCGCGTCAAACACGCCGCGCGCGCGCAATTCGCTGCGCAAGGCCAGCAGCACGTAGAACATCACGCCGACACCGGCAATCGACTTGCTGGCAAAGCTGCAGCCGGGCTGATTCGGGTTGACGATGACGTCCGCATTCGGCAATTCAGCCGCCGGCAAATGGTGATCGGTGACCAGCACCTGCAAGCCCAAGGACCGCGCATGGGCCACGCCGTCCATGCTGGCAATGCCGTTGTCCACGGTGATCAGCACATCGGCTCCGCTGTCCTTGACGCGCTGCGCAATGGGGGCCGTCAGGCCATAGCCGTCCACAATGCGGTCGGGCACGATATAGGCCACGTGTTGGGCTCCCAGCAGCTTGAGGCCACGCAATGCCACGGCGCAGGCGGTGGCGCCATCGCAGTCGTAGTCGGCCACGATGCACAGGCGTTTGCTTTGGACAATGGCGTCGGCCAGCAGCGTCGCGGCTTCGGGAAGCCCCAGCATGGTGGACGGCGGCAACAGCTTGGCCAGCGCGTCGTCAAGCTCCTCGGTGCCGGTGACTCCGCGCGCTGCGTACAGGCGCGCCAGCAGCGGGTGGATTCCGGCCTGTTCCAGCACCCAGACGCTGCGGGGCGGGATGTCACGGGGGATGATGTTCATGGGTCTGGGCAGGCGTGAAGCGGGCTATGGCTGAATGCTGCCATCTTCTATCAACACTTTGTAAACGTAGCCCGCGCCAAAGTCCTTGTCGAGCCGCACCACGCCGGTGACAGTGATGACGTCGCCCACCTTTGCTCGGCCTGTAGAGGTCACCAGAATATCGTTGGAGCCGTCGGCCGCGGAGCCCGTGCCGTCACGCAGATGGATCCAGTTCTTCCCCATGATGGCAGGGCTGAACTTGACGACCTGGGCGTGGAGTTCAACCGGCTTGTCTTTGAGGTCTTTGCCCTGGGCCACTATTTCGGCGACGGTACGGGCGTTGGCGCCGGTCGCCCTGGGAACCTGGATCGGTGTGCTGTCCGGCACCCTGGCCACGCCCGCGTGCGCACTGGCCGTCTCCTTTTCGCTCACTGGCAGTGTTCCGAAGACGATAGTCGGGAATGTTTTCTTGAGGGATTTGCTCTCGAAATTGGTCATCACCATGGTGTTCTCAATGGAGACCGTGGCGCCCTTCTTGATCTGCGCTTTCCCGACAGCCGCCCAGGTTTCGCCATTTTTTGTCTTGAGCCGCAGGTAGGTGTAACTGTCCACGTCCTTGACTTCCAGAACGGTGCCAGTCAGTGCACTGCCTGGCATGGGTGGTGGGGTTGGAGTTTCCGTTGCCGAGACGGTTGCCGCCAATGAGGCAACGAGGAGCAAAGACGCTGTGTAATAGTTTTTCATGACTGAAATTATGCTCTTTGAAGTGCGGTCAAGTGATCCAGAGCCACCTAAGGAATCCTTAACCTGGCATTGGTAGCATCGTGCGCATTGGGAAAAGATGTCTGATCATGCTTAAAACTATTTCCCGTTTCACATCTAGCTTTGCAGGTCTGCTGGCCGATCAGGTGGCTGCTATCGATGCGGTTAGTCGCATGGAAGACATTCGAACAGCGATGCTGGATGCTTTGTCGGAACTTGACGGTGATTCTCAAACGGGGGCATCCAAAGCCTGGGCGGACATTGCTCGCGCATCCGATATTCAAACACTGTGGTATCTGCGAAGCGATGTCCTGAGACTGTTGGCTGACTTTTATGGTGAACTGGTTGCACGTAAGCGACTGCATGAAATTACAGAGCTGTTTCGTGGAATCATCCCCAAAAATCAGATGCCAGTCCCCAATCGCATGCGGAGACAACACGCTGCCTGGTTGGCAGGGTAAGCGATCTCAAACAGGGTAGCTTTCAAATTGACCTGCCAGTTTGCGCAACCCTGCCGGATCGATCAAGTTAAGCGTTTTGCCCTTGCCAGCAATCAAGCGAAGTTCGCGCAGTTGCCGCAGCACGCGAGACAGCGTTTCGGGCACGATTCCCAATTGCACTGCGAGATCCCGCTTGGTCATTTGCAGCCGCACTGAGCATTCGCCCCGTTGGCTGGTCTCGGCGTGGTTCAGTAGCCACTCCGCGCACCGGGCCTCCGCGTCCTTGGCCAAACGGGTGATGGTCATCTCGGCCTGCTGGCGGTGCGCCCGGGCAATGTCGCACAACATGGACCGCAGGTCGGATGCGCAGCTGTCCAGGTCTGCCTGGAATTCCTCCAGTGGGAGACGGCGAAACTGAACGTCGGTCAGCGCCACGGCATCCACTGCGCTGGGGAGGTTCAATACCGCGGCCGTGGCTTCCAGCCAGCTTGGCCCCTGCACCACACCGAGCTGGTGTTCCAGTGCGCGGCTGGCATCGGCCCCCACAATGCCAATCGCCACCCGGCCGCTTTCAATAAATATGACAGAGCGGGACGCATGCCCGCGTTGCAGCAGATTCGTGCCAGCCGCCGCGGTTTGTTCGGGCCCGGAGACCTGAATGCTTGAAGGTTCGAGCATGATCCCCCAACTACTCGTCGTCTTCCTTGTATTCTTTGGGTAGTTTGTGCGCGATGCCCTTGTGGCAATCGATACAGGTTCCGCCTTTTTCCTTGGCCGCCATGTGTTTCTTGTACACGGTCTGTTTTTGGATGTCTCCGCTCATGGCGTCAAAGTTGTGGCAGTTGCGGCACTCGATGGAATTGGTGGCCTTCATGCGGTCCCACTCGTGTGTGGCCAGTTCCATGCGGTGGGCTTCAAACTTTTCCTTGGTGTCAATCGTTCCCATCAGCTTGCCCCAGACCTCAAAGCTGGCCTTGGCCTTGCGTAGTAATTTGTGGGTCCAGTCCTTGGGCACATGGCAGTCCGGGCAAGTGGCGCGCACCCCGGTGCGGTTGGTGTAGTGGATGGTTTCCTTGTACTCCACATAGACGTTGTCGCGCATTTCGTGGCAGCCGATGCAGAACTCCAGGGAGTTGGTGGCTTCCAGTGCCGTGTTGAAACCGCCCCAGAAGATCAAGCCCGAGAAGAAGCCGACAACCAGCAATGCCAGCAGGGAATATTTGGCGCTGGGTGCTCTCAGCGTTGCCCACAGACGTCCAAGTAGGCCGGGGTTGGTGTTGCTCATGTGGAGTGCCTCCTGCAGTGTGTTTAAAAAAACGGGGCCAGTTCGACTGGCCCCGAAATCCCGTCGCTGTTTTGATTTCGTGAGCTGTTAGAACGAGAAGATGTAGGCAACACCCAAGGTCTGCACCACGTAGTTGGGCGACTGTTCGTTGGTGGGCAGGTAGTTGGTACCTGTTCCAAACTGGTAACCGTCGTAACTCCAGTCCACGGCCTTGGTTTGCGCGTAGCCGTAACTCATGCGTACCGCCGACTTCTTGTTCAGTGCATACCGGCCGGTGATCTTCAGTTCCGCCGTGTCGGTGGTGACCGTGGGGAAGGCAGATGCGGCGATGTAGTAGTTGGCAATGCCGCCGGGTTGTGCCACGGTCGTAATGGCTGCCAGCGGATTGGCAATATAACTGCCACCGGTCACATCAATGTCCGTGCGCGCACGGGTCAGGATGACCGCGGCCGTCAGATCCAGCTTGCCAGCCATCAGGCCCTTCTGTTTGAAGGCCCATCCCAGGCTGTCCACCTTGTCATGCATCTGATTGGACCATTGCAGGCAGGGGTCCACCTTGGCATCGCGGACCTTGCCAGCGATTGTTGCGTAGCAAACTGCGGGGCTGATGTTGGTGTTGCCTGCGTTGCCGACAAACACATTGGCTGCAGTCAGGGGCGCATTGGCTCCGTAGGCGTTGCCTGCGTTGTTGGACGTCTTGTCCTCGTTGGTGTAGAACACCGCCGTGCTGAAGTCTTCGGCGACGTCGTAGGTGCCTTCCAGGTTCAGCGTCCGGCCCTTTGCGCTTTGCAGGCCATACACCGAGTTCTGGTAGTTGTCGTTGTCGTAGTCATAGCTGGCTTGCAACGAGAAGGCTTCCGTTGCTTGCCAGTTCAACGAGGTGCGCAGCTTGTCACGGTTGCGGTCCGCCATATTGAAGCGGCGCATGCCGATCAACTCGTTGATATTGTTGCGGCTGCCATACAGACCCTGCGGCAAGATATTGTTGTTCGGCGAGTAGATGGCGGCATTGCCCGTCAGCGGCGTGGTCTGAAGACCCACCAGTGGGCCAAATCCGGTCAGACCGTTGGCGGTCAAGTAGGTGTAGGCACTCTGGGTGGCACCCACACCCGCACCGAGGGTGGGAATGACGTTGGCATAGGGCACCAGTGCCAGGAACGCGTTTTCGTCGTAATTGACGGTGCGCTGCGAGCGGGCAAACCCGAGCTTGGCGCTCAAATCGTCGCTGAGCTTGGCGCGCCACTGGGCACGCAAGGTGTTTTCGTTGGTGGTGGGTGCATCCGCACAGTTGATCCAGGAGCCGTTGCAACTGCGGTCTATTTGCTGCGCGTCATAGCCAAACTTCAACGCCTGGTCGCGGCTCAGTTTGTAGTCGGCGTCCAGATTGAGCTGGCTCAGCTTTTTGCTGTAGGCCCGGTTGGCATACATATTCAGGTTGCTACCCTGACCGGCCAGGAAGGCATTGACGCCGGATTTGGCTTCGTTGGCATCCTGGAAATAGTAGGTCTGCACCGGCGTTTGGTTATCGCGGTTCTCGTACTTGTAGTTGGCGATCAGGCCGAGGTTTTGGGTCGCCTTGGACGTCAGCTTGGCATTGAAGGCCGTGGTGACGACCAGACCGTTCAGGGATGTCCCTGGCAGACCCAGTGGGAGCTGCGCATTTTGTCCGGACGTCACGAACGCTTCGTTCTGCGTGTTGCGCGCGTAGGATGCGTTCACCACCAATTTGGTTGACGCGCTGTAGTTGTGACCACCCGTCAAGTTGAACTGGTGAAACTGGTTGCTGGGGGAACCCGCAATCGTCGCCGTCTTGCTCATGTCGCTGACATCGTTCCAAGTCACGGACTTGACATCATTGACAAACACCGAGCCGTAGTACTCCGCCGAGAAGAAGCTCTTCTCGCCCCGATAGTTCAAACTGAGGTTGTACTGGTCGGTGGTCTGGTTGATGGGGTCCGCCAGCGCGGCTGCGTATTCGGTCGCCTGCGATGTCACCACGCTCAAAGGCTTGTAGCCAGTTTTGTTTTCCCGCTTGATGCTGGCCTTGATGTTCCACTGGTTATCAATTTCTATGCTGGTGCCAACGTTGGTCGCGCTGCGCTTGGTGTACAAATTAACGTTGTGGAAGGCAGCCAGATCAGCCGCACGGATGGCGGGTAGTGTGGTTGCCAACGTGGCTGCCGTCGGCGGCACTAGCACGCCATTGACCCGCGCATCGGCCGTTCCCGCGACGGGGTCCAGGCTCCGAAAGTTCATGCCCGTGCTGGTATTGGTGGTCCCAGTGCCGGCTGTCTGCGGAACGATGGGCTTGAGCCAATTGGACGGCAGGGTGAAGTTATTTCCGCCTTCCCCCAGGTAGGGCGTCTGGTACGAGTCAGAACGGTTTCTCAGCAGCTCGTCATAGCCGAAGTTGATGCGGAAGGAACCCTGCTTGCCAAAATCGGCGGACAGATTGCGGGTTTCAAGCCCCAGATCGGTGCCGGTGATGCGGTAGCGCGTGGCGTCTCCACTGTCATAGGTACCACCACCGCGCAGGTCAAAATTGAGAATCGCGGTCGTGCCCTGCTTTTGCAAACCGTTGTATTCGCCAAACTTGTAGGACGTGTTGCTGCCGTTGCTGTTGGGCACGACATTGCTGCGGTTTTCGCTGTTGGTTGGGTTGACTGCCAGAACGCCAATTTCGACCGTGCTGGCGGACTGGGTCAGGTCGGCAACGGTGGCGTCTTCCGCATGGACGACAGACACCAGGGCCATGGCCAGGAGAGCACTGTGCACCGCCGCCACGGAGAGCCGGACGGGAAACCGATTCATGTTCGTTTTCATATCATTTTCTCCAATTCTTTATCTCTGGAATTTCGCACCGGCGGGATGGTTCGAGCCATGAACCAGCGAGTGGCAGTTCATGCAGGCTCGGCCGTTCAGCTGGGCCGGTGCGCCCTGGTTGGCCACCGGCAAGGCGCCGTTGACGTTGGTGATGTTTCCACTGGGCAGGTTGCCGCCGCTGTAGATGTTTTTGCCATGGTCACCGCTGTGGCATTCCTGGCACAGGAAGGGCGCACGGGTCTTGAGCAATGGCGTGTTGGTCGAGCCGTGGGGGGTGTGGCAATTCGTGCAGTCGTCGGTCACCGGGCCGTGCTCCCACAGGAACGGACCGCGCTTTTCCGCGTGGCAGGTGTAGCAGGTCTCGTTGACGCTGTTCTTGACCAGCAGCTTGGGACCGGTGGAGCCATGCGGATTGTGGCAATCCGAACAGGTCATCTTGCCCGCAGCAATGGGGTGGGTCGAGATGCGGTGGGTCTGGGCACGTTCGGACTTGTGGCAGCTAAAGCACACCTCGGGTTGTGTGGCTTTGCTCAGTACCTTGTCGTTGCCGCCGTTGTGGTTGGTGTGGCAACTGGTGCAGGCCATGTCCTGGCCCTGATGCTGGCTGCCTTCCCAATGCGTGCGCTTGCCAGCCTGATGGCAGCTGATACAGGTTTTGTTCTGGAGCGTAACCGTGGAGGCCGTCTTGCCCTTTCCAAACACCACATCGGTTGGCTTGGCCTTGTCTTTCAGGTGGGTTTCGCTGCTGCCGTGGCAGGACTGGCAACCGGGTGTTCGTTCATCCGCCTTGTTGCCGTGGCGAGTCTTATAGACCGACAGAATGGCTTTGTCCGAACCCTCGTCGTGGCAACGGGTACAGACGGCGTCACCCTTCAGGGTTCGATCCACAGCAGTCGTCGCGGCGTCGGCAGCCTGCGCGGAGACACCCAACGTGGCGGCTCCCAGCAGTACACACATGCCAAGAATTTTTCGAAGTAACTTCATGTTGATTCCTTTAGCCTCATTCATTTGGGCGGTTGGGTAGGGCGTAACAGGGGGGGTGGCCTATTGCGACAGAATCCAGCCCACCAGGTTTTTGATTTGCTCCATGTCCTTGGGCGGAGTGGTTTTTACGATCTTGTGTTCTTCTTCGTGTCCATCCGGAAACTTGGCCTTTTCACCCGACGTGATGTGCTCCAGCAGGCGCGCTTCGGCGGTGGCTTTGCCCTTGTATTTGGCTGCGACGCTCTTGTAGGAAGGGCCGTCCTTGTCCTTTTCTACGGAGTGGCAGTTGAGGCACTTGTTTTGCCGGGCCAGCGCCTTGGCGGCTTCGGCATCAATAGCGGCATGCGCCAGAGGAACAAACAACAGGATTGCCGAGGCTGCTGCGACCCGGCTGAGGGCTGACTGGACTGCTCTTTTCATTTCCACCACCTTTTTGCATTTGCTGAGAACCGTGGGTGGCAAACACATCGAATTGCCACTTGTTACGGTGTAATTCTCCCAATGCGGGCGGAAAAGCGATATCGGAGAGCGATGAAAATTGCCATAGGAATGGTCCTATGGCGGGTAGGAAAACTCCTACTCGCGCGTCAGATCGAGCAGATCGTTTTCAACGGCGTAACGGAACAGGTCCACGTTGCTGGCCAGTTGCATCTTGGCCAGGATGTTGGACTTGTGCGTGCTGACGGTCTTGATGCTCAGCGAAAGCTTGGCAGCGATGTCGGTCAGATTGACACCCCGGACAATTTCGCCAAAGATCTCAAATTCCCGGGCCGTTAGCAGAGTGTGGGCGGGGCTGTCGGTGTGGCGTGAGACATCGGTGGCCAGGAGTTCTGCGACCTTGTGGCTGATGAACACCCCGCCGCAGGCCACCTTGCGGATGGCCGGCAGCAGCAATTCGCTGTCACTATCCTTGGACAAATAGCCCGATGCGCCGGCGCGGATGGTGCGCACCGCGAACTGCTCTTCCGGGTGCATGCTGAAAATGAGGATGGGCAGTTTGGGCCGCTCGGCCTTGGCCAGTCGGATGAGTTCGACACCGTGTCGACCGGGCATGGACAGATCCATCAAGACGATGCCCCAATCCCGCTGGCGTATGTGTTCCAGCGCTTCGTTGCCATCTCGCGCTTCGCCTGCGACCACCAGGTCGTCGGTGTCGGCGAGTATTTTTCGCAGGCCATCCCGGATGATGGCGTGATCGTCGGCAACCAGAACTTCGGTCTTCATGCCAATATCCCATCTTGGTTGGGCTCGGGCAGAGGTAAGGTGACCACGACGGTACAACCTTCGCCCGGGCTGCTGTGTACCGCAAACTCGGCGCCCAGTGCAAGGGCACGCTCGCGCATACTGACCAAGCCTATGCCGTCACCCTGGCGTCTGACAGTGGAGAGGCCTTTGCCGTTGTCCTGCACGGTGAGGATCATGTTTTCCCCGTCACCCACGATACAAACACCGACTTTCGTTGCCTGTGCATGACGGGTCACATTGGTCAGGGACTCCTGAATAATTCGGAACAAGCCGCTGGCCAACGTATCGTCCGAGACATGCGACGCAAATGCCAAGTCCATGGTGGTTGCAATACCGGTGCGTTTTCCAAACTCTTGAACCTGCCAGGACACTGCGTCGGCGAACCCCAGGTCGTCGAGAATGAGTGGACGCAGCTCCGTGGAAATACGGCGCACCGACGATAGCGCGTTGTCGAGTTGCAGGCGGATGGCCTGCATTTCGGTGGGTGCTACCGCGCGTCCCTCCAGCATGCGATTGCTCAGCCAGGAGAATTCGAGTTTGAGACCGGTCAATTGTTGTCCAAGTTCATCGTGCAACTCGCGGGAGATGCGTGAGCGCTCTTCCTCGCGAACCGTCTGCAACGACTCCGAGAGCTGGCGCAGCTGCAAATTCAGTTCGCGCAAATTGTCCTCGTTACGGCGTCGCTCCGTGACATCGCGCAGGACCGCCGTCAACTGTCGCTTGCCTGCAATGACGGTTTGTGAAATCGTGGACTCAATCGGAAATTCACTTCCGTCGGCGCGACGCCCCATCACATCGAGCAGCGGCCCCATGGTCTTGGACGTGCTGCCGGACGTCGTGAATCCGTCGACGTGCTGTTCGTGGGCGGTATGTAAGCGCGCCGGCAGCAACTGGTTCAACGGCTTGCCGATTGCAGCACCGGCGGAAAGACCAAACATGCGTTCGGCTGCCGGATTGAAAACCAGAATGTTATGGGACTCGTCGATCGCGACGATTCCATCCATGACCGAATCGATGGTTTTGTGGTACCGGTCGTTGGCGCCCGTCAGCTCGCCCGCCAGAGCTTCTTCGCGTATCAGTTCATTGATCAATAAGCCGGCGGCAACAATGATGAGTACGCAAACCAGGATGGAGCCGGAAAGAATTGGCCAGGCGGTTTCACGCCATGAGTAGAGCGCTTCTTCCTCATCGTTGGTAACGCTTACCAGAATGGGAAATTGCGTCGCGTGGCCCAGAGCGAAACCCTGGCGGCCGCCATCGCCGCGGGCATGCGTCAGCATGCGAACGTCGTCACCAGCGATGGGCAATTTGTCATGGCCCAATTCCGGAGCGAGGTCACCAATCTGTGATTCCCGATGGGGAATGCTTGCCACCAGCGTGCCGTCTGATAGGTAGATTGAAAATGGTCGTTCAAAGTCGAGTTTCACAAAGTTGTACAGCTGCTCATATTGTTGAACGTCAACGGTTGCAACCACGACGCCGCGAAATTTTCCATTGGTGCCATGGATGGCGCGCGACATGTGCCAGTGCCAAGTGCCATCACGTCGACTGCGAACCGGTTTGTCGATGAACAGACCTGAGCTAACCTGCCCTGTGGCGAAGGCACTGTAGTAGGCTCGGTCCGTTATCGGTGTCGGTTTGAAAGGGTATTCCCGCGAGGTGTTGACTACATATCCGTCGGCGTCTACCAGTGACAGCGCCGAGATATGGCGCATCGACCCGACGCGGGCACTCAGCAACAAGTGAGTCGGCATGCTGTCCAGATCAAACTGGGCTCCGTAGGGGTTTTGCAGCCGTTCCTGCACGCCGCGCAGGACGAGATCAATGTTGTCCAGGTTCTGTTCGGTTTGCCGCATGAAGACCTTGGTCAGGCTCACAGTCTCGATTCGGGCGTGCTCCAATTCACGGTCGCGCAAATTTTTCAACAAGAATGCAACGGATACCGCGATGGTCAGCGTGGCGACCAATGCCAGAAATCCCACAGCGTGTGCGGGACGAATCTGGAGGCGTTCGCGGCTCATAGCGTCTGCAGGAGCTGCTGAGGCGATGAAGTCGAAAAGCGCTGCTGAATCCTCTCCCACCAGGGGCGTTCCTTCAGTTCCAGTGTCACCGCCATGCGCTCACCGCACAGCGTGAGCTGCACGGACTTGCCCGCCTTGACGCGAACCAGCAGGTCGGCCAGCAACGTGCTGTCCAGGATCTGCCAGGCGCGCGTCCAGTCGTGTGCGTCGTCGCACAGCGCGGCGTGGCGCAGGGCGTCCACGTTTTCCAGGCGTTCGGTGGTGATCAGGGGAGAGGTTGCCGGCGTGCCGGTGCCACTGACCCAGAAGGCATTGACCGTAGGCAGGCCCCGTGCACTGCGCGCGTCGTTGACCGCGTGCGTGTAGAGCAGCATCTGCATCTCGTTTTGCAGGCGACGCAACAGCCGTGCATTTTCTTGCCGGGGTAACCAGGCATCGATGCTGGCGCCCGCTACGCGCTCCAGGGATGCCGTGGGCAAATCCTTGAATATTGCGCCAAAGGCCAGCCAGGTGCCGTTGGTCAGCGGGTGCAGGGTGATGCCATCCTGCTCAAAATACCGCTTCATGGCCGCGCGCAGGCTTTCGCAGTCCGCGGCACTGATTCTCAGGTCCTGCGGGTCATCCATCTGAACCTGGTTGGACTTTACATTCAGGTGGCAGGGCGTGATCCAGGCCCAGCCGGCGTCGCCGTGGGCTTTTGCCAGCCCCAGATGCTGTGCGTCGGTGGCGGCCCACGGGATCAGGCCGTCCGCCCCCTGCAAGCCCAGGTTGTTGGCGCGCAGCCGCTCGGCCAGGGGGGTCAGGGTGTCCGGTGAGCCCAACAGCGGTGCGGTGGGGGTCAGCAGGCCGAGCAAGTCGGTCAGATGGGGTAGGGCCAGCCCAGCAATGGCGGCCTGGCACTGAAGGCCCGTAGGTGCGGCATGGGAAATAAGCAAGTGCATGGGTCAATTGTCCTGCATGGATGCCACAATCCGCAGATGATGCAATTTCCTTACGAGCTGATCATCGGTTGGCGCTACACCCGGGCCGGGCGAACGACCCGCAGAAACGGCTTTATCTCGTTCATTTCAGGGGTCTCCATGCTGGGTATTGCACTCGGTGTGGCGGCTCTCATTATCGTACTGAGCGTGATGAACGGGTTCCAGAAAGAGGTGCGTGACCGCATGCTGGGTGTGGTGTCCCACATCGAGGTGTATGCCAATGGCGGCCAGGCGCTGCCCGATGTGAACCAGACCCTTACCCAGGCCCGGGCCAACCCTGAAGTGATAGGTGCTGCACCTTTTATAGCAGCCCAGGCCCTGTTGGCGAGGGGTGAAGACATGAAAGGCGTGATGGTCCGGGGTGTAGACCCGGCCCAGGAGCAGGCCGTGACCGACCTGGTGGGTGGGGCGCAGGCCGCGGTGCTGGCGCAACTGGTGCCGGGTGGCTTTGGCGTGGTGCTGGGCTCCGAGCTGGCCCGCGCACTGGGCGTGCGGTCCGGCGACCGCGTGACCCTGGTGGCGCCCAGCGGGCAAATCACACCTGGCGGCGTGATGCCGCGCCTGAAGCAGATGACCGTGGTCGGCACCTTTGATTCCGGCCACTTTGAATATGACTCGGCGATGGCATTCGCGCACGTGGACGATGCCGCCAAGATCTTCCGGTTGGAAGGCCCGTCCGGCATTCGCCTGAAGCTGCGCGACCTGCACGATGCCCGCCGGGTGGCGGACGAACTGGCGCGCACGCTGACCGGCGACTTCGTCATCCGCGACTGGACGCGCCAGAACCGCACCTGGTTTGCCGCGGTGCAGGTGGAGAAACGCATGATGTTCATCATCCTCACGCTCATCGTCGCGGTGGCGGCCTTCAACCTGGTCAGCACGCTGGTGATGACGGTGACCGACAAGCGCGCCGACATCGCCATCCTGCGCACGCTGGGCGCCAGCCCGGGCAGCATCATGGGCATCTTTGTCGTGCAGGGGGCCATGGTCGGCGTGATCGGCACGCTGGCCGGCCTGGCCCTGGGTCTGGGCGTGGCCTTCAACATTGACGTCATCGTGCCGGCGCTGGAGCATGCGCTGGGGGCCAGCTTCCTTCCCAAGGACATTTACCTGATCAGCCGCATGCCCAGTGATCCGCAGCAGGCTGACATCCTGCCCATTGCCGTGATTGCGTTGGTGCTGGCATTTGCGGCAACCCTGTACCCGAGCTGGCGCGCCAGCCGCGTCAACCCGGCGGAGGCCCTGCGCTATGAGTGAAGTGAATATTCCCGCCGCCGTTGGCGCTGCGCAATACCGTCTGGTGGCGGAACTGGGGCGTCCGACCCAGGCCCCCGTGGACGACACGGTGTTGGGCGACGTGGTGCTGCGCGCCCAGGGTCTGACCAAGCGGTTCTCGGAAGGGCGGCTGGACGTGACCGTGTTGCACGGCGTGGACCTGCAGGTGCACCGGGGCGAAACCCTGGCCATCGTTGGCGCATCGGGCTCTGGCAAGAGCACACTGCTGCACCTGTTGGGTGGGCTGGATGCGCCGACCAGCGGCTCGGTGGAATTGCATGGCCAGGACCTGGCCCGCCTGGGCGCGGCCGAGCAGGGGCGGCTGCGCAACCGGCATCTGGGCTTTGTCTACCAGTTCCACCACCTGCTGCCCGAGTTCAGTGCCCTGGACAACGTCGCCATGCCATTGACAATTCGGCGTATAGCCCTCGCAGAATGTAGGGATGCCGCTATGAAAATGCTAGCAAGTGTGGGCTTGCAGGACCGCATGCACCACCGCCCGGCCGAGCTTTCGGGGGGCGAACGCCAGCGCGTCGCCATTGCCCGGGCCCTGGTGACACGGCCCGATTGTGTGCTGGCCGACGAGCCCACCGGCAACCTGGACCGTGGCACTGCCGACGGTGTGTTTGACCTGATGCTGGAGCTGGCCCGGGTGCATGGCACGGCCTTTGTGCTGGTCACGCACGATACCTCGCTGGCGGCGCGCTGCAGCCGGCAATTGAAGCTGGTGTCCGGCCGTCTGGCCGTGGCGGGGACCTGAGCCCCGGGCGGACACCTCAGTCCAGGTCGTTCATGCGCTGGATCGACACCCACTGCCATCTGGACGCCCCGGAGTTCGCGCCGGACCGCGCGGCAGTGCGCCAGCGCGCACGCGACCTGGGCGTCAGCCTCTGCGTCATTCCGGCCGTGGAGCAGGGAAATTTTGATGCCGTGCAGGCGCTGGCCCATTCGCAAGGCGATGGCTATTGCCTGGGCATTCACCCCTTGTATGTCAAGCACGCCAAGCCAGACGACCTGGTGTTGCTGCAGGCCAAGTTGCAGTCTTGCGCCGATGACCCCCATCTGGTGGCGGTCGGTGAGATTGGTCTTGACTTCTTTGTCTCAGAGCTGACGACGAGCCCGCTGCGGGAACTGCAAGAGCACTTCTACCACCGGCAACTCAAGCTGGCGCGCCAGTTTGAATTGCCGGTGGTGTTGCACGTGCGCCGATCTGCGGACCGGCTGCTCAAGCACCTGCGGGAACTGGGCCGGGGTGGCCCGCCCTGGTCGGGCATTGCGCACGCATTCAACGGCAGCGAGGTCCAGGCCCGTGAGTTCATCAAGCTGGGTTTCAAGCTGGGCTTTGGCGGCGCCGTGACGTTTGAGAGGGCCCTGCAATTGCGCCACCTGGTCCAGACGCTGCCACTGGATTCCATCGTCATGGAGACCGATGCCCCCGACATTCCGCCCCACTGGCTGTACACCACGGCCGGTGATCGGCAGGCCGGAGCTAGCCAGGGCCGAAACGCACCGGGCGAATTGCCGCGCATTGCTGAAGTGGTGGCGCAACTGCGGGGCATCTCGATGGAAGCCCTGGCGCAGGCCACTACCCACAATGCCTGCCAGGCTTTACCCAAGCTGACGGGGCTTGTGCTTCTGGAGCCGTGAGTCGGCTTTAAATAGCCTTTCTCGCGTGACGGGTGGGCGAGGCCGGCGGGCTGGGTATCCCTTCTCTGGCCCGCGCTCGCGGGCGGAGGTTTTGGGTTCTTCATGGCTTCTGCGTGAAGGCGGTGGTGGGTACGCCTGTTCTGTAGCTGCCGCGAATGGGGCCGACGAAGGGACACCCAGCCCACCGGCCTGGCGGTGCGTGGTGTCGTGCGCTACAGAATGCATAGCTACTCATGTCCGTTCCACGAGGGCTAGCGGCCTGTTTGGCTTGCAATCTCTTCCCAATCTGCGCGCCAGCACCTCGCCCCAAGGCGGGTGGTGTGGCGGGCGGGCGCAGGCCGCACTCGCGGTTGCCACAGAGCAGGCGCACCAACCAACACGTTAACGCAACAACTGCGGCAACCCAAACAAGCCCACCCGCGACGCGAGCCCGGAGAACGCCTGCCACGCCGCCCGCCGCGCGCAGTCCTTCGAGCGCCGCAAACTGAACCCCCGCAACGTAGCCCAGTCCCCAAGTGATTTAATACCCCCCATGCCCAGAAAAGAATCTCTCCTATTACCCGAAGTCAATTTCTCCGACGAAGGCCCCATCCGCCACCTGCACCTGGACAGTATCTGGATTCAGGGCTCCATGCTGGTCGATGCGCCCATGGTGCTGGTGCACGAATACATCCAGCGCATGATGGCCTGGCTGCTGTTCGTCGACCCCGAAACGGTCACCCAGCGCCAGGCACTGCAATTGGGGCTGGGCGCGGCCTCGCTGACCAAGTTTTGCCATAAAGTGTTGCGCATGAAGACCGCGGCGATCGAGCTCAATCCCCAGGTGGTGGCGGCCTGCCGCGGCTGGTTCAAGCTGCCGCAGGACAACAACCGACTGCAGGTGGTGCTGGCCGATGCCGAGCAGGAGATCAAGCAGCCGCGCTGGGCGGGCGCGGTCGACGCCCTGCAGGTGGATCTGTACGACCAGGAAGCCGCAGGCCCCGTGCTCGACAGCGCCGAGTTCTATGCGGACTGCCGCAAGGTGCTGACCGAAGACGGCTGCATGACGGTCAACCTGTTTGGCCGGTCATCGAGCTTTCAGCGCAGTGTGGACAATATGGCCACGGCCTTTGGCAAGGATGCGCTGTGGGCGTTCAAGGCCACGCGCGAGGGCAACACGGTGGTCCTGGCCCAGCGCACACCCGTGCGGCCCACGCGCTCGGTGCTGATGGAACGGGCCGATACGATTCAACGCCAGTGGGGCCTTCCAGCGGACAAGTGGGTACGCGTCTTCAAACCGGTGCAGCCATGACTACCAAAACACATCCCCCAACAACGGCCAAGACCACCCATACCGGCCCCATCGACTGGCGCCGCCTGGTGGAATGGTTGCATGCCGACGGCGTGATCTCGGATGACGAGGCCAAGCGCACCATTGCGCGGTGCGCGCAGGCCGAGAGCGTGCAGCACCCATTGGTGCGCCTGGCCAGTGTGTCCATGCGCCGGGCCACGGACAACAAGCCGCTGGATATTGAACTGCTGACGCAGTGGCTGGCCACCCGCGTGGGCATGGACTATCTGCGCATTGACCCGCTGAAGGTGGACGTCGCCAAGGTGGCGGACGCCATGGGCGCGGTGTATGCCGAGCGCCATCGCATCCTGACCGTGATGGTCAACGCCAGCGAGATCACGGTGGCCACTTCCGAGCCGTTTGTCATCGACTGGGTGGCCGAGGTCGAGCGCCAGTCGCGGCGCAGTGTGCGCCGCGTGCTGGCCAGCCCGCAGGAGATTCACCGCTACACGGCCGAGTTTTATGCGCTGGCCAAATCCGTCAAGGCCGCCAACAAGGCCGGCGTCAACAACGGAGGCAGCTTTGAGCAACTGGTGGAGCTGGGCAAGTCCAACAAGCAGCTCGACGCCAACGACCAGAGCGTGGTGCAGGTCGTGGACTGGCTGTGGCAATACGCCTTTGACCAGCGGGCCAGTGATATCCATCTGGAGCCCCGGCGCGAGCAGGGCGTGATCCGCTTTCGTATCGACGGCATCCTGCACCAGGTTTACCAGATGCCCATGGGCGTGCTCAATGCCATGACGGCGCGCATCAAGCTGCTCGGGCGCATGGACGTGATCGAAAAACGTCGCCCGCTGGATGGCCGTATCAAGACGCGCAACCCGTCCGGCGACGAGGTCGAAATGCGGATATCGACGCTGCCCACGGCTTTTGGCGAAAAAATGGTGATGCGGATTTTTGACCCCGACAACACCGTCAAGGACCTGGACGCACTGGGCTTTACCAACCATGACGCGCAGCGCTGGGAAGCCCTGGTCAAGCGGCCTTACGGCATCATTCTGGTGACCGGGCCGACCGGCTCGGGCAAGACCACCACGCTGTACGCCACGCTCAAGCGCGTGGCCACTGAAGAGGTCAACGTCAGCACGGTGGAAGACCCCATCGAAATGATAGAGCCGGCCTTCAACCAGACACAGGTGCAGCCGCAACTCGATTTTGGTTTTCCGCAGGGCTTGCGGGCGCTGATGCGCCAGGACCCCGACATCATCATGGTCGGCGAAATCCGCGACCAGGAGACCGCCGAGATGGCGGTGCAGGCGGCCCTGACCGGCCACCTGGTGTTTTCGACGCTGCACACCAACGACGCACCGTCGGCCGTCACGCGCCTGATGGAGCTGGGCATTCCGCAGTATTTGATCAACGCCACGGTGCTCGGCGTGCTGGCCCAACGGCTGGTACGCACGCTGTGCAAGCACTGCCGCGTGCGGGACGAAACCACTGGACGCGAAGTGCTGGCCGAACTGATCAAGCCCTGGCAGATCAACGGGGCCTACAAGCCCTTTAAGCCGGTGGGCTGTGTCGATTGCCGCATGACGGGCTTCCTGGGCCGCATGGGCTTGTACGAGTTGCTGGTGGTGTCCGACGCCTTCAAGGCCAAGGTCGCGACGGACCCCAGCATAGACGTGCTGCGCAAGCAGGCCATTGCCGACGGCATGCGCCCGTTGCGCCTGGCCGGTGCCCTGCGGGTTGCAGAGGGCATGACGGTGATCGAAGAAGTGCTGATCTCGACACCGCCTCTGACCTGAGGCACTGGATCAGCTTTACCTGACTTTTACAAAGTGGGCAACCGCATGGCGCATTGCGGTCCCTATACTGCAAGCCCTTATCAACGACAGGTCAATTTTATGGATTCGGACAGTTCCAGGCCTCCACCGTTTCTGATTTTCGCGTAGACACCCTACTGTCAACAGCGCCTGTCAGTCCGGCACGGAGGCAACCGCTTAACGTGCCTGGCGGGCTATTCACCCCCGGGTTTTCTTTGAAGACAGACGCACTGCGGTGTGTCATGCCGTTGCGTCTCATGTGACGGAAAAGGGGAGTGTGCAATGGTGACCCAAAAAGCAAAAGCATTTGTTGGCAGGCTCGGACCTGGTCTGATCACGGGGGCTGCGGACGACGATCCCAGCGGCATCGCCACCTATTCGCAAGCCGGTTCGCAATTCCGCTTTGCGCTGGTGTGGACCCTGCTGATCACGACGCCACTGATGATTGGCATTCAGATGCTGTCGGCGCGCATTGGCTGGGTGACCGGCGAGGGGCTGGCCGCCAATATCAACAAGATGTGCCCCCGCTGGCTGACGACTGCGTTGGTCTGCCTGCTGGTGGTGGCCAACACCATCAATATCGCAGCCGATATTGGCGCGATGGGTGAAGCCGCACGGTTGCTGTTAGGCGGTCCCTTGCCCATGTATGTGCTGGGCTTCGGCGCCTTCTGTATAGCCATGCAGGTGTTCTTCTCGTATGAGAGCACGGTTCGCATTCTGAAGTGGCTGACGCTGGCCCTGTTTGCCTATGTGGCCGTCATCCTGACCGTGCATGTGCCGTGGCGCCAGGCCATCAACGAATCCCTGCACCCCTGGTCTTTCTTTCCCAAGAACACCTCGCTCAAGGAATACGCGGCCATGGTGGTGGCGGTGCTGGGCACGACCATCAGCCCCTACCTGTTCTTCTGGCAAGCGGCGCAAGAGGTGGAAGACAACCACCGCAGGCCACAAGCCCAAGCACTGCGCCAGCATCCTGAATACGCCGCCGAGCACTTGTCGCGGATCAAAGCGGACACCATGGTCGGCATGACATTCTCCAACGTGATCGCGCTGTGCATCGTCGTCGCCACGGCAGTGACACTCAATGCGCAAGGCATCACCAGCATCCAGACATCGTCTCAGGCGGCTGAGGCGTTGCGGCCGGTTGCGGGTGAATTTGCTTTCGCGATTTTTGCGCTGGGCATCATCGGCACGGGCCTGCTGGCCGTGCCGGTGTTGGCGGGTTCGGCGGCCTACGCGGTAAGCGAACTGTATGGCTGGAAGGCCGGGCTCTCCCAGGGCTTTCATGAAGCGCGCGGGTTCTACCTCATCATCATGGCGGCCACCGGCATTGGCACGGTCATGGGCTATCTGGAAGTCGACCCCATCCAGTCCCTGGTGTGGAGCGCCATTGTCAACGGCGTGATATCGGTGCCCATCATGGCCGTGCTGATGTGGATTGGCCAATCGCAGCGGCTGATGGGCGACTACACCATCACCCCGCGCCACCGCTTCTTTGGTTGGGCCGCCACCGGTCTGATGGCGGTGGCTGTGGTGGTTATGCTGGCTACCAGCTTTTGAAAGAGATCCGGTGCAACCTGAAGAGTCGAACATTCAAGCGCAGCCAGCGCCGCCTGCCGGGCGCACGCGGCCATCGGTCCTGGCGCTGGTAAAAAGCGGTGCGATCGTGCCCACGGTTGTCATTCCTATCCTTGCCGTTGCCGTGTTGGGCATGATAGGGTTCATCGTCACCGGGGCCGTGAAAAATGGCGGCCTGATGCCACGGCCGACGGCGCTGGATACCTATGCGTGCAAAGGTTTTTCCGCGCCGTTCCAGCTGATTTTTCGCCACGGCATGGACGTGGTGCAATTGCAGACCGGCACAGTGACCGTATATGGTGATCTGCTCAACGGACGCATTGCGTGGGAGAACCTGCCCAATGCCATTGCCCAACTGGGTTTTGTGCCGCCCAACGAGATTGTGTACGACGACACCCGGAGTCTGCGTGTCATCGATGCGAGCATGGCGGTGCGGACCGAAAGAGTGTGTGATCGGCGGTCATGAGTGGTGAAGATTTTTATGGAAAGACGCTATGGATATTGACCCTTTAAGCGCCGTTGAATCGGCCAAGACAGAAACTGTCAAAGCAGAAAAAAGCGCCTGGCTCAACCCCGCGGTTGCCATCACCGTGGCGCTGCTGGCCACGTTCATGGGCATCTGCAAAGTCAAGGACGACAACATTGTCCAGGCCATGCAACAGGCCCAGGCCGACAAGCTGGACCACTGGCAGTTTTACCAGGCGCGCAATATCCGGGAAGAGATTGCCAAGTCGACCTTGACGCAATTGCGCCTGCAGGCGGCCACCGCCGGCCCCAGGATGGCGGCCGCCTACCAGGACCAAATCACCGCCTACGAAACACTGGCACAGGAGCAGCACAAGAAGAAGGAAGAGTTGAAGACCCAGGCCGAGAAGGACCAGACGACCTACGACGCCCTGAACTTCAAGGACGACCAGTTTGACCTGTCGGATGCGCTGATCGCCATCGCCATCTCGCTATTGGCCGTAGCCTCGCTGACCCAATTACCGTGGTTGTTTCTGCTGGCGCTGGTGCCTTCGGGCTTCGGTGTGCTGATGGGCTTCTCCGGTCTGATTGGATGGGGCATTCACCCGGATTCACTGATCAAGCTGTTGAGTTGAAGGTGAGGCTTTGAACATGGGCCTCGATCACAGAAAACGCCCCCACAGCGGCAAGCCTGCGCCGCCGCCACAAACCCGCTGACAACAGCAAGGCGTCGTAGTCCTCCATTGTACGTTCGCAGCCACCGAGGCCAACCAGCATGTTGAGGTCGCTGCGCGCGGTCGTGCGATGCTCTGGCAGATCTTCCACCTGCACAGGCATGACGCGCTCGATCACCAGTACCCGACCATCGGGTGCCAGCGCGTCGCGTGCGCGTTGCAGGATGCGAACCGCATCTTCGTCATCCCAGTCATGCAGCACGCTCTTGAGCAGGATCACGTCCACGGGCTGCGGCAAGGCTGTAAAGAAGTCACCCGACGTCACCGTCACGCGATCGGCCACGCCCGCATTGCGCAGATGCGCCTGCGCACCCTCGACGGCATGCTCCAGGTCGAACAGCACGCCCCGCATACTGGGTCGTGCACGCAACACTTCCGCCAGCAACTCGCCGTGGCCACCGCCCAGGTCCATGACGACGCCAGCGTCCGGCAGTGCGGGTGAGTTTGCCAGGTCGACCGCAACCAGCCGCGTCAACTCCACCATGGAGCGGTGAAACAGGAGCGCGGACTCCGCGTTGCCGTCGAGGTGATCAAAGCCTTTCTGCCCGTGCGCGCGCTGGCGGGCGCTCAGCCCGGTGCGCACACTGCCCATCAGGTCCGACCAGACCCCCCAGGCTTGCTGAGACCACCACTGCGCATGCGAACGCAGGCAGAGTGCGGCATCGCTGCGCAGCAGTTCGCCCGTTGCGGTCAGGCTGCAGCGGCCGTTGCTGTCGAGCCGCAGCACGCCCAACGCCGCCAGACCGCGCAGCAGCCGATGAAGGGCGGATGCATCGCAACCGCAAGCCCGGGCCAGTGCGTCCGCCTGCGTCATGCCCGACGCGATGTGGTCGGCCAGGCCCAGTCGTGCCGCCACCCCGATGGCCTGGGTGGCCCAGTTGCCGCCGATCAGTTCAACCAGTTGGCGTGCGGCAGCGCGTTGCTCAACTGTTGCCAATGTCTGCATGTTCAAGGCACACTCCTTCCAGAATGGACAAACTCAAAGCAATTCAGTACTTCCTTGCTGCCGCGCAGACTGGTAGTCTGTCGGCTGCGGCGCGCCAGCAGGATGTAAGTCTGCAGGCCGTGGCCAAGCTGGTGGGCGCGCTCGAAGCACAGCTCGGAACCACGCTGTTCCAGCGTGGGAGTCGCGGACTCACGCTCACCGCCGACGGTGTGCAATACGCCGATGCCTGCGTGCCTTTGCTGGCGCAATTGCAGGCTGCCGATGATGGGCTGCGACAGGCCCGGCAGCGCCCGCAGGGCACACTGGTGGTCGGCGGCACGCCCTTTTTCCTGCAACACTTCATTGTGCCGGCGCTGCCGGAATTTCATGCCAACCACCCGGATTTGACGCTCGACATGCGCACTGTCGTCCATCTGGATGAGGCTGCGGCGCGGGAATGCGACCTCCTGGTCCTGCACGGTTGGTTCGAGGCCGGCGATTGGGTGCGGCGAGAACTGCCTGTAATGCCCCAGGTCACTGCGGCCACGCCTGCCTACTGGAAGCGGTACGGTATGCCGCGCCACCCGAGGGATTTGACGGAACACAATTGCCTGTGCTACCGCAACCCCTATGGCAAGTTGCTGGACCTTTGGCGATATGGCCAAGCGGGCACGCAGGGCAAGGTCATGGAGCAAGTGGTCGTGCGCGGTTGGCTCCATTCGAACCATCGCGATCACCTGCTCGAACTTGCATTGGGCGGCGGCGGCGTGATGCGCATCGCGCACGTTTCTGGGCATGTTGACCCGGCCCGTGGCCTTCTGGTGCCCGTGCTGCTCGACTGGGAAGTAATGGATCCGCCGCCGCTGGCGATCTACTTCCGACCCGAGCTGCGCAGAACCTTGCGCTTGCGCGTGTTTGCCGATTTTATTGTCAGCCGTTGCGCCGAACTGGCGCAGCTGACAACGGCCCAAGGGCAGTCCAGCGTCGACAGCCGACCGGGATGGCACCACGGGAGCAGCCGGCGCGCATCGAGTTGGCTGGCCCATCGCTGACATTCCGAATCAGTCAATGCTAGCGCCTGTTTCGCGGACGTACTGCACGTATTGGGCCTCGGCCTGCAACATCAGATCGCGGGTCTCGGTCGGCGAACGTACTGGTCCAAAGATCATCAGGTTCTCCATTTCCCGTTTGAAGTCGGTTGTCATCACGGCTTCGCGTACCGCTGCGGCCAGACGCTCGACGATCTCCACTGGCAGTCGCGGTGGCCCAAGCACAAAGTGTGCCGTGATCAGGGGGGCCGCAGAGACCCCCGACTCGGCCAATGTGGGCACCGTGGGAAGCGCGGCGATGCGTTCAGCCATGCTGCAGCCGAGCATCGCCAGCCGTCCAGAACGGACATGCGGGATGCTGGCACCCACTGGCAACACGGCGGCCTGCAGGCGACCCTCCAGCAAGTCCGGCAGCATCTGTGGAGCGCCCTTGTAGGGCACACGCTCAAGCTTGAAGCCGAGTGCACCGGTGATCTGCCCCGCCACCATGTCCTCCGAGACGTTGTTGGAGCCGCGCATCAATGGCTGCGTGCTGGTTTTTGCATATGTGGCGAATTCGGCCAGTGTCTTGGCTGGCACGCTAGCCGGTACCACCAGGCATTGCGTGTTGCCGCCAATCGTCGAGATTGGCGAGAACTCTGTGAGTGACTTGTACGGCGACATCTTGCTCAGGTGAGGTAGCCCGGCGTTGGACGCCAGCGCGAAGAGCAGGGTGTAGCCGTCGGGAGCGGCGTTCAGCACGGAGCCCGCGCCGATGCCAGTATTGCCACCCGGCCGATTCTCGACCACTACCTGCTGGCCGAGCCCCGCGGATAGACTCTTGGCCAATGCGCGTGCCGCAGCATCGCTCGGTCCACCGGCGGCGATCGGCACGATCAGCCGTATCGGCTTATTCGGATACACGGTCTGCGCAGCCACCGAGGCGTTCAACAGTGCAAACGCGCCAACAACAAGGCATGAATTCAGTCGGTTCATTTTGAGACTCCTGGTTGAATAGGTCGAGCGCAGTATGGCTGTATGAGGACAACTTGAAAAGGAGGTCTCCGGTGTAGCTAGCCTTAACTATTAGTTCAGCCACTGGCATGTCCGAAGATGCCATCAAAGCAAACCACTTTCGCATGCCGATGGAGTCAGAGTGGACTGGAAAAATGTGGAAAGCTGACTTAAAAAACGCTGCTTTGAATGCCCGCTCAGGAAGAGGCAGGGCGAAATTTTTTGCGCTCGCAATGCATCTCAACCGGAAGTCGCGTTCAACCCATCCAACATCCGTCCGCATTGCGCGAACCAAGCCCTTCCGGGCTGAGCGTCGCATGGAAAATCAGCCTGTAGCCCTCGTAAAATATGCATGTATGACTATGATTTATATAGCAAACAGAAGAATCTACGCCACTTCGAACGCAACCAGCGGCGCCTTGTCCGCGTCCATCTTGCAACCCAGCGATATCTGGCCGTAGCCGACCAGAAAGCACTCGCTGCGGCGCAGGGCAACCGCCTCGGTCTGGTTGCCGAAATACACCCAGGTGCCGAAGCTGGAGGCGTCGGCCAGCACAATCTGTGTGCCGCGCCTGCGGATGGTGGCGTGGACCCGGGATACGCGGGGGTCCAGCACGGGAAGTGATGCGTCGGTGGAGCGGCCTATGGTGATACCCGTCGTGGTCACCTCAAAAACCTGTGTGCGCCCCTGCATGGTCAACGCCAGGGTCTGGTGGTTGACGGGGTCGTACATGGATGCGCCCATGGCCGTGGCGTCCAGGTCGCGGCCCGGCCGCCACTCCACGCGGTAGATGTGGGTGGTTTGCGCCTTGCCCCGCAGTTGCATGGGCCCCAGGCTGCGCAGGGAAGGGCGCTGAGCGGCGATGAGTGCGTCCCACACGTTGTGGGTCGTCAGAATCTGGTCCGCGCCGGCCAGGTCGGCCAGGCGGGCGGCGCTGTTGACGGCGTCGCCAAAGCAGTCTCCGTCAATCTCGACCAGTTCGCCGGACTCTATGCCCATTTGCATCTGGATGGGCGTGGTCCTGCCGAGGGGGATGATGGGTTCGGTCTGAAAGCGCGACTGCAGCACCATGCAGGCGGTGACGGCGCTGCCGGCATCCGGAAAGACGGCAAAAACGCCATCGCCCAGCAGCTTCACGACGCGGCCCTGGTGCTGCTCCAACACCTTGCCCAGCAGTGCTGTCAGGCCGCTCATCAACTGCGAGGCAGTGACGCCGCCCATTTGCTCAAAGAGGCCCGTGCTTCCAACGACATCGGCAAAGACTACGGTAGGCATCAGGGGACTTTCGCCAAAGCTCGTCGGATCGTAGCGGGTTCACCGGTTTGACGCAATAGAGCCCGCTTGACGCAGGTCTGCTAGCATGCCTGCACGGTGGAGGTTCCCACCGGTGTCAAAGGGTTCCGGGCAGTACATGGACGACATTGAAAAGCTGGGCAGATACAACATCATTCGCGTGCTGGGCAAGGGCGCGATGGGGGTTGTCTACGAGGGGCGTGACCCCAATCTGGACCGCGCGGTGGCCATCAAGACCATACGGGTGCAGAGCCTTTCGCCCGAGGCAGCGGCCGAGTACGAAGGGCGGTTTCGCACCGAGGCCCGCTCCGCCGCACGTCTGCACCATCCCAACATCGTCAGCGTGTTCGACTCGGGCCAGGATGGCGATATTGCCTACCTGGTGATGGAGTTCATTCAGGGCGAAGACCTGAAGCAGCACCTGGAGGCTGGGGCCCGGTTTTCGGTGCGCTCGTCCATCGTCATGGTGCACGAGTTGCTGATGGCGCTGGACCATGCGCACCGCCAGAACGTGGTGCACCGCGACATCAAGCCCGCCAATATGCTGATGGAGGTCACTGGTCGCATCAAGCTCACCGACTTTGGCGTGGCCCGCATCCAGGAGCCGGATGAAACCCTACTCACCCAGGTGGGTGGCGCGGTGGGTACCCCCAAGTACATGTCGCCCGAGCAGGCCAAGGGCCTGCGCGGGGACTCCCGCTCTGACCTGTTTTCAGCCGCCGTGGTGCTCTATGAGCTGGTGACCGGCCGCTTGCCCTTTACTGGCGAGAACCAGTTCATCGTCATTCACCAGATCGTGGGCCATGTGGCGGCGCCACCGAGCAGCCTCAACCCGGAGGTACCCGTTGCCATGGACGAAATCCTCGCGCGGGCGATGGCCAAGGACCCCAACGAACGCTATGCGACCGCACGGGAGTTCGGGCTCGCCCTGCGGGCGCTGGCGCAGCAGATGAGTGCCGATACGGGCACCCAAAACGTGGATGTGGGAGCTGAGCTGGGGCAGTTTCTGGCGAATCGCCCGGCGGCAGTACCGGCCATATTGCGCGATGGCTCCAGCACCGGCATATTCGGACCGACCGTAGACATGGCAATGGCGTCAACCGTCAACCATGAAGCCGAACTGGCTGCCTGGCACGTGACCAAGGATTCCACCGATCCTAAAGATTTCCTGGGATTTCTGAGGCATTTCCCAACGGGCATTTACTCTCGCCGCGCGCAGAACCGCATCTACGATCTGGGCGCCGGCGCATCACTGGAGCAGGCGAAGACCGAGCCCCAATTCCGGGGCACTGCCGAAGAGTCGGGCTTTGAGTCCACGGTGGGCCATTACGCTCCCACCAGGCCCCTGCAAACACCGGACCAGACGGTGCCCGGTTTCATGGGCGTGGACCCGGTGGTGCCGGTGACCGAGCCGGCGCCAACCGAGGCCGGTGCAGCGAAACGCCCCTTGAAATGGGGGCCGCTGGCAGCGGGTGCGGTGGTGGTCGGGTTGGTTGCCGTGGCCTTCAGTTTGAGGCCCCCCGGGGCTGTCGAAGTTGCGCCCACGGCACCGACTGCGCCGCAGGTGTCGGTGAGCCCGTCGGTTGCCGTGCAGCCTGCTCCTGTCCTGCAATCCGCGGCATCCGCCACGGTGGCGACCGCGTCTGCGCCAGCCGCAGTGCCCGCTTCCAGACCGGCGGTTGCGGCAATGGCCGTTGCGTCGCATGCGCCCGCCAAACCCAAGGCCCCCGCGCCTGCGGTTGCCGCCCCGGCGCAAGCCCCAGCGCCCGTCGCGTCTGCGCCGCGCGAGTCGCCCCCCGCAGTCGCCAACAACCATGGCATTGGCGCCGGCCCCTCCAGACCGGGCCAGGTCTGCGCCAACGAGGTTTTCATTTTCAAGATCAAATGCATTGCCGACCAGTGCACGACCGATCGCTACCGGAATACACCCGAGTGCATACGGTTCAAGGAACTCGAACGCGAACGCGAAGAGCAGCGCAACAGCCGGCGCTAGGCTGACGCTACCGGGGCGTGGACGTTAGGCCCTGCCACGGCCCTGGCGACCAAACTTCCACAGGGCCAGGCCGCCAAACAACACGGCAAAACCCAGTTGGGCCAGCATGGGCCCCCAGGCCGCATCCAGTGACAAACCACGCCAGGTCATTGCATCCAGGCCGTCGACCGCCCAACGGGTCGGAACGGCCACCGTCACGCTCTGCAGCCACTGCGGGAACAGAAAGGACGGCACCCAGGCACCGCCCAGCATGACCATGATCAGCGTGGCAAACGTCGCCATGCCGCGCGCGGCCTCTGGTGTCTTGCCAAAGGCAGCAATCAGCAGTCCAAAGGTGGCGGTCACCAGCGCAAAGCACAGGCCAACGCCCAGAAAACCCAACAGGCTGCCCGTAACCTGGACCTCAAAGAACAGCGCGGCCACGACAAAAATGAACAGCAGCAAACCGAACGCGATCAGTGCACTCGAAATGGCGCGTGCTGCCAGGACCGTGTTGAGCGTGATGGGTGAAGCCAACAGGCGGTTCCACAACCCCTGACGCTGTGCCAGCAGCACACCGATGCCCGCGTCGATTCCCATGAACAGGATGAACTGCACGGCCATGCCGGCAAAGGCGTGGGCGTAGCCGTTGTACTTGGGGCCGGCGCTCATAGCCTGATCGTTGGTGACAAAGGGCATGGAAAGGCCGCCTTGGGTGGATGCCGGCGCACTGGCACCCGCCGTTGGCGGCGCCTCCCTGTTGCGCGTCTGGAAGGTGCGCACGCTCTTCAGGAAGTCCCGCAGTTCTGCGCTGCGCGGATCGTTGGCGGCGGCTTTTTCCAGTTCGGTGATGCTTTGGTCCACGATCTTCTGGCCACCCGCACCACTGAACATTTCCGCGCTGACGTTTTGCATCACGTGTTGCGTCAGCATGCCCTTGACCATGGCCAGCACGGCGGACTGCGACGGGTCGTAGTAGACGGCGATGGCCGGCTTTTCCCTGCCGCCAAACAGCGCCGCACCCGCCGCATCGCCAAATCCGGATGGAATCACGATGGCCGCGCTGAGTTTGCCTTTGAGGACTTTCTCCTGCGCTTCGGTGAAGGGCATCTCCGCGACGTTCAGCGCGGTGTCGGCTTTCAGGCCCGCCACAATCTTGCGGGTGGTTTCACTGCTGTCCTGCGCCACCACGGCGATTTCGATTTTGGCGTTCTTGCTGACACCGGAGCCACCAAACAGGTAGCCAAAGAAGGCCCCTAAAACGATGGGCATCAGCAGGTTGAGCAGCAGCGCCCGGCGGTTGCCGAGAAACAGGATCAGGTCTTTGCGAACCAGGGCAATCAGTGCGGTCATGGATGGTGCGTCTTCGTGTTGGATGGCGGGCGGGTACGGCTCAGGCGTCGCGCAGCGAGCGACCGGTGAGCGTCAGGAAGATGGCTTCCAGGCTGGTACGGGCCGTGAAGAACTGTGCAGCGCGGCAGCCCTGCTGGGTCAGCCACACCAGCACGTCTTGCGCCTGTTCCGCGGAGTCCAACGCAATCAGCAGGTCTTCGCCCTCCACGGTGACTTCTGACACACCGGGCTGCTGGCGCAATTGCTGCAAAGTCGCGTCGGGCAGCCGCTGGGTGGGGGTCAGGCGCAGCGCTGCGCGTGCTGGCAATCGCTCATACAGCGCGGCCGGTGACTCGTTGGCAATGACCTGGCCGTGGTCGATGATGACGATGTGGTCCGCCAGACGCTCGACCTCTTCCATGTAGTGGCTGGTGTAGATCAATGAGCAACCCTGGCGCTTGAGCGCCTCCAGGCTGTCAAAAATGGCGTTGCGGCTCTGGGGGTCTATGCCGACGGTGGGTTCGTCCAGAATCAGCAGCTGCGGGTTGTGCATCAACGCGGCAGCAATGTTGAGGCGGCGCTTCATGCCGCCGGAGAAGGTCGTGGGCTTGTCCGCCAGGCGGTCCGTCAGCTGCACCAGATCCAGCACCTGCGCGCAACGACTCTTGAGTTGGGCGCCTTTCAGGCCATACAGCGCGCCGAAGATCTTGAGGTTTTCGCGGGCCGACAGGTCTTCATACAGCGCCAAGTCTTGTGGCACCAGTCCCATCATTTGTTTGGCGGTGTTGTTGCCCTGGCCGACCAGTTGCCCGCCCACACGCACTTCGCCCTGGTCGGGTTTGAGCAGACCGCAAACCATGCTGACGGTGGTGGACTTGCCTGCGCCATTGGGACCGAGCAGACCCAGGGTTTGGCCTTTGGACAGATCAAAGGACACGGCTGTCACCGCCTGGCGCGCGCCGAATGATTTGTGCAGGTTGTCAACGCTGAGCAAGATGTCGGGCATGGCGTGTCGGTTTGGCTGGAGTGGCACGAAGGGTAGCATGTCGGCACCACGGCGTAGCGTGTCCGGCAGGCGGATGGGCCTGGCTTTGTGGCACACTGGGCCGCTCAAAAGCATGCTACGGTGCTTGGCTCTAGGAGACAGTTTTGTGAATATTAAAAGTCAAAAGGATTTCTTTTCCGGCCTCATGTTCATGACGGTGGGCGTCGCGTTTGCATGGGGCGCCAGCGGCTATAGCATCGGTACCGGTGCCCGTATGGGGCCGGGGTACTTCCCTCTGGCGCTGGGGGTGTTGCTGACCGTGTTGGGGGGGGTAATCACGTTCAAGGCGCTGGTGGTCGAGACCGAGGATGGCGACAAAATTGGCGCCTTTGCCTGGAAGCCGCTGGTCTTCATCATTCTGGCCAACCTGGTGTTTGGCGCCATGATCGGCGGATTGCCCAGCATTCATTTGCCCCCTATGGGGTTGATCGTCGGAATCTACGCACTGACCTTCATTGCCTGCCTGGCCGGTGACAGGTTCAATCTGAAAGAAGCCGTTGTACTGGCCACGATTCTGGCTGTCATGAGCTACTTTGCCTTCATCAAGCTGCTCAATCTGCAGTTTCCCGTGTGGCCCGTGTTGGCTGGCGTTTGATCAGGAACTCCCATGGATTTATTCAACAATCTGGCGCTTGGTTTTGGCGTGGCCTTCACGCTGCAGAATCTGATGTATGCCTTCATCGGCTGCTTTCTGGGTACGGTCATTGGCGTGCTGCCCGGCATTGGGCCACTGGCAACCATTGCCATGCTGCTGCCGGCCACCTATGCCTTGCCGCCGGTGGCCGCCCTGATCATGCTGGCGGGCATTTATTACGGCGCGCAATACGGCGGCTCCACCACGGCCATCCTGGTCAACCTGCCGGGCGAGTCATCGTCCGTGGTGACGGTGATTGACGGCTACCAGATGGCGCGCAACGGAAGGGCAGGCCCCGCGCTGGCCGCAGCCGGCCTGGGGTCCTTTTTTGCGGGTTGCGTGGGCACGCTGATTTTGGCGGCCTTTGCCGCGCCGCTGACCGAGCTGGCGTTCAAGTTTGGCCCGGCCGAGTATTTCTCGCTGATGATTCTGGGATTGATTGGTGCTGTGGTGCTGGCTTCGGGTTCGTTGCTCAAGGCCATCGCCATGATTGTCTTGGGCCTGCTGCTGGGCATGGTCGGCACCGACGTGAATTCCGGTGTGGCACGCTACAGCCTGGATATCCCCGAGCTCACCGATGGCATTGGCTTTATCGTGATCGCCATGGGGGTCTTCGGCTATGGCGAGATCATCAGCAACCTGGGCAAGCACGAAAGTGAGCGCGAGGTGTTCACCGCCAATGTGACCGGCTTGTGGCCGACCAAGGAAGACTTTAAGAACATGATCCCTGCCGTTTTGCGTGGCACGGCGCTGGGTTCCCTGCTGGGCATCCTGCCCGGCGGCGGCGCGGTGATGGCGGCCTTTGCCGCCTATACGCTGGAGAAAAAAACCAAACTCAAACCCGGAGAAGTGCCCTTTGGCAAGGGCAATATCCGCGGCGTGGCGGCGCCCGAGTCGGCCAACAACGCCGGTGCGCAAACGTCCTTCATTCCGTTGCTGACCCTGGGTATTCCCCCCAACGCCGTGATGGCGCTGATGGTCGGTGCCATGACCATCCACAATATCCAGCCGGGTCCCCAGGTCATGACCAGCAACCCCGAACTGTTCTGGGGTCTGATTGCCTCCATGTGGATTGGCAATCTGATGCTGATCATCCTGAACCTGCCCTTGATTGGCATATGGATCAAACTGCTGAGCGTGCCGTACCGCTGGCTCTTTCCGTCCATCGTGCTGTTCTGTGCGATTGGCGTGTACTCCACCAACAACACCACGTTTGATATCTGGCTGGTTGGCATCTTCGGCTTCATTGGCTACCTGTTCATCAAGTTGGGTGCCGAACCCGCGCCGCTGTTGCTAGGCTTCATTCTGGGGCCGATGATGGAAGAGTATTTGCGCCGGGCGCTGTTGCTGTCCCGCGGCGACTGGAGCGTGTTTGTGACGCGTCCCCTGTCCGCCAGCCTGTTGGCCGGCGCAGTCTTGCTGCTGGTCATTGTGCTGATGCCGTCGGTCAAGTCCAAACGGGAAGAGGCCTTTGTTGAGGACTGACGTTTTGAAGCAGCATGCGCAGCGCGTGGCGCTGCACAACGAGATTCACGCCCGGCCGCCCGAGGCCATGGACGCACCGCTGAGCCTTTCCCACGTGGTGATGGTGTGCGATGCCAGTCAGCGCGACGCCAGTTGGGCGCATATGGCCGCCCTTGCCCGTGACCACCATTTGCCCGAACCGGTGGCCGGGTCCACCCATGTGCGCATGGACATGGGCCCCTACCGCGTGCGCTGGGAGCTGCACACCGAGTTCGTGACCTGGACTTTCATGCGCCGCCTCAACACCGACCAGTTTGGCGAGCGCGAGCCCGAGACGGCGCTGGACGCCGTGCCGCAGCGCTGGTTTGCGGCGCTGCCCGGCGAGTGCCTGGCCAATCTGCACCTGTGGGTCTTGCCCAGCGCGGCGTTTGAATCCGTGTCGCTGGTCAAACACGTGCTGTACGAAGAGACCCTGGTGGCATCCACCGTGGCCGACGGCTTTGCCGAGGTGTACACCGACTTTGCCGTGCACGCCGACGGGTTTTCGCGCATGGTTCTGCTTGCCGGCACCATGGCGCCACGCCGTTTGGGTCGGCTGGTGCAGTGTCTGCTCGAAATCGAGACCTACCGTATGGCGGCCCTGCTGGGCCTGCCGGCCGCCCGGGAGGCATCCATGGTGCTGGCCTCCGCCGAGCGTGAACTGGCCGAACTGGCGCATTCCATCCGTTCGGCCACACGGGACGATGAACCCCTGCTGCTGGACCGCCTGACCCGCCTGGCGGGGGAGGTCGAGAGCCAGCACGCCGCAACCCATTCGCGTTTTTCCGCCAGCGCAGCCTACTTTGAGCTGTTGGACAAGCGCATTGCCGACATTGCAGAGTCGCGCCTGGCCGGCATGCAGACCATTGGCGAATTCATGGACCGGCGCCTGACGCCCGCGCGCAGCACCTGCGCCTGGTCGGCCCGGCGCCAGGACGCACTGTCGCAACGGGTCTCGCGCATCAGCAACCTGCTGCGCACCCGGGTCGAGATCGAGCAGCAGCAAAGCAGCCAGGCCCTGCTGGCCACCATGAACAGTCGCCAGGACCTGCAGCTCAAGATGCAGTCCACCGTGGAAGGCCTGTCGGTGGCGGCCATCAGCTACTACATTGTTGGCCTGGTGAGCTACCTGGCCAAAGGCGCCCAGTACTGGGGCTGGCCCTTTAGCGCCGAGATCACGGCCGCCGTGGCCATTCCCGTCGTGGTGGGCGGGGTCTGGTGGTCGTTGCGGCGCCTGCACCATAGCCTTTTTCACAAGTCCTGAGCGCGGCTCAATAGGATTTACCAATTTGATTGATTGGTTCAATCAAACCACAAAGGCTCATAGAGCCTCTAAACTTCATCCTGTTCACCTGTAGAACGCAACCAAGAGGAAACCAACCATGTCATTGATCAACACCCAAGTCCTGCCTTTCAAGAACGAAGCCTTCCACAACGGCAAGTTCGTGACCGTGACCAACGAAACCCTCAAGGGCAAGTGGAACGTGTTCATTTTCATGCCTGCCGCTTTCACCTTCAACTGCCCCACCGAAGTGGAAGATGCTGCCGAGCACTACGCCGAATTCCAGAAGGCCGGTGCCGAGGTCTACATCGTGACCACCGACACCCATTTCGCCCACAAGGTCTGGCACGAAACATCGCCAGCCGTCGGCAAGGCCAAGTTCCCGCTGATCGGCGACCCCACCCACGCGCTGACCCGCGGCTTTGATGTGCACATCGACGAAGAAGGCCTGGCACTGCGCGGCACGTTCATCATCGACCCCACCGGCACGATCAAGACGCTGGAAATCCACTCCAACGAGATCGCCCGTGACGTGAAAGAAACCGTGCGCAAGCTGAAAGCTGCCCAGTACACCGCCGCCCACCCCGGCCAGGTCTGCCCCGCCAAGTGGAACGAAGGCGCGAAGACGATCACTCCATCCTTGGACCTCGTCGGCAAAATCTAAGCGGCGATTTTGGGGTCGGATCCGCGCAGCGAAGCGCAGACGGCTCAGACCCCAATATCGCGGGTCGCTGCAAACAATCGACCCGGCAACTAGCCGGACAGCGTCAAGGTGCGTGCGCGCCTTGCCGTCCGGCTTTTTTGTTTGTAAAAATAGGCGATAGCCCTCGTAAAATATGAGGGTATCGCTATCGAAATAGTAGCAAAGAGGAACCCACCATGCTCGACGAAACACTCAAAGGCCAACTGGCCGCCTACCTGGAACGTGTGTCCCAGCCGTTCGAGATGGTGGCTTCACTGGACGACAGCGAAACCAGCCGCGATATGCGCGCCTTGTTGGAGACCATCCAGGGTCTGCGTGCCGACAAGATCAGCCTGCGCCTGGACGGAAACGATGCGCGCAAGCCATCCTTCAGCCTGCAGCGTGTGGGCAGCGACACCAGCCTGCGCTTTGCCGGCCTGCCACTGGGCCATGAGTTCACGTCCCTGGTGCTGGCCCTGCTGTGGACCGGCGGCCACCCGCCCAAGGTGGAGGCCGAGATCATCGACCAGATCAAGGGCCTGAGTTCTGCTGACGGCAGTGACTTCAACTTCGAGGTCTACATGAGCCTGACCTGCCACAACTGCCCGGACGTGGTGCAGGCACTGGCGCTGATGGCCATCTTCAACCCCAAGGTCAAGACCACCGTCATCGAAGGCGGCGCCTTCCAGCAGGAAGTGACCGACCGCGAGATCATGGCCGTGCCCATGGTCTTCCTCAACGGCCAGGTGTTTGGCTCGGGCCGCATGCTGGTGGAAGAAATTCTGGCCAAGATCGACACCGGCGCCGCCGCCAAAGACGCGGCCAAGTTGTCGGCCAAGGCCCCTTACGACGTGCTCATCGTCGGTGGCGGCCCCGCTGGCGCGGCTGCTGCCGTGTACGCCGCACGCAAGGGCATCCGCACTGGTGTGGCCGCCGAGCGCTTTGGCGGCCAGGTCAACGACACGCTGGGCATAGAAAACTACCCCTCGGTGCTGGAGACCGACGGCCCCAAGTTCGCCGCCGCGCTGGAGGCCCACACCCGCGCCTATGACGTGGACATCATGAACCTGCAGCGTGCCGACGCCCTGATCCCCGCCACCGAACCGGGTGGCCTGATCGAGGTAAAGCTGGCCAATGGTGGATCACTGAAGAGCAAGACCGTGATCCTGTCCACCGGCGCCCGCTGGCGCAACGTGAATGTGCCCGGCGAGGCCGAGTACAAGAACAAGGGTGTGGCCTATTGCCCGCACTGCGACGGCCCGCTGTTCAAGGGCAAGGACGTGGCCGTGATCGGCGGCGGCAATTCTGGAATCGAGGCCGCCATCGACCTGGCCGGTGTGGTGCGCCACGTGACCGTGGTCGAGTTCATGCCCGAACTGAAGGCCGACGCTGTACTGGTGAAGAAGCTCAACAGCCTGGCCAACGTGACCGTGCACACCAATGCCCAGACCATGGAGATCACTGGCGCGCAGGGCCGTGTCAACGCGTTGCGCTACAAGGACCGTGCCACCGCCGCGGAGCACACCGTGGCGCTGGAAGGCGTGTTCGTGCAGATCGGCCTGGTGCCCAACACCGAGTGGCTCAAGGGCACGCTGGAGCTCAGCAAGTTTGGCGAAATCATCGTCAATGCCAAGGGTGAAACCAGCCTGCCCGGCGTCTTTGCGGCGGGTGACTGCACCACGGTGCCGTTTAAGCAGATCGTCATTGCGGCGGGGGATGGCGCCAAGGCGGCGCTCAGCGCCTTTGACCATCTGATCCGGCACTGAGCGGGGGAGGTCAGCGGGGCCTGGTGCCCCTTGCCAGATCGATTCCAGGCGTTACGATTGCCATGATTTCCCTTCCTGGACAAGTTGATGCAAAGTCTGACCTCTCCATCGTGGCTCTTCCTGGCGGCGGCCATTCGACGCACCATCATTGCGCCGTTTCTGCTGGTTGCCGTGATGCTGCAGGGCTGCGCCAGCCTCGCGCCCATGCACCGGTCTTCCGATGACGTTGCAGACCTGTCTGCGCGGGCCGACCGATGGGACAAGGCCATCGTTCGGAAAGACCGTGCTGCCATCGAAGAGAACATGGCGCCAGACTTCAGGCAGATCGACGCGCGAGGAAATATCGAGACAAGGAATTCATTTGTCGACGGCCTGATGGCCCCCGAATTGGAAATCGATCCCTACACGGTTGAAGACTTTGAGGTTCGACTATATGGTGACGTGGCGCTGTTAAGCGGCCGCACGAAGATGACGGGGCGCTACGAAGGCAAGTCCTTCCAGTCCCACTACCGTTATATCGATATCTACGTTCGCGCAAGTCAAGGCTGGAAGATCGTCAGCGTGCAAATCTCCAGGCTTCCGAACTGACAGAACCTGAGCATGCGCCTGCCCTGGTTGTCTGGAACCATCGCCCTCATCCTGTTTGGCGCAATCGCCTGGTATCTGGCGCCGCTCAAGCCAGGCATTTTTGCCCTGCAACTCGCCTTCACGCCGCGGGCCTTTGGCGAGATCATCCATTTCTGGTCGGAGCAAGACCTGGCGCGGTACCGCGCGCATCTGCCCGTCGATTTTGGGTTGATCCTTGCCTATTCGGTATTTGGCTACAGCCTTGCCAGCCGAACCCGCCTGTGGTCCGCGCTCTCACGGTTCTGGTCTGCGTTTGCCCGCTGGTGCCTGCCTGGTGCCGGCGTGTTTGACGCGGTGGAGAATGTGTTGCATGGCTGGCTCACGGAGGTGCCCCGGTTTGATGTGCCACTGGTGTATGCGGTGTCCGCCTCATGTTCGCTGACCAAGTGGTTGCTGCTGGCGGCTTTCGCGCTTCTCGTTGCCTACGCCGCGGCGCGCGCCGAGACCTGAGCCTGCAGCGGTTACGATAGCCGTGGACGCACTCTCACATCCGCCCGCTTCATGTCCTACACCTTTCGAGACGCCACCGAAACCGACTTGCCGCGGATTGTGGAGATTTACAACTTCGCCGTGGCAACGCGCAAGTGCAGTTGTGACCTTGATCCCACCACCGTAGACGCTCGTCGAATCTCCTTCCTTGAGCACTCGCCGAACCACAGGCCTCTGTGGGTGGCAGAGGACTCGGCCCGCCCGGACCTTGGGGTGGCCGGCTACCTTGGCTTCTTCCACTTCATGAATGAGCGGCCGGGCTACTTCATAACCGCCGATCTGGCCATCTACCTCCACCCGCAGTACCAGGGCAAAGGCCTGGGAACCTACCTCATCACCCAGGCAATCGAGCGCGCCCCGTCGCTCGGGGTCGAGACCTTGACTGCCACGATCTTCGCAAGCAATGCATCCAGCGTTGCCTTGTTCAAGAAGATGGGGTTCGAGCAATGGGGCTTCATGCCCAGAGTTGCACGCCTGGAGGGAGTCGAGAAAGATCTGGTGCTTGTGGGTCGGCGCCTGCGCGAGCCCACCGGCGCGGGCTAGCCGTGGGGCAGGGGACAATACGGCCGTGCTGCCCCAACCCTTGCCTCAACTGACTCCTTTGACTCCCGTGCCTTCCCGCATTTACCTCGCGCCCATGGAGGGGCTGCTGGACTTTGTCCTGCGCGACATCCTGACCCGCGTCGGCGGGGTGGACCGCTGCGTGTCCGAGTTCATCCGCGTGACCCACACGCTGTTGCCCGAGCACGTGTTTCTGCGCGTCATTCCCGAACTGGCCAACGGTGGCTGCACGCCGTCGGGCGTGCCGGTGCGCGCGCAGTTGCTGGGTTCTGACCCGGTGTGCATGGCAGAAAACGCGGCCCGCCTGGCCGGCATGGGGCCGCACGGCATCGATTTGAATTTTGGCTGCCCGGCCAAGGTGGTCAACCGCCATGGCGGTGGCGCGGCCCTGCTGGAAGACCCGGAGTTGCTGACCCGTATCGTGGCCGCCGTGCGGCGTGCGGTGCCGGCCCATATGCCGGTGTCGGCCAAGATGCGCCTGGGTTTCAACGATGACCGCCGCGCCGTGGAGTGTGCGCAAGCCCTGGCCGATGGCGGTGCCGACGAACTGGTGGTGCATGCCCGTACCAAGGCTGACGCCTATCGCCCCCCGGCCTACTGGGAACGCGTCAACGACATCCGCATGGGCGTCTCCATCCCCGTAGTGGCCAATGGCGAAATCTGGAGCGTGGAAGATGCCATGCTGTGCCGCCAGGCCTCGGGTTGCGCCAGCATCATGCTGGGCCGCGGGATGGTGGTGGACCCGGGGCTGGCGCTGGCCGTGCGCCATGCCGATGCCCAGGCTGCAGCGCACCCCGGCGTGTCGTGGGACGAGATGAAACCTTTGGTGGGTGCCTTCTGGCTGCTGGTGTGCGCGCGGCTGGAGGTGCGCCAGCAGGCCGGGCGCCTCAAGCAGTGGCTCAACTTCATGCGCCGGCGCTACCCGCAGGCCGAAGAGGCCTACGCAGCGCTGCGTACCCTGCACGATCCGGCGCTGGTCGGCCAGTGGCTGACGGCCCATGGTGCGCTGGCCCCCGACCGGTCATAGCGGCAAGGTTGCAGAGGCGGCGTGCGCATCCAGGGTCGGTGCCGTCAGGGGCAGGGTGATGGTAAAGGTGGTTCCCAGTCCCGGTGTGCTATCTACCTGAATTTGGCCGCCCAGGGCGTCACGGACCAGGTTGTACGCAATGTTGAGCCCCAATCCGCTGCCGCCGCGCCCCAGCTTGGTGGTGAAGAAGGGGTCAAACACCCGTGCCAGGTTGTCTCGCGCAATGCCGAGCCCGTCGTCATGCACGGTGATCTTCACGTGGTCAGCGCCCTGCAGCTCGGCCGCTATGCGGATGGTGCCGCGCTCTCGTCCCTCAAAGCCGTGCAATATGGCGTTGTTGACCATGTTGGTCAATACCTGGCCCAGCGGGCCGGGGTAGCTCTCCAGGCTGATCTGGGCCGGAATCTGGGTCACCACCTGGTGGGACGTGCGTCGAATGGTCGGCCCCATGGTCAACAAAATGTCGTCCACCGTGTGTTCCAGGTTGAAGCGGCGGCGGTGCGCGCTGGTCTGGTCCACCGCCACCTGCTTGAAGCTCGACACCAGATCCGCCGCCCGGTGCAAGCTGCGCATCAGGATGTCGGTTCCCTCCCGCGCGCTGGATACGAAGGCGTCCAGCGCGCCACGCGTCAGGCCTTTGGCCACGTCCTCGGCAAAACCCTTGGTCTGGTTCTCCAGGGTGCTGGCCACGGTGAGGCTGTTGCCAATCGGTGTGTTGAGTTCGTGGGCGACGCCCGCCACCAGTGCCCCGAGTGATGCCAGCTTGTCCGCCTGCACCAGGCTGGCCTGGGTTTGCTTGAGCCGGTCAATGGTGGTCACCAGTTCGGCGGTCCGTTCGGCCACGCGCTGCTCCAGGGTTTCGTTGAGGTGCCGTAGCAGCTCTTCCTGCTGTTTGCGTGCACTGATGTCGGCATGGGTGCAGACCATGCGCAGCGGCTTGCCCTGCGCATCGCGGCTCACCACGGTGCCGCGGTCCATCACCCATTTCCAGCTGCCGTCCTTGCACAGCGCGCGATGCTCATTGGTGAAGATGTCGGTCTTTCCGGCAAAGCAGTCTTGTACGGCCGCCTTGACTCGCGGCACGTCGTCCGGGTGCACGCGCTGTTCCCAGCCTGCCACGGTGTCGGGGACTTCGTCTTTGGTGAATCCGTGCATGGCGCGCCAGCGTTCGGAATACAGCACCACGCCAGACGGGATATCCCAATCCCACACGCCGTATCCCGCGCCATCCAGTGCAAATGCCAGGCGCTCCTCGCTGGCCTGGATACGCTTCTGTGCGCTTTGGCGTTCCCGGTCCAGACGCCTGGTGTGGACCAGCCAGAGCGAAGCGCCCAACAGCGCGGCCAGGGCCAGGGCCAGATACAGCCAGCGCAGGTCCGGACGCGGGTCGGGGTCATAGAGGAAGCCCTTCAACGACACGTTTTTGGGCAGCATGCCCAGGTCCGAATACACCGCGCCAATGTGCTGCCAGCGTCCGGGGTTCATGTAGCCCATTTCGACCAGAACCGGCTGCAGCAGCGCCGTCATCTGCCGGGCTTCGTACAGCAAATGGGCGCGTGTGTTGCGCTGGGAGTACTTGCCCAGAATCAGGTCGGTGATTTCCTCGGGGTGGGCCATGGCGTATTGCCAGCCACGCATGCTGGCCTCGCGAAAGGCTTTTACGCGCTGCGGATGGGCCGCAATCTCCTGCTCGCTGGTGAACAGGTTGTCGCCATAGAAATCAATTCCCACGGAACGCGGGGTATAGGCCTGGTAGGCGAACCCCGCCTGGTCCAGCATGTCGGTCTCGTTGGTGGCATAGGCCGAGAAGCCGTAGACCTTGCCGTCCATCAGGTCGCGGGGATTGAAGCTGTGCTCGACCCGAACGATGTCGGATTCCTTGATGCCCTCCTGCTTCAGGTAGGCGATCAGCTCTTCCGACTGGGCAGCCATCATGACCCTCTGGCCCTTGATGTCGTGGATGCCCTGGGTGGGCCCGGTTTGGGGTGCCAGCAGCACGTAGGGGGAGTGTTGAAATACAACCCCCAGCACCACGACCGGCTTGCCCGCGTTGCGCGCCAGCAGCAGGCTGCTGCTGCCCACACCAAACTGGGCTTTGCCGGACAAGACATTGTCCAGGGGTTCATTGCCGCTGTGGCCTTCGACGATTTGTACGTCCAGCCCTGCATCACGGTAATAGCCTTTTTCCAGAGCGGTGTAGTAGCCGGCGAACTGGAACTGGTGCAGGTACTTCAGCTGTAGCTGGATGGACTCCAGTGCATGGGCAGGTTGGCCTACCCAGCCGGCAAATGCCACGCCCAGCGCAACCCATAGGTGCATGTGCCATCGTGCGCGCATCGGGTCCGGAAATCGCATCGCCAAAGCCCCCTTGCAGAACAACAAACAGAGCGTATTGGATCGCAGTATGCACGACTTTTTGGCAGTCAGGGAGGGGCCTGGGGGTGCGGCAGCGAGATGCGGGTCAGGGTGCACAGCCGGGCTTGTATCATTCGCAGGCCATGTCCCTCGCGAATCCCGCGATACGCCGAAAGGATAGAACATGAATCCAACCCTCACCGCTCTCACGGGCTTCGTCGCCTGGTCGCTGTTCTTGTTGGCGTTGATGGAGGTCATTCGCTCCAAGCTCGTCCTCACCAAGGTCGTCGCGGCAAACGGATTCAACCCGGAAAACTCGAACCTATCCCCTTTTATGCAACGTCTTGCCCGAGCGCACGCGAACTGCATTGAGGGTTTGCCCATATTCGGGGGGCTCATGCTGATTGCCGTGGTAGCCGGTAGGTCCGCTATTACGGATCCGCTGGCCTACGCCTTTCTCGCTGCACGTATCCTGCAGTCGGTCATTCACCTGACGTCTCTTTCTGCGCTCGCTGTTACCCTTCGATTTTCAGCGTTTGCCGTGCAAATGTGCATCGGCTTGTACTGGGCCGTTCGCCTGTTCACGGGCTAAGCCAGTGTCCGAGAGGTCCAAGTTTTCGCTTGGTACGCAAACGCAGCAGCGGAATACTGCATGGCGACACTTGCTACAAAAAGTATAGCTAACAAAGCATATTCCACGAGGGCTAAGGACTCATTCCATGCAGGGACTCTGCTTCATAGGCGAAACCTTGCCAGAATAGGCCACGCTACTTGCGCCACTTTGGAGTCCTGCCTTGATTGAACAAACTCTCACGCTGCCCTGCGGCCACACCGTGCCTAACCGCCTGTGCAAATCGGCCATGACCGAAGGTCTGGCTGACGCACACGACCATGCGACCGCCGCCCACCAGCGGCTCTACACCACCTGGGCACGCGGCGGTGCGGCCGTCCTCCTGACCGGCAACATCATGGTCGACGGACGCTACCTGGAGCGCGCGGGCAACGTGGTGGTCGAAGATGCATCCGGCCTGGCGCAGCTGCGCGCCTGGGCGCAGGCTACGCACGACGGTGGCAGCCAGTTGTGGGCACAGATCAGCCACCCGGGGCGCCAATGCCCGCGGCTGGTCAACCTGACACCTCTGGCGCCGTCTGCCGTGCAGCTCAACGCCGTTGCCAACTTCGGCAAACCGCGCGCCGCCACCGGGGCCGATATTCAGGATGTGATCCAGCGCTTTGTCACCACCGCCGCTCTGGTGCAACAGGCCGGTCTGGACGGCGTGCAAATCCACAGTGCGCACGGCTATTTGTTGTCGCAATTCTTGTCGGCGCGCACCAACCAGCGCCAAGACCAGTGGGGTGGCACGTTGGCCAACCGGGCGCGCCTGCTTCTGGAGGTCGTGCGTGCCGTGCGTGCCAAGGTGGGGCCGCTGTACCCCATTTCGGTCAAGCTCAATTCGTCGGATTTCGTCAAGGGCGGTTTTACGCTGGATGAGAGTGTGCAGGTGGTGCAGTGGCTAAACGATGCGGGGGTTGATTTGCTGGAGGTGTCGGGTGGCACTTACGAGCAACTGGAGTTTTTCAAGGCGCTGCCCGAGAGCGAAGTGCGCGACAGCACGCGCGAGCGCGAAGCGGTGTTTCTGGAGTACGCCAAGTCCATCAAGGCCGTGGCGCGCATGCCCATCATGGTGACGGGTGGCTTTCGCACGCTGGCCGGCATGGAGGCTGCGCTAGCCGGTGGCCACACCGATATGCTGGGTGTGGCGCGCCCGTTTTGCCTGGACCCCGACTTTCCCCAGCGCATGCTGGTCGGGCAAATGGAACGGCTGCCGGTGCCCGAAGACCGGCTGGTGTTGGGCAAGGGCTATTGGGGCCCCAACAGCCCATCGAGCAGCATGCGCACCTTGAACAACCTGTGCCAGGCTGGGTGGTACTACCGCCAGATCGAACGGTTGGGGGCCGGGCAACTGCCGTTGCCGGATCTGAGCCCGTTGCAGGCCATGCTGACCCATTTGGGCAAAGACTACTACCGGGGCTTTCGGCGCAAGCTGGTTGACGGTGCGTGACCAGTCGATTCGTCCCATGATCAAGTTCCTTGTCACGATCTGCTGTTGTCTGCTGGTTAGCCTGGGCGCTGGCGCGCAGGATGTGCTGACCCCGCCTGCGGGGCATGTGCAGCGCGTGCTGACGCGCGAGGGTGTGAGCGTGCCGATTTACGCCCTATGGCAAGAGGGCGCGGTGGCGACTGTGGTGCTGTATTCCGGTGGTGGGGGTGGCTATGGCCAGATCGGTGACGACGGCTGGCCAAAGGGTGGCAATTTTCTGATTCGCACCGGCAAACAGTGGGCTAGCCATCCGTTCAATGTGGTGATGGTGGGGCGGCCGTCCGATGGCATTGATCTGTCCATGGGCTATGTGCGAACCGGCGACAAGCATGCGGCCGACAACGCGGCTATTTTTAGGACCATCCTGCGCAAGAGCCCTGTGCCCCTCTGGGTGGTGGGTACAAGCATGGGCACCATTTCGGCTGCAGCAGCGGCCATTCAGGACACCGAGCATCTGGTCGCCGGGGTGGTGCTGACGTCCTCGATATTGGCCTACAAAATTCCCGGTGCGGTACCCACACAGAAGCTGTCGATGATCCGGGTGCCAACCCTGGTGGTGCACCATGCACACGATGCGTGTTGGACATGCCCGCCGTCAGATGCCAAGCGCCTGGAAGATGCCCTGGGCAATGCACCGGTCAAGAAAGTCATGTTGCTCAGGGGCGGCTCGGGCGCCAGCGGTGACCCGTGTGAGCCCCTGCACAACCATGGTTATGTGGGTATGCAGCGCGAAGTGGTCGATCTGATTGCGGGCTGGATTTTGGCTCCGACGCCTTAGGCTCCGGCAAATCGCCCTGGTTGTGTCGAAATGGGCAGCAATCGGGGTGTGGCTTGACTTGGATCAAGCAAGCGCGATGGGGCGCATGCCGATGGGATCGAAAAACTCTGTAGACCAGCTACGATGAAGCCGACTGCGTGGCAGAGTATCCAAACGCTGAGGCAGAGGCCAAAAATCTGTGTAGGTTGCCGATGAAGAGTGCAAAACAACCCCTGCCGGGCGCTTCGCTTTTTTGGGTGGTTGCCGTGGTGCTGCTGGCGGTGCTGGCGGCGTCGCTGGGAAATGCCTGGCACGCATACGATGAAGCACTGGAGCACGAGTTCCGTTTGCTCGAAGTGCGCGCAAATCAGCGTGAAGCGAGCATCGTGGGCGCACTGGAAAGCGTCAATCTGATGTTGGGAAATGTCATTGCGGATGTGAGCGAACAGCCAGCGCTGACAACCTCCAGCAAGAATCGTTTGCTCAAGGAAGCCTTGCGCCAACTCCCCCAACTGCGAAGTCTGCTGTTGACCGATTCCGCTGGGACCGTGGTGGCCAGCGCGAACGAACAGCTGATCGGGTTCGATGCCTCCGCGCGTGAATATTTCACCGTGCACCGCGACGCGCCGCTGGACCACACGTTTCATATCTCGGCACCGTTCAAAACGGTCACAGGCCTGCTCGTCACAACGCAATCGCGTTCCATCGTTGATCGGGATGGACGCTTCAGGGGTGTAGCGGTTGCCACCTTTGATGGCGATTACTTCAACAAGGCATTGGAGTTCCGGATTCTGTCGCCCGGAACCCAGGCGGCGCTGGTGCACCAAAGCGGCACCATTCTCAGCTCGGTTCCCAACACCCAATTGGTCGGCCAGAATGTGGCAGGCGGGCCCGCGTTTAGCGTACACCGGGCTGGCACCGAGGCCAGTAGCCGGCATGTCACTGTCACCAAGCTGGCACAGGTGAAGCGACTGGTCGTTGTTCACAGCATTGGCGCCGCGCCGATGGTGGTGATTCTGTCGAGTGACTTTGATGCGGCCATTGCCGAATGGCGCCAGTCCATGCTGATCTATACGGCGGGCTTTCTGAGCCTTGTCACCATCACGCTGGTGGCGACCGCATTGGCTTGGCGCCGCCAGCGCGCCCTGGTGGAGCGTGAGCATTTCATCAAGCATGTGACGGATGCCATGCCTGGCATGGTGGGTTACTGGGACCGTGACTTGCGATGCCAGTTTGCCAACAAAACCTATCTGGAGTGGTTTGGCAAGCCACCTGAGGTCATCATTGGCGACACCGCGTTGAGTCTCTTCGGCGAAACCTTGTTTGAAAAAAATGCGCCCTTGATGCGAGAAACATTGAAGGGCAAGGCACAGCACTTTGAGCGCACCCTTACCAAGGCCGATGGCAGAGTGGGCTATACCTGGGCACACTACATACCGGACGTGCGTGAGTCGGGCGAGGTGGTGGGCTTTTTCGTGCTGGTCACGGATATCACGCCACTGAAGCTGGCAGAGCTCAAGCTAAGGGATTCCGAAGCTTTTGCGCGTGGAGTGCTGGACTCACTGACCGAGCACGTGGCGGTGATTGATGCCAACGGCGTCATTACTTCCGTGAACACGGCCTGGCAGCAGTTTGCGGCAGACAATGGCGCGGCCGAGATGGCCAAGGTGTCGATTGGTGCCAATTACCTGGAGATCTGTGCAAGTGCCGCCCGCGCGCCCAACGGAGAAGAAGGTGCGCAAGTTTTGGCCGGTATCCGCGGCGTGTTGGATGGCAGTCTGCCGGAATTCACCCTGGAGTACCCATGCCACTCTCCCCATGCGCAGCGCTGGTTCATCTTGCGCAGTTTGCCCATGCGTGGAGCCAATCCGGGTGCCGTGCTGATTCACCAGAATGTGACCAGTCAGCACGAAGCCGAAGTTCTACTGCGTGCGAGCGAAGAACACTTCCGCCTGCTGGCAGAAAACATGGCCGATATGGTCTGGAAGGCCGACAACCAGATGCGCTTTACCTATGTCAATGGCGCCGATCGGCTGATGCGCGGGTTCGAGCGGGACGAAGTGATAGGAACCACGATTGCCGATGCCCTGACGCCACATGGCCAGACCCTACTGGCTGAACTGGTGCGACAACGGCGTGCGGTCGAATCCAGTGGGCAGAAGGGTGTGGTGCTGAGTTGTGAAATCCCGATGCGCCACAAATTGGGCGGAGAGGTCTGGATTGAGCTGTCCACCATGCCGACCTACGACAACCAGGGAAGAATTGAAAGCTTCCAGGGCATGGGGCGCGATATCAGTGACCGCAAGCGGCGCGAATCGTACGAGGTGGAGTCGCATCAGCAGTTGGAGAGTCACCTCCACGACGTGGAAGAAGAAAAATCGAGGTGGCAGGAGCAAGCGGTTCGTGACCCGCTGACCGGTGTGTTCAACCGCCGCTACCTCGATGAAACCCTGCCGCGTGAGCTTGCACGCGCCCAGCGCGAAGGCTACCCCGTGGCAGTCGTCATGCTGGACCTGGACCATTTCAAGAACGTCAACGACCAGTATGGCCACGCTGCGGGCGATGAAGTGCTCAGAGCGCTTGGTGCACTTCTCAAAAATGGTGCACGGGCCAGCGACATGGTGTGCCGCTATGGTGGGGAAGAGTTTGTCGTGGTTCTGCCCAATATGTCGCTGCAGATGACGGCGCAGCGCATTGACGGCTGGCGCAAGGAACTGGAGGCCCTGCACACCCACTATGGCAATTTTTCGATCCGCGTCACCCTGTCGGCCGGCATAGCCGGTTATCCCGAGAACGGCGACTCGGCCGATATTTTGCTGACGCGCGCCGATGAGATGTTGTACCACTCCAAGCGCGAGGGGCGCAACCGCATCAGTGTGTACGGCGCAGGCCAGACTGACACGGTAGGTAGTTCCCCGTGAAATGGTTACGCTATCACTTCAATAGCATGGTGTGTATATTTCACGAGGGCTACAGCCAGGTTTTATCACAGTGCTTTCGGATTTCAGGCGAACAGTGCCTCAAAGCCGTCCACCGGTTCAAAGCGCTTGTTGCGGTACATCAGCCGGGTCTGCCCGGGTAGAGCCTGCTGGCGCACCGAATGCGCCGGGTCGCCGGGGTAGCACAGCACGCGAGTGCCGCCCTCGTCAAACGACTCGGGCAGCACCAGGGGTGGCAACTGGGCACGCGCGGCATCCAGGACGCTGACGACCGTGCGGTGGCGGGCCAGGTGGGCCAAGCTCATGATCTGGGGTGGGGCGAGCTGGATCTGGCCGTTCCAGTACTGCTCCAGCGCGGTGCGCGGGGGGAGCCAAACACTCTCGGTGGCTTCGTGGTTGTCGTGTGTGGCTTCCTGCTCGTGCGGCACTGCTGCGACAAAAAAGCGCGTGTCAAAGCGCTTGTTGGTGATGGATGGCATGCGCGGCGTGATCCAGCGGCTCCAGGGCAGCACGTTGCGGGTTTGCAGGCGCACCTGCAACTCGGCCAGCATCTGGTTGAAGGGCTTGGCCTTGTCCTGCAGCAGCGCGGCCTGTGCGCTGGCGATGTCGTGGCTGAACAGCACGCGCGACTCTTCAAACGCTTCGCGCAACGCAGCCACATACAAACCGGTGGCGGTGCCGACGTCGGTTTGCGGCTCGCCCAGTGCGGCGTGCAGGCGGGCAGGCTCCTGGTCCAGGTGGGCCAGCGGGTCCAGCTCGCAGTCGGCCGCGTCGAGTTTTCCACCCGGAAAAACATAGGCGCCACCCAACACGTCGGACAGGCCGTGGCGTTTGACCAGAAATACTTCCATGCCGTGGGGGGTGTCGCGCAGCATGACCACGGTGGACGCATTGCGCGGCGGGGCGGTCGGGATCTCGGAGTTCAGTTCCATGGGGTGGTGTCTCGGTCTTGACGCAAGTCAGCGAAGGGCTGGGTTGAGTGAATTACAGTATCCAATGATTCGCAGCGCGGTTTTGCGGCGCTGTCTGTGTGCTGGTTGTACTCATTTGCGAGGATATTTGTATGAGCATTGATTTCAAGGGGCGTGTTGCCATTGTGACGGGTGCGGGTGGCGGTTTGGGTCGCCAACATGCCTTGGGGCTGGCGGCGCGCGGCGCAAAGGTGGTGGTCAACGATCTGGGTGGAGCCCGCGACGGCTCGGGGCACTCGCTGACGGCGGCGGAATCCGTCGTCGCGGAAATCCGCGCCGCCGGTGGTGAGGCCATTGCCAATGGTGCCTCCGTGACCGACTGGGAAGCGGTGCAGGCCATGGTGCAGCAGGTCATCGACACCTGGGGCCGTGTCGATATTCTGGTCAACAACGCGGGCATCCTGCGTGACAAGACCTTTGCCAAGATGGACCTGGCGGACTTCCGGCTGGTGATCGATGTGCACCTGATGGGCGCCGTGCACTGCACCAAGGCCGTGTGGCCGCACATGGTGGCGCAGAAATACGGCCGCATCCTGATGACCACGTCCAGCACCGGGCTGTACGGCAATTTTGGCCAGTCCAACTACGGCGCGGCCAAGCTGGCGCTGGTGGGCTTCATGCAGACGCTGGCGCTGGAGGGCGCCAAGCACGATATCCGCGTCAACTCGCTGGCGCCCACGGCCGCGACCCGCATGACCGAGGGCCTGATGCCCGAGGCCGTGCTGGCCGCGCTGCAACCGCAGGCGGTGGTGCCGGCCATGCTGGTACTGGTGTCCGAGGACGCACCCACCCGCACGATCCTGTGCGCCGGTGGTGGCAATGTGGAGGCGGCAAACATCACGATGACCCAGGGTGACTGGATCGGGTTGGACAGCGACGCCCCCGAACGACTGGCCGCACAACTCGACCAAGTGCGTGATCGCACAGGCGACATGGTTCCGCCCAATGGTTCGGCCCAGGGCTCGCACGAAGTGGCGCACGCCACGGCTAGGCTGACCTGAGTCAGTGGGGGTGTAGCGGCGGAAATTCGGTCGGGGCGCTGTTCGGTTCGTTCAATGCAGTGATTGCCTGGCGCTCGGCCTGGTCGATGACGGTTGCCGGATCGGCGTGGTCGGTATTGACGGCCAGGGCTCCGATGCCAAAGCGCGGAACAAAGGCATGGTTGCTGCCGTCCCTGCCGGTCACGCGCAGGGGTTTTGCCATCAGGTAGTGCAGCCGCTGCAGGGTTTTTTCGACCAGGCGGGTCTTGCTGTCGGTGGAGATCACCACCACGAAGCACCGCGGATGGTAGAGCCCCAGCACATTGCGAAAGCCCACCGCGCGGCGCATGCGTGCCGACAGGGTTGCCAGGATCTGCTGGTCGACATGGTGACCCACCGTAGCCGCCAGTTCGTACAGGTTGAGCATGTGCAAGCAGATGACAGTGCACTCCTGGTTGCGCCGACCGCTGCGCCAGAAGGCATCGTCCACCTTGGAGATCAGCACCGAGCCTTTGGGCAGGCCGGTCGCCTGGTCGTCGCCCTGTGCCAAACCGGCAAGGCGCTGCAGGCGGCGCTCTGCCCGGTCACGGCGCAAGCCCAGATAGGTGCCCAGCATGAAGAAGGAAATCGTGCACATCGCCGTCAGTACCCAGACGGCGATTCCCAGGTCGAAGTGCAGGGCCCGTGCATACAGTCCGGCCGCCATGCAGGCCAGCAAGCCGCTGGCCGTGAGAATGCCCCGCGCCAGCCGGTCGCCCAGTGCAACTGCACGCAACGAGGCGATGGCAGGCAGCAACACCGAAAATCCGTTGATCGCGGCTGTTGCCAGCAGCAGGGTGTGCCACTGCTGCGGCGGGGCCAGGAGGGTCAGCACCGCCATGACGCAGGCTGCCAGCACCAGCCCCAGTGCGCCACAGCGGATGGTGAGGCGCACGATGCGGTCTTCGGCCGCGACACCCATCCACAGGCCCAGGTAGCTCAGTGCCAGTGCGCCGCTGAGCAAGCCCATGCTGTTTTGCAGAATGTGCACTGCATGCAGGGACAGGGCCGGAAACAGGGATTGCGTGAGCCCGGTCAGCAGTACGCAGGCCGCGCCGGTCAAGGCCACAAACACAAAGGCCCGCCATGCCGCCAGACTGCGCCGTAGCAGTGCATCAGACAGGGCGAACGCGGCCAGCGTGGCCAAGCCACCAAGCATTGCAGCCCACACTACTGTTTCCGTCGTGTCCATGCAGAATTATGGGTTAGCCAGCACCGATTCCCGCGGTGTGGTACCTTTGCGCCCCACAGAAAGTTGAAGGGTCATTTGGCATGCATATTAATTCGCTAGCATTCGATGCACTGACTCCGTCGCGCATCCAGGGTATTCGCCGTGGGGTGGAAAAAGAGAGCCTGCGCACGCTGGCCAGTGGCCGGCTGGCGGTTACCCCCCATCCCAAAGGGCTGGGCTCGGCGCTGACGCATCCCCACATCACGACGGATTTCAGTGAATCCCAGGTCGAGTTGATCACCGGCGTGCATGCAGGCGCGCAGGCCTGCCTGGACGAACTGACCCAGATCCAGCAGATGACGATGCGCGAACTGGGCGACGAAATGCTGTGGGTGTCCAGCATGCCCTGTGGTTTGCCACAGGATGACGACATTCCGCTGGGACAGTACGGCTCATCGAACGTGGGCCGATCCAAGACCGTATACCGCCGGGGCCTGGGTTACCGCTACGGGCGGCGCATGCAGACCATTTCCGGCATCCACTACAACTGGTCGCTGCCCGATGTGTCCAGCGAACAGTACTTTGGCCTGATTCGCAACTTCCGCCGTCATGCCTTCTTGCTGCTGTATCTGTTTGGTGCCTCGCCGGCCGTGTGTTCCACCTTTGTGGCGGGACGCCAGCACCAGCTGCAGTCGCTCAATGCACACACCATGTACCTGCCCTATGCCACGTCGTTGCGCATGGGGCGCCTGGGCTACCAAAGCGATGCGCAAGCCTCGCTGGCCGTCAGCTACAACAGCCTGGAGGGCTATGGCAGTTCGCTGCAGGGCGCCCTGACAACCGCCTACCCGGCCTATGAGGCCATTGGCGTGCGCGGCCCGGACGGCGAGTACCGCCAGTTGGCCACCAGCCTGCTGCAAATTGAGAACGAGTTCTACGGCACCATTCGTCCCAAGCGCGTCATTTTTCCCGGTGAGCGACCGCTGCATGCACTGCGCGAGCGCGGTGTGGAGTATGTGGAGGTGCGCCTCATGGACCTGGACCCGTTTGAGACCGTGGGTATCAACAGCCAGACCATGCGCTTTCTGGATGTGTTCCTGTTGCACTGCCTGCTCAGGGACAGTCCACCGGATTCACCACAGGAAATTGTCGCGCTGGCGCACAACCAGCACCACGTTGCCGAGCGTGGCCGCGAGCCCGGGCTGCAACTGGAACGGGGTGCGGGTACGGTGTCACTGACGGACTGGGGGCTGGAGCTGGCGGAGCAACTGGCACCGATCGCCCGCCAGCTCGATGCTGCCCATGCGTGCACCGACTACACGGCGGCCGTCACCGCTGCCGTGCAGGGACTGCACCGCCCTGAAACCCTGCCGTCGGCGCGCGTCTTGCGCGCCGTGACCGGGCAGTTTGACGGCTCGTTCGTGGCCTTTGCCAAAGCGCAGTCGCTGTTGACCAAGCAGGCCATGCTGGACCTGCCGGTGCCACCCGATCTGCAGGCCCGCTTTGAACAGATGGCGGCCACGTCCTGGCAGGAACAGCGCCGGATTGAAGCAGCCGACAGCCTGCCGTTTGACCGCTACCTGCAGGAATACCTGTCACCCCGGCACCTCGTCCCTGCCACGAAATACACGGCAAACGCGTGATCGTTTGATGCACATCAAAGGGTCTGCAGCGCGGCCTTGAAGATGCCCATGGATGACCTACATACAGCATAAGACGGCGCCGGGGTGGTGCCGTCGTCCATGCTGTGTGAAGGAGAGTAATCATGAATGCGTTGATCAACCGTGGCAGCTTTCTGGATGATTTTTTCCGCGATGTTGCCCCCGGTTTTTACGTCAAACCCCTGCATGGTGACCCGTTGCCGACCGCGGCTCAGATTAAGGTTGACGTCAAGGAAGACGACAGGGCCTATACGGTCCATGCGGAGATTCCGGGCGTGGCCAAAGAAGACATCCATGTGTCGCTGGACGGCAACCTGGTGACGCTGCGGGCCGAGGTCAAGCAACAGGATCTGCAGACCAAGGAAGAGAAACTGTTGCGCAGCGAGCGCTACTTTGGCGCCGTGTCGCGCAGTTTTCAGCTACCCATGGATATTGACCAAGCGGAATCCAAGGCCAAGTATGACAACGGTGTGTTGACGCTGACCCTGCCGAAGAAAGCCGGTGGCCGAGCACAACGCCTGGCAATCGATTGAGCCCGTCCGTTCTTACGGTGCGGCCTTCACCAGGGAAATGCCGGCCACGCCGGTAATTCCCATCACTTCGAAGAAGGCGGCTACCAGGCGCGGGACGTGCACGAATTGCACGCGCCCGGTTTCCGCCTGGTGGGCGACAAGCCAGTTCAAAATGCTGGCCGCCGCAGGAAAATCAACCCGGATCACCAGTGCCAGCGAGATGACCATGGGGTCACCTGGGCGCACTTGGGCATGCAGTTCCTGCAGGATATGTTCCGCGTCACCCTGAATCTCGCCCCGCAACTCCAGCAGCTTTGTTGAGGGCTCGGGCGTGGCGTCAAGTGGCGTGAAGCCGCTTTCGGAACCCGGCTGCATCTGCGCCGTCGTTGATCCTTCGCTTTCCTGCACGCAGGTGCAATCGGCCTCCAGCCAGCTGGGAGGGGACACTTCGTAAACGACGCAGTAGTCGAGGGCCACATTCTCAAAATCTTCCTGGCGCCCCTGAATGCGCAAGGCCTCCAGCCGCAGGTGCCACCACAGGGGGTCAACGTCCGCTTGATCGGGAGGGGTGGCCGCCTGCAACACATTGTTGAGCACCTCTGTACCGCTGAAATGCAGATCCAGTGGCAGGGTCGCCCATTCCGTAAACAGTTCCTTGAGGGCCTGCGCCGCCTCCGGGTGTATGGTGCGCAACGCATCCCAGCGCACATGGCGGGCGGTAGCGCTGAGTTGCGTGGCGCGTACCATTTGCACGGCGGACAGGGCCAGTTCCACGGGGCATTCCCAGCCAGCGGCAGAGGCCGAACCGGTTGCGACGGTCGTCACCGTTGCGGACGCAGCGGCTGCGCGACGCAACCGGTCCGGGACTGAAAACCATTCCGGCGCAGACCGGCCGAAGCGCTGGGCATACTCAATGGCAACTTCCTCAAAACTGGTCGCCTGGTCGGTCGCGCGGTACAGGTCCAGCAAAGCGGTGGCACAGGCGTCAGCGGCATCGGCGCTGGCGTCCGTGGTTTGCACCACCGCCAGCAATGCCGCTTCGGCACCGGCCTCGTCTCCATCGGCAAACCGGATGGCAGCATCCTGCAAGGCCGGGTTGTCGATATCGTCGCCCAGCTCCACCGACGTCGCCCGGCTAATCGAAAACTGACTGGGGAACTCGCTGTTGTGCACAGTATTGGCTGGCGCCTTGGCGGGTTCAGCGGGTGTCGTCAGGACGGGAAACGCCATGAGAGGCGGCTGGGGTGGGGGCGCGGAGACTTTCGGTACCAATGGCGCAGGTTGTGTCGCGGCGTAGGGATCATCAGCCAGCTCTTTTGTGAAGTCCAGATCCATGTCACCAGCGGCACTTTCGGCTTCGGGTAGCACGCGGCTGGCGATAGGCAAGGTGGGCGGTGGATTCTTTGGCGTACTGGGCGCGGCAACCGGCGCATTGGCAAGCCCTTGGCGCCTTTTCTGGGCCCAGAACTCGACCATGTGGGCTTCGATGGCATCGATCTTCTTGACGGTTCGTGCGCGTTCCTGCGGCGTCTGGTCTTCCTGGTTGAAGCTGGAACTGTTGGCGAAAAGCGATGGTCTGGGAACGGTCCCGCTCAGTCCGTGCTGGTTTTGCGCGCGGACCTTGCGCAGGTAGCTGAACTCGCGGCGGCGGATGGTGTCGTCTTTGCGCCGGATCGCGATGCGCTCGTTCAGCGCCAGCTTCTCCATCTTGCTGTCCGGTGACTGGACCGATTCATCGCTATCGGCCTGGTCGGCAGCGGGCGCGCGCAAGCGCTGCACGATTTTGCCGAAGAGTCCGGGGGGGTTGGTTTTTGTCGCCACGCTTTAGTCTACCCGCGAAAAATGCAAAAGGGGCCGACCCCCTTGGCGGCCAGCCCCTTTTGTTCCTGTCACCCCGCGGTGACGCAGATGTCTGATCAGGCGGCCTTGCGGGTGCGCACAACCTTCTTGGCAACGGCGCGCTTTGCGGTCGCAACCTTGGCCTTGACCGACTTGCCGGCGATCTTGCTGGCCAGAACGCCAGATTGGGCTTCGATCTTGGCCGCAACCTTGATCACAGCCTGGGCTGCGGGCACGGCGGCAGTTGCCAGTGCGCTCAACGTGGTCACGCCGGTGGACTTCTCAAAACGGCCTGCGTTGGCAGCGACTTGCACCACGCTCTTGCCAGCCAGTTCGACGGCCTTGTTGACCACCAGATCGGCATTGGCGGACGTCATTTCCACGCTCTTCACGTAGTAGGACGTCAGCTTCTTCTCGGCAGCGACGGCGTTGTGGCGTGCCTGGGCGCTCAGGCGGGTGCCAGCCTTGTTGACGGCGGACAGCCAGCTTTGGTCCATGAACACGACAGCGCGCTCATTGCCGACGCGGTAGGCGTTGATCACGTTCTTGGCAGTGTTGCCATAGGATGCGATCAGTTCGTTGGTAACGGTTGCGAGTTTTTGGTGAGCCATGAGATTTCTCCTGAAGAAAATTGAAAAGAGCGGAAAAGCGTGTTTGCTGGATTGAATTCTCTCGGTTCGTCCTAGTGCGGGCACCTTAATTCGGGGTGTTTTCCTAGAGGTGCCTGCCTAGCCGCGGGGCCGCGAGCAATCTGTCCGACAATCCGGGGATTCAACAGCGAGGGTCTTTTTCGTATGGCAATCCAGTGGTTCCCGGGGCACATGCACCTGACGCGCAAGGCGATCGAAGAGCGCATCAAGGAGATCGATGTGGTCATCGAGCTGCTGGACGCACGCCTGCCCGGCTCCAGCGCCAACCCCATGCTGGCCCAGCTCACGGCGGGCAAGCCCGCGCTCAAGGTGCTGAACAAGCAGGACCTGGCCGACCCGGATCGCACGCAGGAATGGCTGGCGCACTTCAATGCAATGCCCGGCACGCGCGCGCTGGGGCTGGACGCCAGCATGACGGCCCCGGCCAAGCTGCTGGTGAAGGCCTGCTTTGAGCTGGCACCCAACCGGGGCACCATGGTCAAGCCCATGCGGGTGCTGATTTGCGGCATTCCCAATGTGGGCAAATCCACGCTGATCAACACCTTGAAGGGGAAGCGATCAACAGCCACGGGCGACGAAGCCGGTGTGACCAAGATCGAGCAGCGCATCGTGCTGCAGGATGGTTTCTACCTGTTTGATACGCCCGGTGTGCTGTGGCCACGCATCATCGTCGCCAAGAGTGGCTACAACCTGGCCGCCAGTGGCGCCATCGGCCGCAATGCCTTTGATGAGGAAGAGGTGGCGCTGGAACTGCTGGACTATCTGCGCCAGAACTATGCATCGCTGGTCGAGGCCCGCTACAAGATCAGCGGCGTGGCCGGGCAATCCGACGAACAGACTCTGGAGGCCATTGGCCGCAAGCGCGGAGCGCTGTTGCCCGGCGGCAAGATCAATCTGCAAAAGGCGGCCGACCTGGTGATCCACGACTTCCGCTCGGCCGTCATGGGCCGCATGACGCTGGAAACTCCGCAAGAATTTGCGCAGTGGCTGGCCCACGGCCAGAAGCTGGATGCCGAACGCCAGGTCAAGAAAGACGCTATTGAGCTGGACCGGGCGATCCGCTTCAAAAAGGTGCCCCGGCCACCGCGCAAGGATGTGTCTGGCGACGAGCCTGCTGATTAATTAGGCTGCTAGCCCTCGTGGAATATGGGGACTTTGCTATCAAATTGGTAGTTGACCCAAATGCAGGGACTCCAGCGTTTCCCGGGGTAGTGGTTTGCTGAACAGGTAGCCTTGCATGTCGTCGCAGTTGAGCAAGCGCAACAGGCGCGCCTGTTCCTCGGTTTCGACGCCCTCGGCCACCACATTGAGCTGGAGCGCGTGTGCCAGGCCGATGATGGTGGACACCAGGGCCAGACCCTGCGGTCCGGCCGTCATGTCGATGACAAACGAGCGGTCAATCTTCAGTGTGTCCACGGGCAGCCTGGCCAGGTAACTCAGTGACGAGAAGCCGGTGCCGAAATCATCGATGGCGATGGTGACACCCATGGCACGGATTTCCTGCAGGCTGGCAATGCTGTGGTTGACGTCCTCCATGATCAGACTTTCCGTGATTTCCAGTTCCAGGCCCGCCGCCGCCAGCGGGTCCGTGCCCAGGACTTTGCGCACCTCGTCGACGAAACCGAGGCGGCGCAATTGCAGCGGCGACACGTTGACTGCCACCCGCACCGGTGTCAGGCCGGCCTGGCGCCAATGCAGTCCGTCTTCCAGCGCCTTGCGCAAGGCCCAGCGTCCGACTTCGTAAATCAGTCCGGTTTCTTCCAGGATTGGAATGAATTGAGCCGGAGGTACCAGGCCGGACTCGGGATCATTCCAACGTATCAGGGCCTCGACGCCGGTCAATTTGCCACTCGTCAGATGGACCTTTGGCTGGTAATGCAACACAAACTGGTCCAAATCCAGCGCGGTGCGCAAGCGGCTCTCCAGGTTAAGCGTCTCGGCCACGCGGGTATTCATCTCCGGGGCATAGAACATCACGGATTCGGCCGAGCCTTTGGCCCGTTTGAGTGCCGCTTCGGCATTGCGGAACAGCGTCTCCACGTCATCTCCGTCCGCGGGGTACAAGGAGATGCCTGCCTTCCCGGCAATGCGCAGATCGGAGCCGCGCAACGGAAAGGATTTTGCGAAACAGTCGCGCAGCAGCTGTTCCACGCTGATCGCCACGCTACCCGCATCGCGCGGGTCGTGCAGGGCGACGCCGAAGCAGTTGACGCCCACGCGCGCGACCGCGTCAAACGTGATATCACCCAGCAAAATGCGCTGGGCCACCAGCTTCAGCAACTCGTCGCCCGCGCGGCGGTCCAGTGTGTCATTGATGATGCGGAAGCGGTCGATATCGACCAGGGCCAAAGCCGTTGTGCTCTTGGTTCCGGCGCGCGCGCGCAGCAATTGGCTCACCCGTTCCAGAAACAGGGTCCGGTTGGGCAAACCGGTGGTCTCGTCGTAGTACGCAAGATAGTTGATGCGTTCTTCCTTGTTGAGATGGTCCAGCGCAAACCCGATATCAACGGCTAGTTCTTCCAACAAGGCCATTTCTTGCGCATCAAAAAATTGCGCCTCGGCGGCGCACAGGGTCAGCACACCTAGCGCGGAGTCCCCGACCAATATGGGCAGGTACGCTACCGACAGAATTCCGCGTTCCATGCGGTCCTGGGCGAACATTGGCCGGGGTTCCACGCGAAGGTCGTTGCACACGATGGCTTTCTTCTCCTTGAACGCGCGCACGAGCAAGCTTTTGGTATTCATGGCATCGTCGCGCAGCGAGAAATTGCCTGTGATGCGTTTCAGCAAATCGATATCGGCACCGGCCGAGGCCATAGGCTCGATGGTCATGGAGTGCGGGTCCACCACGCCGATCCACGCTGACTTGAATTGGCCGTCGTTGACCGCTATACGGCAGGCTCCGGTGAACAGGTCTTCACGGTTGCGCACGTGCACGATCAGGTTGTTGATGCCACTGAGAACGGCATAGACGCGGTTGAGCCGCCTGATCTTTCTCTCTGATTCCCTGTAGTCTGTGATGTCTTCCCCGATGCTGGCCGTGCCCGTGACCTCACCCGCAGCCGAATACAGCACGGTATTGCTCCAGCGAATGAGGCGGCGTTGCCCGGTGCGGGTCATGATCTCGTTTTCGAAATGCCCCGTCGACTTTCCCCTGGCGAGTAACTCCAGAAATCTTGCTTTGACGTCGACAAGCTCCGGTGCAATGAACAGCGCAAACCAGTCCTGCCCCAACAGCTCAAAGCGCCGCCAACCGGTGAGCCGCAACAGGTAGTCGTTGCAATAGGTGATGCGCCCATCGCGGTCCAACATCAGCGAGACCAGTTCCACGTTGCCCAGCATGTCGCTGAACCTGCGCTCACTTTCGCGCAGCGCGTCCTGGGCCCGCTTCTGTTCGCTGACATCCTGAATCGTGTTGAACCAGTGCACGCCACCGCCCGTGGCCTGTCCATCGTGGATGGGCTCCATCACCTGCCGGATGTTCAGCCAGGCACCATCGCTGCGTCGCAGCCGGTAGTCCAGCTCCATGCGCGTGTCCCGGACCCCGGCTTCGATGGCGGTGCTGCGAAACAGGTCGCGATCCTCGGGATGCACGATGGTCAGCCATTCCCGTGTGCTGCGGATCATGTGGGCCGGGTCCACACCTATCATGTCTGGCATGCTGGGCGGCCAACTCTGGAACGACCCATCCGGTGCCGTGATCACATGCGTAAGTTTCGCCATGGCCTGGGCCCGGTGCAGCCCCGCTTCGCTGGCCCGCAACTCGTTGGCGGTGCGTTTGCGCTCCACTATTTCCATCTGCAAACGCTCGGAGTGCTGCCGGACCTCGACATACAGGCTGCCGTTCTCGTAGACGCGCCCCATTTGCGCGGCAAGGGTTGACAGAATCTGCTCGTCCTCCGGGCTGAATTCCGGCTCGCCCAGCTTGTTCGCCAGCAGGATCCAGCCATAGGCATGCGACAGGGACACCACCGGCGCGATCAATCCGGAGTGCAGGGCTGGATAGCCCTGCGGCAATCCGGCCACTGTGGCGTCACCCTGTGCGCTGGTGACGCGCAGGGCGCGGCGCTCGGCGCGTGCCTGGCCGAGCGGACCGCGGTCGAGCGCAGGGCGTTCCAACTCTGCGGCGCGCGCAACGGCAATTCCGCTGGTGGCATAGACCAGCGCGCCATTATTCTTGCCGTTGGCACAGACCACGGCGTATTGCGCACCGATCAGGTCGCGTGCCCCGCGGCAGACCTTTTCCAGCAGCAGTGCGGGATTGTGCTCCGAAGCCAGCTGCAAATTGAGATCAGTCAGGGCCGCCATGCGCCGATTGGCGGCTTCCAGTTCCATCACTTTATCTGACAGGGTGTCGGTCATCAGCCGCAGGTGCTGGATGCCGAACATCCGTGCGTCCGGGGGGGCGCTTGCTTGAGCAACATGCGCCAGGGCCTGTTTGATGGCGTCCAGAATGTCCTGCGGTTCGCAGGGTTTGACCAACACACGCGTCACGCCGCAGGCCCGGGCCAGATTGCGGGCTTCGCGTTCGCGGTAATGCGCACTGTAGAAGATGACCTCGGTGGTGGCCAGTGCCGCATCCTCGCGCAGTTGCCGCACGAATTCGTAGCCATCCATGGTGGGCATCAATACGTCTGAAATGACCAGGTCGGGGCGCATCGCGCGCACCAGTGCAAGGGCCTCGGCGCCATCGGATGCCTCCAGCGCTTGGTGTCCGAGGCTGTCAATCAGGGTTACGACCAAGAGTCGGTTTTCAGCATGATCGTCAACCACCAGTATCTTGGCCATGGCGCGGTCCTGTCAGTGTCCCGGGCTATGCCGAACTTGCAGCGCGCGCGACAAAAAGGCTTCGATCTGCGTGACAAAGGTCTCCGGTGTGATGGGTTTGGTAATGTGTTCATCGAAACCGGCGGCCAGCGCGGTTTCCCGGTCGCCCGCCATGGAAAACGCCGTCACGGCAATCAGTGGAACCCGATGCCAGTTGGGTTGTTCCCGCAACGCACGCGCCACTTCGTAGCCGTTCATCACCGGCATTTGCAAATCACAAATGATGAGGTCGGGCTGTGTCTGCAGTGCCAGGTGCAGGCCGGCGCCCCCGTCCTCGGCTTCCAGCGTGGTGTACCCAGCAGCCTCCAGCAGGTAGCGCACTAATGCGCGGCTGGCGCTGTCGTCCTCAATGATCAGAATGCGTGTGGGCATGGATTAATCCTCCCACAACTCCAGCGTGAATGTGCTGCCTTTACCAATGGCGCTATGGAAAGTAATTCTTCCACCCAACTGCTCGGACAGCTTGCGGCTCAGATGCAGGCCCAGTCCGCTGCCTTCGAGCTTGCGCCGGTCGGCGGCCTCTATCCTGGAGAACGCCTCGAACAGGCGGGGCTGGTCCTGCTGCGCAATTCCCGGCCCCGTATCCTCAACACTGAAGGCCAGCATATTACGACCCGCAACCACATGCCGTTGCAAGCGTAATTGCACGCTCCCCTGTTCCGTGAATTTGATTGCGTTGCCGGTGAGGTTGATGATGATCTGGCTCAGGGCGCGGCGATCCGTGTTCAGCATTACCGCCGGATCGGGCAGGCTGACGGTGAACAGCAGTTTTTTCTTCTCCGCATCGGGGCGCAGTGACGCTGCCACTTCGTCCACTACGGCGTTGCAGTCAATGGTTTCCGTTTTGAAATCGAGCTTGTTGGCACCGAGCTTGGCCAGATCCAGCATGTCGTTGATCAGCGACAACAGGTGCCTGGCACCTCTCTGAACAATTTGCAGCTGTTTGTCCTGTTCCACGTTGAGTGGGCCAGGCAGTTTCATCAGCAGCGTGCCGGTGAAGCCGATGATGGCGTTCAGGGGTGTGCGCAGTTCGTGCGACATGCTGGCAAAGAACCGGTCCTTGGCCAGCGCGGCGTTCTCCAACTCAACGTTTTTGTCACGCAGGGTCTGCTCGAAGCGTTTGCGCTCGGTGACGTCGCGGATGGCGCTGGAGACGAACAGGCCTTCCTCTGTCTCCAGCGGGCTCAGGCTGATCTCGACCGGAAATTCGCCACCATCTTTGCGCAGGCCAAACAGTTCCAGCCCGGCTCCCATGGAGCGCGCCCGGGGTTGCGAGAAAAATCCGGTTCGGTGATCCGGGTGATTTCCGCGGTATCGCTCGGGCACCAGGATTTCTATCTTTTGCCCCAACAGTTCTTCACGGCTCCAGCCGAACAACTGCACGGCCTGGGTGTTGACCAGTACCATGCGGCCCTCACGGTTGACAATGACCATGGCGTCCGGCGCCGATTCCAGCAGATCCTTGAACTTTTGATCGGCCTTCTTGCGATCCGAGATATTGCGAATGGCGCTCATTACCATGGTGCCTTCCTCGGTCTTTAGCGGGCTCAGGCTGATCTCTACTGGAAACTCGTCGCCATCCTTGCGCAGGCCGTACAGCTCCAGGCCCGCACCCATGGTGCGGGTGCGCGGTTGCTCAAAATAGCCGCCCCGGTGCGCGAGATGGGCGGTGCGAAAACGGTTGGGCAGCAGTATTTCCACCGGCTGTCCCAGCAGTTCCGTACGCTGGTGCCCGAACATTTTCTCCGCCTGCGAGTTGACCAGCACGATGCGCCCGGTGACGTTGACCATCACGATGGCGTCCGGCGTGGACTCCAGCAGGTCGTGAAAGCGCGCTTCCACGAGCTTGGCGTCGCGCAGCACCTTCAGGTGCGTGACGTCTTTTTTGTTGGACAGGAAGTATTCCAGTTGACCGTCGGCCCGCAATACCGCCTTGGTGGACACGCTGACATGCACCAGGGTGCCGTTCTTGCAACGGCGTACCGACTCATAGACCGTCACTCCTCGGTGCAATGCCTCGGCCTGGATGCGCGATTCTTCCTCGAAGCAGTCCTTGGGCACGATGAGTTCCAAGATGGGCTGCCCGATCGCCTCGTCCCGGCTATAGCCAAAAATCGTCTCTGCCGCCAGGTTCCAGTGCAGGATGGTCCCATCCGGCCCGACGGCAATCAGTGCATCGGGGTTGTGTTCCCACAACTGTGCAGTCAAATTCGGACTCATGCCTCCCTCGCTTTCGTCGATCCAAGGTCCGCAGCGTGTAACTGTTTGACCAGTGTGCGCGCAGTGCCATGCCTATGCGGTCTAAGCGGTCTTTGCGATTTGAGCACAAAGCGAGGTCTCAAAGTGCAAAATTGATGTAAGTCAATGTAGAACGCTTAATATTGAGGCGTTGGGAACTGGTGTGCACAGGGGGCATCGCAAGGATTTCATGCTGAAATGTCCTCTAGCCCCCGTGCAATATGCACTTATTGCTATTGAAGTGATAGCATGTTGTCACTGTATCCGATGCGCCGGTATTCCCCTGGCGCGCCTCCCGTCCAGCGTTTGAAAGCCCGGTTGAAGGTGCTGGCCTCGGCAAAACCCAGCGACTGGGCAATGTCGGAAAAGGCCCTTTGCGTGTGGGCCACCGCCTGGCAGGCGTGCTCCCTGCGGGCGGCATCGAGCAGGCCGGTGTAACTCAGCGCCAGATCTTGCAGGCGCCGGGCGAAGGTGCGCTCGGTCATGCCAAAGGCCTGTGCCGCCTGGGCGCGGCCGGGCAGGGCATGGCCCAACTGGGCGGCCAGCCAGCCCCGCAGTTCGGTGGCCAGGTCGTCGGACTCCTCGGACAGTGCCGTCAGCCGTGCGGCCGCGTACTGCTGGTGCACGGCGGCCAACTGCGCGTCGGCTTGGGGCAGGGGCTGGTCCAGCGCGGCGTTGTCGAGCAACAGGCCGCTGAAGGCTTGCTCAAAATCCACCGGGCAGTGGAACACCGCCTGGTAACCACTCAGCGGCCCGAGCGCACCGTGGCTGAACTGCGCCCGCAATGGGCTCATGCCGCTACCGGTCACCCAGCGGCTGAAACTCACCACGGCCGACAGCACCGCTTCGAGCTGGTGCGGGCTGAATGCCAGCTCGCCCTGGCGCGGGTGGTAGACGATCCAGCTGGCCTGTTCGCCGGCAATCATCTGAAAGCGCCCGCCGTCGCTGATCAGGCGCTGGAACTTTTGCACCACGGCAATGGACTCGCGCAGTGTTGGCGACGACTGCAGGATGTAGCTCACCACGTTGAAGCTGGCCGGCCCGACCTGGCTGCCGGCTTTCAGGCCAAAGCCTGCGTCCTGCGTCAGGCTGGCAGCGGCGCGCCACAGGCGGGTGATGTGGTCTATGGGCCAGCGCTGGGCCTTCAGGTCGTCCAGCGGGATACCGGCGTGGGCGAGCAGAGTCTCCGGCGCCAGGCCCTGGCGCTGGGCCGCGCCCAGCACCGTGCCGACCCAGCTCATGGAAACGGTGGCCTGCAAAGTCAAGTGTTTGGCCTCTAAAGTCAAGTGTCTCGGCATCATATCCCGCTATCGTTGCACCCCACAAGGCCCGCATTCCATGACGGGCTAAAGCACGAGATAAACGCACGAGGAGACAAATCTTGGCAACAACAACAGTGCAATCGGATGTGCTGGTGATTGGCGGCGGCCTGGCCGGCCTGGTCACGGCGATTGAATGCCTGCAGGCGGGCCAGCGGGTGACGCTGGTGGACCGCGACACGCGCGAACGCTTGGGTGGCCTGGCCCTGTGGGCCTTTGGTGGCATGGCACTGGTCGATACGCCGCTTCAGCGACGCATGAAGCTGACAGACTCTCCCGAGATCGCGTTGCGCGACTGGATGCGCTTTGGCGAGCTGGGCGAGCACGACGTGCTGCCGCTGCAATGGGCACGCTACTACGTGCAGCACTCCCGCGCCGAGGTCTACGACTGGCTGATTGCCAACGGCCTGAAGTTCATGCCGGCGGTGAACTGGGTGGAGCGCGGCATGCAGGGCGATGGCAACACGCTGCCGCGCTACCACGTGGTCTGGGGCACATCGCGCCAGCTCACGCGGCGCATGATCGAACTGATGCTGGCAGCGGACCAGGGCGGCCGCCTGACGCTGCTCAGCGGTCACCGGGTGACTGCGCTGGAAAGTTCCGCTGGCGTGTTCAGCGGTGCCGTTGCGGTGAACGAGGCCAATAGTTCCGAAGTGCGCCTGAGCGCGTCCGCCGTGGTGCTGGCCATGGGCGGCATCAACGGCAGCCATGAAGAAACCCGAGCCAACTGGGTGGCTGGGCGCCCGATGCCCGCCACCATGTTGAATGGCGCCCATCCGTTTGCCGACGGCAAGCTGCACCATCTGGTCGCCGGCCTGGGCGGGAACATCACCCATGCGGGTGAGATGTGGAACTATGCCGCCGGTTTTCCGCATCCGTTTCCGCACTTCGAGGGGCATGGTCTCTCGACCATTCCGTGCAAGTCGGCGTTGTGGCTCAACCACAAGGGCGAGCGCATCGGCCCCCAACCGCTGGTCACCGGCTTTGACACCCACGAACTGTGCCAGCGCGTGGCTGCGCAGGAGAAACCGTACACCTGGCACCTGCTGAACTGGCGCATTGCGGCCAAGGAATTTGCCATTTCCGGCTCCGAACACAACCAGCGTATCCGCGACCAGCAGTTCCCGATGTTCCTGAAGGAAACGCTGCTGGGCAACCACCGCCTGGTGAAGCAGATGGCTTCTGAGAGCAAGCACTTTCTGGTGGACGACACACTGGCCGGGCTGGCCGCCAAGATGAACGCGTTGGCCGGTACCCAGGATGTGAAACTCGAGGTGTTGCAAGCCACGGCCGATGCGTTTGACGCCAATTTCTCGCGTGGCGACTCCGTGGTCAACGACGACCAGATTCGCCGCATCGAACACGCCCGCCACTGGGGGCCGGACAAGCTGCGCACCTGCAAACCGGCGCCGCTGCAAAAGCCGGGGGCCGGACCCTTCATCGCCATCCAGATGCAGCTCATCACCCGCAAGAGCCTGGGTGGTTTGCAGACCGATTTGCAGAGCCGCGTGCTCAATGCCGCTGGCCAGCCTATGCCGGGCCTGTATTGCGTGGGCGAGGCCGCTGGCTTTGGCGGCGGCGGTGCCAGTGGCAAGCGCTCGCTGGAAGGCACCTTCCTGCCCGGCTGCATTCTGACGGCGCGCGCTGCGGCGCGCTCCATCACCGCAGGCCGCGGCCTCTAGAAATTCATCCCCATTCAAAAACGGAGACTCTTATGTCCAATGGCGCCAATGCCCTGATCCGCACGCTGGTCGATGCGGGCATCACCACCTGCTTCACCAACCCCGGCACGTCCGAGATGCACTTTGTGGCCGCGCTCGACACCGTGCCCCAGATGCGCGCGGTGCTGGCTCTGTTTGAAGGCGTGGCCACCGGCGCGGCGGACGGCTATGGCCGCATGGCCGATAAACCGGCCGCCACGCTGTTGCACCTGGGCTGCGGCCTGGGCAATGGTCTGGCCAACCTGCACAACGCTCGCAAGGGCCGGGTGCCCATCCTGAACATCGTGGGCGACCACGCGACCTACCACACGCAATACGACGCCCAACTGCAGTCCGATATCGAAACCGTAGCGCGCAATGTGTCGCCCTGGGTGCGCACGTCCAAGAGCACGCAGGACTTGTGCAAGGACGCGGCCGAGGCAATAGGTATATGCCAGGGCCCGCCGGGGCAGGTGGCTACGCTGATACTGCCCGCCGATGTGTCCTGGGGCGAGGGCGGTGTGCCCGCCGCACCCCCCACCATTAAAAAACCCGAAGTTGCGGACGATGCCACCGTGGCGGCGATCACCCAGGCACTGCAGGGTGAAGGCAAGAAGGCCATCCTGCTGGGCGGCCGCGCACTGCGCGCACCAGCGTTGATGGCCGTGGCACGCATCGCCGCCAAGACCGGTACCAAACTGTTTGCCGAAGTGTTCCCCACCCGCATCGAGCGCGGCGCCGGTCTGCCGCCGGTGGAGCGCATCGCCTACCTGGCCGAGCTGGCCTCGGTGCAACTGACCGGCCTGGACCACCTGATCCTGGTCGACGCCAAGGCGCCGGTCTCGTTCTTTGCCTATCCCGGAAAAAAGAGCTATCTGGTGCCCGATGGCTGCCAGTTGCACACGCTGGCGTCGTACACCCAGGACGTTTCCGGCAGCCTGGACAAGCTGTCTACCGCGGTTGGCGCCGGGCAGGCCACACCCGTGTTGCAAGCCGCCAAGCGCCCGGGCTTGCCGCGCGGCAAGTTCACCGCCGACAAGGTGTGCAAGGCCATTGGGCAGTTGATGCCCGAGAACGCCATCATCGTCGACGAAGCCCAGACCTCCGGCATCATGCTGGCCATGTACACAGCCGGCGCGCCGCGCCACGATGTGGTCACGCTCACCGGTGGCGCCATCGGCCAAGGTCTGCCCAACGCGGTGGGCGCGGCCATTGCCTGCCCGGATCGCAAGGTGATTGCGCTGGCCGGTGACGGCTCGGCCATGTATACCATTCAGGCGCTGTGGACGATGGCGCGCGAGAAGCTCGATGTCATCAACATCGTCTTCAACAACCGGTCTTATGCCATCCTCAACGTCGAGTTGCAGCGCGTCGGCGCGGTCGGCGCCAGCGACCGGGCAAAAGCCCAACTGGATTTGCGCACGCCACCAATTGATTTTGTGCACCTGGGGCAGAGCATGGGTGTGGCGTCCAAACGTGCCACGACCACGGATGAATTCCTGGCCGCCTTTGAGCATGCGTTGCGCACCCCGGGCCCGCACCTGATCGAGGCCATCGTGCCGCCGACACTGGCCGGGCTTAAGCTGCGCGTGTTGCCGCATTTGTTGCAGTCACTGGCCAATCTCCCGCAGCCGATTGCGCGGGCGCTCAAGCGCAAGATTGCGCCCTGAGCAAGGCCACAGCCCCTTGGATACGGGCTCGACCACAGGCTCCGGTCACGCCGTGCGCACCCTGGCGCGGGCGTTTTACCGGCCGCATCACTGGCTAAAAGAGTTGGAACTTTATGCACGCCCGTTCGTTGTATAAGTTCCAGCCATGCGAAATCTAAGCCACCTCGACGAGAGCGAATGCATCAGCCGCGCGCAGCGGGGAGATGTGTCGGCGTTTTCGGAGCTGGTGTCACGCTTCCAGGACCGCATATACCGTTTTCTCGTGCGGCTGACCCGTTCGCAGGACGATGCACGGGATCTGACGCAAGAAACGTTTTTACGCGCATTCCAGAGTCTGCCCCGCTGGACGCCCGACGCGCGCTTCACCACCTGGCTGTTTCGCATCGCGCGCAATCTGGCGTTCGATCTGTTGCGGCGCCACAAGCGCGTTGAATTCGTGGCCCTGGAAGAAGACGCGACCATTGTCGACACGGCACAGGGCCCTGACGACCTGCTGCAGACGGCGCAGCGTCTGCGCCTGCTGGAAGCGGCGTTGTTGCGGCTGCCAGCCGAACACCGCGAGATCCTGCTGCTGCGGGAAATCGAGGACATGACGTATGACGACATTGCCGACGTGCTGGGTCTGAATCTGGGCACCGTCAAGTCACGTATTGCGCGGGCGCGCAGTGCGTTGATTGGAGCAACAACGCGTTGAATGGAGAAATTGCCATGCATTGCCCACCCTTTGATGATCTCTCGGCGTATGTAGATCACATGCTCAAACCCCGCGCGCGTGAGCGTCTGCATGCACACGTTGAGGATTGCCCGGATTGTCAGCGGCAGCTTCAGGCCGTGTACACCCTGAGAAACCGCCTGCAGGAGATGCCTTCGCCTGAACTGGGTTTTGACCTGGGCGCGCGTCTGCAGGATCAACTGCGTGCCGCGTCGGATCGCAAACGACAGAGGCGAACGGGCTGGGCTTGGTCTGGCTGGCTGCCAGCCGGGCTGGCGGCGGCGGCCATGGCCTCGGGCGTCTGGCTGGGCGGATTGTTGGTGGCCGGTAGCGCCGTCAGTTTGCCCCGCGCAACGATGGTGCGGGTGTTTGATCCGGTGCCGCCCGGCGGCCTGTGTGCCGCGGCTGAGCTCTGCAATCTATCGAAAGGAATGCCATGAACCGCACTGCCATGAAGTGGCTGTTGGCCATATCGCTGTCACTCAATATCGGCATCATCGGGGCTGTGGTTGTCAAGCAGGCCCGCCCACCCGTGGCGGAACAAGCGGCGTCATCGGCCCACTTGAATCTGCCGGACTACCTGGAATTGACCAGTGAACAGCGTCAGCGCTGGCAACAACTGGAACCGGATTTCCTGCACGATCTCGCCGGTAACTGGCGCGACATACGCCAGCACCGGGAAACCCTGGTGCGCGCCATTTTTGCGGCGGTGCCAGACCGTGCGGCGATCAATGCCGAGCAGGCCCACATCGCGGCGCTGCAGGATGCCCAGCAGCAGCGCGTGATCACGCAACTGCTGGCGGAGCGCGAAGTGCTGGACCAAAACCAGCGCGCCAGGTTGATGACCCTGCTTTTGGGGCGCTATGCACAGGAGTCCACCGAAGAGGAGTTGTTGCACCGAAAATAAAAGGAACATTTTGTGTGAATGTTCGTTAAGGCAAGCAAGGTCATGCCAACGCTTGGCTGATCCTTCTTAACCTGATCAGGAGCACTTCATGAAATTTCCCATGTATGTATTGATAGCAGCAACGCTGGCAAGCCCGCTGGCGGTCCTGGCCGCCGACCACGATGCGCACGGCGCAGCCGCCCAGCACAGGATTGAACTCAATGCCGGCAAGAAGTGGGCAACCGATGACCCCTTGCGCCAGGCCATGACGGCGATCCACGCATCGGTGGACGTCACATTGCCGAGGGCCCACGCAGGCAAAGCCACGACGGCTGATTACGATGCCTTCAGCAAAGAGGTCAATACCCAGGTCGCCTACATTGTGCAGAACTGCAAGCTTGATCCCAAGGCGGACGCGCAACTGCATACCGTGATTGCCGACATCCTTGCCGGCGCGGAAGTTGCAGCGGGAACGCAAAAGGGCAAGGGTCGCGCGGCAGGCGTGGTCCAGATCGCGCAGGGACTTAACACCTACGGCAAGTACTTTGACCACGCTGGCTGGAAGCCCGTCGCCGTGCCGCATTGAGGCTGACAACGCGTAGCCAACGCAAGGTTGCAGCCACACCATGTCGGGTTTTTGGGCTCCCGACGTGGTGGGCTTTCCGGGCTGGGCGACAATGCGCCCTCCATGAAAACGATATTACCCCTGCAACTGCTGTTTGCCCCCGACAAAAACGATCCCCGGCCGCTGATCCTTTACCACGGTCATAGCTGTCCCGATGGCTTTGCCTCGGCGTTGGCGGCCTGGCTTTTTTATGAAGGCCAAGCGGAGTTTCTGGGGCTGGACCACGGAGATATCCGCAGTGTTGCCGACTTGCCCGATGTGACGGGCCGAGCGGTGTACATCCTCGATTTTTCGTTTTCCGCCGAGATCCTGCGGGATATCGATGCGCGGGCCGCCAAACTGGTCATGCTGGACCACCACAAGAGCGCGGCAGAGCATCTGACGGGTTTTGCCTGCCGTTGCGGAGTGGTGCACTTTGACATGGACAAGTCGGGTTCGCGGCTTGCCTGGGAGTTCTTTCAGCGCGACAGGCCGCTGCCCGATCTGGTGCGCTTTATTGAAGACCGGGACATCTGGACCTGGCAATACCCTGAGAGCGCGGGCTTCCTGGCGGCGCTGGACATGGAGCGCTTTGATTTTGCACATTGGGCGACGATCGCCGGCTTCGATGCCGGGCAGTTGCTGGCATTCATGGCGAGGGGGCAGGCCATGGACGAAAAATTCAACAAACTGGCGGCCGATATCGCCGAGGGTGCGCAACCCCTGGTATTCAACGGCCAGCATGGACTGATGGTCAATGCACCCAGCGTCTTCCACAGCGTGGTGGGCGATATTTTGTCCAAGAAAACCGGAACCTTTGCACTGATGTGGTGTGCGGGCAAAGGCGGCACGGTGAAAGCGGGTTTGCGCTCCCAGCGCAATTTTGACTGTATCGCACTGGCGCGCAGCATGGGAGGCGGCGGCCATGCCCAAGCCTGTGGCTTCAAGATGGGGGTCAATCAGCTGACAGACTTACTTGGCGGCGTTCTGGATGCGCCCGCTAGACCCGCTGACTGACAGGTGTCCCGCAGCGGGGGCAGATTCGCCTATTTGTTCTTGTCTTTGCCGCGTGGAATCACTGCAGTCATCGGCGCCATGGGGCGATCGGACGTGGAGTTCTTGGGTTCGGAAGTGTCTTTCTTGGGCTTCTTCGCCATCTTCTCTTTGCGCTGGTCACCTTTAGCCATATGTCCTCCATAGTCAACCCCGACATGGGGTTCGATGGTGCGATATTACGGCAGAATGGGACATGGCAAAAAAACTGATCCCCAGCACCCGATGGCAAGAACAGGTGGCCCCGGATGAGGCCGAGCGCTTCGCATCCTATGGTCAACAGTTTGTCGCCATACAGGCCCGCAAGTCCAAGAAGTATGGCAATGGCCGCGCCCTGCACCGCAAGCAGATCACGGCGGCCAAAGGCACACTGGAGGTGCTGACTGATCTGCCGGACTTTGCCCGTCACGGGCTGTTTGCCAAACCCGGCACCTTTGAGACTTGGGTGCGCCTGTCCAACGGTGGGCTGGACCGCGCGCCAGACCGCATGCCCGACATTCGGGGTTTTGCCCTGCGCGTGCTGGGGGTCCAGGGTGACTCGGCACTGGGCAACGGCCCTGCGGTCAGTCAGGACTTTGCGCTGATCAACCAGGAGGTTTTTGGTTTTACCAGTAGCGCGGAATTCGTCGAGTTTGTGGTGGCTGCAGCCAAGGGTATGGGCAGCCTGTTCAGGCATTTGGTGAAACGCTATGGCGTTGTGCGTGGCCCGCTGCGCCTGGTTGCCATGGTCAAAACGATGGGCAAACCCTTTGGCGGTTTTGCCACGGAGCCGGTCTATAGCGCAGCCCCGATCGCCTGTGGTCCGTATGCGGTGCGGGTGCGCCTGGTCCCGTCAGCAGACAATGGCCCCGCAAAGCCTGGCGCCAAGCAGGATTGGGGCGCTGATTTCAATGCGAGACTGCGCGAGAAGAGCCTGCAGTGGGACTTGCAGTTGCAGCCCTTTGTGGATGAAGATCGCACGCCGATTGAAGATGCGTCGGTCAACTGGCCCAGCCCCTACACCACGGTGGCCCGTCTGACGCTGCCGCGGCAGGATGGCGATTCGGCTGCCGGTCAGGCGTTGGCCAAACAGGTGGAGGGGGCCATTTTCGACCCTTGGCAGGCGCTGGCAGACCACAGGCCTTTGGGCGACGTGATGCGTGCACGCAAGGTCGTGTATTTTGAAAGCCAAAAAGCGCGGGGCGCCTAATTGCCTTCAAATTGACATGCGTCAAGGTGCATGGTGTGCAGTCGGTGCAGCATGCAGTGGTAGACATTTTTTAGGAGGCATACACATGTTCAAACATATTCTTCTCGCCACGGACGGCTCCCCCGCTTCGGAACACGCAGCCCAGTTGGCAGTCGGGTTGGCCCGTGTCCACGGTGCCCGGTTGACGGCGGTTTACGTCGTGGACCCTTATCCCTATATTGGTGTGGGTGAGATCAATCCCATGGGTTATCAGGCCTATATGTCGGCCGCCCAGCAGCAGGCGGCCCAGGCCCATGCGCAGGTCGAAGAGCTGTGCAAACAAGGCGGCACACCGGTGGAACTGCAGGCACGCCTGGTCGAAGACGTGGGTGCGGCTAGCGGCATCGTGCAGACTGCCGAAACCGAGGGCGCTGACCTGGTGGTGCTGGGGTCCCACGGGCGCACTGGTATTGCACGCCTGATGCTGGGCAGTGTCTCGACCAAGGTCGTCGCCGAGTCGAAAGTTCCGGTCTTGGTCTCGCGCTAGCTTGAAATCACGGGCTTGGCTCCCAGTTATGGCGTCTGACAACCGCTTGGACTGGAGCACAACCCGTGGTCTTTCTTCTGTTTTGTGGTCTGGCCTTGCTCTTGGTCGTGGGCCTGCTGGGCCAACCCTATTGGCTGGCCTACCGGCGTAGCCGGGTCGTGGAGACGGCCTTTCCGGCGTCCTGGCGCAAGATCCTGCAGCAGCGGGTGCCCTTGGTGCGCAGGCTTCCGGCGCATCTGCAGTTGCAACTCAAAAAGCATATGCAGGTCTTTATTGCCGAAAAGTCTTTTTTGGGATGCGGCGGTCTGCAGATCACCGAGGAAATGCGGGTGGTGATTGCCGCGCAGGCCTGTCTGCTGATACTGAACCGCGCAACGGACTATTTCGCCAAGGTGCACCAGGTTCTGGTGTATCCCGGTGCGTTTGTGGTGAACCGCACCACGGTGGACGGCGCCGGCGTGCAGCAGGAAAACCGCCAGGCGCTGTCGGGCGAGTCCTGGTCCCAGGGGCAGGTCATTTTGTCGTGGCAAGACACCCTGGAAGGCGCTGCCATTGCGGACGACGGCCGCAACGTGGTCATCCACGAGTTTGCCCACCAACTGGACCAGGAAAATGGCGCCGCCCGGGGCGCACCACCGCCCACGTTTGGGGACACCCGGCACGACCCCCAGCGTTGGTCGCGTGTGTTCCATGCCGCCTATGCGCGGCTGCAGTCCGAAGCGCGCCATGGGGTGGACGGCCTGCTCAACCACTACGGTGCGCAGGACCCGGCAGAATTCTTTGCCGTAGTGTCCGAGGTGTTTTTTGAACAACCCCAGGCGTTGGCTGCGGAGTATCCGTCGCTATACCAGGAGCTGAGTGGCTACTACAAGGTCGACCCTGCCGGATGGTAGGCCACAGCCTATACGCCTTCGAGCATGATCATGGTTCTGCGCGCGGATTGCCGGCTGATGGGCAGGATGGCCTGGTACTCGGCTGAATCGTAAAAACGGTTGGCGCTGTCGGCATCCGGAAAACGGATCAGCACCATGCGGGTGGGTGACCACAGGTCGGTTTCCCTGAGTGTCAATTGGCCCCCGCGTGCCAGGTACTCCCCGCCATAGTGTTCCACCAGGGGCTTGGCCTTGAGCTTGTATTCTTCATACAGTTCGGGCTTGTCCAGCAGGGTATCAACAATCAGGTAGGTTGCCATGGGATCTCCGGTAGCAGGCTAAAGGGCACAGTCTAGATCAGTACAGGCCGCGCACCCGTGCTTGCAGGCGGCTCAATCCCAACAGGGCATCGGTAAAAGGGGTGGCGACTCCGGTGAGGGTGCCCAACTCTTTGACCACGGTGACCAGTGCATCCAGTTCCACCGCCTTGCCGGCTTCCATGTCCTGCAACATGGAGGTCTTGAAGGCCCCCAGCTTGCGTGTCACCTGGTGTCTGTCCTCGGGCTGCTGGGCTATGGGAATGCCAATACGAGCACCGATCTCCTTGGCCTCCAGCATCACGCTGGATACAAAATTGCGCACCAGTTCGTCGCCCAGTATCAGGTCGGTGGTCGCGCCGGTCAGGGCGCTGATGGGATTGACCGTCATATTGCCCCACAGCTTGTACCAGACATCTTTTTGAATCTGGGGCGACACCGTGGCGGCAAAGCCGGCGCGGACCAGCAAATCGGCCAACGCCTGCACCCGTTCGGTGGTCCGCCCGGATGGCTCTCCGATGATCAGGCCGTTGCCAAAATGGTGCCGAATGACCCCGGGCGCGTCCACCGAGCAACTGGCGTGTACCACACAGCCCACTACGCTGGCCGCAGGAATGGCCCGGGCAATTTCGCCGCTGGCGTCGACGGCCTGGAGTTGCGTGCCGGCCAATGCGCCGCCAAAGCCCTGGAAAAACCACCAGGGTACGCCGTTCATGGCCGTCAGCACGAGTGTGTGGGGCCCGATGAGGGCACCTGTCTGATTCGCCACGTCCCGCAACGAAGGTGCCTTGACCGCGACAACCACCAGATCCTGCACACCGAGTTCGGTTGCGCTGGCGCAGGCCCGAACCGTATGCCGTGCGTCCCCCAGGCGCAGCCCTTGCTGTTGCAGGGCGGTCAGCGTGGCCCCACGGGCCAGCACGCTGACCTGGCAACCCGCTTGGGCCAACCCTGCGCCGATCCAGCCACCGATGGCGCCGCAGCCGACCACGCAGACTCTGGATAAGGCGGCGCTCATGGGCTTTCCTGTTGGTTGATGTGTGTCATGGCGTATGTCGTGTGCAGTGTCCGGGGAGTTGGCATTGTGGCAGTGTTGCAGGAACTGGTCATTTCCAAGGCATCCTGCCGAAGCCCAGTATTGGCGCGGCCTGTGCAGCTTGTGAACATAGTTATCCACAACTTGGCCCACAGAAAGTGGGGGCAAGTCGGGGGTAGTCCATGCTGCATCGCAATGTTGTGCCTTCCGTTAATTTTTGCTATCGCGGTGGTTTCCACCATTGGTAAAAGAGGCTATTTTCATTTCGGGTAAACCCTGAATTTCATGCATTTCCTGTCGTTGTGGACAACAAAGACCGCATTTACGTGGCGCCGCGAGCGTGCAATGTTATCCACAGTGGATCGTTTGGTCAGCAACCAGTAAGAATCCGGACTTTCCTGGATGTTCCGGGGTGTGGTTCTCCACAATTGGCAGAAAAGGCGGGCGAACCTAGACTGCGCACCAAACTATTCCACCGGAACACAAGCCATGTCAGACTTTGCAGCGCCCGCCAAACGGCCCCTTTATCGATCCCTGTATTTCCAGGTGCTTACGGCCGTGGCCCTGGGCGTGGCGCTGGGGCATTTTTATCCCCAACTGGGTGCCGACATGAAGCCGCTGGGCGATGGCTTCATCAAGCTCATCAAGATGATCATTGCCCCCATCATCTTCTGCACCGTCGTGGTGGGCATTGCCGGCATGGAAGACATGAAGAAGGTCGGCAAGACCGGTGGCTTGGCCCTGCTGTATTTTGAAGTGGTCAGCACGCTGGCGCTGATCGTGGGCCTGGTCACCGTCAATCTCCTGACCCCGGGCGCCGGCATGAATGTCGACGCATCCACGCTGGATACCAAGAGCATCGCGGCCTACACCGCCCCGGGCAAGATGGTGGGCACAGTCGACTTTTTGCTCAATGTGATTCCCACCTCGGTGGTCGATGCCTTTGCCAAAGGCGAGATTCTGCAGGTGCTGCTGTTCTCAGTGTTGTTCGGCTTCGCGCTGCACAAATTCGGCGGGCGCGGAACCATGGTGTTTGACTTCATTGAAAAGACCTCGCACGTGCTGTTCGACATCGTCGGCATCATCATGAAGGTGGCTCCCATCGGTGCCTTTGGAGCCATGGCGTTCACCATTGGCAAGTACGGCGTGGGTTCGCTGTTCTCGCTGGGCAAGTTGATGGGCACTTTCTACCTGACCTGTCTGATCTTCGTGTTTGTCGTGCTGGGGCTGATTGCCAGGCTGCACGGTTTCAGCATCTGGAAGTTTGTCAAGTACATCAAGGAAGAACTGCTGATCGTGCTGGGCACCTCCTCCAGCGAATCCGTGCTGCCACGCATGATGGAGAAGATGGAGAACCTGGGTGCCAAGAAGACCTGCGTGGGCCTGGTCATTCCCACCGGCTACTCTTTTAATCTGGATGGCACGTCCATTTACCTGACCATGGCGGCGGTGTTCATTGCACAGGCCACCAACACGCCGATGACGCTCACGCAAGAGCTCACGTTGCTGGCGGTGTTGCTGCTGACTTCAAAGGGCGCCGCCGGCATCACGGGCAGTGGCTTCATCGTGCTGGCGGCCACGCTGTCGGCGGTGGGCACGGTGCCGGTGGCCGGTCTGGCGCTGATTCTGGGCATTGACCGCTTCATGTCGGAAGCCCGCGCGCTGACCAACCTGGTCGGCAACGGCGTGGCCACGATTGTGGTCGCCAAGTGGACGGGCGAGCTCAACACCGAACGCCTGCACGCTGGTCTAAACAACGAGACCTGGATCGAGGCCGAGGCGCCCGAAATCCTGCTGGACCAGCAGGTTGCCCACATGGCGGTGACCAAGGGCTAAACCGGCTACGCCGGTCCCCGGTGCGCTACTGCACCGCGGCCGGGTAGTGCTGCCCCACCCAGCGTTCAAACTGCTGGCACATGGCCTGGTCTGATTCGCGGTTGTCGGCGATCAGCTCTGCGCCATGCACGATGCGGATGGTGGCGTCCAGGTCGGGTGCCGGGGCCGGCGGGTAGTTGCGCTCGGCGGCGGCGGCCATCGTGGCCTGGGCCTCGGCCCACGCCTCGTCGACCGTCTGGTTGCAACTGTCGGCCAGGTACTTTGCATTGAACGGCTCGCCCGTCAGGCTCAGCAAGGTGTCGTTGTGGCTGATGCTATTGCCCCGTGCCCAATAGTGCTGGGACAGCGCAGGCCCAATGGCCGGGTTGTCGGTCAGGTATCCGTAGGTCCTCTGAAAGTAGGCGCGCGTCTGGTACACCGCCATATTGGCCAGCAAATACCCATGGTAGGCCGCTGAGGACTCCTGGTTCAGCAGGTGCGGAATCGCCAGCAGCGGACGCGGACCGACGGCCACACCCAGAATGCGCTGCTCGGTCGCGCGCGCCAGCGCCAGCACGGTGTCCGCCGTCAACTGCTCGTCACTTAAACGGTACAAGGCACGCTCAAAGTAGGGCACCACCAGGGTGCTGCGTTCCGAATAGGCGGCGAACGGTTGCGTGGTCTGGATGCGGGCGTGGATCAGCGCATCGGGGATGGGTTCGCCCTGGGCGTTGTGCGCATAGCGCTTGAGCCAGTCGGCGTCGTCAAGCAGGCTGTCGCAAAACATGGACTGGGTTTCGGCGTACGCCATTGAGGTGGGGGCGAACTCCTGCGAGAAGCAGGGCGCGTTCTGCGTCACATTGGCAAAGTGGGCCGCATGGCCACCTTCGTGGAACAGGGTGTTGATGGCCCGTGCGCCGCTGCCAATCTGGTCCGGCTTGGCGCCGGCGGTGAAATTGATCTGGCCGGCCACCCATTCGTTCTTGGCGTTGAAAAACGGCGGGATGGGCCCGTGGCAAAAACCGTTCTGGTACTTGCCTTTGCGCTCCAGCAGGTCCAGCTGCATGGTGGCACCCCGGTAGGCAATGCCCAGGTGCTGAAAACTCTGCAGCCAGCGCTCCAGCCCCTTGGCAAACGACAGGTAGGGGTCCAACTGGCGCGTCACGTCGCCGCTGACGAAGAAGCGCAGGTTCCAGGGCTGGGTGGCGTTCGCGCCATGGGCCTGCGCCAGGTCGCTGAGCGCGCGGGTGTTGGCGGCACGGGTGCGCACCTCAAAGTCGTCCAGGATGGCGAACAGCTGGTCGGCCGACATCTGCTCGTTCTTCTGCACCTTGTAGTCAAAGTAATTGGGAAAGCCCTGGGCGCGGGCAAAGGCATTGCGCTTCTTCACGATGTCAAGCCAGCCGTTGGCCAGCACCCAGCGCTCCAGCTCCATCAGCGCGTCATGCGAACTTTTGCGTGCGGCCTCATCCCGGTTGGTGCCCATATTGGTGGCCAGCATGCTCAGCGTGGCATCTTCCACCTGGCCCGCCTCGTTGGTGTGGCGCAGCACCAGATCGCGCCGCTTGGCAAACAGGTCGGCCTCCAGCTGGATCAGCTCGGCCATTAATTGGCGCGCGGCATCGTTGTCGACGATATTCGCCTCGAACAGCGCCAGCCAGCCCTTCAGGCCATGGCGCAGCGACGCGGTCGCGGCGTCATCGGCGCTGGGCTCGCCCAGGCTGGCCAGGGCCTGGCGCACCGAGGCCAGGCGTGCCGGGTCGGAGATAAAGTTCTTGTAGGCCTCTTCCGCGCGGGCAAAGCCGGCGTCGTCGTCCGAGACGGCCATATAGGTGTCCCAGAACAGGTCTTCCTTGGTCTTGTGGACGGCGAGGTAGTCGGTGTTGAGGGTATCAAACAACGCGCGGGCATCTTGCATGTTGGGGGTCTCCTTTGTGGGGTGGCCGATTCTCGCAGCATGGCAATACCCGTGGCGTGCGCTGGGGTGTGGCGGCGCAGGTGGCTCAGGGCGGCAGTCTGCCGCGCCGCCAGAACAGGCCCAGCAGCGGCTTGACGCTGACCCCGTGCAGGATGATGGACAGGGTCACCACGATCAGCGTGAACTGAATCAGTTGCAAAGCCATAGGCTCCGCCAGACCATGCTGTATGGCATACATCAGGTAGTACAGCGAGCCCACGCCGCGCACCCCAAACCAGGCCGCCAAGCCGCGAATCCGCCAGGGTGTGCCACTACCCAGCAAGGCTAACATCACACTGGCCGGACGAGCCACCAAAAAAAGGAACAAAGCCAGGCCGACCGCCGGCCAGGACCAGGAGTCCATGAACAGGGAGCCGCCAATCAGGATGATCAACAGCACTTCCGAGAGTCGCTCCAGGTGTTCCTTGAAGATCAGCGAACCCTCGCTGACCGTAGGCAGCGGCTCGGTGTCTCCCTGCGGCAGGGCTTTTCTGGCCAGTTTCATTTCCGTCTGGCGCAAAGCCACCGCCGCGAAGAACACGGCCAAGAAGCCCCAGGCATCCACCATGACGCACAGGCCGTACACCACGCCGATCAGGCCCAGGCCGAGGAAGTCATCCAGTAACTGATGCCGGTAAGGCTGTCGACGCAGTACCCAGCCCAAACGGGCCAGTACCACACCGGCAGCGATACCAATTGCCACCGCGCTTGCCGTGGCCCACACCACATCGACCAGCACCCAGCGCAGGCCCGAGTCCCCCATGTCATGCAGCCCCAGCAGCCCCAGCCCCAACATCACAAACGGGAAGGCGCTGCCGTCGTTCATGCCGGCCTCGCAGGTCAGCGTGAAGCGCAAATGGTCGCGGTCACCGGGGTGGCGGATCTGCACGTCGGTGGCCAGCACCGGGTCAGTGGGGGCCACGATGGCGCCCAGCAGGATGCCGGCTCCCAGTGGTAGCCCCAGCACATAGACGCAGAACGCGGCCACCAGGGCCACGGTCAGCACCATCGACACGGTGGCCAGCATCAGGGGTGCCTGCCAGCGCGAAAATGTGAACGGCGCCGGCATCTTGACGCCAGCCGAGAACAGCGAGATCAACACCGCCACCTCGGTCAGCGCCTGCAGCAGCGCCGACTCCTTGAGCGGGTTGAAATGGAACAGGTTGAGTGCCGTGGGGCCCACCAGTACACCCACTGCCAAGTAGATGATGGCGGACGTTGCCGGCGAGCGCTGCAGCAGGGTTGCGGTCAGGCCGCGTACCAGCAGCAGCGCGCCGATCAGCAAAAACCACTGCGGGCTAGTCATGAAAGGGGTGATCGTGCATACACCCCAGTGTAGTGTTTACCCTAGCATGGGCACTTAGGCCGCAGTTTGTGCAGCCGCCCGCTTGGAGCGCGCCCGGATGTTCAATGCTTCAACCCCCAGAGAGAACAGCATGGCCACGTAGACATAGGCCTTGGGCACGTGCACACCAAAGGCCTCGGCGATCAGCAGCGTGCCCACCATGGTCAGGAACGCCAGCGCCAGCACCTTGATAGAGGGATGGCGGTCGACAAATTCACCAATTGGTTTGGCCGCAAACAGCATGACACCCACCGACGCGACCACGGCAGCCACCATGACGCCGATCTTGTCCACCATGCCCACGGCGGTGATCACCGAGTCCAGTGAAAACACAATGTCCACCACTCCAATTTGCACAATGGTCCCCCAGAACATCGTGGCCCCGGCCTTCACGGAGTCGACCCCGGCGCTGACCTCCTTGGGTTCATGCGCTTCCACCTCCAGAAAGATCTCGTGCGAGGCCTTGTACAACAGGAACAGGCCACCGCCGAGCAGAATCAGGTCCCGCCCGCTGATGGCCTGCGTCCACACCGTCACCAGCGGGCTGGTTAGCGTCATCACCCACGCCAGGCTGAACAGCAGCGCAATGCGCGAGACCATGGCAAAGCCCAGTCCCAGGCGGCGGGCCAGGTCGCGCTGCTCGGCCGGCAGGCGCCCCACCAGAATGCTGATAAAAATGATGTTGTCGATGCCCAGCACAATCTCCAGGGCCGCCAGCATGAAGAAGGCGATCCAGATGTTGGGGTCTGCGAGAAAGTCCATGGCACGGTCCGAAAAGAGAAGTCCCGCAGTCTAGTGCGACAGGCCCAATCGGCCGGCAATTCCGGGCCGTGAAGCCACAGGATTGCTAAGGTTTTTGCAGGGCCAGCACCGTATCGCCATCGGCCGGCACGCAGCCAGGCGCGATGGGCTCCCAGCCGTGGCGTACGACGATGTGTTGCGCGGTGTAGCACAGCTCGATGTGCGTGGCTTCGGGCCATCGGTGGTGAACAAAGGTCGCAATGGACTGCGGCATGCTGACCCTGAACTGCGCCTGCGCCAGATCAACCGGCGGATGGTCGTCGGTATGCAGCCAGGGCAACAGGCCGGCCAACCACACCAACGGGCGCCAGCCCAGGTCAAAAGTACTGGGTGCATAGCCCTCGGCCTGCAGCCACTCCTGTGCCTGACCGCGTGCATCGTCGTTCGGCAACAAGGCACCCCAGGCGCTGGCCATCAGCTCGGCCAGCCACTGGTTGCAGTTCTGGTAGCGCTGGCCAAAGGCGTAGGCGTTGGCGCTGTAGGTGGCGCCCAGCAGCTCCAGGGCCTGACTCTCGTCCAGCGCGGTACGTTCCAGCGCAAGGGCGTCCTCCGCCGGCAGGAGCACGATGGAAATATAGCCTTCGGCCGGATCGTTGGCGCCCAGCACGAAGCCCGACATGCCCTGGTCAAAAATGCGGGGACGCTGTTCGTCACAGGCGTAATACAGCTGGCGCACCGACCACGGCGTATTGGGGCTGGCCTTGAGACTGACCCCGGCGTGAGAGTAGCGGTGGTCAAAGCGCTGCAGCGCCAGGCCCGAGCGGGCCACCAGCGCCAGCGTCTGGCCCGAGCGCTCGAGTTCGCTTTTGACCACGCCCGCCACCTGGATCAGACGGTCCTGCACCGCCGCGCCGGGCTCAACCTGGCCTTGGCAATAGTTCAGCGATCCGGCCCACACGCAGTGGGCACCCACAGCGCATGCCAGACCGATCAGGCCCCTGCGCACGGTGGTCAAACCCCGATCGGGCGGCTCTCCAGTTCGCGAAACCAGTCATCGTCCAGAATCAGGAAGAATGGCACGGTTGCGGTCGTCGCGTCGACGGTGGCAAGTGCCAGACCATAGGGGCGGTGCTCGGCGGAAACGATATGACCCGCACCCAATTGGACGCGATCAGTTGCCGCACCCGGCAGCAACAACAGGACTTCGGCTGTACCGCCGACGGCTTGCATCCTGAGTCGCACCATGTCGGTCTGCTCGGCAACTTCGGTTATCTCGACGACGGTGTACTGGCCCTGTGCCACACGGTCTTTGGTGGACGAGCTGTTGCTCGATTTCTCGCTCGATGCCGATGAACTGCCAATCGATGTGGACGACGCGCTGGATGCCGATGAGGTGCTGTCCGCCCAGGCGGGAACCGCGGTCAAAGAAAGGGTCAGTGCCGCAGCGCAGATGGCGCGGGCTGCAAAGATGTGGTGCATGTGAGATCGTCCTTGGTCGTTGGATCGGGGTGCGGTAGATGATATCAATGACGGGGTATTCCTCCGACTTCAGCCAAAACCTCGGAAGGCAATAGGCCGCTAGCCCTCGTGAAATATGGATCTATAGCTATGAAATATGTAGCAATCAGAAGCTGACCTCTCTGCCGGTGCAGTCTCCCGCAGTCCAGCGCCGACCCATCAAGCCCCCAAAAACAGCGCCGGGTCCACCATCTTGCGGTTCAACACCACACCCCAGTGCAGATGCGGCCCGGTCGCGCGGCCGGTGGCGCCCACCGAGGCGATGCGATCACCGGTCTTCACCACGTCACCCACCTGCACATGGATGGCGCTGAGGTGGCCGACCATGGTCAGCAGGCCGCCGCCGTGGTCCAGAAAGACGGTGTTGCCACCAAAGAAATAGTCGCCGGTGTCGATGACGCGCCCGGGCAGTGGTGCCAGCACCGGGGTGCCGGCGGTGGCGGCGATGTCCATGCCGCTGTGCGGGCTGCGCGCTTGCCCGTTGAACACGCGGCGCAGGCCAAAAGAGCTGGAGCGCCGACCCGGCACGGGGGCCGCCATGTGCAACTGGGCGGCCTGGGGCAGCGGCTCGGTGAAGCTGGCCAGCACGGTAGCCATGTGGGTGCGTTCGCGCTCGAAGCGGGCTTCATCGGCGGCCGACAAATCCACCTTGCTCGGCGCCACCTTCAGCTTTTGCACCGGATAGAGCTTGGGCGCCACGGTGAAGTTCATCTGGCGTTGGCCCCCGCCTTCCAGCTGCACCGCAATGCTGGCTGGGCCGGGCGGCGTGGACAAGGAGATGCCGACCAGCGCCGTCCACTGGCTGGGGTTGCCAAGCACCAGCAGCGGCACGTCGCCGAGCTGCGCCGTGGGGCGTTTGGCCGCGGGTCCCAGGTCCAGCCGGGCAATGCCGCCGGGGACCTGTGACGGGCGCGGCCACACGTCCGGGAGGGCGTTGGTCTTGGTGGCGGCAGACAGGTGCAGGGGGTGCACCGCCAACAGGGCGCAGCTACTGAGCAGTGCTGCCCGGCGCGTCAGGGGAGTGTGGAGAAATGGTGGGGTAAGAGAGGGCACTGAATATCAAATTATTTGGCTGTCGGCAGCTTGTTTGCAAGCTGTTTGGGCGCGTTTGTAGGGGCGGTAATGGTGGGTCTTACCTTGGCGAGATAGTGTGGAGTGTATTTCTGCGCCAGGTAGTCGGCGAAAAGCTGATCCTCCAAATGGAAGTTTCCGCCGTGCTCTGGTTTGGCCAAAATCTGGGCCTTTCGCAGCCGGTCCACGGCTGAACGAACCTTGGGTTGGGTCGAGGCCAGACCGGGCTCTTTCGCAAGCGCGTCCGTCGTTGTCTTGGCCATTGGCGCGATGCCATGGGCCACGAGCACCGCAACGGCTTGCTCCAGCGGCAGTAGGCGGTCGAACATGCCTTGCCAGGCCGCAACGTTGCGTTCATCGGCTAGGTACACCGTGAGCCCCTGGTTGACGTCGGTAATGCCGTCTGCCGACATGGTCTTTACCAAGTCCTTCATCAGAGCTGGTTTCCAGCCGACATGGGCAAACATGCGCTCCAGCGCGGCCAGCTCCAAGCTTCTGTTCGGGTGAACCTTCCGATAGTGCGCGGCTAGCAGTTCCAGGTATTCCGTGCCCAGGTTGGGGAACGTTTGGAGCTGTGCAAATTGGTACATCGGGGCACCAGCGACGGCCATCATGGCCCCCAATTCTTCTTGGGACGAGCCGGTGAACAGGGAGAAAACCAGTTTTTTGTGCTTTTGCAGCACCGCGCGGATGGTGCCGATCACGTCATCTGCCTGCGGGGCTTGGGCCAAGGACTGGACCTCGTCTAGCATGAGCACAATCTGTTTTCCAGATGCGCTTGCCAATCGGGTGATGAGCGAATCCAATCGCAAGCGCGGGTCATCTGGTAGTGGCCGACGCGCGGGGGCATCGCCAAAATCCAGGCTGTTGCCGAGGATCCCCACTTTCTTGACAGGCGTCTTGGCTGCTTTTCCGGCCGCGGTGGTGGGGACCGTGACATCATCAAATGCCTCCTCCAACGCGTGGTTGATGGCAGCAAGCGGATCTTTGCGGCTCAGCCAGAGGTCTGCATAGACCGGCAGCATCCCGGCTTTTGCTGCCGCTGGCGCAAGATCCCCATCCAGAAAATGGGTTTTGCCAACCCGGCGTGGTGCGAATAGTGCGATAGGTCTGCCGGGTTGCGCCTTGAGCGCCGCGAGGTAAGCTTCTGCCAGAGCGGGCCGGTGGATGGTGATGCTGTCGAAGGTCGTCATCGGGGCATTGTCATCCATTGTGCTATTTACGTCAATGGATGAGTTTTGCGCAATGGAGCGCAATGCGACCGTCAAGACGGCAAAAAGTCCACCGGCCAGGTCACCACCATCTGCTCCACATCCTTGGCCGAAAAGTCAAACATCCGCACGCGTGCCAGCAGCTTGGCTTCCAGCTCCGGCGTCTTCAGTTCGCTGGAGACAATGCGGCACTCGGTCACGTTGCCGGCGGGTGCAATTTTCAGTTCCAGCACCACCTTGCCCTGCAGGCCGGGCTCATCGCGTAGCGCCCGGTTGTAGATGGCGTAGATGGCACCCTTGTTGCGCTCGAAGACCAGCTTGATCTCTTCGATGGAGCGCGAGGCCTTGCCGCTGCCGCTGCGGGCCAGCTTGCCGCCGGGCCCCGCGCTGCCTGCGCTGCCAAACCCACTACCGCTGCCGTCTCCCTTGCCGCGTGCGCCGCCGCCACCGGGGCCACCACCGCCTCCGCCGCCAATGGCGCCTTCGACCAGCGTCGTGGCGCGCCCGGCCAGGCCGCCGCCACCGGCGTTGTTGCTGTAGCTGGCGGTGTTGATGCCGCCGCTGCCACTGCTGGCGTTGGACGTGATCAGTGCCCGGGTCGGGATGCCGGCGTCCTTGCCCGCACCCACCCCCACACCGACGCCGGTGCCCACACCGGGGCCCTGCTTCACCGGGGCCAGTTGCACCGCCATCGGCGCGCCGTGCAGTTCGGCCAGGTCCTTGGACATGGCCAGCAGCCCGACACCGGCCGCCTTGCGCCGTGCGGCATCCAGCTCACCGGCCGCCTTGTTGGGCACGGGCACGCGGGCTTCTGGCACCGGCACTTCCTTGTTGCGGGCGACCTTGCGTGCGGGCTCTGGTAGCCGTGCCGTGGCGGGCAGCGGCTCCACTTTGCTGGCGGCAGGTGGCTTGGGAATGACCGGTGGCGGCTTGGCGTTTTCCAGAATCAACGTGGCCAGGCGGGGCGGCAGATCCTGCGCCTTGGTCCGGTCGGGTTGGATGACAGGCATCAACAGCACCACCAGGCACAGCACCGTGCTGATGATGAGCACGGCACGGCGCACGCGGGCGAAGCGCACATCGTCTTCGAGTGAGCCGGCCCAGGGCAGCACCGGGGCGCGAAAGGACACGGTCATTGCAGCGCTCATGATTCCAACCTCTGGCGCACGGCAAAGGACACATCGCTGAAGTTGGCCCGGGCACTGGTAACCATGATCTTGCGCAGCAGACGGTACGGTATTTCCTTGTCGCCCATGATGGTGATGCGCTTGCTCAATGCCTCGTTCTCGGTGCGGATGACCTGGCGGCTGGATTGCAGCAGGTCGAGCTCGGCCTTCAGCGGCTCGACCAGGTCCGACTCCTGGGCCAGCACGTCGGCCACCGACGCGACCTTGCGCCCGTCCACCAGAATTTCGGTACCGCTGACGATCACCACCACGGTGTCGCGCGGCGTGGTCTCGGCGACCGATTCGGGCAGCAGCACGGCCTTGGGGCTGGGCAGGGTTTCAATGCCACCGGAGTTGCTGAGCAGAAAGAAAATCAGGATGGTGAACACGTCGATCAGCGAGACCAGGTTCATGTCCACCATGGTCTGGTTGCGGCTGCGCCGTTCGGCACGTTTTTGCAGGGGAGTGAGTTTCATGGCGTGCGGGTCGGCGCGTCACCGATGGAAATATTGGGGAACAGCTCGGAACGCACCACCTTGTCGCCCTGCGCCATGTGACCGGCGCGCACGGCGTCCATCACCTGCACCAGCGTGTCGTACGAGGTGTTGGGTTCGGCCAGCACGGTGGCGTCCAGCTTGTCGGGGAAGCGGGTCTTGAGCTGCTGCACCAGCCGGCCCAGGGCGCGCACATCGGGCCCGGTGGGCGTGGCCACAATGCGCTCGATCAGCCCACCGGTGCGGTCGCCCACTTCCAGGGCTTCGGCGCGCACCACCACTTCCAACTGCAGGTTGTCGGCCGTGACGTGCTCCAGCGCACCGGTGTTTTGCGCCGGCAGGGTCAGGTCAATCACCGAGAGGCGGGTAAAGACGGCGGTAGACAGCAGGAAGGGCACCAGCACCACGATCAGGTTGATGAAGGCGGTGATCTCCAGATGCGCCGCGGTTTTGCGAAGGCGTCGGGGTTTCATGTTGGGCTCAGTGCGCCTTGGCGCCGCCTGTAGACGACTGTTCGGCCGTGATGCGCTGCACCAAGTTCAGAAAGCTCATTTTGGCGGCCTCCAGGCCGTCGACGATCTCGCTGGTCTGGGCCTGCAAAAAGGCGTGGATCAGCAGGAATGGAATGGCCACCATCAGCGCAAATGCGGTGTTATTCATGGCGATGGAGATACTGGCCGACAGCAGCTCGGCCTTTTCGGCCGGGTTGACCTGGGCTACCGCGGTAAAGCCCTTGATCAGGCCGATGATGGTGCCCAGCAGGCCCACCAGCGTGATGACGTTGGCAAAGGTGGCGATGTAGTGGGTGCGCTTTTCCAGGCGGGGCACGATCTCCATCATGCCTTCTTCCATCGCCGCATCAAAATCTTCGCGGCGGCCAGGGCTGAGCATGCGGGTCAGGCCGTAGTTGACGATTTTTCCGACAGCCGAATCCGAGGTCGCGGTCAGGGTCCGCACTTCCTTGAACATGCCCTGTTGCAGCAGCGGCAGGGTCTGCGCCCAGACCGAGCGATTCTGGCTGCGCGCCTTGTTGAGGAAGATGAAACGCTCAATGGCAATGGCCACGCCCAAGGCCATGATGAGTACGCTGGGGTAGATGAAAAGTCCGCAGTCCTGAAAGAACTTGATGGCTGTGCTGAGTGCATTCATGGTGGCTTGCTCCGGTAAAAAAATGGGTGGGGTGGCTGGAAACGTTATTTGCTGGGTGGCGCCGCAACGGGCGGTTGCGCGGCAGCTGCGGTTGCAGTTGCCGTTGCAGTTGCAGTTGCGCGGGCCAGTGCGTCGTAGCGCGCCTCACGGCGCACCACATCGCGGTCCAGCGGGGCCAGCGCCTCGTCCGGCACGCTGACCAGCGGGCGGCCGGACAGATCGCCGGGCAGGGGCTTTTTCCACGGCACGATGTACAGCACCTTGGGCAATTCGCGGTTGCCGGTGATGCGGGTGCGGTCAATGTCTGCGCGGTCTTGTGCAAAGAGGGGGGTGCTTGCGCCGACGACAGTGGTGAGGGCCACGGCGACGGTATTGGCAATCCATTGGCTCACGGTGTTTTTGCTCACGGTGTTTTCTCCGATGGACGTTCTGCTTTTTTGTATTGGCCGGGGCGCAGTTGCCGCAGTGCTTCCTCGCTGCGCTGTATCCACGGGTCCGGGTGGTCTTTGGAGGCGCGCTGCACATTCTGGGTGTGCATGTCGGCCGCTTTTTCTTCGAACGGAAAAGCCTGTTCTTCCAGCAGCACGTCGTACTGCTCGCGCTCCAGCTTGCTGAGTTTCTTGGGGCGCTGGGATGCCAGCAGTGCCTTGCCAAAGTCGCTGTAGACCAGGGCGATGCGGTAGCTGGCCTCGGTCGTGACATCGGCCACGCCGTAGTCGGTGGCCACGGTGTAGGCCTTCAGCGCGTCTTCCATCCTGGCCTTCTTGAGCTTGAGCTGCTTTTGCAGCGGCTCGGTCAGGGCCACCTTGCGGTAGGTCTCGGCCACCGGTTCCGCCAAGGCCAGCGCTGCCGTGGCGCCCAGGTAGCGGGTGCGATCGGTGCGGGCGCTGCCACCGCTTTGGTCAGCCTGGAGGATGTCTTTCATCAGTGCCAGGCTGCGGGTGGGGTTGTGCTCCTCGCGGGCGATGTTGGATAGGCGCCAGCGCGCCTCCAGAGCGGTCTCCAGCGGCTGCGGATTTTGCACCAGGTAGCGCTCGTAGGCCTTGGTCGCCTGGGTGCGTGCGTTGGCTTTCTCGTGCAGTTCGGCCGCTTGCCATAGGGCGGCGCGGGCAATGGCTGGGTCCTTGTGGGTGGCGGCCATGCGCTCGAATTCCGTTGCTGCGTTGGCCCATTGGCCCTTCTCAACATAGACCACGGCCAGCTTGCTGCCGACCTCGGCTTGCAACGGGCTGGCCGGATAGCGTTTGCGGAAATCTTCCAGCGTGCGGGCTGCGCTGTCCCAATCCTTGAGCGCGATCAGCGCGGCGGCGGCGTCGTACTGCGCGGCGGCCTGCACTGGCGATTGGGGCGCTGCCGTGCTGGCCACGCGCTCGAAATGCGCTACGGCTTCGCGCGTCTGCCCGCTGGCAATGGCCTGCTCGCCCTGTTTGTAGATGGCGGCGGCCTGGCGCTCCAGCAGAGCGTCGCGTCCCGCGGTCTTGTCCGGCGTCAGCTGGAGCACCTGGCCATAGGCCTTTTCAGCGCCGTCAAACGCACCGGCTTCAAACCGGGTGTGGGCCAGCACGGTCCAGGCCACCCGGCGTTGGGCATCGGCTGCGGGCGGTTGCAGGTCCAGCACCTGCTGTGCGACGGTGGCCGCCTGTTGCGGGTCTTTCAGCGTGTACAAGGTTTGCGCGGCGTCGGCCAGCACTGGCGCGGCGCGCGCATCGCTGCCAAAGGTCTGCACAAAACGCAGCGCACTGGCAACGCCGGCCTGCTGCAAGGCGAGCAGTTCCGCACCGTTGACTTTCTTTTGCTGTTGGGCATAGGCCAGCAGCGCGGCATAGCCCGCGTCGGCGCTGGCGGCGTGCGCGGGGTAGGCATAGGCGGTCTTTTCGTACTCGGTGGTTGCGAGCGCAAATTGCGCATCCTCAAACAGCAGCTCGGCCAACAGAAAATTGTTCTGCGCGGCCTGCGCATCGTGGGGGAAGGCGGCCAGGTAGTCGCGGTACCAGCGCACGGCTTGCTGGTAGTCGGCGCTGGCCTTGCTCTTTTGTGCGCTGGCGTGGTAGTGGCGGGCCAGCTCGGCCATATGGGTCTGGACCAGGGGCTGCGCCTTTTGCCAGCCCTCGGGGTTGCTCTGGCGAAACGCGCTGGTGCTGCCGTAGCGGGCCACGTATTCTGTCTTGGCCTCCAGCGCCAGCGTGGCAAAGCCATTGCGTTCGTAGACCGCAATCACGCGCGACTGAAACAGTGGCGCCTGCGCATCCAGCGGGCGGGTGCGAGCGAACAGTGCAAAGGTGTCGGCGGCATCTTTGACACGCTCTTGCTTGAGGTACAACTCGCCCAATTGTTCGTAGACGCGAAATGCGTAGGCTTCGCGCTCGGGTGACTGGACGTAGGGCGCGATGGATTCCGCACCCTTGAGGTTGGTCAGGCTCAGGCTGGTGACGCGAAACGTGTCCTCAACCAACTCGCGGTCGGCCCGGCTCAAACCATCCAGCGTTTCCAACGCGCCGCCATCGGCACGACCGGCGAGTTTCAGATCCAGAACGCCGAAGAACGACTGCACGGCCTCATCGAGCTTGCCCTGTTTGAACTGTGCCCAGCCTTGCATGTACAGCGCGCGGTCATGGTAGCGGCTGGCGGTGCCCATTTGCAACACCGCGGCATAGGCCTTCTCGGCGGATGCGTAGTTGCGCGCGGTAAACAGCAGTTCGCCCCGGCGGAACTGGGCTTCTTCGTGGAGTGCGGTTGCCGGGTAGTCCTTGACCAGGCGGTCCAGCGTCTTGAGTGCCGCTTCCAGATCGCCACCCTGTTCCTGCGCCCGGGCCAGCTGGTACAGCACGCGGTCATTGCCGGGGCTGTTGGGAAAGGTCTTGAGCACGTCCTGGTAGCGGGCGGCGGCAGCGCGGTAATCGGGCCCGCCGGCGGCCTGTGCGTCTTCGCTGCGGATGTCCGCGCTGTCCATCTCCAGGTCGCCGATGCGGCGCATCGCCTCTTCGCGCTGCGGCGCGCGGGGAGCAACCGCCAGAAAGCTGTTGTAGGCGGCAATGGCCTGGACGGGCTGGATGGGCATGCCCGGGTCCTTGACGACGTTCACCGTGCGGCCCGCCAGGGTCTTGAGCGTGGGTTCGTTGTCCGGTGTGCCGCGCTGTTTGCCGGCGCAGGCGGCCAGCAGGCAGACCATGAGCAAACTTACGCTAAGCCGAGTTTGTCCATTAGGAATTGGATGGCCTTGGTGACGGGTCATTTCAGGCATTCTTCAGGCGTTTCTTGCGGTGCGGGGTTGGCGGGGTCGGTGAGCCGGGTATCCGGGTTTGGCGGGGTCGGTGGGCCGGGTATCCCTTCTCTGGCCCACGCTCGCGGGCGACCGTGTGTGGTTCGCGAATGTTGCTGCGTCAAATTGATGGTGGCACGCCTGCTCTGTGGCGCCCGCGAATGGGGCCGACGAAGGGACACCCGGCCCACCGACCTGGCGGTGCGGGTTTGGATCGCTACAAAATACATAGCTACATATGCATATTCCACGAAGGCTAGTGGCCCATTCGGCTTGTAGCCTCTCCCCGAAACGGACACCAGCACCTCGCCCCCAAGGCGGGTGGCGTGGCGGGCGGGCGCAGGTCGCACTTGCGGTTGCCACAGAGCGGGCGTGCCAACCACCGCGTTGATGCAACAACCGTGGCAACCCAAGCAAGGTCGCCCGCGACGCGAGCCGGAGAACGCCTGCCACGCCGCCCGCCGCGCGCAGTCGTCTCGTGCGCCACACAACAGTGCGAAAGGTGGCGTACGCAAGTCCAACGGGCAATCCCCGTTAAGGTTTGGTCGCACGGTTGGCCTCCGGTGCTGGGGCGGAACGGTCGGTGCCCCGGTCATAGAGCTGCGCCAGCGCGAAGCGCGCCTGGGTGGAGTACTGCCCCAGGCGCTCTTGCTGGCGTGCCAGTGCGGCGATGGCAATGCCTTGCACTGCCTGTTGTTGTTCCTTGCCGAGTGCGGCCACACGGGGCAGCATCGCATCGATCACTGGGCGCATGGTGGCGATGCGCTGGGCAAAGGCGTCAAAGCGCACCGGCTCGTCACGTTGGGCCTGGGCCAGTGCGGCGTCCAGGCGCTGCGCGGTGGCCAGTTCGTCCACAATGGCTTGTAGTTGCTTCTTGGCCTGCCAGACCCGCCCCGGGTAGTCCTGGGCCAGTTGCCAGGTGAGCGCCCCGGCGGCCAGGCGTGCCCGGTCGCGCGCGGTGCTGGATTCGGCGCTGTTGGGTGCAACCTTCAGCGCGGTCTGCACGCGGTCCACGCGGTCCAGCAGTCCCAACTGTTTGGCATCGGCAAAGGCCACGCCGTCGGCGGCTGTCTCACCGGCCGTGACCAGTGCGGTGGCAGCTGCATGGCGTTGCTGCAGCGGGCCGATGGCGATTTCGCTGGCGCGTTGGCGGACCAGTGGCAGCCGTTCGGCAAAGGCCTTGCGGCGGTTGGCGAGCATGTCGTCAAACACGCTGAGCTTGTCGCGCCACTCCTGCAGATTGCGGGTGAGGAACAGCAGGTCGCGGTAGTTCTTCAAAGCCTCCTGGAATTCATGCTGTGCCAGTACCGTGGCCAGGTGGCTGGCATGGGGCATGTCAGGCAGTTCGCGCACACCCCAGAACCAGCCCATCTCGTCGCCCGGATTGCGCTCGACCAGGGCATTGACCAGGGTGCCGGTCTGGAGCGCCGCAATCGATTCATCCAGGGCCGTGGACTCGCGGGTGAACGTGGTGATGGCCTGCTCGTAGCCCTGGGCAGCTTGCCCGTAGGCACCGAGTTCGGCATAGGCGTAAGGCACGGCGATATGGGCCTCCAGCACGGCAGCGTCGGAGACGTCGCGCTGCGTCAGTTCCAGCCAGGGCACCAGGGCCTGGGCGGTTTCCTTGCGCGCGGAGGCGGCCCAGCCCAGGCCCAATAGCGCCTTGTTGGCCTGCGGACTCTTGAGGCGCACGCGCTCCAGGTAGGTGCCGGCTTGCTGCTGGCGGTTGTCGGCCAGGGCGGCAAAGCCCAAGGCCACGTTGGCACGGTCGCGCAGGCCGCGGTATTCCTCGTCCTCGGCCGTGGCCCGGCCCAACTCGTCCAGCACTGCCGTGCCGCGATCGGCTTCACCGGCCTTGATCAGCGCAATGCCCAGGTTGTAGCGCGCATAGCGTGCACTGGGGGCCTTGCTGTCGACAGTGGCCAGGGTGGTGGCCGCGGCCGCATAGTCACCGCGTGCCATCTGCACATGGGCTTGCACCAAGACGCGGTCCTCTTGCAGTGCGGGGGGCAGGGCGTTGCCGATGTGGGCCAGTGCGTCCTGCGCCTCGGCCAGGTAGCCGCGCTGGTAGCGGATCTTGGCCAAGAAATACCATGCGCGGTCACGGGTGGCGGGCGTGGCGCCCATGTCAATCAGGCGCGTAAACAGGTCACCGGCCTGGCGGTGCAAGCCATAAGACAACAGAATGCCGCCGCGCAGCACTTCGGCCTCTTCGGCATGGTGCGAGACCCGGCCAAAGTTTTGCGATGCCATCAATTGGGTCAGTGAACTGAAGTACTGCTCCTGGAAGTACTGGAACAGGGTGTCGCCGTAGTACGGGTCTTTGACTTCTCCGGAAGGTTCGGCCCGCAGGCTGGTGGCACAGGACATGGTCAACACGGTACCCAGGGCCAACAGCCAGGGGCGGGGGACAAGACGGGTGGGCAAGGGTAGGCGCATCGGCGTTGGCTTCTACGGCTACTGCCAGAGCTTGATGTCGAATTCGGGCTGCAGCTTGGCAGACGAGTCCCGGATGCGCAGCTCGGCGTACTTGGCCTGGGTGTCCTTGTCGAAGCGGATGGTTGCACCCCGCTTGTAGTCACGCACATGGGGTCCGCGGCCGGTGAAGAAGGCCACGAGTTCGTGGGTGCCGGCGCGCAGGTTGCCGATATAGAGCCGCTGCACGCCACCCCGGTGCAGGGCCTGCACTTCCAGCGGGGTGTACAGGTAGTTGGCCACCAGCTTGTCGTCGATCTTGACCTGCACCGATTCCAGCTCAAACATCCTGCCCACGTCCATGGACACAAACAGCGCCACCTGGGTGTTGGCGGGGAATAGCAGTTCTTCTTCCAGCACCAGCAAGTCGCGGTTCAGGGTGATGACATCGCTCTTGAGGTCCTGGATGCGTGTGTCCAGCACGGCCGATTCGGTGGGGGTGGCCGGGGCGGTCGGTGTAGCCGGTGCCGCTGGTGCATCGGCAGACCAGGCGGCGCCTAGCGTGCACACACATATCAGGCTGACGGTCAGATGGCGCAGGAATTGGATCATTCGAGGTTGTCCATTGGGAAGTTGATGGCTTTGGCGACGGTTCAGGGCGGGCATAGCAGTCATTCCTGTTGGTGCTGGTTTGGCGGGGCCGGTGGGCTGGCTGGGCCGGCGAGCCGGGTGTCCCTTCTCTGGCCCACGCTCGCGGGCTGGGGTTTTGGGTTTCCTTTTGTTACTGCGCTAACGCTGTGGTTGGTTCGCCCAGTTCTGTGGCAACCGCGAATCGGGCCGACGAAGGGACACCCGACCCACCGACCTGGCGGTGCGTGGTGTCGATCGCTACAAAATACATAGCTGCATATGTCCATTCCACGAGGGCTAGAGGCCCGTTTTGCTCGCGGTCTCTCCCCTGCGCTGCTCCCCAACACCTCGCCCCCAAGGCGGGTGGCATGGCGGGCGGGCGCAGGCCGCACTTGCGGTTGCCACAGAACCGGCGAACCCACCACCGTGTTAACGCAGTAGCCCTGGCAAACAAACCAAAGCCGCCCGCGACGCGAGCCGGAGTACGCCTGCCATGTCGCCCGCCGCGCGCAGTCGTTTCGTGCGTCAAAAAGATGGGTGGCTTGCATCAGAAAGTGGCTGTCAGGTAGACCTGCAGCACGTTGGCGTTGTAGGCATAGGGCTCACCGGAGCGGATGTCGGTGAAGTCGCTGAACTTGAAGCGGGTGTACTCGTAGGCGGCATTGAGCTTGAGCACCGACGTGCCCGCAACCCGGCCCAGCTTGTACGCCACCTTGGCCCCCAGGCCTATGCTGTTGAAAGTGCTCAGCTGCCGGTTGCGCGAGATGTAGGTGGTCTCCGTGGTGGCGTTGTCGCTGTAGAACAGGGCCTTGTCCTGCCGGTAGAAGCGCAGCGACGTATCGGCCAGCCATTGCTCGCCGAAGTAGCGGCTGTAGCCCAGCTCGGCGGTGTGCGCCTTGATGTCCCAGGTGTCCCAGAAGTAGCGGTAGTCCGCGTGGACGGCGTCGCGCGTGCCCAGGTCGCCGATCAGGCGAAACTTGACGGCGCGCGCCGAGCGGGTGCGCGGTGTGCGCTCTGGCACCACAGCGCCGAACACCCGCGCGACACGGTAGGGGCTGCCCAGGAATCCGTCGTCGGCAAGGGCCTCGGCGTTGGCGCTCATGACCCAGCGTGGCGACAGGATCTGCGTGACCCCCAGCCGGTACTGCCAGTGCGCGGCTTCGTCGGCAAATTCGGGCGCGCCCTGTTTGCCGATCTGGTCGTTGCCCCGGGTGAAGCCCAGGCTGACCGAGGTCATGCCACCAAACGTATCCTGGGTGATGTCGAAGCCAACGCTGTTGGCCGTGTAGTCGCCTTCCTTGCTGGTCGACGTCGTGAGCGACAGTTTGGCATCGCGGTAGACATACTCGGCACCCAGGCCCAATTCCGTGCGCTGCTCGCGGTAGGGGCTGGCCGTGGTGACCACGTCAATCGATGCGTTGCTGACCGCGTCGACGTAGTAGCTGGCCGACAGCGACACCTTGTCGGCCAGTCGCTTGCGCACCAGCAGCGCAGGCCCGTTGGCACTGACGCCGCCGCCGTTGTAGGCGTGGAACAAGGCTTCGCCGGAGTCTTCCGGCAGATCGACCGCGCGTGCGCCGCTGGCCGCCAGCACGCCGCCCAGCAATGTAGCCAAGTGGCGTAGCAAGACCCAGCGCACGCGCGCGTTCTGGGTGTTGTCAGTTGCAGCCACAGCCACCCCCTTGTACGCCGGTGGCGCCGCGCGCGCCTTCGCGCACATTGCGCACGTGTTCAAAATGTTTTTCTGATAGCGACTCGCGTGAGAATTGCATGATGGGGTCTGCCAGGTGTTCGCGCTCGTAGGGCTTGACCCAGGGCTGCAGGGCGCATCCGGTCTGCAGCGCAGCGGCCAGCAGGGCCGCAATGGCCAGGAGGGGGCGGTCACTCATTTCAGAAGCCCCCGGATCTCTTTGTCGTAAATGTCTTCATATCCTGCGAGGTAGCCGGGGTGGATGTGGCGCACCCGGCCGTCCCGGTCAATCAGAACCGTGGTGGGCATGGTGCCCAGGTCATACAGGCGGCTGACCGCTTTGTCGGTGTCCAGCAGCACCGGGAACTTGAGGCCCAGCTTGGTCGCCACATCGCTTGCATGGCGCGGGTCGTCGTCGATGTTGATGCCCAGCAGCACGAAGCCTGCCGAGCGGTATTTGTCATACAGCTTGTTCAGCTGCGGCATTTCCTGGCGGCAGGGTCCGCACCAGGTCGCCCAGAAGTTGATCAACACCACCTGGCCGCGCTGCTCCTGCAGGCGTAGGTTGGGGCCGCCGGCCGTGCGCAGCGTGAAGTCGGGTGCGGCGGCGCTGGGGGCGACTGCGGCCAGAGCGGTACCCGCCACCACAGCGAGCAGGCTGAACACCGCCAGCCGCCGCATGCGGCGGGGCTGGGGAGGCAAGGGGAGGAATGGGGCCATGGGCATCAACGGGTCCAAATCTCAAAAGGAAGCCGTGAGGCCAATCGTGAACTCAAGGTTCTGGGTGGTCTGGTTCTTGCCCAGCAAGTCGAGTGAAAAGATGTGGTCGCGGGCATCGATCTGCACCGAGAAGCTGTCGTTGAAAAAGACCCGCAGTCCCGAGCCGAAGTTGAACGTGGAGCGGCGTTGCTGGTTGAACGAGGTGCTGCCGACGCCGCCAATGACGTACAGCGAAAACGGCCAGGCGCGCGTGGTGCCAAAGAACACCTCACCGGGCAGCACGTTGTAGCCCACTGACAGGTTGTAGTAGCTCAGGTTCTCCAGTTCATTGGCAAAAATGCCGCCCGGGAGGATTTGCCGGTAATTGGTGTCGCTAACCCGGGTTTGCGCGACCACCGCCTCAGCAAAGAAGTCTTCGGTGATGTGGTAACCCAGGCGCAAGCCACCCACCGTGCTGGAGCCAAAGTTTTGCGTGGAATAGGTGCCCACAAAGGCGCCCACTTCAAAGTCGTTCGACGGAAAGCGGGGCAGGCGCACGTCCCGCCGGGTGACGCCGGGCACGATCACCTGCTCGGTGGGCGGTGCCGGTTCGGCGGCGTCGGCACAGACGCCACTCGCCAGAGCGATGAGGGCCAGAAGAAGCTTGCGGACGGGTGTGGGGCGCATGGGAGTGGTCCTCAGAAGAAAAAGGAGAGTCCGGCCGTGACAGCCCGGTATTCGAGCGAGCGGGTGTCGGAGACAAATGCCGTGTAGAACGTGTAGTCACCGCGCAGCACAAAGCGTTCCGTCAGGTAGTAGCGCACACCGAAACTGGCGTTGGCCAGCTGGGCGTCCGTCGGGCTGGCGCCGACCAGGCTGGGGTTGGGGATGTTCTTGAACTTGCCCAGACCCACGCCGAAGAACGGCGAGATGCGCTGGTCGGACCAGGGCTCGGACAGCAGGTTGACGTGCCAGAAGTCGGTGCCGGAGAACACCCCTTGCACCTGGCCCAGCGTGCCTTCCACGTGCAGCGTCTCGGACAGGCGGTAGCTGCTCCAGAGCTTGAGCATGGGTTCTGACTTGAACTGGCCCCAGGCCGCGCCCAGCTGCACGCGGCGGCTCAGGTAGTCGTCCAGCAGCATGTCGCGAAAGGTCTTGGTATCGCCCGCGGTGGTGAGTGTGGATTCCAGTTGCTTGCGCTGCACCCAGCCCACCTGGCCGCCAACGGCGCGGACCTTGAACCAGTCGGTGTGGCGCAGCTCAATGCTGATCCACTGCTCGCGTGGCGCCACAAAGAATATGGGAAAGCCCCGGCCCGGGCCGGTATGCAGCTCGATATACGGATCGGTGATCTGCACGCGCTCAGTGCGCTCGGTGGGTTCGGCAGGCTCGGCCGCCCGGGCCAGCGACGAGCCCAGCACGGTCAGCGCCACCGCAATGGCGAAGATGTTTGCGATGCGCGTGTTCATTGGGTGTTGCATGTGCCGGTCTGGGGATCGGGTGGGGTGAACATGCTGTAGTTGGCCGTGCTCAGCTCATCCTGGCCCAGCGGTACGGGACGGCTGATCCAGTACTTGATGAGGCGGGCATTGGGATCGTCCTCGCTTAAAAAGATCAGCCCGCCACCGTGCAGGACACCGCGCAACAGCGGTTTGGACAACAGGCGGCTTTGTGCGGTCGAACCAATCACCACTGCGGCCTGGGCGGAGTAGAAGTTTTTGTACATGTCACTGGCGCGGACTACGGCCGGTGTGTTGGCCGGATCGCTCAGATCCAGGGGCTGCGCCGCCGGGAAAACGCGCAATGCCCCGCCGGTTCCGGTGTGGGTGTCGTGGCAACCGGATCCGGCACAGGTGTTGGTGGACGGGGCGCCGCCGAGTTGCACCGGCAACTGGGCCAGAAAGATCGGGTTGATGCACTTCTGGAAGTAGGCAAAGGACAGGTACTGCCCCCCCACTGCTTCGGGGTTGCTGATGGTGGCGGGGTTGCCCAGCACGTCGGAGCCACCACCGCAGCCGGCCAGCGTCAGAGTGGCGGCCACGGAGGCCGCAGTGGCCAGGGATTGCGTGATGCGATGCAGGGTCATGGGGTCAGCAGCCGGTGGCAATCCACTGGGAGATCGCGTTGTAGTTCGCGCTGCCCACGGGCAGGACGGCCGGGTGGGGCGCGGTCGATGGCCGCTTCAGCAGTGCGTTGGCGGAAGGTTTGCAAGTGTCTGAGACCATGGACAGCGTGGCGTTGTAGTCGCCATCGGCGTCACCGGTCAGCACGAAGCGGTTGTTGCGAAACGAGGTGCCCGACGGTGCGGCCGCGGCACTGCTGCCGACCGGCTGGTGGCAGCCCGCGGAGCAGGTGGAGCGCAGGATGGGGAAGACCTGGCTCTCGAAGCTGGCATGGCTCAGACCCTTGACCTGGCGCACCGCGCTGTTGGCGTCAAATGGGTCGTTGTAGTACTTGCTGCCCAGGTCTATCCACTCGGCAATCAACCGCTTTTCCGCGCGGGTCAGCAGCTTGGCGTGGTCCGGCGCCGTGGCGGGTGGGTTGGGGTGTGCCGTGCGCGCGCCGGTGCCGGCCATCAGGCTTTGCCCCGACAGGATCTCCACCAGCCGGCTCTTGCGGGCCAGACCCAAGGCCTCGCCTTCGCTGGCCGCGGTGTCGACCAGGGCGGCACCGCGCTCGACGATGACCACGCCTTCATCGACGCGGGTGCGCGGCTGGCCGGTGACCGGGTCGATGATGGGGTCGCCAATCATCAACTCGTCGTAGGACGTGATGCGCCCGGAGCCGCCGGTGGTGCCGCTGAGGTCCAGTTTGGCGGGGTCAAAGTGGCAGGTGGTGCAGGTGTTGGCGCCACGGTTGCGGCTCCACAGGGGCTGGATGTGGTCGGGGTAGTTGACGATGCCGTTCACGGGTGCCGCGGTGGCCAGATCGTCGGCTGCAACCGGGTTGCCGGTGTAGCGCATGCTCAGCGCGGCGCGGCCGGTGACCCCGGGCTTGCTGGTGTCGGCCCAGACATCGGAGAACACCATGTCGGTGGACAGCTTCAGCGCGCTGGGGTCCAGGCGGGTACGGGTGCTGGCCATGGTTTCGCCGGACTGGTGGGCGCTGGCCATGGCAGGCAGCAGGGATGCCGGAACCGTGTTGACGACGGCCCCCGAGTTGATGGCGCCGCCACGGCGCGGGCTGTGGCAGCCGTCGCAGGTGCGGCGTTCTCCGGGGCGCACCTGGATCCAGTTGGTGTGGGTCTGGAATCCGCGCCCTTGCGCATCCACGACGGTCAGGCCAATGGGTGTGTCCGCGGGCACCTGCAGCTTGAAGGAGCCGTCGGGCTCGATCGGCGCATAGCCCAGAATCTGCTGCATCTCGAACTCGGTCTCGCCAATGGCGCTGCGGGTGCCGGTCATGCCCTGGGGTGGCGCAATCGCTCGGAAGGCCCGGATGAAGCGCGCCGGGGCGCAGCCGTAGGCCGGGTCGGCGGGGTCCTTCATGCGCACCAGGTCGGCAATCAGGGCGCGGGTGTCCTGCGGGTCGGTCGGTGCAATTTTGGGAATGGCAGTGGTGCAGCCGGCAGGCAGATCGGCCGCGGTCAACACGGCGTCGCCCATGCGGCCCAGGCCGTCGGTGTCATAGACACTGCGTACTTCCAGCAGTCCCAGGTTTTGCGCGGCCAGATCGGGGTCCAGCGGCGTGGGCGGTGTGGCGTTGGGCTCCGCACGCGCCTGCAGGGCCACAGGGTGGGTGTACATGAATCCGGCCGGTGGTGCAGCCACGATCAGCATCGTTTGCTTGGCGGGGTCGAACATGTAGATGGCATAGGTCGGGCGCACATTGTTCTGGAGCTCGTCGGCCTGCACGTCGGCCGCGGCGCGGTTGTCGTCCGCCACGCGGGCCAGCTCTTCGGCGGTCAGGGTGGCGCAGGAGACCACGACCCCCTTGCGCGTCACTTCACAAGGGGTGTAGCCGACCAGCACGCGGTCGGTGCCATCCCACAGCGGGTAGGGCGTCGTGATGCGACCAAAGGGCGAAGCCCCTCCACCAATGTTGAGCTCCTGCACGGTCATCTGCTTCTGGCCGCCCTTGGCCGGGGCCGTGGCACTGGCGGGTGTGTCCTGCTCGGAGTAGTTGGCGGCGTCGATCATGACCAGACCGCCGCCTTCATGGGTGCGCGACAGCGGCATCAGGTCCGATGTCAGGAAGCCCTTGTACTTGCCCTTGGGGTCCATGTCCCGGGGATGCAGAAAGCTGTTGCCGGGGCTGTGTGCGCCGTACAGCACAAACAGGTCGGTGCCATCGGGCTTGGCGCGGAAAATCTTGAAATGGTTGCGCCCGCCGACGTGGTCCCAGCGCGAGAACATGATGTCGCCGTTGGGGCGGATCACCGGGCTGCGGTCATGGCTTTGGTTGACGGAGATCTGGGTGATGGCCTGGCCATTGGCGTCCATCGTGTGCAGGTTGAAAACCCGCTCGCGTTCGTACTCATCCAGTGCGAAGTACGTGTGGCCCAGTGCCTGGTTGATGCTGGACTTGGTCTGGCGGTTGGATGTAAAAACAAAGCCGCGCCCGGCCGGCAAGTAGGTTGGGTCCACGTCGTCGGATTCGGTCGAGCTGGTCAGGCGGCGCAGGCTGCCCCCGGCCAGGCCGCCGGCCGTCATGTCGTATTCCCAGATGTTCCAGCGTCCGGTGCAGGCGCGCAGCCCGTTGATGGTGCCGGTGTTGGTGACCGGGCAGCGCAGGGAGAAGATGATCTTCTTGCCGTCATACGACACATCGGGGTTGGAGGCGTCACCCACACCTTGTGTGAACTGCGCCGTGATGTTGTGCTCCTTGGCGCTGACGGATGACTTTTCACGCACCATCAGGTCACCACCGGGCGCGGTGGGTGCGCCATTGGTGGGGTTGGCGGTGATGGCGTTGGAGCGCATCGCGTAGGCAATCGGTGCATCACCCGCCACCGTGACGGTCTTGGCGTCGTCGGTGCTGCCGTTGCCGCACGCGGCGAGGAAGGTGGTGAGCAGGGCAGTCGTCGCCCCTGCTCTGATGAACAGTCGTTGTTGCATGTCATGCCTCCCGACGAGCCGCCTCTAGGGTGGCATGCGCCCCCTTGGGGGGCAGTGAACGAATGTGAGCTTGGGGGTACATTGCAACTCCTGGTTACTGTCGCGTTTGCAGGCCAGGGGCCAGCAAGCCGGTGGAGTAGTGCAGAAGGCCGTGCGCATCGACGACGACGGCGTCGAGCCCGGGTTGCGACTCGATGAACTGCATGCCCTTCTCGACCCCCAGGACAAACACGCATTTGGAAAACGCTTCTGTGGTGAGACCGTCCTCGCCCAGAATGGTGACGCTCTGCACACGGCTCGGCGACAGGCCCGTTGCCGGATCGATCAGATGGTGGAAGCGCACACCGGCTTCGACAAAGCAGCGCTCGTAGTCGCCCGAGGTTGAGATGGAGGTGTCTTCCAGCGGCAACACGGCAATGACCTCACCGGGGCGGCGCGGATCACGGATGCCAATGGTCCAGGGTCGGCCACGGCGGTCGCCCATGACGCAGCTGTCGCCACCGGCGCTGACATTGGCGTGCGCTATGCCCCGCTGGCGCAACAGGGCGGCGGCGTTGTCAATCGCATGGCCCTTGGCAAAGCCACCCAGGTCTATGCACATGCCCTGCCGCTCGAAGTACACGGTCTGGTTTTGCGGGTCCAGGATCACATGGTGGTAGCCCACAGCTTGCTGCGCCCGGGCCAGTGCTTGCGGGTCTGGCCGCGTATGCAGGCGGTAGTCAAACAAGCGGCCCACGGCGGCGTAGGTGATGTCGAAGGCGCCACCCGAGAGCTGAGAAAAGTGCGCGGCGCGGGTCAGCAGCTGGAACATCTCGGCGCTGATGCGCACGGCTTGCGTGGTGGCTTCGCGGTTGATGCGTGACAGTTCGGAGTCTGGCTTGTGGGGGCTCATGGCGTGGTCGATGCGGTGCATCTCCTGCATGACTGCCTCCATGGCGGCCTCGCCGGCCGCGCGGTCGTCGGCCCACAGCTCCACATGGATGGCCGTGCCCATGATGGCCTCTTGCCGCTGCAGCCAGCCGCTGCTGGATGCGTGGTGTTGGGAGCCCCCAGCGACGAATTGGCGCGTGGCGATATCGCGTGATGGTCCGAACATGGTGGTGGGGCTCCTGAGGTTCGCGCCGATTCTTCCATCCCACCACGCCCAAAGTGTTTGTTGGCCTGTGACACATGTAACAAGCTGAAAGCCCGGCGCTATGATGCAATCCATCTTTCCCTTTGCTCTGAGGCTGCCAAAACCATGCGAACTGCTACACCGCTTGTCTGTCACGTCTTGCAACAATTGATGCGCCTGGCGGTGCTGGCCTGCGTAGCCGGAACGGCCAGTGCGCAGGCGCCGTGGAATGCGGACACCGGCGTGGTGCTGGTCGGCAAGGTGGTCACGCTGAACGACGCGGGTGATGTTCTGCCCCATGCGCGTGTCTGGCTGGCCGGAGGCAAGATCATGGCCATCGCGCGCGACGGCGAGGCCTTGCCCGATGCCGCCAGGGACGCTCCGGTGGTGGATAGCAAGGGGGTGATCTACCCCGGCATCATTGACCTGCACAACCACCCGGAGTACGCCATCTATCCGCTGATGCCCATTGGCCGCAAGTACCGGGACCGCTACGAATGGCGCTGGTATGACGACGTCTACAACAAGCGCATCACCTACCCGCAAGAGGTGCTGACGCGCCCCTACTACCTGGATCTGGGCATGGAGATCGGCCGCTATGGCGAGTACAAGGCGCTCGCCGGTGGCACCACCAGCTTGCAGGGCGGGCGCACGAATCTGGCCTATTCCAAGGAAGAGTGCCTGGTACGCAATATTGAAAATTCGCCAGTGGAATCGCGTGTGGCGGCCAGCCGCGTAGACATCGGCCGCAGCGCCAAGGAATGGGCCGCCATGCAAACCGAGCGCAGCAAGGGCCCGCTGGTGGTGCATTTGGCGGAGGGCCCGTCACCCCGCATGGCGACCGAGTTCAACGCCATCAAGGACAGCAACCTGCTGGGCCCCGAGCTGATTGCCATCCACGGCGTCGGCCTGACCGAGCCGCAGCTGGTGGAGATGGCGGGCGTGGGTGCCAAGCTGGTGTGGTCACCGTTGTCCAACTTCATGCTGTATGGCAAGACCGCCAATGTGGAAGCCGCCAAGCGCGCGGGGCTGTCCATCAGTCTGGCGCCAGACTGGGCACCCTCGGGCAGCAAGTCCAGCCTGGGGGAACTCAAGGTGGCCGACCTGGTGAACAAGCACGCGCTGCACGGCCTGTTCAGTGACCGCGATCTGGTGGAGATGGTGACGCGCAAGCCCGCTGCCGCCATGGGTTGGAGTCAGCGCCTGGGCCAGATTGCGGAGGGCTATCTGGCGGACGTGCTGGTCGTCGATGACCGCCACGCCGACCCTTACCGCAACCTGATCAACACGATTGAAGACAACATCCAGCTGGTTGCCGTGCGCGGCGAGCCCTTGTATGGCGACAAGGCCTTGCTGCAATTGGCGCGCGGCACGGCGGACGATTCCGAGACCACGGCCACCTTCAACAAGGGCAAGCGCAGCAAGGCCATGACACCCAATTGCCCCGGCACGGCGCTGGCACCCTTGAGTGTGGCAGAGACAAGGTCGCGCATTCAGCAGGGCCTGAAGTTTGATGCGGCGCAACTGGCCGCCAAGCTCACACCCGAGCAGCTGGCCAAGGACTTTGCGCAGTGCAGCCTGCCCGCACCTACCGGTGCCGCCACGCCAGCCGAAGCCAAGCGCCTGCTAGCCTGCCGCTTTGGCCTGCCGTTCGAGAAGACGCGTCTGAGCCCGCTAACGACCAACGAAGACCCGGCATTCTTTTCGCAGCTGATGCGCAATCCCAACCTGCCGAAATATTTGCGCGCGCTGCCTGCCTACTACCGGCAGTGAACCCAGGAATCACGAACACTTTATGGCCCACATACTGATTGCCGAAGACGATGACCTGCTGCGCGACGCGCTGTCCGCCCAGCTGACCCAAGCCGGGCACAGCGTGGCCTGCGCCGCCCATGGATTGCAGGCCCGCGAACTGCTGGAGAGCACGCGCTTTGATGGTGTCATTCTGGACCTGGGGTTACCCAAAGTCGACGGCATGGCCGTGCTGCAATGGCTGCGCCAACGGGTGCTGGCGCTGCCGGTGCTGATACTCACGGCCCGTGACGGTGTTGATGACCGGGTCAATGGGCTGAACGCCGGAGCCGACGATTACCTGACCAAGCCCTTCATCATGGCCGAACTGCAGGCCCGCGTGGCCGCCATGCTGCGGCGCTCGCGCATGCCGGCCTTTGGTGGGTCGCTGGAGATTGGTGGATTGAGTGCCAGCAAGCTGCGTGTGGACGCCGTGCAGCCCCGCGCCTGGCTGGGCGACGATGAAATGGAACTGACCCAGCGTGAGTGGGCGCTGTTGTCGCTGCTGGTCGCCAACGCGGGCCAGGTGGTCAGCCGGGAGGACGTACTGAGTGCCTGGCAGTCCGAGCCCGGCGAAGTGGTGGGCGGCGTGGCGTCGAATGCGCTGGAGGTCTATGTGCACCGGTTGCGGCGCAAACTGGCCGACTCGGGGCTGGGCATCCGCAATGTGCGGGGCCTGGGTTATTTGCTGGAAACCGCCAGCCCCTGAACCCCGCATGAGCTCCGCATGAAACCGGTCGGCCGTTCCCTGTTACCCGGGTTGTCCCTCAAGCGGCAATTGTTGTTGTGGCTGTTGTTGCCGCAGTTGCTGCTGTGGTCGGTCGGTGGCGTGCTGGCCTGGCGCATTGCGCTCAGTTACGCGGATACCGGCATCAACCAATCGTTGAAGCAGTCGGTGCGGGCTTTGGCGCGCCTGGTCAAGCCCCTGGGATCGGGGCTGCAGGTGGACTTTCCGCCGGCGGCGCGTGACCTGCTGGAGCAGGACCCCACCGACCGCATGGGCTATATGGTGTCGTCTCCGCCCGGTCGTTTTGTGGTGGGCAATGGCCAGTTGCCGCCACCGCCCGAGGGTGTCTTCATCCAGACGGGTGAGGCGCTGATTTATGACGCCCGCGTGGACGGAAAGAAGGTTCGCGTGGCGGTACTGGAGGTCACCTATGGCGAGGCCAATGCGCCCCAACGCCTGCGGGTGCAGGTGGCCAGGGGTCTGGCCGTGCAGGAGCGCGTCGCGCGGGAGCTGGTGTTTGACATGCTGGTGCCGCTGGCCGCCCTGGGTGTGCTGCTGGGCATCCTCATCAACGCCGGCATTGCCAGGGGCCTGCGCCCCCTGAAGCGGCTGGAGGCCCAGTTGGGGGACCGCACCGGCCCGTCGCTGTCGGCCCTGCCACCGATCGAGCTGGCGCAGGCGCCGCAGGAAGTGCACTCGCTGGCGCTGGCCGTCAACCAGTTGCTGGACGCGGTGCGCCGCAGCCTGAGCCAGGAAAAACGCTTTGTCAACGACGCGGCCCACCAGTTGCGCACCCCGCTGGCCGGCCTGGTCAGCCAGACCGAACTGGCGTTGAACGAGACCGAACTGGCGGCGGTCAAGGAGCGGCTGGTGAAAGTGCACGCCGGCGCGCTGCGCAGCGCCCACCTGGTGCACCAGCTGCTGTCGCTGGCGCGCACCGAGGCCGAGGTCACGCTGCAGCCGCTGGATGTGGCGCAACTGGTGCGCGAAGTGGCCCGCGAGTGGACGCCCCGCGCGCTGGCCGCCGGGGTCGACTTGGGCTACGAAGGGGAGGGGCGTGTGCTGGTGCAGGGCGAAAAGCTGCTGCTGCGCGAAGTGCTCAACAACCTGATCGACAACGCGCTGCACTACGCCGGTACGGGTGCCACGCTGACGGTGCGGGTGCGCAGCGAGAAAGACCGCTGCGTGCTGGAAGTCGAAGACAACGGCCCCGGCCTCACAGAAGCCGATTTGCCACGGGTGTTTGAGCGCTTTTGGCGTGCCAGTGAACTGCCCGGCGGTTGTGGCCTGGGCCTGGCCATCGTCGCGGAAATTGCCCATCGCCATGGTGGCAGCGCCACGGCGCTGGCGGCCCAGCCTTCCGGTTTGCTGGTGCGCATTGATCTGCCGCTGATACCGCCATGAAGACTATTGCTGCACCACGCCGGTGTAGATGAAGATGCCGTAGGCGCCCAGCAGCACAATGCCCAGCGGCCTGGGCAGTCGGCCCATCACCGCGATGGACAAAAAGTGCAACACGGCAGCACCCGCAATCACGTAGATACCGATCTGGAAGAAGGCCGGAATCCGGATCGGGTCAAACAGCGCAAACAGGCCAATGCACATGGGGATGCAGATATGGCCGTCTCCCACCTGCGAGGTGACCACAATGTCCTGTCGACCCATATAGCCGTAGTACAGCGCGATAAAGGCATTGGGCAACACCATCAGCGCACCGCTGAGCCAGCCCAGATCCTTGACGCCAATGTAGGGGCTTTTGACCGTAGAAACCCAGTCCACCAGAAAGTCGACGCTGCTGTAAACGCCATAGGCACCGGCGGCAATCAGCAGCAGGTCGAACACGATGGACCAGTGAAAACCCCGGTTCTTGCGCACATTGTTTTTGAGGATTTCAAAGACATGCAGCACCTGCCAGAACAGGAACAGCGCCACCAGCACCAGGCCGTCGTAGAAATCAATGGTGCCGTCCTTGGCCAGCGCCCACAGCGTGCCGGTGAACAGGAACAGGGCCACCAGCGTAAACAGCAGGTCGAGCCGGTTCAGGCGCTGGGCTTGTACAGGAAGTTTCTTTTTGCCAGGCGCCGCCTTCTGAACCGCCGCCGCCCCGAAGAACAGCGTGGTCAGCCCCAATATCAGCGTGAGGTTGGTGACGTTGTTGACGATGCAGTTTTCAACCACTGTGCTACCTTTGCCACCGGCGCGGCTCATTACATAGGCAAACACCAGGTTCGCAAAGCCCGAGCAGTACGGCATGATCAGCGTGCCCAGCACCGTGCCCTCAAAGCCTTTGCTTTCGATGGCTTGCAGCCGCCAGATCATCAGCGCCGAGGCAACCATGAAAACGCCCATCTGCGACAGCGGATGGGTAAGGTAGGCGAGGAATTGTGGACTGACGCTGGGCACGGGCACGAAATGGTGGGTGGGAGTGGCCCCAGAGGATAAGCGCAATTCGGCTGCTGGCCGGTGGTCGCTTGCGAGTTATGTACACTGCCCGCTTTTGCGAAAGAACCTGTTTCATGGCAACTCTTACCAGTCTTCCCGCTGACGCTACGGCCGAGCGCATCGTGCGCCACTTTCAGGCCGAGGGATTCCCAGGCATTACCGAGGCGCTGCTGGTGCGCGTGGGGGTCAAGAAGGGCGATCGTCTGGCCATAGACGCCGCGTTTGATGTGTCGGTGGAGCAGGAGGCGCCGCCCCCCGTGCGCGACTTCTTTGAGATCCGGCTCTACGGTTTTTACTCCGAAATCCGCAGCCTGGCAGACGCCCGGACCGCCTTCGGAACGGACTTTGGCCGCGGGCTGCGCGTGCACTTGCCCAGCCTGTACTTTGACGCCGCCCCTGTTGTCATCGACGATGCCCTGGCCACCGGCACCAAGTACGACGCCATGCTCAAGCTCGGTGACAACACCGACGGCTCGGCCGTGGCCATTTTGCTAAACGACCCGAACTCGTCATTCTTCGAGTACCTGGGCGCCAACACCGGTTACGACTGGCAAAAGATCATTGGCACCCTGGGTGAAGCCGCCACCTCGTTTGTGCAGGGTGAGGACTTGCTCTGATACCACTCCAGCCCTCGTGGAATATGGGTAGTGCGCTATCAAACTAGTAGCGAACGCCGCACGAAGACCTTGCCATCGTCTTCCGTCCTGTGCACCGTGAAGCCGGCGGAAAGAAACATGCTGATCGGGCCAAAGTGGTTCTGCGCGTCGCTCTGGGCGTTGGCCACCGGGCACGCCTCTGCGATGGCCAGGCCCTGCGCCGCCAGTCCCTTGCACGCCGCGTCGAGCAGGGCTGTGGCCACGCCGGTGCGCCGAAGGCCGGGCGCGACCACAAAGCACCCAATTTGCCCGATGCGGGCTTCGTCCGGGTCCGGCTCGTCGGCAAATGCGTCCATCAGCAACCTGGGCGCGGCATTGCACCAACCTACGGGTTTGCCCAGGCGATACGCCAGGTAGCCCTGCATGCTGCCCGCGTTGATGCGCGTGCACGCGGCCTGGCGATTGGTGTGGGCAGTGCGCTGGGCCCAGACGACCGCGCGGTGGTCGACATAGAGGAACTGGCAGTAACAGAATCGCCACTTCGGGTTGTCCGCAAAAGCCTCGCCATCGAAGAACGCCAGGAAGTCATCCCGGCGATCCGGAGTGAGCGCAAGGACTTCGATGGGGTCGTTCAACATACCGCAAGTCTAAATCCGCACCCCACTCGCCGCGTCAAACCAGTTCACATGGTCCGCCGCCACATGCAGTCCCACGGCGTCCCCGGCCCGGACCCGGGACTGGGCGGACACGCGCACCGTCATGTCGCCCACGCCGGTTTTGACCACGACAAAGGTATCGGCCCCGGTGGGTTCGACCAGGCTGACCTCGCCGCGCCACGGGGCGGCGTCGTCCAGCGCCAGGTGTTCTGGCCGCACGCCCAGCAGGACGTTGCCGTCGCGCGGGGCCTGCAATGGCAGCTGTGTGAACGCAATCTGGAAGCCGTCGCTGCCCTGTGCATTGCCGTTGTGGCCCGGCACCAGGTTCATGGTGGGTGAGCCGATAAAGCTGGCCACATAGGTGTTGGCCGGGCGGTTGTAAATCTCGTCGGGCGTGCCCAGTTGTTGCAGCACGCCACCTTTCATGACGGCAATGCGCGAGCCCAGCGTCATGGCCTCGATCTGGTCGTGCGTCACATAGACGCTGGTGATGCCTGACACCTGGTGCAGACGTTTGATCTCGGCGCGCATCTCGACGCGCAGCTTGGCGTCCAGGTTGGAGAGCGGCTCATCGAACAGAAACAATTGTGGCTCGCGCGCCAGGGCCCGGCCCATGGCCACGCGTTGGCGCTGGCCGCCGGAGAGTTGCGCGGGGCGGCGTTCCAGCAGCGGCTCGATCTGCAGCATGGCGGCCACCTGGCGGATGCGCTGGTCGCGCTCGGCCTTGGGCACCTTGCGCATTTCCAGTGCGAAGCCGATGTTGTCATAGACGCTCATCGTCGGGTACAGCGCATAGCTCTGGAACACCATCGCAATGTCGCGCTGGGCCGGGGGCACGCCGATGACGTCCTTGCCGGCAATGCGCACCTGGCCGTCGGTGGGTTCTTCCAGCCCGGCAATGATGTTCAGCAGCGTGGACTTGCCGCAGCCGCTGGGGCCAACCAGGATCAGGAACTCGCCGGGCTGCACGTCGATGTCGATGCGCTGCAGCACTTCGACGGCCTTGTTGCCCTTGCCAAAGGCCTTGCGAACACCAGATATTTGAAGAGAAGCTGCCATGTTGGTTTGATGCGATGAAATAGGTGGAGACTGCACAGTTAGCCTTTCACGGCGCCGGCCGTGAGTCCTTTGACGAAATACTGACCGGCCAGGATGTAGACCAGCATGGTGGGCAGGCCGGCAATCAGCGCAGCGGCCATGTCCACGTTGTAGCTCTTGACGCTGCTGGTGGTGTTGGCCATGTTGTTCAGGCCCACGGTGATGGGTTTGCTGTCGGCGCCGCTAAAGGCCACGCCAAACAAAAAGTCATTCCAGATGGCGGTGAACTGCCAGATCAGCGTGACCATGACGATGGGCGTCGACATGGGCACGATCAGGCGCCAGAAAATGGTCCAGAAACCGGCGCCATCCATGCGCGCCGCATTCACCAGTTCCTTGGGGATGGCGGTGTAGTAGTTGCGGAAAAACAGGGTGGTGCTGGCCAGACCCGCCAGGCAGTGCACCAGCACCAGCCCGCCCACCGAACTGGAAATGCCCAGCCAGCCCAGCACCTGGCTCATGGGCAGCAGCACCACCTGAAAGGGCATGAACACGCCAAACAGCATGAAGCCAAACAGCGTGTCGCTGCCTTTGAACTTCCATAGGCTCAGCACATAGCCGTTCAGCGCACCCCAGGCGGTGGAGACCAGCACCGCTGGCACGGCCATCAACACCGAGTTGATGAAGTAAGGCTGCAGGCCGCGGCAATCGGTGCCGGTGCAGGCGCCCGACCACGCCAGGCCCCAGGCATCGAAATTGATGGCGTGGGGCAGGCTGAGCAGATTGCCGTTACGGATTTGCTCCGCGTCTTTCAGCGACGTGGCCAGCATCACATACAGCGGCGCCAGAAAGAAGAAGGCCGCCACCAGCAGCACGCCGTAGACCAGCGCGCGGGACAGGTTTTTAGTGTTCATGGGGCTTGCTCCGCAACTCCGAATACAAATACGGCACGACGATGGCCGCCACGGCCGCCAGCATCATCGTGGCGCTGGCCGCGCCCAGGCCAATCTGGCCGCGGGTAAAGCTCATCACATACATGAAGGTGGCCGGCACATCGGTTGCATAGCCGGGTCCACCGGCAGTGAGTGCCATGACCAGGTCATAGCTTTTGATGGACAGGTGGGACAGAACCATGACCGTGGAGAACACCACGGGCCGCAGCACCGGCAGGATGATGCGCCAGTAGATGCGGGGCAGGGAGGCGCCGTCGATCTGCGCGGCCTTGATGATGCTGTCGTCAATGCCGCGCAGGCCGGCCAGAAACAGGGCCATGGCAAAGCCGGCGGACTGCCAGATGCCGGCAATCACGACGCAGTAGATGGCAGTGTCGCCGCGCACCAGCCAGTCAAACGTGAAGCTGGCCCAGCCCAGGTCGTGCATCAAATTCTCCAGACCCAGACTGGGGTTGAGCATCCACTTCCACGCGGTGCCGGTCACGATGAAGGACAACGCCATGGGGTAGAGATAAATGGTGCGGATGGCGCCTTCGGCGCGGACCTTCTGGTCCAGCAGCACGGCCAGCAGCAGGCCGATGGCGATGGAGCCACCGACGTACAGGAAACTGAAAATGCCCAGGTTCTTGAGCGCGACCCACCAGCGGTCGGACTCCCATAAACGGATGTATTGCTCGATGCCCACGAACTCGTCGTAGTTGGGCAGCATGCGCGATGCGGTGACCGACAGCACACCATTCCAGACCATCAATCCGTAAATGAAGGAAAAGCCTAAAACGAATGCCGGTGCCACGACCACGCGCGGTAACCAGGCTTCAAAAGTGTTCTTCATAGCAATCAAAAAAACGGCGGCCGCGAGACCGCCGTATAAAACGCCTAACCCCCGAGAAAAACTAAGTTACTACCACCAGATCTCGTATTGCACACCGGCCACGGTGCGCGATGTCTTGCCACCGGCTCCAAAGCTGCTGGCGTTGGCCACTGCCGCCGCATCATTCCACGTGGACGCGGTCACATAGAAGCGCAACTCGGGACGGCTGTAGAAGTCAGGCCCCACCGATAGTGTGGGCGCAATCGTCAGCTTGTCCAGGCGCTGGTCCGGGCCATTGCCGGTGCGGGTCGTGGTTGCCGCATCGACCAGCAACTTGAAGTTCTTGGAGAACGCATACGAGATACGGCCACCGATGGAGGTGTCCTTGGTTTCCACGCCGGTCTTCTCGTCCTTGTTGGTCTGGTAGGCCAGTAGGGTCTGGCCACCGAAGGCGCCCATTTGCCAGCTCAACGAATCCGCAATGCGCGTGACCTTTTTGCCAGCGCCGACTCCGTCAATCGACTCAAACTCGCCGTCGATGCGGGCGTGACCACTGGAGGTTTGCAGGAACAGCGCGTTGTTCAAACCTTTGGTCAGAAAGTCGGTCTGGTTGTGCGACACCGAGATGCCGGCGCCGGTGTTGGTGTCCGCCAGACCGGTACCGTTCACGCCTGTCATCAGCACCCGCAGCTTGCCGCCGGGGTTGATGGCGATGTCGGAAATGTCGGCATTGAAGCGGGTGGCGGTGACGCCGGCCACGGATGCCGTATCAAACTTGTCGCCGGTGAAGATGCCCAGGCCCAGCTTGGCGCCGCCAATCGGGATGTCGGTCACGCCAGCACCCTGGTTGTCGCCGTAGTTCAGCAAAAAGTAGTCGACGATGTGCACGTCCTGAATCCGCAGGCGGCGCTGGCCGACCCAGAACTTGGCCTCGGGTGCAAAACCCATGCCGCTGATTTCGACAAAGGCCTGCTCGGTGCCGACATTGCCGCTGTTCCATTTGGCGGGCATGTACTGCACCTTGTAGTTGGCGCCGTCGGTCTTGAAGGTCTTGATCAGGTCGATCTCGATGCCGTTGTCGCCCTCATTGCCCAGGCGGTAGCCTTGTACGTCGCCGCCGAGCTGGAAGCGGCCCTTGACGCCGTCCGAGGTGTTGAGCACCGGGCCGCCACGGGAGTAGCCGTGGAACTCGAAGGTGCCGTCGTCAGCCTGTGCGCCGGCGGCGCACAGTGCAGCGGCGAGTGCAATGGCGCTGATGGAGAAAGTGTGTTTCATGATGGGTTCCTATAGTGTTGGGGACAGAGCTGGCTCGCTGCGCGTAGCTGCGGTCTGTCCCGCAAATTCATAACTTGAGAAAAAAGGGTCCCCGGAGGATGGCTTGCGCCGTCCTCTCAACTTGTTTTACTGGGGCTGGTTGCGTTACTTGGTGGCGGCTGCGGCCACCAGGCGTTTTTGCGCCTCGGCTACGGAAATCTTGTCGTCGTTCCAGAATTGGCTGACCACGTCCTTGATCGCGCCTTCGGCGGCCGGCTTGACGGCCATGCCATGGGCAATGGACGGTTGCAGGCCGCCGCTCTTGGCGGTGTCGACAAAGTCCTTGCTGGAGAGCTTGGCGCAGTCGTCAAACTTGTCGAGCTTCATGTTCAAACGCACGGGGATGGAGCCCTTGTTCAGGTTGAACACTTCCTGGAATTCGGTGCCCATGATGGCGGCAGCCAGATCGCCCTGGGCCTTTTGGGCATCGGCAGCCTTGAGCTTGAACATGGCAAACGAATCCACGTTGAACGTGAAGGCGTTGGCCGTGCCCGGTGCGGCGGCGCACAGGAAGTCTTTGCCCGGCACCTTGCCCGCGGCCATGAACTCGCCCTTGGCCCAGTCACCCATGAACTGGAATGCGGCTTCACCCTTCATGACCATGGAGGTAGCCAGGTTCCAGTCGCGTCCGGGGGCGGCGGGGTCGGTATAGCCCTTGATCTTGCGGAAGGTTTCTAGCGCCTTGGTCATGGTGTCGCTGCTGATGGCCTTGGGGTCCAGCGTGACCATGGCATCGTGGTAGAACTTGACGCCGCCCACGCCCAGCGCGACCGATTCAAAGGTTGTGAAGTCTTGCCAGTTCTGGCCACCGTGGGCCACGGCGATGAAGCCAGCCTTCTTGATCTTGTCGGCCGCTGCAAAGAACTCGTCGTAGTTCTTGGGCATGCCAGCCACGCCGGCTTTCTTCAGCACTTCGGGGTTGGCCCAGATCCAGTTGACGCGGTGCACATTGACCGGCACGGCGACGAAATTGCCCTTGTACTTCATGACATCGGCCACGACCTTGGGCAGCAGGCTGTCCCACTTTTCGGCCTTGGCCACGCTGTCCAGATTAGCCAGCACACCTTCAGAGGCCCACTCCTGGATGGCTGGGCCCTTGATCTGGCCGGCAGAAGGGGGGTTGCCCGATACCACGCGGCTTTTCAGCAGCGTGGCCGCGTTGTCACCGCCACCACCGGCCACTGCAAAGTCTTTCCACACATGGCCCTTGGCCTGCATGATTTTCTTCAGCTCGGCGACCGACTTGGCCTCGCCTCCGGAGGTCCAGTAGTGCAGCACTTCCACCTCACCAGCCTGGGCCGCCACGGCCGCCGCCATGGCCAAGACCGCCACGGACAGGCCGCTGAGGCGCATCTTTGAAACTTTCAACATGTAGTCTCCTTGTGTGCTCATCTGGCACAGGGGCCACGAGCGGGGTTGAATTCAGAGAACACCCTTGTTTCCGAATTAATTAATTGTTAATTAATATTTCGTTCAGGAACATGGGATTAACCCTAGGGCGACAAAAAAGCCACAGCGGTGGGGTGTCCGGGGCGTGTGCAGTTTATCGACATCCGCGTCCCGTTCGGCCTGCTGGCCTTCGTTTCCGCGGTTCGGTTGTCGTCAGCCCATTGGCGTGCTGAAGGGCCGATTCTTCACAGAGTCTTTGAGAAAAACAAGCCCCTAGCCCTCGTGGGATATGGTTATACCGCTATCAAATGCATAGTGATGTGCGCTAGACGCGTGACAGGCCGTCCAGGTTGGCAATTACGATGTGGCGCCGCTTCACCTGGACCAGGCGCTGGTCCTGCAACTCGGTAAAGGTGCGGCTCACGGTTTCCAGTGAAAGGCCCAGAAAGCTGCCAATCTCGCCGCGCGTCATCTTCAAATGGAACTCCAGCGCCGAGTAGCCGCGTGCGCTCAGGCGCTCAGACTGGTTCAACAGGAAGGCCGCCAGCCGTTGGGTCGAGTTCAGGCTGCCCAGCACTACCATGTGGTAGTGGCTGCGCACGATTTCGCGGCTGATCAGGCGCATCAGGATGTGGTGCACGCCACAAATGGTGGATGACAGTTCGGTCAAATGCGCGTAGGACAGTGTGGAGATTTCAGAATCTTCCAGTGCGACGGCACGGCTGGCGTGGCGCCCATCGGCCACGCCGTCCAGCCCCATCAATTCGCCAACCATGTGGAAACTGCTGACCTGCTCAAATCCATCGGCCAGCGCCAGCGTGGACTTGAATGATCCACTTTGCACGGCATAGATGAACTGGAAGTGGTCGTGTTCGTGGTACAGAGATTCGCCCTGGCTGATCTTGCGGCGACCGGCCATCAGGCTGAGCAAGCGTGCCGTGTCCGATCCGGTGTGTGTCAGGCTGGGCGTGCGTTCGCTGGATGGCTGGACGAAGTCCGGGAATAACTGCCATTGCGACTGTGGTTGGAGTCGGGCGGGCGCGGTTGGTGGACTGCGTTCTAGGTCAGGTGCGTAGTTCAAGCGATACCCTTTCGGTGCAGGCAGCGCCCGTCCATTGCGCGAATGCGCGGTGGCAAGGCCTGATGCAGCCACTCTAGGCGGCAAGGGCGCAAACACTCGGTACGCCACCGCACGCAGTGGTGATGCAATGACCGGCGGACGATTAAAAGTCTTGGGGTGCTGCCGACAAAATCTGCTTCAACAAGGCGTTGAACTGTGCACCCGTCGGCCCGCCGGAGAACAGCATGGTCAGCAGGCCAGCGTTGACCCGGTGCACGATGACCAGGTCGCGCTGCGGGTCGACGATCAAATACTGGCCGAAGCTGCCGCGCGCCGAGAACACCGGCCCCGGGAATTTTTGACCGAAGTGCCAGCCCTTTTGGCCCACCCACCACAGGTAGCCATAGCCCACGCCGGGAAACGCGTCCGAGTACGCGGTGGTGCTCTGGTCCACCCATTGCCGGGAAACGATTTGCCGGTCCTGCCAGCGGCCTCCACGTGCCATCAGCAACCCGATGCGCGCCGTGTCGCGGGCCGACAGATGCATAACATAGGCCGGGTACTGCGAGGCTTGCTCGTAAACATATTCGGTGTCTCGGGCCTGCCTGAAATCTTCAAACTGCATCGGCAGGGCCAAGTCCTCGTTCAGTGCGGTGAACACGTCCTTGCCGCTTTGCTTTTGGTAGATCGCGCCCAAGGCGTTGAAGTCCCAGTTGTTGTAATACCAGAAGCTGCCTGGGGTGTGGCTGCCCCGCTGCGGCCGCGCGGCCTTCATCGCCGCCGTTTCATACGCGGCCGGGTGGTAGACGCCGGAGCGGGCCTGCAGAAGTTGGCGCACGGTGGCTGTCTTTTCTGCCTCAGTGAGGGCGGATTTGTCGTCGATGCCGAGATCGGCCAGCGTCTTGTTCAGGTCAATGGTGTGGCGATCCACGCCAATGCCATACAACAGACTCAGCACGCTTTTGCGTCCCGAGAACAGGTTCATCGGTTTGCTGACGTCGCCAAACTGGTGAACCACCACGCCGTGGTGTACCACCAGGTAGGCGTCGGTGCCGATGCTGCGGGCCACGTCATCGGCCTGTTTGAGCGCAATCGCCGACCACAGCGAGACGTCGGGAGCGGCTATGCGCCAGGTGCGTTCGGGGAATGTGGTGGGGTCTGCGTGCGCCGAGACCGGCGCCCAGAGGCTGGCCGCCAGAAGGCCCATCGACAGGATCTGGCAGAACTGGCGGCGGTGGTTCATGCGGCTGTCTAACTTCAGTCCACCCGCGCGCCCGAGACTTTCACCACCTGGGCCCACTTCTTGTGCTCGCTGTCGATCAGGGCGGCAAACTGCGCCGGTGTGTTGCCGCTGGGGATGGCGCCCTGGGCCAGCATCTTGTCCTTGATGGCAGGGCTGTTGAGGGCACGTGCCACCTCCTGCTGGATGCGATTGACCACGTCCGCCGGCGTGCCGGCCGGGGCCAGCAGGCCAAACCAGCTGGTGGCCTCGAAGCCCTTGAGTCCAGCGGCTTCTTCGATGGTGGGCACCTCGGGCAGGGCGCCCGAGCGGGTCGCGCTGGTCACCGCCAGCGCCTTGAGCTTGCCGCTCTTGATCAGCTGCATGGCCGATGGCAGGTTGTCAAACATCACATCGACCTGACCGCCCACCAGGTCCAGCAGTGCCGGACCCGAGCCGCGGTAGGGGATGTGGGTCATGAAGACCCCGGTCTGGCTCTTGAACAACTCGCCGGCCAGGTGGATGGAAGTGCCATTGCCGCTGGACGCCATGTTGAGCTTGCCGGGGCGGGACTTGGCCAGTTTGATGAAGTCCTGCACGCTGTTGATGCCATTGGTTCGGGCGGCCTCAGCGGGCACCACCATCACATTGGGCACGCTGGCCACCAGCGTGATGGGGGCAAAGTCGGCAAACGGGTCGTAGGGCAACTTGGGGTACAGCGCGCGGTTGATGCCGTGGGTGCCCACGGTGCCCATCAGCAGCGTGTAGCCATCGGCGGGTGACTTGGCCACCGCCTCGGCACCCAGGTTGCCGCCGGCACCGGCCTTGTTCTCCACGATGAATTGCTGGCCGAACGCCTTGGACAGCTCGGGCGCCACGGCGCGCGCCAGGATGTCGGTGGTGCCGCCCGGGGCAAAGGGCACGACGATGCGCACCGGCTTGGTGGGCCACGCCGTTTGTGCGCTGATCCCTGTGCCGGACAGGGCCAGTAGCGCGGCGCCTGTGGCCAGTACCAGTTTGCGGCGATTCAATGGGGCTGTGATCATGGGAGTCTCCTCAAGTTATTTTGATTGTTCGGCCCATCATAGTGGGCCTGTTCAGCGGGGCTGTCGCAAGCGGCGCTCTACCAGTTCAAACAACGCCTCGCTGGCAAAGGCCAGCAGCGCGGCGGGCAGGGCGCCGGCCAGCAACAGGTCGCGGTCGTTCAGTGCCAGGCCGGTGACGATGCGCTCACCCAAACCACCGGCCCCGACAAAGGCGGCAATAGTGGCCGTGCCAATGGCAATGGCCGTGGCGGTGCGCACGCCGGCCACGATGGTGGGCAGCGCCAGCGGCAACTCCACATAGCGCAGGCTTTGCCATGTGCTCAGGCCCAGAGCCTTGCCCGCCATGCGCAGGCCATCGTTCACCTGGGCCAGGCCGGTGGCCGTGTTGCGCATGATGGGCAGGAACGCATACAGCGTCAACGCGACCAGTGCCGGCAGCGTGCCGATGGCGCCCAAGAGCGAGATCAGCACCGCCAGCATCGCGATGGCGGGCACCGTTTGCAGCAGGCCGCTGCTGCCCAGCACCAGCGCGTTCAGGCGGGGATGGTTCCTGGTCAGCACGGCAATCGGCACGCCCAGCAGCGTGGCCAGCGCCACAGCAATCGCCACCAGCGTTACATGCTGCGTGGCCAGGCGGGAGAGATCGGGCGCAAACAACTTGGCCCAGAAGCCGCGCGGGGCGCCATCGGTGGATGGCATGGCGGCGGTGGCAGCGGATGCCGATGCGGACGTGGACGTTGCAGGCCGCGCCAGCGCCGCCAGCTGGTCGCGCGCAATCACGTCAAAGGCCACGCCCTTCAACTCGGCGCGCGCATTCATGGCAATCATCATGGGCTCGGTCACCCGGCCACTCAAGGCTTGCAGCGCCGCCCAGGCTTGCGGGTGTCGCGTGGGTACATCCAGACGGTACAGCACCACGGCGTCGTAGCGGGGAAAATAGTTTTGGTCATCCACCAGCACGCGCAGACCCAGAGCGTCGATCTTGGCGTCGGTGGTGTAGATGTCGATGACATCGACCTGCCGCGCGCCGATGGCGTCGTAGGCCAGACCGTGGTCCAGGCCGATGGGCACCTGCGGGAAGCCGTAGCGCTGGGCCAGACCCTTCCAGCCGTCCGCGCGGCCGATGAACTCGTTGGACAAACCCAGCTTCAGCGCAGGGTGGCGCGCCATGTCGCTGAGGCGGGTGATGCCCAGGGCCCTGGCGTCGTCTGCGCGCATGGCCAGTGCGTAGCCGTCGTTGAAGCCCAGCGGGATGGACACGCCCAGGCCCAGCGGGGCCAGCGCCTGGTGCATCTGATCCAGGTCCATGGGCTGGGTGCTCTTGAGGATTTCCTGGCTGATGGTGCCGGCGTACTCGGGGTACAGATCAATCTGCCCGGCCCGCAGCGCCTCATAAACAATGGCCGTGTTGCCCAGACCCTGGTGCACCTGCGGCGCCACGCGGGTGTGCGGCGCGGCCTGCTGGGCCAGCAGCTCGGCCAGGATGTAGGACTCGGTAAACCGCTTGGAGCCTATGCGCAGGGCACTCTCGTCGGTGCTGGCGGCAGTGGCCATGCCGGTGGCCAACGCCAAGGTCAGGGTCACGATTGCTGCGCACACCCAGCGACAGGCTCGGACGGCAATGGTGGCAACAGGGGTGGTCGGCATAGGTGGATTCCTTAACGCTGTGTCCACACCAGCAACAAGTTGTTAGCCGGCATGGCATGGCGCTCCGACAGGCGCAGCCCGGCATGGGCGGCCTCTCGCTCCACGTCTTCGCGCCAGCGTATGCCCCAGGCCGCGTCGCGCGAACGCAGGCTGTGGTCAAACGCCAGGTTACCGGCGGACGTGGGCACACCCTGCTCCAGGTACGGGCCGTAGGTGATCAGCATGCCGCCCGGCGCCAGGTGGCGGGCACTGCCGCGCATCAACGCCGCGCAAGTGGCCCACGATGCGATGTGCAGCATGTTGGCGCAGTAGATGGCGTCAAACCGTGGCGCAGGGCTGTCGTCGGACAACCATTGCGCGGCCATCACATCCAGCACCACGGCAGGCCGCACATTGGTCACGTCATGGTGGGTGGCCCAGGCGGCGATGCTGGCAAACGCAGCCGGGTGGGCGTCGCTGGGCTGCCAGGTCCACTGGGGCAGCCCGGCCGCAAACCAGGCCACATGCTGGCCGGTGCCCGACGCAATCTCCAGCGCGCGACCCTGTGCCGGGAGCCGCTGGCGCAGTACGTCCAATATGGGCTGCTTGTTGCGGTCGGCGGCGGGGCTGAAGTCGGGCGGGGTCGTCATTGCGGGTGTGTTGGTACGTAAAAACAGGCGCTAGCCCTCGTGAAATATGAATAGTCTGCTATAAATTCAGGAGTAAACAATTTTTTCTCCCTATTCCCGCTGCCTTTACCACACTCCCAGCCTGGCCCATTCCGGTTGTTCACCTCTGCCTAAAAACAAGGCACCGTTGGCAAGGCCAATGCTGGCGCGGCTTTCAGGCCTTGTGAACACGCTTATCCACAACCTAACCCACAGGCGACAGGGGCAAGTATTTTTGGTTTATTTTGCTGCACCCAGACCGGTGCTGACCGCCAGCGCATCCGGCGTCGCGAACACGGTGTTATGCCGGTCGGTGAACGGCCCACCGCCCGGTTCGACAGCACCCGCCCCATCGTAGCCTACCGCCTTGAACTTCCACAGTCCGCCAATGCGTTTCAGATTGCCTACGTGTGTGCCGTCGGGCGAATGTACGCTGTACACGTTGGTATTGACAGGACTCAAGGTCAAAGGCGTCACGGAGACTTTCGTGGGTGGACGTGGGGTTGAGTTTAGCGAAGGCCGTGCGTGGCGCAGCGAACCGTTTCAGGCCACTGCTTGGCGCACAATGCAAGCATGAAGATTACCGGTACACAATTGGGCTGGATGCTGGCGCTGGTAGTTTGCATTTCAGGCGTTCTTTTCTTGTCGCGCCGTGGTCAACCGGTTGAAGTGGCGGAGGTTGTGCAGGGCCCCCTGGTGCAGTCTGTCGTTACCACCGGGCGCATTGCCAGCGCCGCCCGCACCGACATCGCCAGCCAAAGCACCGCCCGTATCGAAGCGATCCTGGTGCGCGAAGGAGATGTCGTCAAGCCGCAGCAGGTTTTGGTGCGGTTGCGCGACGACGAAGCCTCAGCCGCCCTTGCGCAGGCTGAAGCAGCTGTCACCGAGGCCCGTGGCCGCATGCGCCAGCTGGCTACGGTTCAGGAACCGGTCAGCCTGCAGTTGCTCGAGCAGGCGCGGGCGGCGAACGCACAGGCTGCGCGCGAGTTGGTACGCACCCGAGACTTGTTTGAACAAGGGTTTGTTTCCCAGTCCCGCCTCGATGATGCCCAGCGTGCGGCAATAGCCAGTGCGTCTGCGGTCCTCGCTGCCAACGCGCAGGCTGCGGGCAACGGTATCAACGGCGCTGAGGGGGCCCTGGCGCAAAGCCGCTTGGCCCAGGTGCTTGCGGCCCAAAAAGCGGCGGAAACTCGGCTGGACCAGTTGGCCCTGCGTGCACCCGCGGCCGGCACCATCATTAGCCGCGTGGCCGATCCGGGCGACACGGCCCAACCTGGACGCACCATCCTGACCCTGGTCAGTGGGGACGAGACCCATATCCATGCCAGCGTGGATGAAAAGAACCTGAACTACGTCAAGCTGGGACAGGCCGCGCGCGCCACGGCCGATGCTTACCCAGAGCGTGCGTTCAGTGCCGTGTTGACCTACATCGCACCGGCTGTAGATGCCCAGCGCGGAACGGTTGACCTGAGACTGCGGGTGGACAAGGCAGTCGATTTTCTGCGGCCGGACATGACGGTGAGCGTAGAAATCATCACTGCCCAGGAACCCAATGCCTTGAAGCTGCCCAGTGATGTCATTTTTCGGGACCCCAATGGCTCGAACTATGTGCTGGTCATTCGGGACGGTTTTGCCAGGCGGGTGGACATTGCAACGGGTCTGCGGGGCATCGGCACGACCCAGATTGCCAAGGGGCTGGTGGTCGGGGACCGGGTCATTGCGGCAACCACAGCGGTAGAGGACGGGGCGCGGGTCCGGGAACAGAGCCGGCGCACAGTGCAAGCGGGTGTGCAACCCGTAGCCGTTTCAAAACAGTAGTTGCAGGCTTTCATTGACTATGGCTGTCCGACTTCCTTTCGCATGGATGGTGTGTCTGCGCTATCTGCGCGAAGGGCGCATGCAAACGCTGCTGATCCTGGCCGGAGTCACTGGCGGGGTAGCGGTGATTATTTTTTTGACAACCCTGATTAGCCAACTCCAGGTGTCCATCATCGACAAGACACTGGGCAGCCAGGCGCACATCGTGATCCGTGCGCCCCAAGCAGTTAACCGCACGTCACTGCCGCCAGACAGCACTGCGGCCATCATCCAGCCGCGTGCGCAGCGTTTGCGGGGTGTTGACCAGTGGGCATCCGTCGCGCAGTTGGCGGCACAGACTCCGGGTGTGCTGGCGGTGTCGCCGATGGTTTCCGGTGCCGGGTTTGCGGCACGTGCCGATGCCAGCCAGTCGGTTGCCCTGATGGGTGTGGATGCGACGGCCTTTCAACGCATTGTCCGCATGCCAAAGTATCTCCAGAATGGGCAGTTTGACGTGAGTGGTACAAATACGGTCATTGGAATTGAACTGGCTAAAGACCTGGGACTCGCGGTCGGAGACAAGCTGAGGTTGGTCACCATGGACGGTCGCGACGACCTGTTCAGCGTCGCAGGCATTTTTGACATCGGCAATCGCGACCTCAATCGCCGCTGGGTATTCACCAGCATCAAGGTTGCGCAGTCTTTGCTAAACCTGCCAGGTGGTATCACGCAGATTGATTTGCGCGTGGCTGATTTGTTTGCCGCAGATGCCACCGCCCGGCAACTGCAGGCCCAGACGGGCCTCACAGTGGACAGCTGGATGCAGACCAATGCCCAGTTGCTGTCGGCCCTCAATAGCCAGAGTATGTCCAACAACCTGATTCGCTTCTTTGTAACGGTGATCGTGGCGGTGGGTATTGCCAGTGTGCTGGTGGTGTCTGTCGTGCAGAAGCAGAAGGAAATTGGTATTTTGCGGGCGATGGGTGCGAGCCCCTGGCGCATCATGTCAGTCTTCCTGTTGCAAGGTGGTCTCTATGGCCTGGTGGGATCAGCGCTGGGCTCCGGGCTGGCGTTGGCGTTGCTCAATTTCTTTGCAAAGATTACGCGCAATGCCGACGGGTCAGCGCTTGTCAACGGCGAGCTTGAACTTTCGGTGGTCGTGTCGGCGTGCGCGCTGGCGTTGGGGGTTGGATTGCTGGCGGCTGTTCTACCGGCACGGCGGGCTGCACGGCTGGATCCTGTGCAGGCGATACGCGTTTGACAGGCTCGACCCCCATGACTTCCATCATTGAACTGCACCAGATCCGCAAGAGCTATGGCATGGGCACGCCGGTTGTCACCGAGGTGCTGCACGGAATTGACCTGAGTATCCGCGAGGGCGAGTTTGCGGCGCTCACCGGCCCATCCGGTTCGGGCAAAAGCACCTTGCTCAACCTCATCGGTTTGTTGGAGAAGCCCACCAGCGGTCAAATTTTGGTGGGGGGGCAGGACACGGAGGGTCTGGATGATGCCGCAGTCACGGCACTGCGCGGACGTGCAATCGGATTTATCTTCCAGTTTCACCATCTGTTGCCGGGATTCACAGCCCTGGAAAACGTCATGATGCCGTCCATCATTGACGCGGGCTGGCCCACCACCGCGGCAAAGGAAGCGGCACTGCGTCTTCTGGAGCAGGTCGGACTCAAGGACGCCGCTGACAAGCGGCCTTCGCAGTTGTCAGGCGGCATGCAGCAGCGTGTGGCGGTGGCGCGTGCCTTGTCGCTGTCGCCGCGACTGATCCTGGCCGATGAGCCCACTGGTAACCTGGACACGCACAGTGCAAACGATATTTTTGAGTTGCTGCAAAGTGTCAACCAACAGCAGCAGTCGGCCTGTTTGATCGTCACGCATGACCCGGCACTGGCTAGCCGCTGCGCGCGGCAGATTCAAATTGTGGACGGACAGTTGGTGCCCGCGCCTGGCCTGTCTTAGTGGGTCACAAATTCGTAGACGACTTCTTCGCTCTCCACCATGTCCAGGATGTCGTTCATGGCGTCCTCGTTGTCTGCGCTGCTCCAGGTTTCCTCGGGGTCGCTGGCAAACAGCGGCTCGATGGCGAGGTCCAAAAACTGCTGGTTGGGCAGCTTCAACACCCGCCCACCCTCCGACGTGGTGACCAGTTCCCAGTCATCCGGTACCGACAGTTCCAGATGGATGGTAACGTTGAGCTTCTTCATGGTTTTCCTTGGTTTTGCACGGTTGGCATGGCGCCGGCCTTGAGGATGCCGCGAATAGCGTTGCGACTGTGGGCGCCGAAGTGGCCCAGTAGTTCGGCAAGGCTGCTGTCCAGCGGTCTGGTCTTGGCGGGGTCGGTTTTGAGCAAGGTTTCGCGCAGCGTGATGCTGGCCTCATGCTCGCCAAAATCGTAGGTCGGGTCCAGCACGTACTGGCTGGGCATGGCAGCGACCACGATGGCGTCCAGCGTGTTGGCGTAGGCGCTGGCCTGTGCCGCAACGACGTCGCGCACGTACAGGTCCGACCACGCCGGGTAGCGCGCGTCCTCAACCGGGTTGCGCAGGGCGCGCAGCATGGGGTGGTCGCTCTGGCTGGCGGTGGAGGCGACCCACAGTGTTTCGGCCTGGTACTTTTCCAGCGCCAGGTGGCGGTTGGACAGCAGGACGACCAGCTCGTCCTTGGCCTTGGTGCTGCCGACCATGGCCATGAAATTGGTCACCAGCAAGCCCAGCGTGGAGTGGCCCGGCGCCAAGCTGGCGTGGTAGGGCTGGGTCAGGTCCTGCACATAGTGCAGGGCCAGGCCGGTAAAACGCCAGCCCCAGTAAGGATGGCCGGTGCGGAAGGCCAGGGCCGCCAGCGTGGCGTACTGGTGGGTGCGCAGCACCGGGAAGGTGCGCTTGAGAAAGGGTGCCGCCAGATAGACGACGGGGTCTTCGTGGAAGAAACCCATGTGAAAGGGTGCCTGCGTCGAGTAATTGACCGCCGGATTGCCAAACGGGAGTTTGCCAAATCCATAGGTGGGGCCCCATGCCGAGGGGCTGTCGCCCCACAGGTTGATATCCAGACCCAGGTCGGGTTCCTGCGCCGCGGTGGCCACCACGTTGCGTACCGTGACTGTCTGGCCGGGCTTGACACTGACAAACCGGTACGGCGTATTGGCTGGCTCCGGCAAGGTATGCACCGCCGTGTAGGCCAGGGGTGGCCCCAGTTCGGTGGTGTCGGCCGGGTCGGGCTGCAGGTAGAGCGCAAAACGGCTGTCAGCGGCCACCCGCAGGGCCTGCAAAAAAGCCTGCCGGCGTTCGCCATCCGAGCGCTTGGGGTTGGCCTTGAATGCCAGGGCCGCCGGGCGCCGCGGATAGGCGCTTAGGTTGGAACGGGCCCAGGCGTCCTGGCTTTCCAGCAGGGCTTCAATGGGGAGTTCTTCGGCCTTGAGAAAGGCCTCCAGTGTCTCGACCACGACCGGGCTGGCTTGGGCCACTTCCGGCATGGCCTCCAGCGCGCGGTAGGCCGCCACACTGTGGTTGCCCCAGGCCAGCGCACACAGTGGCGCACATGCGAACAACGCGACTGACAGGGTTTTCCAGTGGAGCATGCAGGAATCCGTAGTGGAGTTCGTTGGTGAGACTGGTTTATACCGCGAATGGATTGTGACGCCGTTATGGCCGTTGCGGCGCCAGGAACCAGAGCCGGTTTTCAAACGGCTGGCCCCACACAAACTTCTCGCCGACACGCGGCGTCACCACCTGCACGCCCTGGGCCTTGGCAGCGGCCAGCGTGCGCACCACCGGCGCGGCCCAGTCGTGGTAGGCCAGGTTGAACGTGGCCCAGTGCACCGGCAGCAGGGTAGTGGCGCCCAGGTCCTGGTGGGCCTGGACGGCGGACTCGGGATTCATGTGGATGTCCATCCACGTATCGCCATAGGCTCCGACCTTGATCAGCGCCAGGTTGGGCGTACCCAGCCGCGCGCGTATGGTCTTGAAGTGGTCGGCATAGCCGGTGTCTCCGCTGTAGTACAGCGCATGCTGCGGCCCCCGGATCATCCATGAGGCCCACAGCGTGGAGTTGTTCATGCTGGTACGCCCCGAGTAGTGGCGCGCCGGTGTGCAGTGGATGGTGATGCCCTTGAGCTCGGCGTGCTCCCACCAGTCCATCTCGTGGATCTGGTTGGTGGGCACCTGCCAGCGCTCCAGGTGCGCGCCTATGCCCAGGCCGACATAGAACTGCGTGCCTCCGCGCGCCAGGTGGGTGATGGTGTCCATGTCCAGGTGGTCGAAGTGGTCGTGCGATATCACCACCGCGTCAATATTCTTCCACTGCTCCAGAGGAAACGGAGCAGGGTGCAGCCGCGCCGGGCCGATGAACTGGAACGGCGAGGCCCGTTGCGACAGCACCGGGTCGGTCAGGATGCGCACGCCGTCGATCTCGACCAGCACACTGGCGTGGCCCAGCCACCAGCTGCGCAGGCCGGGCGCCACCGGCTGTGCCAAATCGTCGGCCGACATTTTCAGGATTGGCACTTCGAAAGTGGGCTCGCGCACCTCGTCACCCATGAAGTCGTGCAGCTCGCGCAGCACCGACAGTTTGCTGACATAGGGCGGCGTGTTCTCAAACCGGCCGTTGTGAAACTGCGGGGACTGCTGCATGCGCGCAAACCGCGCACCCTCCCAGGTGCCGCCAAAGGCGGGCAGGCGCAAGACCCCCCAGGTGGCGGCCAGCAGTGCCAGTACCAACAGTGCCAGCACCACCAGCACCTTGGCCACCAACTTCCATGTTTTCATGCGTGTTCTCCTGGGCGCCATTGTGGCGGTTTGCGTCACACCAGGGGCAGCGCCGTGGTGCTCTTGATTTGCTCCATGGAAAACGCCGATGACACGCCCGCCATGTCGGCCAGGCTTATCAGCTTCTTGTAGAAACGGTCATAGCCCTCAATGCTGGAGGCCACGACCTTGAGCAGGTAGTCCACATCGCCGCTCATGCGGTGAAACTCCTGCACCTCGGGCAGGGCGCTGACCACGGCGGCAAACCGGGCCAGCCACTTCTCGTCGTGCTGGCCGGCGCGGATGCTGACGAACACCGTGACCGGCAAGCCCACCGCCTTGCGGTTGACGATGGTCACGCGCCGCTCGATCAGTCCCTCGTCTTCCATGCGCTTCACCCGCTTCCAGCACGGGGTGCTGGACAGGCCCACCTGCGCGCCCAATGCCACCATGGACAGCGTGGCGTCGCGTTGCAAAGCGTCCAAAATCTGAAGATCCAGGCGATCTAGCATATATGTTTCTTGAAAACTGATTTTTATCGAGTTTCATTCTATATCTAGCGCCAATCGAATGAATTTTGGAATACGTTTACCCGCCAATTTTTTTACACTCGTCACCTTCCTTTGTGTCCCAGTCGCTGCAGCCATGCACCAAACCATCTACCTCGATTCCAACGCCACTACCCCCGTCTTGCCGGCAGCCATTGCCGCGGCCACGCGCGTGATGGCGGAGCAATATGGCAACCCCAGCAGCAGCCATTCGCACGGCTTGGTGGCCAAGGCCGTGCTGAACCAGGCGCGCCAGAGTGCGGCGCAAGTGGTGGGTGCGGGCGAGGGACATGTGGTGTTTACCAGCGGCGCCACCGAGGGCATTCAAACGGCCGTGCTGTCGGCCCTGTGCGCGATCCGTGCGCGCCGCGTGGCGAACCCGGACGCCGCCGATGTGCTGGTCTACGGTGCCACCGAGCACAAGGCCGTGCCCCAGGCGCTGGCGCACTGGAACGCGGTGCTGGGTCTCGGCCTGGAGCTGCGCGTCCTGCCAGTGGACGCAAACGGCCAGTACGACCTGCAAACCCTGGCCTTCTGGCTGCCCCGCACGGCTCTGTTGTGCACCATGGCCGCCAACAACGAGACCGGTGTCGTGGGTGACATGGCCGGCATCGACCGCCTGCTGGGCGCGGCGCCCCGTCGCCCGCTGTGGCTGGTGGACTGTGTGCAGGCGCTGGGCAAGCTCGACCTGGATCTGCAGCGCACCGGCATCGACTACGCCACGTTTTCCGGCCACAAGCTATACGCGCCCAAGGGCGTTGGCATGCTCTACGTGCGCCGCGGTGCCCCGTTTACGCCGCTGATGGCCGGTGGTGGACAAGAGGGCGGCTTGCGCAGTGGCACCGAAAACATGCCAGCCATCGCCGCCTTTGGAGCGGTGCTGCAAGCCCTACAGCAGGGGCAAACTTTTGCCAGCCACGCCACACTGCTGGGTTTTCGGGACCAACTGGAGCAAAGCCTGTGCAGCGCCTTTCCCGCTATCGTGTTCAACGCGCCGCTGGCGCAGTGCCTGCCCACCACGCTGAATTTTTCGGTGCCCGGCCTGGCCAGCAAAACCCTGGTTGATGTGTTTGACGCCGCTGGCCTGCGCGTGAGCGCGGGCAGCGCCTGCAGTGCCGCCAAGGCCACACCCAGCGATGTGCTGTTGGCTATGGGGCTGCCCGCGTGGCGTTGCGAGTCGGCGGTGCGGCTGTCCATCGGCGCGCTGGCCACAGTGCGCACCGTAGACGCGGCGTGTGCGGCCATTGCCCGCTGCGGTGCGGCCTTGCAGGCGGAGCAGGCAGCACGGGTCCAGCCGGCGGACGAAGTAGCGGTGGATGCGTCGTCGGCACCCGCGCTGGCGGCCACAGGCTGCGCGGTTGATGCGGCTACCTTCACCCTGCAGTGGAACGAGCTGGACAGCTATTTGCAAACCCATCCCGGCGCCTGCCTGGTGGACCTGCGCGAGGGCGTTGAACACCAGGTCAGCGGCGGTATTTCCCACGGTGAATGGAAGACCATCCATGCGCCGATCAGCGCGCTGACCTCCGAGATGCCGCCGTGGTGCGCACCCGGTGCGGCACCCGTGGTGCTGGTGTGCCGCAGCGGCAACCGCAGCCTGAAAGTCGCCCAGTGGCTGCACAGCCAGGGGCACACCGCGGTGCGCCATGTGCATGGGGGCCTGGCTCTGAGGCCCTGACACTCCGACGCCCCGTCGATTTTTCGTTAATCGTGCCGTCGGCGGATTGGCTATACAGTGGCCGCTGTTTTTGTTCACTGTCCACACCATTTCCACCATGGCGCATTCCATTCTTCTGCAACGGGCGTTCTCGATTGCTGTAGCGGCAACGTGTACGCTGGCGTGTCTTGGCGCCAGCGCTGCGGAACCCGTGCGCGAGACCTTTGCGGGACGCGATGCACTGGTCTATGCCCCGGCCAAGTTGCCAGCATTCGGCAGCCGCGCCTTGGTCGTGGTGTTGCACGGCGGGCTGGGCAATGCGCAGCGCCTCGCAAGCGGGCGGATCGAGACCGCGCTCAACCTGAACGCTGCGGCAGACGCGGGCGGTTTTGTCGTGGCGTATCTGAATGGCACACCGGTGGCCCGCTTTCTGGGGGCCGACAAGCTGGGCTGGAATGCCGGCGCCTGCTGCGGCCAGCCGGCTGAAAAGAACACCGATGACGTGGGCTATATCCGCAGCGCGGTGGAAGACATCGCCCAGCGCTATGGCGTGGACCGCAGCCGCATTTTTGGCGTGGGCCACTCCAATGGCGCGATGATGACGCAGCGCGTGATGTGCGAGACCACGCTCTTTGCCGCGGCCGTGCCCATCTCTGGCACGCTGGAGTCGGGCGCCACCCGCTGCCCGTCAGCACGGGGCAAGCGCATCCTGGCGATCCATGGCGCGGACGACCAGAACGTGCCGGTAGGCGGGGGCCGTGGCAAGGGCCTGGCCCGTGTGGACTTTGTGTCCGAAGCGGCAACGGCCCGCGTCTGGCAGGACTCCGGCGCGGTGTACGACCTGCACGTCGTGCCCGGCGCGGAGCATTCGGTGGACAGCATTAGCGCGCAGCTGCTGCAGCAGGAATCCCAAACGCTGGCTGAAAAGATCGCGCGTTTTTTTGGCTTGGCGGCGCGCTAGACCCAAGGTTAAGGCGCCACCCATCCCAGCGCGGCCACGGGCGGCAGGTCTTTGGAGACGCAATGCCAGTGTTCACCAGCATCGGGGCTGATCCACAGGCCACCGGTGGTGGACGACATGGCCAGGGTCTGGCGGTCGGGGGCCAGCTCCAGGCTGTGGCGGTAGACCAGGTGGTAGGCGTGCTGGTGCGGCAGTCCGTCGCTGAAAGTTTTAAAACTGGCGCCGCCATCGTCCGTGCGGTTGACCACCATCTTTCCGTCGACGGCGTAGCGGTGCGTGTCGGCCTGTGCGGGCACAAACCAGGCGCGCAGCGGATTGACCGGATCGCAGGCCACGGCAAAACCAAAGCCGGATGGGGCGGGCGCCGCGATGCCCTGCCAGCTGTGGCCCGCATCAAGGGAGCGGTACATGCCGCAGTGGTGCTGCACCCACAGCACATCGGGTTGCGCGGCGCACTGCACCATGCGGTGCGGGTCCTGTGTGTTGGGGTCTTGGGCGCTGTCGGCCGGCATGTAGTCGGCCTTCATTCCATCGGCGGTCAGGCTCCAGGACTGGCCACCGTCCAACGTCTGCCACACGCCGCCGCAGGAGATGGCCAGTGTGATGTGCTGTGCATTGCGCGGGTCGACCAGCAGCGAGTGCATGCCGGGGTAATCGTTGCCGCCGCCCATCCAGTCCAGGCGGCGCGCCTCCAACCACAGCGCGGTGTTCAGCGCCCAGCTCAGTCCACCGTCTTCGGATTTGAACAGCCCCGCCGGCATGCAGCCGGCCCACAGCGTGCCGGGCTGGGCCGCGGAGCCGGCCGCCAGGCTCCACACCATTTCCACATTCCAGGGTGTGGGGTCGTCGGCGAACGGGCCTTCCGTCGGCTTGGGCGGAAAGGCGGGCGACGTGATCTCGGCCCAATGCGCACCCTGGTCGCTGCTCTTGCGCAGCTTGACGCCAAAGTGCCCCAAGCGCAGCGCAGCGTACCAGTCGCCATTGCGGGGATCGACCAGCACCTGGGTGACCGGGTCACCAGCAAAGTGGTGGGCGGCAATGGCCCACTGCGTGCCGTCGCCGCGCACCACGAACAGGCCTTTGCGGCTGGCTACTAGAAGTGTTGGCATACAAAAATCTCCTATTGCTTGGGTTTCACCGCCGGGCCGCCCCAAGGTGAAATGCGGCCCCCTCGGGGGGCAGAGAGCCACACACAGTGGGCGAACGTGGGGGCCACGTTCAACCGCCCGTGAGCGCCTGAATCACCAGCACATTGTCGCCGGGGGCCAGCATCTGGTCGAGCTTCTGGCGGTTTTGCAACATGGTTTTGTTGATGAAAACGGCCACATGTTTGCGGACGTTGCCCTGGTCGTCGAACACATAGTGCGCCAGCTCCGGTGCGGCGGCCAGTGCCGCGTCCAGCACGGCGCGCAGACTGCCTTCGGCCACGCGCTGGGGCGCGCACTGCACGTGGCGGCGCAGACTGGCTGCAAATTCCACAGTCACCATGATTAAATTCTGCCTTAACACACCCGCAAAGGGAAGATGCCGCGCTGAATGCCGGCGCTCAAAAACCGGGCACCGTCTGGAACGCCAATGCTGGCGCGGCTTCGGCGGCTTGTGAACACTGTTATCCACAACCTAGCCCACAGCGGGTAGGGGTAAGTATTTTTTTGTGTGCGCCGGGTTGGCGGCTACTAACCGCAATTGCGTATCACGGCAGCCAGAAATCAAAGGTGTAGAAATGCTTGCCGTCCGTGATCTGAATACCCATTTGCCCCGTCAGGCCGGTCAGCGCATCGGTCCCGGAATCGGGCACTACCTGCACCGTCAGTTGCGGTGTGCCACGGTTCATGGTGCCGGTGTGCATCAGCACGAAACTGCCGGCTTTGCCCAATAGCGTGCCGGTAACCCGCTCTATGGCGACATAGCCGGCCGAGCCCTTGACTTCGGTACCGGCGGCCAACATTTCGCCCAGACTGTGCGCGTTCAAGTCGCCGTGAAATTGCTTGCTCAGCGTTTGGCGGCCCAGCCTGGCGGTTTCAATGCCGGGGCTGGCGGCCTGGGGCGTCAGCTTGACGTCGAAATGTCCGGTGATGTGCTGCTGCATGTACGTTTTTTCCTCGCGGTGGGAGCTGCCTTACTTGGCGCCGAACTTGGCGTAGTACGCGACCACGGCCGGATGCTGGGCAACGCGCTGCATATGGGCGTTCAGCGCGGGAGCGACCTGTTCCACCAGATCGGTGGGCACATGGTCCAGGCGGCCGGAGTTCAGGCCGCGCACATCCACAAACACCTTCAGGTCGGCCACGGTGAGGCGGTTGTCGGCAAAGTATTCGCCGCCGTGGGCCAGCAGTTGCTTCTGCAGCCAGCCCAGGTACACCGGCATGGAGCCGTTGACCAGGGCCACGCGCGCTGCTTTTTGCTCGTCACCCTTCATGCTGAAGCTGGGGCCGAGCTTGACGCCGGCTTCTTCCACCACATAGGCCACCTCATCACACAGCAGCGCCTGGTGGGCGTCTGCGGGGTACAAGCCTGCCAGCTTGCCCGCATAGCGCAGTATGGCGTCGCTCTGCGTCACCAGCACACCGTCCACGTGCAGCACGGGCACCTGGCCAAAGGGCACGGTCTTGCGTACTTCGGCAAACTCGGGGAAGGTAAAGCGGTGGTCTTCAAACGCCACGCCGCCGATGGCCAAGGCCAGGCGAATGGGCTCGGCACGGCCGCCGTGAAAGTCGAAGTAGGAGAGTTTGAGTTGTGGCATGCTGGTTTCCTAGTGTGGTGTGAATGGTTGAAGCGGGAAGTCTACGGATGGGCCAATGGGCCTACTTGCAGCCCAAGTTTCCCACGGAAATGGGACACGGCAGATGGCGCTGCGCGATCTCCTTGTAGCGGCCATCTGCCAGCATCGCATTGAACGTGTTGTCGAAGGCTCTGACAAAGTCCTGGCTGTTGGTTTTCTTGCTGAACGCGTACGCCGCAGGTTCTTCCGATACCGCGACCCGGGTGTCTGAAACGATATCCGCCATTCCGAGTCGCTGCAACTCCAGCAAGCCGGTGACCTCGTCGGCAATGATTCCATCGATGCGATCGCGTTCCAGCATCTTCCAGGCGCCCAGTCGCATCGTCAGCGGACTCAGGTTTGCCTTGAATGCGGGGTTCTTCAACAGGGCATCGGAGTCAGCGCCATAGGAGACATCAATCTGCGCCGCCAGACGGAAATCGGTACCCAGCAGATCCGAGAGCTTGTTGATGCGGTATTTTTTGGCCGCCGCTTTTCCGATAAATAGCACATTGGGTGAACGATTGATCGGCCGGGAAAAGTAGGCATATGCCTCACGCTCGGGCTTGCGCAGAGCCCCGGGCAGAATGTCGAGTCGGCCCTGTTCGAGCTCGACCAGGGCCCTGGCCCAGGGCAGCTCGACAAAGTGCGCTTCGCACCCCATCTGTTTCAGCGCCGTGCGTGCAATATCGATATTGAGGCCCCGGATTTCACCGTCGGCATCACGGTGCGCGTAGGGCACATCCGAGAACCAGCGCACGCTCTTGACGCACGCTTGCGCCAGTGCAACGCTCGACCACGCCGCCAACACCGTGCCGCAGATCAGGTAGCGAACAATGGTCAATTGAGTCACCTCCGGTTCAGTGCTTCCCGGCCTGCTGCCGTTTCTGGACTTCGGCCCGAATGTCGCGCAGCGTGGGCTGTCCCGTGGGCGCGGGCGCGACCTGTTCGCTCTGCGGCAGGATAGCCGTTTTGGCCACTGCCCGTTTGGCGTTGCGAACGTGGTGGATGCCCAGAAGCACAACGCCTGCGACCAGCGCAAACCAGCCGGCAGGGCGCAGCGCTCCCGCATAGGCCGCCAGCATGGGCGATTCGCCCGCGAACAGTGGCAAGCTCAACATCGCAAAACCCAGGGCGACAAGCCCCAGGCCCTTGGCCCGCATGGTGTTGAACGCGCGGGTCATGGTGGGTGGGTGTTTGACGGGTCCATTTGCGGATTTTCCTAGTTGCTGCGCAGTGTAGCCTTAAGAAGAATTGGCCTACAGCCCTCGTGGTTTATGTATGTATCGCTATTAAAAACATAGCAAATCAAATCCTGTAGCCAGCCATCTGCGGTCAGTGGCCACTTTTCAAGCCAACCCGGCCGCCTGCTTGGCGTGCAGCTTGGCCGCAATGTATTCGCCGTGGGTGACGTGCAGAAGGCCCGCTACCTTGCTGATCACGTGGTTCTCGTGCGCGTCCAGGTGGCCATCGGCGAAGGCAACCTGCCACATATGCTCCACCACCTGGATTTTCTGGGCTTGCGTGAAGTGTTCGTTCATGGCGCTGGTGTAGCGGAAGTAGTCGTTGCTGCTGCCGGCCGCGTGTTCTGCCTGGGCCAGGAGCTGCTGCATTTCGCCGTCGGTCAGTGCGAACTTGTTGCGCAGTGCCCATACGGCGGCGGCGCGCTCGGTGTCGCGGATGTGGGTGTCCGAGCGCATCACCTCGACCAGCAGCACGGCCGTTGCCAGCTGCAAGCCATGTGCGTCACTGACGGACGAGGCGCTGTCTTCCGACAGGTTGAAGAATTGTGCCAACAGGGTTTTGAAGGGGCTCAGCATGGGTTGGATTGTGACCGCTTGGTGTCGGTCTGGCACGAGGGCTAAAACGAAGACCCTGGTTCGCGCAGGAACGCCAGCTCCTGCGCGCTGGAGGTGCGTCCCAGCACCGCGTTGCGGTGGGGGTAGCGGCCGAAACGGTCGATGATGGCCTGGTGGCGGCGTGCCGAGCCCAGGCTGTCTTCCAGCCCCGGCTGCGCAAACAGCACTGCGGCCTGCGCGTGCACCAGCCGGGACTCGCTGTGCATGTAGGGCATGTAGGCGAACGCACGTTGCACGGCGGGCAGGCTCTGGTCCTGCCCGCTGGCCACCAGCTCTTGCGCCAGCACGAGTGCCATGGCGTCCTGGGCAAAGGCGCGCGGTGTGTCGCGGTACACATTGCGCGAGAACTGGTCCAGCACCACGATCTCTGCCAGCCGCCCCTGCGGCGTGGCGCGCCACTCCCACAGCTCACAGCGCGCCGCGGCCTCCAGTGTGAGGCCGAAGCGGGCGTGTATCAGCGCATCGAGCGCCGCGTCCTTGACGAAGTGTTGCCTGGCGGTCAGCTCGTCAAACCAGAAATAAAGAATGTCTTGGGGTGTCATGGGTGAATTGTGCATCCAGCCCACAGCCCCCGCAGCCCTCGCAGTCGCTAGCGCCGTGCCGCCGTCAGCAGCAGCTCGTTGGGTCCCATCCAGCCATTGGGTGTGGTGAAGACGCTCAAGCGGTCCTCTATGTCGGCCCAGGCGGCATCGGCGGCTTGTGGAGGCAGGCGGCCCAGGATCTGCTGGATCGGGCTGGCCGACGCGCGGACGAAGTCCAGATAGTGGCGCGCAGTGGGCAGGTGAAAGGGCGCGTCGATAGCGGTGGTGGCGATGTCCTGAAAGCCCGCTGCATTGAAAAGCGCATCGGCCAGACCCGGCTTGCCCAGGCTCAGCAGGCCGCCCGGTGTGAACGGGTCGCGCGCAGGCAGACCTGCATGCTTCATGGCCGTGGACATCAGCATGGCTATGCAGGGGTTGCGGTCCGGGCGCGAGAACACCATGGTGCAAATGCCGCCGCCCGGGCGCAAGGCGCGGTGCATGCCCTGCAAGCCTTGCAGCGGCTCGGGAAAGAACATCAGCCCCAGCCGGCACACTACGGCGTCAAAGCTGGCGGGCGCTACGGCCAGGTCTTCCCCGTCAGCCACCTGCGTCTGCACATTGCTGAGATGCGCCTGCTGGGCGTTGTGCTGGGCCAGCGCGAGGATGGCGGGCGACAAATCGGTGGCCAGCACGCGGCCGGTGGGACCCACGCGCCGGGCAATGTCCAGCGTCTGGTCGCCCGCGCCGGCGGCCACATCCAGCACCGCTGCGCCGGGGGCGACGCCGGCCATGTCCAGCATGGCGTCGGTGGGCTGGCGCAACCAGGCGTGAATGGCGGCGGTGTGGTGGTTCCAGCCGGTGGCGGAGCGGTCCCACTGCTCGCGCACGGCGGTTTTGAACGCCTGCGGGTCCGGGCTGGTAACGGGAGTGGCAACGGTAGTCATGTGGTGCTCCTGGTGAGGGTGGTTGCTCCAGCCCGAACCCCTGCCTTTGTCGCGTTGCGCTGGCGGGCTGCAGCCATCAGCAACAGGCCCAGGCCAAACAGCAACGCGGACTGCGGTTCGGGAACGGATGACCCAGGTGGCGCTGTACCAAACTGCGACAGAAAGCCATCCGCATCGGACGTGAAGGAATAGCCCTCCGGCAAGTCGATGCCCGTCACCTTGAAGGTGTTGGAAGCATCGAATTGCGCCAGCCCGGCCACTGTCACCAGGTCAGCCCTGAGGCTGAAGTCGAACAGGATGGACTCGCCCGCGCTGACCATTTGCGTCCAGGTGAACGGGATGCTGAACGTGCCCGGACTGCAGCAGAAGTAGTACAGCGGGCTGGTGTTGTGGAACTGGGGGCTGTCGCCCACCCGGAACGTGTAGTTCATCACTACCGAGTTGTCGGCCGACGGGTAGTCGAAAGGCGCGGGCGTCGATATGTCGTAGCTGCCCTCCAACACCGCCGTGAACGTGGCCAGCCCAGGCGCCGCCGGGCCGACCAGATTGATGCTGCCACCCATGGAGGCCATGCTGGTGCCGCCAGCGGCGCGGCCAACGATGAACTTGCTGGCCGCCACCGCGCCATTGAGCTTTTCATGGAGGGCGCCGTTGAGCGGATCGACTGCCGCCTGCGCGCTCGACGATGCATTGCCGGCCACGCTGGTCACCGACCGGCTCACACCGCTGCCACTGGACGGACCGTTGGCGGAATGGTCCGTGAAATCAGCGCCAGACGGCACATCGTAGGCGAAGGCCCTGACCGAAGCGCTCGCATAGGCCGCATGCGCCAGAGGCGCGAAGGCGCCCAGACCAAGGGCCAGAAGGTAGGCCGGGTAAGGTGTTGAATATGTCATGGCTTCTCCCAGAAGATTTGCGCAGACTGTGCGCGGTTTGGTTTTGGATTGCAGGACCAGTCTAGGTTTGGGCCTGGTGCGCCACAAGCCACAGGCTCGCATAATGGGGTCGCAAATTTGCATGACCCTGAGGGCGCAACCATGCTCGACTGGAATGACCTGAGATACCTGCTGGCCGTGGCGCGCCACGAGGGCACGGCCGCGGCCGGGCGCGCACTGGGTGTCAACCAGTCCACCGTGCAGCGCCGCCTGGTCGAGCTGGAGCGCAGCCTGGGCCAGGCCCTGGTGCAGCGCCAACCCAGCGGCTACCGGTTGACGTCGTTTGGCGAGCTGCTGCTGCCGCTGGCCCAGCAGGTCGAGCAGGCGGTGGTGGCACTGACCCAGCATGTGGAAAATTTCCAGCGCGACGTGACCGGTGTGGTGCGGGTGACGTGCCCGGAGCCGCTGGTCTACCGCATCAGCAATTCCACGCTGCTGGAGCGCTTTCGCACCCGCTACCCCGGCCTGCAGGTGGAGTTTGTGACCAGCGACAAATACCTGGACTTTGCCAAGGGCGAGGTCGACATCGCGCTGCGCTCGGGCGACACCGATGACAACACGCTGGTGGGCCGCAAGGTGGGCGATTCGCTATGGGCGGTGTATGCCAGCCCCAAGTACATTGCCCGGCGCGGCCACCCCGACAGCGTGGACGACCTGGAGCGCCACGACTGGGTTGGCTTTGACGACACCATGGCCCAGCACCGCGCCGCCACCTGGCTGGCGCAGGTGGCGCCCAAGGCGCATCTGGTGGCGCGCAACAACAGCGTGCTGGGCCTGGTCTACTCGGCCAAGGCGGGCGTCGGCCTGGCTGCGCTGCCGACCGCGCTGGGCGATGCCGAGCCCGATCTGGTGCGGGTGCTGGGCCCCATCCCCGAGCTGGCCCGCATCTGGCGCGTGCTGACCACGCCAGAACTGCGCCACACGCCGCGGGTGGCGGCGCTGTTTGATTTCCTGGTGGACGAAGTGGAGGCCCTGCGGCCCATCATCACGGGGTAGCCGTGGGGGCGGCGTTGGCCGGCACCTTGTTCTTCATCGCTGGTTGCGACTTCAGGTAGGCAAAGATCGCCTTCAAGTCGGAGTCGTTCAACCGCGCAAAAGCTGGCCAGGGCATGGGCGGTTGCAAGGGGCGGCCCACGCCCAGGTGCTTGCCATTGCGCAGAGTCCCGACAAAGTCTTCCGCGCGCCATTTGCCGATGCCGGTCTCGGGATCGGGCGTGAGGTTGCTGGCGTAGCTCACACCCCAGGGCCCCCAGAAGGCCGTGTTGGTGGCGGCGCTGCCGGCAATCCACGGGCCTTGCGCCGCAGGTGCGGGCGGCAAGGGCATGGAGCCGGGGTGGCCCGAAAGGCCCTGTGCCATATCGGGTGCCGGGCCATTGGGCCCCATCTTCCAGGGCGTGTGGCAGTCTGCACAGCCCATGGCCTGGACCAGGTAGGCGCCGCGCGACACGGTAGAGTGGTCTTCGGCCACGGAGGTGAGCGCCGTTGCGCACAGCGCGGCGGCGATTGCGCCTTGCAGGGCGCGGCGGGATGTTGCTTGGGTGGTTTTCATGGTGGTGGTCCTTGCAGTGGGTATTCAGCTGCGCCAGGGCAGGGCCATGGCCTCGCCGCTCAGGGTGTAGGTGTTGACGGGAGAGCTGGCCAGAATGCCCAGGGTCTCCAGCGGCATGGGACCCACGCTGACGATGGTGTGTGGCACGCCGCTGGGCAGCACCAGCGTGCTGTTCGGGCCAAAGCGGTGCACCTCGCCGTTCACGTGCAGCTCGCCCAGACCGGCCACGCACAACACGACCTCGTCGCAGTCGTGGTGGTGGGGCGGGGTGCTGCCCCCGCTGGCCATGGACTGGCGCCACAGCGAGAGCTGCGACAGCCCTTCCTGTTCGCCCGCCCAGGTGGCATGCAAAATGCCCGGCAGGTCTGCCGGGGACGGTGTGGTCTGTTCAAAAACGTACATAGTGTTTCCTTTAAAAAATGGCGTTGATGGATCGCGTTTCGCAGTATTCCCGCTGCCGTGGTTCAAGAGAAGACATGGCAATGCCGTAACATTGAGGACATAACTTCCTCAATCCACAGGAGGCACCATGCACGGCCTGCAACCGCTACTGGCTTTTTCCGAAACCGCCAAGCACGGCGGCTTTGCCGCAGCCGCCCGGGCACTGGGCACCGACCCCTCCACGCTGGCAAAGGCCGTGGGGCGGCTGGAGGCCAGCCTGGGCCTGCGCCTGTTCCACCGCACCACGCGCCAGGTGCGCCTGACGGGCGATGGCGAACACCTGTTTGAACGCTGCCAGCGCGTGCTGGCCGAGCTGGACGAATTGCAGACCGCAGCCGCCGGCAACCGCGCTCAGGTCAGCGGCGCGCTGCGGGTCAACATGCCCATCGTCTACGGGCGCAAGGTCATCCTGCCGGTGCTGGCCCAACTGGTCCGGAAACACCCCGGCCTCACGCTGGATGTGCGCCTGACGGACGCCTATGTGGACCTGGTGCGCGATTGCATTGATGTGGCCATCCGCGCCGGCGCCCTGAGCGACTCGTCGCTGGTGGCCACGCGCATAGACAGCCAGCAGCTCATCCTGGTGGCCGCGCCGCAGTACCTGCAGGCGCACGGCACGCCAGCCACCATCAAGGACCTGGCGAAACACCAGCACGTGGTGTTTCGCATGCCCACCAACGGGCGCGACCGGCCGCAGCAGTTCCGTGTGCGCGGACGCACGCACACACTGGAGCCCGCGCACAGCAACCGCTTTGATGACGGTGAGGCCATGGTCCGCGCCGCGGTGATGGGCCTGGGTCTGACCCAGGTTCCCGACTACATGGCCGAGGATGAACTGGCCGATGGCCGGCTGGTGGAAGTGCTGCCCAAACTGCACCCGCCGGTCATGCCCATCTACGCCGTCATGCCCGGCAACCGCATGGTGCCGGCCCGCGTGCGTGTGCTGCTGGATGCCTTGCAGACGCTACCGGGGGCCACGCGGCAGTGAGCGGGTCATGGCTGCTGCGCCGCCTTCCACGCATCAAAGCCACCGCGCAAGGGGTAGGCATTGTGGTAGCCCAGCTTCTGCAGGCTTTGTGCCGCGTGGATGGCACCGGCGTCTTGCGGGCAGGCGCAGATGGTCACGATGGGGTAGTCCTTTTCCACGCCTGACAAAGAGTGCGCGACCGCGTCATAATCGGCGAGGTGGGCGTTGGGAATGCGGCCCGTCTCTGCCGCCAGGCTTGGGCTGCGCAGGTCGATGATGTGGGGCGGGCGCGGGCTGGCCAGCGCTTGCATGAACTCGTCCATCTCGATGTGGTGCATGGCGGCCAGCCGCTCGAAGCGGGCCTTTTGCCAGAGCTTCCAGCCGATCACCACGGCAATCAGCGCGGCGGCGATCAGCGCGAGGCGAATGCCATGGGCGGCCGTCCACGCCAATGCACCATCAATCTGTGCCTGAAACGCGTACCCCGCCACCAGGGCCAGACCGGCCCACAGGCCAGCACCCACGGCGGACGCCATAAAAAACGACGAGCCGGGCATGCCCAAGGCGCCGGCGACCGGCGGCGCCACGGTGGCAAAGCCGGGGATGAATTTGCCGAACACCAGGGACCACACGCCCCACTTGGTAAAGCGCGCCTCGGTCTGGTTGACGCAGGTGCTGGGGTTGATCGACAGCTTGCACAGCAGCGACAGCACCCGGTAGCCAAATTTGCGACCTGCCTGGTACCAGATCCAGTCGGCCAGGAGCGAGGCCAATACCGCTGCCATTAGCAGGGATACCAGTGCCGTCAACCCGCTGGATTGGCTGCCCGCGAGCACCATGGTCGGCACGGAAGGCACGGGCACGCCCAGTTGTTGCAGGAATACATTGAAGAAGACCAGCAGGTTGGTGTTGTCGTGCTCCAGAAGTGGGGCGATCCATGTGCTGTTCATACCTGCTTCCAATGGCGGTTTGGCGTGGACGATGCCGGTGTTGCAAAGGGGCAGTCTAGCGGGTAACAGCAAACCGGTGGCCCCTGTGCTAGAGTGAATTTCAATCCCAGGAGTCAACCATGCCCAGCCAAATCGCCCCTTCCCATTCTGCCGGGCATCAATTGCGTTCGTTGGTCAAACCCAGTGGCGAGCTTGAGTTGTCGCTGCAGAGCGTTCCCACTCCAACACCTGCGCCCGAGGAAGTGGTCGTGCGTATCGAGGCAACGCCCATCAACCCGTCGGATATTGGTCTGCTGTTTGGAGCGGCCGACCTCACTACCGCCAAAGCAGCAGGCACCGCCGACAGCCCGGTCGTCACCATGCAAATACCTGAGCGCCTGATGAAAGGCATGGCGGCCCGCGTGGGCCAGTCACTGCCTGTGGGCAACGAAGGCGCTGGCGTGGTCGTGGCGGCGGGTGCTTCGGCCGGCGCACAGGCGCTTTTGGGCAAAACCGTGGCCGTGCTGGGGGGCGCCATGTATGCGCAGTACCGCACCATACGGGCTGATCAATGCCTGGTGCTGCCTGAGGGCACTACTCCCGCTGAAGGCGCATCGTGCTTTGTCAACCCGCTGACCGCGCTGGGCATGGTGGAGACCATGCGGCGCGAGGGCCACAAGGCCCTGGTGCACACGGCAGCGGCCTCCAACCTGGGCCAGATGCTCAACAAGATTTGTCTCAAGGACGGAATCGGCCTGGTCAATATCGTGCGCAAACCTGAGCAGGCGGCGCTGCTCAAGGGCATAGGTGCCCAGCATGTGTGTGATGCATCCGCACCCGGCTTCATGGCGGACCTGACCCAGGCGCTGGTGGACACCGGGGCAACCATCGCCTTTGACGCCACGGGCGGTGGCAAGCTGGCCGGGCAGATCTTGACCTGCATGGAGGCGGCGCTCAATCGCACCGCCACCGAGTACAGCCGCTACGGCTCCACCACGCTCAAGCAGGTCTACATCTATGGCGGGCTGGACACCGGCCCCACGGAGTTTGTGCGCAACTTTGGTTTTGCCTGGAGCATGGGCGGCTGGCTGCTGTTTCCGTTTCTGCAGCGCATCGGTGAGCCAGCCGCGCAGGTGTTGCGCCAGCGCGTGGCGGCAGAACTGAAAACCACCTTTGCCAGCAGCTATTCCAAAGAGATTTCTCTGGCTGAGGCACTGCAGCTGGACGCCATCGCCGTGTATGGGAAGCGGGCCACTGGTGCCAAGTATCTGATCAACCCCAACAAGGCCGTGTAACCCCTCTACGGCATGAGCCGTTCACCGCGCCACTCAGCATCAAGCCGGGGCAAGAAGCTGATCGTGCTCGTGCTGTTGGTCGTTTTGGCTGTGTTCGCTTACAGCCGCTATGCCAAGCGCGTGGGGCAGATTGAAGCTGCCGCCCACAGGTCGGTCAGTCACTGAGCCCGGCCCCTAATTGCGGCCTTGGCGGCTCTTGAAGCGCTCCATCCCGTACCACGCCAGGCCCCCGACCGCAGCCGCCACCAGGCACAGCCCATGCAGTGCGTCGATGGATATGATGGCGTGCAAGGGGCGCGCCAAGCTGAAGGGGGCAAACGGCAACACGTCAACATGCATCACACTGTCAATGAACACGTGGCTATAGGTTCCAATGAACGCGCTGGCAAATGAGACACCCCAACGGATAGGCAAATGGCGCGGCTCGCGCAACAGGCGCAGGCCCCATTCACCCAGGTGCTTGCCGGTAGCGCCACACAGCAGGCCGATCAGGGTGGCGCCAACCAGCGTATGCGAGAAGCCATGCAACTCCACACGCCCGGTTGTCATTGCCAACAGCGGTTGCAGATCGATGGCGACTTGTGACCAGCCAAACACCAGCAAAGAAAATTTCCTTTGCATGACGGCCTTGACCGCGAGGCCGGGGCCCATATGGAGGGGGGTGAAAGGCATTGCGGGTTTAGAGCTGACTCAACCCGCAGTTTAGTGGCTAGAGGCGCACTAGCTATCCATAGTAATCCGCTTCTGCTCCACGTATTCGTTGTATTCCGTCAGCGGAATGGCCGTCACGCCTGCAGCACCGTTTTCCTCTGTCCAGCTCAGCGTGGCACTGTCGGGCGTCAGCTCAACCTCTACGTGGCCTTGCGGAATCACGATGGGCGCGCCGTCGCCGGGCCGGTAGGTAACGTGGTCGTGGATGGTGGCGTGTTGGGTGGTCATGGTGGTGGCTCCAGTGGTGCTGTCTTCATTACATGCCTCCACTGCGCCACGGTCTGTTGGATAGCGCACCCGGGCATGCCTCAACAACAAATTGGCCTCCAGCCCTCGTGAAATATGCGCTTATAGCTACTAAATTTGTAGCATTCAGACTCCAAAAAAGAAAAATCCGTCGCGCGATGCGTCCGTCCGGCTGTCGAAGTACTTGTTTTGCCAGGCGTCTTTTTCGCTGAGGTCGCCCCAGGCCTGCTCCAGCTTGTCGTCGCGTGCCAGTTGCGACAGCTTGTAGCGCCACGAGAAGTGGTTCGTCACATCCAGCACGTGGGCCGCATAGGCCTGGGCCAGGCGCTGGTGGCCGCGCACGATGACCAGGTTTTCATCGTTCTGGTAGCTCGCCTTGTAGCCCAGGTTGTGGCTGCCGGTGACCACCACGCAGTCGGGGCTGAACGGGTCAATGACGATGATCTTGTCGTGGATCACCGCGTGGCCCAGCTTGTACATCTCTTTTTCCCAGTAGCCAAAGTCATCGGGAATGCCTGCCACGCCCGACACCAGCACGTCCGGCGCCGCCGTGGCGTTGCGCTTGGTGATGAAGGTGGAGAACTGGCCCAGCGGCGAAGGGTCTGTTACCGCGCCGCGCACATAGAAAGGCTGGCCCGCCGCCTGCATCTGCACCGACTTGTCATGCACCTGCTCCATGAAGCTGGGCGAGCCTGCGTTGAACGCCAGAAACAGAATGCCCTGGCGCGCGCCCTGGATCAGGGCAAACACTTCGGCCAGGTCGGGCGGGGTGGCGTCGGGGTTCTTGGTTTTGGCCGCCGTGTTGGGCGACAGCCAGACATGCACCTCGCCCTGTGACAGCGGCGCATCGACCGAACCGCCGCCACACCAGGCGCGCAGGTCCTTGCCCTGCGCGGGCTGCTGGCCGGCGTCCCACACCAGCCAGTCCCAATAGTCCCGGTAGCCCTGCGCCACCGTGCGGTTGCGGATGATCAGCGCGTTGTTGGTTTGCGAGCACAGGCCGGTGGCCGTCCAGTTGGTGCTGCCGGTCAACACCTCTTGCGGGCCCTTGGTGTTGGACCACACCACAAATTTGTTGTGGCCTATGGAGCTGGATGGCACGAAGCGGTCCGTCACGTCTACCCCTGCCGCGTGCAGCGCTTCGCGGGTGGCGGCGTTGGTGCCATCCTTGATTTTGCGGGTGTGCTTGACGCCCTGGGCGTCGCGGTACTCTTCGGACGTATCGGCATTGGCCAGGCACAGCGCCAGGCGGTCCTTGGCGGCCAGCGCTTTGATCGCCTTGATCAGTTGCGCGTCGGTCAGCTCGTACAGCGCCAGATGGCAGAAGCCGCCCTTGGTTTTGGCCTTGTTCAACAGCGACAGCACGCCCTTGTCCAGCACCTCGCCACTGAGCAACTTGCGGATGGGGCTGGTCTCTTTCGTGATCTCGCCGCGCAGGGCCTCGGTAATGTTGGCGTAGGTGCCGTCCTTCACCATGGCGTTGATCTTTTTCGTCACCGATTGGGTGGAGATCAGCCCCACATTGAAGTAGGCCGCCACATCGCCATAGTCGCCACCAATGGTCACCGGGTTCGACTCCAGTGCAATGCTGGGGTGCGGGGTGAGCGCATCCACGTCGGGGCCCATCATGGGCACTACCCTGTAGCGGTAGGTGCCCGGCGCGGCAAACACGTCTTTCCACTGGAAGCTTTGCACCGGCCACAGGTCCGTGGTCTTGCGCGGGTGCGGCTGGCCCGGCACGCCGGGCGCAAAGCCGACAAAGGCTGGCAAGGCGGTGCTGCTGCCGTCCGCGCTGATGCGGCGCACCGAGAAGCCCAGGCACCCCGGAATTTTTTCGTTCAGCTGCCAGAAGATGTAGGCAATGTCATTGTTGGCAAGCGCCAGGCACGCGTTGGACATGGTTTCCTCCCTTTGTGTTATCCCCCGAGTTATAGGCAAATTCTGGCGCCAGCGTGTTGGTGAAAGTACTCCCCTTGAATGCGAGTAGTTTTCATGCGGCTGTCATACCGCAGGCCTATCGAGCCTCCCCGGAATATGCGCTTGCAGCAGCTGGGCGGGTATGTGGGGGTCATCGGGGTCGGTGACCAGGGTGAACACCCAATCGCTTCCCAGCTCCGTTTCCACAACCTGCACGGCGATGCCTTCCACCTTGGGGGCGCCAGCCAGCCAGTGCAGTTGGCGCAACTGCCCGTCGGGTGCCACGATGCCGATGGCCGAGCCCACGCAAGCGCCGTCCAGGTAGCTGTCATCGGTGTTTTCGGCCACCGCGCTGAAGGCCCATGCGCCTCCTTGCAAGGCGGCGCCATCGGTGAAGCTCAGCGGCACGCCATTCACATCGCCCAGCACCATCAGCTGCACGCTCTTGGCGCCGGGTGGCTTGGGTTGCAGGCCCGCCAGCCAGGGCGCGATCAGGTTCCAGTCATAGCGGATACAGGCGCTGCTGGCATCGCCCTTGTTGCCCCGGTGCAGCAAGACCAAATCGCCACTGAGCACGAACGCGCCCTCAATATTCAGGTCGTCAAAGCGCTTGCGCAGCGGTGCGTACAGCGGCGCCAGATCCACGCTGGCCATGCGGCCATTGGGCACGCCTTGTACGTCCAGCCCCACCAGCACGCCGGTTTCGCGCTGGGGCTTGGAACCTGAGCCCAGCGCCAGCAAGGCACCGGCAGGGCAGCCCGGCAAGGGCGGTAGCTGGGCCAGCGTCTCCAGGTCCGGCTTGGCCTTTTTGCGCTTGCCCTTGTCGCGCGGCAACTCGCCGTCTAGCAGGCGCACCAGTGTGCCGGGCGTGGGGTCGGCACCCGCTGCGCCAGGGACCGTGTGCTCTTCAAACACGCCCAGGTGCAATTCGTCGTCGGCCACCACGTACAGCCGCTGGCGCACGCGCACCAGGCCGCTGGCCGCGCTCAGGTGTGCCTGGCCGCGTGGGTGCTGTGCGGGGTCAAGCGACAGATTGCGGATGAAGCTGACCGGTAGGGAAGGGGGTGTGTTGGCCATGGGGATCCCTTTGTTTTCGTTGAGCGTAGGCCATTGCCAAGCGGCTTTTCGGCGAAGTCTCTATGCGGATTTGGCCTCTAGCCCTCGTGGAACATACGCAAGCGGCTACGAAATGCGTAGCAACCGCAATTCTGCCATCCGTACCTCAGGCCGAAGGCAACGTGTCGAGTTGACTCTTCAATGTAGGCAGCGCTGTTTGAACCGTGTCCCAAACCACTTCAAGGTTGATGTCGAAGTAGCCATGTGCGATCCGGTTGCGCATGCCCCGCATGCTGCGCCACGGGATTTGTTTGTGTTGCTCGGCAAAAGCGGGGTATTGATCCATCACCTTGGTTGCCGCTTCGCCCAAAACGATGAGACTCATTACCACCGCCTGCTGGGTGCGCTTGTCTTGCGCGAAATCCTCTTGGGCCATTCCGTCGGTGAACGATTGGGCATCTGCAATGGCTTGCCGCATGTGATCCAAATAGTCCGGCAGTCTGTTCAAGGTCATACAGGCTTGGCTTCGAGAAGGACGATGTCACGGAACTTGGCCGGAAGATCTTTGAGAGTAAGCACATCCACCGACACGCCCAACAACTCTTGCAGTTCGTCTTGCAGGCCGCCCAAATCCAATAGCGTGGTTCCTGGTAGCGGGTCGACTAGCAGGTCCAAATCGCTGCCTTCGAGGTCATCCCCACGCAGGGCTGAACCAAAAACCCTAGGGTTGGCCACGCGATAGCGCGCTGCAGCGAGGCAGACCGCGTCACGGTGTTGACTGAGGGCTTGTGAGGGGCGCATGGACTGGAGTTTAAAGCCATCAAGCCTGCCATACCCCAAACCCCGCCGAGCGCAAGTCGATGCCGATGTCGATCTCCTTGTCTACGGCGTCTTTGTAGGTCATGGGGTTGAAGGCCTCGTACAGGTCTGGCAGCAGGCGCAGGCCGTATTGCTGCACATAGCTGTTGGACTGTATGCCGGCCTTGTGCTTGTCGAAGCGCACGTCCGGGTCCAGGCCCGTCATGCCCACATAGACGCAGGGCTTGCCGGGTAGGTAGTCGGGGTTGTTCTTGCGAAAGCGCGGCTCCAGCAGCACGTCTTTGGAAAGCTCGACCACATAGACGTGGTGGTGGCGCTTGCGGGCTTTAGGCACCGTTCAAATCGCGAATCAGGGACGCGACCTTGGTGGTGATGATGTCCACCGC